>Ga0315275_10006212_pt1 | contig 11398 bp, 13 predicted proteins | sample YL17G03_0_MG_FD_205557 | JGI IMG/M metagenome (GOLD analysis project Ga0315275, IMG submission 205557) | Sediment microbial communities from Yellowstone Lake, YNP, Wyoming, USA - YL17G03_0 | ecosystem: Environmental > Aquatic > Freshwater > Lake > Sediment | place: USA: Wyoming | collected...
GCCCCTTTTTCGCCCTTTCCAGGATTATGTCCCTTATCTCAGAGGGCGAATACGGCCTGAACTCCATCCTTTTCGTTATCAGGGCAGGAAGCCGCGCATCTGCCATGGAAAGGAAGGCAGGAACGTTCGTTATTGCGACAAACCCCATCTCCATCCCCATTGTTTCCTTTGACTTTGCAATGTAATAGAGAAAATCCTTTTCCTTTAAACTATCCGCCTCGTCTATTATTATCACAAGCCTTTTCTCCTTTTCCCTTATCCTTGCCAGTATCTCATCCGAGCCTATGCCCCTTCTAGGCATTATTATGCCCAGGGAATCTGCAACATTGGAGAGGATGGACAGCTTTGAGTTTGAAAGAAGGGAGTTGATATAAACTGACTTTATCCCATGGTAATTGGAGAAGCTTTGCAGAACATGTTTCGCAACAGTCGTTTTCCCTGTCCCAGGAGGGCCGTAAACCACTGCCCTCAGAGGATAGGATTTGGAGAACATCCCAAGCTCCGAGGAAAGGTCTTTTATCTCATTCTCCCGATGCAGAATATCCGTGGGAAGATAGGAATCCTCGAACACCTCGGGATTCCGCAATATAGGGCTTTCCATAAGATAAGGATAAATAAAAAAGGTTTAAAGGCTACTTCTTTCCCTTAAGCTCCTTTGTCTTTGGCCTCAGATAGGTGTAATTGCACTTCCTGCATTTCTTCGCCCCTTTCGGGTTCCTTGCCTTGCACTTGAGGCAAATCATGACGTTCAACTCCCTGTCTGCTTCCGGAAACTTACCCATAAATGTTCACCATTTTGTTGTTACGAGATTCCATTATATCCTCAAAACATTTAAAAGGATTGGCCATGAAGTAGTCTAAATCACACGGGCCCGTAGCTCAGCCTGGCTAGAGCGGCGGACTTTTAATCCGTAGGTCAGGGGTTCAAATCCCCTCGGGCCCGTATATAGGCAGGAGGGCAAATCTCTTTGTTAATGCTAAACCTCATAAAGACACCAAGCACAACATTTATATTCTCATAGGGCTAAATAAAACTCCCCAAACTGGTCAACATGAACGGAACAACGGTAAGCAACGAAATAAGGGCATTGGCGCCGATAGCGCTATTCAGGGCCCATTATCCCATACTTGAGTATGCCCCTGATAGAAATGCGGCAAGGGAGCACATGAGGAATGCGAAAATGCTGCTAAGAAGGGACACTGATGAAGCGATATCCGAGCTGGAAAAGGCCCTGAAAATAGACAAGGATAACCCTGAAGCACTTACCCTGATGGGAAAGGCGCTGATGAGGAAGAACAGGCTGGAAGACGCATTGGTCTGCTTCACAAAGGCGATAGAATTGGACCCGGCAAACACTGATGCATACTCCATAAGGGGCATGCTGAGGCACGCGCTCGGAGACAAACAGGGACTGAACGAGGATTTCAACGCATGCGCATTCATAAAAAGCGGAAACGGCCAGGCGCAAAAATCTGATTAGGATTTGATGAGAGGCCCTGCCAGAATCCCCAGCGCAATGGCAACGAAATATTGGATAATGTAGAAGAACAGGGGCCTCTGACCGATATACCCTATTATTGGAATTGAGAATTTCCCGTTCTTTTCAGCAATGAAGATGATTGCGCACGCCAAAGCAGTGAAAAGGAACGTGTATGTGAAATTCGCAGCCACGAAAAATGACATTGCCGCGAAAAGCAAGGACAGCAAAGGCGAAACCCCTTTCCTTATTGCCGCCCCAAGGGCAACCTGCGGCAAAACAACGGATATCGGATATTGCAAAAATGCTGCTGTGGGATCAAGGTTGAACAGCAAAAGAAGGGGGATCAGGAAGATTATCTTTTCCCTCAGCAGGAGAAAGGCCAGGAAGGAGATGGCGAAGCTTGCCAATATTTCAAGGTTTCCCATCATAGGGAAAACAAGCGCATTTATCAGGATCGCGGTTATCGCTATCTCGAAAAACCTGCCTATCAGGCTTTCCTCCTTCCTGCCAATCAGGAAATACCCGAAAAGGATTGCAAACAGCGGCTCTGCTATCCTTGTGAAGAACCTGGGATCAAGCAGGGAAAAGGAGGAATAGCCCAGCAGGAAAAGTATGTGGTCTATGAACATGACTAGTATCGCAAATCCCCTCAGGACATCCATGCTCGCGATCCTTTGCATGGGAAGATTAGGCTGGAATATGTTTTTAAACCCGGTTTCCGATAACCTATCAATGGCAGAGGCATTGAGGCAAAGGGAGCAGAGCGCGCAGAACCTTGCAGACCAGATTGAGGATCTCCGCAACTCTGCAAAGGGCTCCTTTGAGCTAGGGAATCTCAATGAATCAAAGCGCTTTCTTTCCGAATTGATAAGGATAAACCCAAAGGATGCAGAAGCGCTTTTCAATAGGGGCATTGTCAACGAAAGACTAATGAAGAACAGCGAGGCGATGGCCGATTACACTGATGCGATAAAGGCAGACCCAGGCTTCCACAAGAGCTATGTGAACAGGGGGATACTGCTTGCAAGCGTCGGAAAATACAAGGAGGCGGTCCAGGACTTCAACGAAGCGCTGAAGATGGAGCCTGAGAGCCCTGAGATATACATGAACATCGGGACTGCATACGCGGAAATGGGGAAATACAAAGAGGCGATAACGATGTTCAGCGCATCGATAAACCTGGACCATGAAAATGCTGACGCATACCTCAACAGGGCTTTGGCAAAGGACAAGATAAACGACACGAAAGGCGCAGAGGAGGACCTGAAAAGGCACGAGTTCCTGAAATCAAAGGCCTAAGAATAGAGATTTAAACCCTAATTCGTAACATCAGCCTATGGAAGCAATAGAGAACATACTGACCAGAAGAAGCATCAGGAGATTCCAGGACAAGAAGGTTTCTGAAAAGGACGTTGAAACAATAATCAAGGCCGGGATGAACGCGCCTTCTGCGGGCAACGAAAGGCCCTGGCACTTCATATTCATAAGGGAAAGGAAAACATTGGACAGGATAGCGGATGTCCATCCTTATGCCCAGATGCTAAGGGAGGCGCAATTGGCAATAGTGACCTGTTATGACATAAAATTGGTCACTCATGAGGGATATGCGGACCAGGACTGCGCGCTGGCATCGTTGAACATGATGCTTTGCGCCCATGCATTGGGCCTTGGAAGCGTTTATGTTGGAGTGCATCCAAGAAAGGAAAGGGAGGATTCATTGAGGGAGGTCCTTGGAATCCCTGACAACGTGACTCCGTTCAACATAATCCCCATAGGATATCCTGCAGAAACGAAACCGGAGGAGGACAAGAGCATTCCATCCAGGGTGCATGATGAAAAATGGTAAATAAACTGGAGCTTTTGGCCCCTGCAGGGAGCCCATCCTCATTGAAGGCAGCGATAGACGCAGGAGCGGATTCCGTCTATTTCGGAAGCACGTGGAACGCAAGGATGAAGGCCAGGAACTTCACAAAGGAGGAAATCCCGAAGGCGATAAGGTTCTGCCATGACAACAACGCAAAGGCGTTCATAACATTGAACACGATCATCTTCCAGCATGAGCTTGGGCCTGTCTCGGAATACGTCTCCTTCCTTTACGAATACGGCGCAGATGCGATAATAGTCCAGGATTTGGGGGTCAGGGAAATCGCAAGGCAGGTTGCTCCTGACCTTGAAGTGCATGCAAGCACCCAGATCTCAACCCACAACTCAAGGACAGCATCGATCCTGAAGAAGATGGGATTCTCAAGGGCCATTCTGGCAAGGGAGCTGTCATTGGACCAGGCTGAAAAAATAGGGAAGGCATCAGGAATTGAGACCGAGGTTTTCTGCCATGGGGCGCTGTGTTACTCATATTCGGGAAAATGCAACCTCGGCTTTTTCCAGTCTGGAAGAAGCGGAAACAGGGGGGCATGCGCCCAGCTTTGCAGGCTTCCCTGGAAGATGTCATATAATGGAAAGCTGATAAGGAAAGGGTATCTCACAAGCACAAAGGACCTAAGCACCATAGACGAGATAGAAAAAATAAAGAAGTCAAATATAAAATGCATAAAGATAGAAGGGAGGCAGAAGGGCCTCACCTACATAAAGAGGGTAGTCGGGGCATACAGGAAAGCCATTGACACAGGGGAAACCTCAGACCTTTCATACCTTACCCAAAGGGGATACACAAAAGGCTACCTTTTCGGGAACGCAAGGAAGGAAAAGCTGACAAACCCGAATGAAAGCTCATTTTCAGGGACCCTGGTCGGAAAGGTTGAGAGGATAGCGAACTATGGGGCAACGATAAGGCTCTGCGGAATGCTGAAGGAAGGGGATTCCATAAGGGCCTCAAGCTCAAACAAGGTAATCGAGATCTACAGGATGTATAGGAACAGGAAGCAGGTGAAGTCCTCAGATGATTTCTGCAACCTGATGATAAAGACGCTGAAGCCGGGGGACCAGATATTCAGGGTTGAAAGGGAAAGGATAGAGGAGGAGTTCCTCCAAAGGATAAAAGAAAGAGGGGAAAGGAAGGCCCAATCCAGGAAACTGGAAATAGGGATGCCGATGTTCGAGAAAATCCCTGACCTTTTCTATGCATACAACGAAAGGGATTTGCTGGGGGACAATGAAAGCAAGGCTGTTGTAGTTCCTATGGAAATCGCAACAGGGGAAAACATAAGGCCGATAAAGAACGCGGTAATAAGGACCCCAAGGGTGATTTTTGAGGAGGAGATGGATGAGGTTGAGAAGAAGATCAGGGAATTGGAGGAGGAAAACCCCTTTGCGATCATGGCTTCCGAGCTTTCGATGGTTTCAGACTATAGGACTGTAATAGACGGATATGCCAATGTGGCAAACTCCCTGGCAGCCTTGGAATGGAAGAAAACAGGAAACGTGATATCAGGAGTAGCATCCCCTGAGATAGGAGAATCCGCGGAAAAGATAGGCATGGTCCAATTCAGCGAAAAGAAGGTCGAGCTGCTGATCTCTGAAAATGACCTTGCAAAGGAGCTGGATTTGGAGGATTTGGAAGGCCTTGAATTGATTGACCCAAGGGGAAGCAGGCTAAGATTGAAGAGAAGCGGCAAAAGGACAGTCATCCTAAGGGATTGACGTAAAATGCGGATTTTTAAACCATTATGGTAAAAAAATAATTCAGGTGCAACAAATGGAAAAATTAAAGACAGGAATCAGCGGACTTGATGAGATGCTTAACGGGGGAATCCCAAAAAGGAGGCATATTGCGGTTTTCGGAGGCCCAGGATGCGGAAAAACATCATTCGGATTCGAATACCTTTACCACGGGGCAAAGGAGGGCCAGGCAGGAGTATACCTAACGCTGGAGGAAAGCCCTGAGGACATCCTTGAGAACATGAAGAACCAGTTCAGCGACTTCAAGGACATTGACTCCTTGGTTGACAAGAATATGCTATTCGTTGAGCAGCCGGCAAACTATTCTGTTGACGCGATAATGGAGTCATTGGAAAAGAGGATAGTCGAGAACGAGGTCCAGAGGGCGGTCATAGACTCATCGACGATGCTCAAGGCCATGTTTGAAAAGGAAAGCGAATACAGAAGAACCATTGTTGAGATGTTCAATTTGATAAAGAAGCTGGACTGCACTGTAATGGTCCTTGTGGAAGCGGAAAGCTCAGAGAAGGAGAAAGTGGTTTTCAACATAGAGCACTATATATTGGATGGCATATTCAACATATACAACCTCGACAAGGGGGACAGGAGGATAAGGGCCCTGGAGATATTCAAGATGAGGGGAACAGACCACTCAAGGGACCTTGTGCCTTTCAAGGTCACTCCCAGCGGGATAAAGATATATACCAATGAGAAAGTTTTCTAGGGGCAAGGTGAAGACTGATGTATGACTTCAAAAGTTTAGAGCAAAGGATGGCAACATTCTGGAAAGACAATGACACTTACAAGAAGGCAAAGCAGATGGTGAAGGAAGGCCCGAAGTTCTATTTTGTGGACGGGCCGCCTTATGCGACAGGCGAGATACATCCTGGAACTGCATGGAACAAGATCATCAAGGATTCAATAATAAGGTATGTCAGGGGAAGGGGATACGACGTAAGGGACCAGCCGGGGTTTGACACCCACGGCCTGCCGATCGAGGTCAAGGTCGAGAAGCTCCTCGAGATAAGGAACAAGGACCAGATAGAGGAAATCGGGATAGAGAGGTTCATAACAGAATGCAAGGGATTCGCAGACAAATACGTCAAGGTCATGGAGGGGCAATTCAAACTTTTCGGGGTCTGGATGGACTGGGAAAACCCATACATAACCTACAAGGACGGGTTCATAGAAAAGACCTGGTCAACGCTAAAAAGCGCAAACGAGCAGGGCCTGATGCACAGGGGGAAATATGTGCTTCCCTACTGCAGCAGGTGCGAGACAACATTGGCAAATTACGAGCTGGAATACGGCGATGCCACTGACTCCAGCATCTACATAAAATTCAAGATAAAGGGGAAGGAGAACGAATATCTGATAATATGGACGACTACCCCATGGACGCTTGTATCAAACATGGCAGTCATGGTCCATCCTGACTACGACTATGTGAAGGTAGACGCGGAAGGGGAAAAATGGATCGTTGCAAAGGAAAGGCTGGACAATCTGGCCCAATTGTCAGGGAAAAGCTTCTCCATACTTGAGACAATGAAGGGAATGAATCTCAAGGGGATCGAATACGAGCACCCATTCCAGGACAAGATAGCGAAGGAATACAGGAGGAAGGTTGTTCTCAGCGACAGGTTCGTGACCCTTGAGGACGGGACAGGATTGGTCCATACGGCCCCTGGCCATGGCCCTGAGGACTTCCAGGTCGGAGTCCAATACGGAATAGACATCTACTGCCCGGTTGGGGGGGACGGATGCTACACCGAGGAGGCAGGCAGCCATTTCAAGGGCAAGCACATCAAGAAGGCGAATGAGGAGATATTGGAAATACTGAAAGAAGCCAACTCCCTGATCTACAACGGCAAGATTAACCACAGGGTTGCGCACTGCTGGAGATGCAAGACGAACCTCATGTACATATCAACGGACCAGTGGTTCATCAACATAACCAAGCTCAAGCCGAAGATGAAGGAGGAGGCTGAAAAGGTGAGATGGATACCTGATTTTGCAAAGGAGAGGTTCCAGATTTTCCTTGACGGGGCCCCGGACTGGTGCATTTCAAGGCAGAGATACTGGGGAATACCGCTTCCGATATGGACATGCAAGAACGGCCATATGAAGGTCCTTGGGTCAAGGAAGGAGCTTGGGGCAGAGGTAAAGGAACTGCACAGGCCATATGTCGACAAGGTCAAGATAAAATGCCCTGAATGCGGGGAGGAGATGGAAAGGGTAAAGGATGTCCTTGACGTCTGGTTCGACTCAGGGAACGCAGTCTGGGCCTCGATGAACGAGGAAGACCAGAAAAGATACGGTGATGTCGGAGACCTGATAATAGAGGGCCATGACCAGATAAGGGGATGGTTCTATTCTTTGCTCGGGTCAGGGGTCGTAAGGTACCAGAAATCCCCCTACAAGTCGCTGATGATGCACGGATTCTTCCTTGACGAAAAAGGGGAGAAGATGAGCAAGAGCGTGGGGAACTTCATATCTGTCGAGGAGATAAAGGAAAAATATGGGGCAGATGCATTCAGATTGTTTGTTCTTTCAAACTCTGTATGGGATGACCTGAAGTTCAGCTGGGAAGGGGTCAAGGAGGCGTATTCTGACCTTGACATCCTGATGAACCTTTCCAAATACATAAAGATAGTCAATGCCTCTAGCCAGAAGCCGAAGGAGCTTGAGCCTGAAGATAGGTGGATGGTATCAAGGGTGAACAGCACACTGTCCCTGTATCATGCCGCTTTCAACAACAGGATGCCCAATGATGGCGTGAAGGCGGTCAGAAAACTGCTGGTCGAGGACTTCAGCCAATTCTACATGAAGATAGCAAAGGACAGGATCTCGAAAGGGGAAAACAAAGAGGCTGCGCTTTACACGATATATTATACCACGTTCAGCATAACAAAGATGCTTGCGCCAATAGCGCCTTTCGCCGCAGAATCCATATACCAGGAGCTTTTCAGGGACAGCGAGGGGGCAGAAAGCGTCCACATGTCGTTCATAGACAATGACGACAACTCAAAGGTCGACGTTTCCCTGGAGGAGGCCATGGGGATAACCAATGTGGTGATATCCTCGGCAATGAAGATGAGGAATGAGGCGAAGATAAACGTGAGGTGGCCATTGTCAAAGATAGTCGTGAAGGGAAGCGACGAGAAGGCCTCCAACGCCGTGAAATACCTTTCCCCGATAATAAAAAGGATGCTGAATGTCAAGGACATAGAGGTTTCAGGGACAGTTGAGGACGATTACCTCAGGCAGGAAACCCCTTATGGGATTGTCGCAATGCCGTCAAAGATAGACGAAGAATTGAAGGCAGAGGGAATGGCGAACGAGATCATGAGAAGGGTCCAGCAGATGAGGAAGGAGTCCAAACTGATTGAAAAGGATGTCATTGCAACTGAGATCTATGGGGACGGGGAGATAAACAGTGCTGTCGAGAAATTCAAATACAGGATAATGGAAAAGACCAATTCATCAAGACTGGAAATAAAAGAAAACCAGGGAAAGGAATGGGCAATAAACGAGAACAAGGTAAGGATAGATATCAGGATTACATGAATCCTGTGTCCTCCTTTGACTTTGTCGCATGCCTGTAGTCCTTCCTCCTGTCCATGTCGGTCCAGCAGTCCTTGCACATAACAAGCCTCCTTATGTCCTTCCTGTTGACCTTCTTGCTTGCATAGATGCACTTGTGGCACACTGCCCTTTTGCATGAGCTGCAGACTTCAGGCTTCGGGGTTTTCTCCCCGCATCTTCCGCATTTTGAAATTGCCATTTTACAAACACCTTTTTAAATTTTAATATTGTATTTCTAGGATATATGGCACAACCTATAAAAAGGATTCTGTTTGCCCTGACAATCCTGGTGGCAACCTATGTTGTGGGCATAATCCTATACAGCGGCATAGAGGGGTGGAATTACCTTGACTCGGCTTACTTCCTGACACTGACGTTCACAACCCTTGGCTATGTGGACCTGTATCCGAAAACAGAGCTTGGAAAGCTGCTGACGATGGCATACAGCTGGATCGGCATCGCCATAGGATTCTTCTTCATATACGAGCTTATCGCTCTGGGAAACTCTCTGCTTTCCAAAGGAGACAGAAAGAAAAAATGACTATTTCTGCGCAACTGTCGGGTTCCTGTAGGAAACGACTATTGTCGCAAACGAGTCCATCAGCGCTATCGCAGCCAGGCCCACTGTTATCAGGACCATTGTTGGGGAGGATAGCGCGAGCAATGCCAATATCGCAGGATAGATGAACTTGCCCAAGATGCTTGAGCCGAGCATCCTAGGGTCAACAGGCTGGTGCCAGTTCATGACTATCCCCATTCCAAAGACAATGGACATGAACATGATGACCATGGAAACAAGAAGGGGGATGGGAATGAAGAATATCGCTATGAACGCGAAGAACTCAAGCACTCCAAGGGAAAATAGGTATATGGGGTTAGCCATTGATCATCTCCTCTATCCTCAAAAGCCTGTTGTATTTGGCGACCCTCTCGGTCCTTGCAGGCGCTCCAGACTTTATGAATTCCGCGTTGATCCCGACCGCAAAGTCTGCGATGAACGTGTCCTCTGTCTCACCTGACCTGTGGCTTACTATCGCCTTCCATTTTTTTGACCTGACTAGCTCTGTCGCCTCTTTCGCCTCGGAAACCGTCCCTATCTGGTTTATCTTCACCAAAAGGGCGTTTGCGCTTCCCTGCTTCAGGCCCTGGTTTATCCTTTTCACGTTTGTCGTGAAAAGGTCGTCACCAATTACCATTGCCTTGCTCCCTATCTTCTTTGTCAGGGCCGCGAAGAACGTGAAATCATCCTCCTTGAACGGGTCCTCTATGCTTATTATGGGATAGGATGACAGCAATGAGGAATAATAGTCCACCATCTGCGCAGAGGTGAGCTGTTTGTTGTCTATGATGTATCTTGTGCCTTTGAAAAACTCGGAAGCCGCGCAATCCAACCCTATCATAACCTTTTTTGAATAGCCTGAATTCTCGATTGAGGACACTATTACATCCAAAGCTTCCCTTGTCTCCCTGAAGGACGGGGCGAACCCCCCCTCATCCCCGACATTTATCGCGGATTTTCCGTATTTCTGGAGCAATAATGATTTCATTTCCTGGTAAATCTCAGACAATGCCCTTATCCTGTCCTTCATTGTCCTGAGCTCCCTTGGGACAATCATGAACTCCTGTATCGCAAGGTCGTTCCCTGCATGCTTTCCGCCGTTTATCACGTTGCTCATCGGTATCGGAAGGTTGGTTCCGCCGTATGACTGGAATATCTCCTTGCCATGGTCCAGGGCATATGCCTTTGCAAAGGCGATGGAGACCGCGGTTGTGGCATTTGCCCCCAATCTTGACTTGTTCTCTGTCCCGTCCAACCCGATCAGCATGTCATCCATCAAGGAAGGGTCATTGACCTGCTTGCCTATGAACATTTTCCTTATTTCGGTGTTGATGTTGTTGACTGCCTTGCTTACCCCGTTGCCCCTGAATTCCCTTGCCTTGTCCCTTAGCTCCAGTGCCTCGTTCGTCCCCTTTGATGCGCCCGAAGGCGCAGAAGCGATAACGGTTCCCTTGCTGGTCTTCAGCTCAGCCTCAACAGTCGGGTTTCCCCTTGAATCCAGAATCCACCTTGCCTTTAGATTAAGTATCTTGCTCATTTTTTCACCATGAATCTTATTATGTTTTCCAGCTTTTCGCTGAATTCTCTTATGCTTCTGTTATTTGTTATCGTTATGTCTGCAGGCTCCATTGCCTTGTCTATTCCAAGCTTCATGTTTTCGCTCTGCTCCTTTTTCATGAACTGCCAAAGCGTCCTTGAGTCCTCCTTTTTCGCCCTTGACATTATCCTCTTGAACCTTATCTTGGGATCGGCGTCTATGGCAAGGAACAGGCAATCGTGCTTCTTCCTGAACTCCCTTACCTCGTCAGGGTGCCTGATTCCGCAGATCACTAAGATTTTGTCACTTATCCTTTCTTTCTTTATCTTGTTCAGCATCATCCTTGCCACGATGCCGAAATCATTCTTTTTCCTCAATCCCTCTGCAAATTTTATTATGTTCTCATGGGTCAATGGAATTCCCTTTGCCATCATCGCATCATAGACAGGGGTGTGCATCTCAATTGACCGGATCTTGTATTTTGAGGCGATGCCTATTATTATGGACTTTCCGGAACCCTTTTTTCCTGTAACGCACAGCAGCTTCATGTTTTCACCTTGTTATAAGATCGGCCTTCAGCTGGGTTATGTAGTCAGGGTGCTTCGAGAAATAGTCCCTTGA
>Ga0315275_10006214_pt1 | contig 11396 bp, 10 predicted proteins | sample YL17G03_0_MG_FD_205557 | JGI IMG/M metagenome (GOLD analysis project Ga0315275, IMG submission 205557) | Sediment microbial communities from Yellowstone Lake, YNP, Wyoming, USA - YL17G03_0 | ecosystem: Environmental > Aquatic > Freshwater > Lake > Sediment | place: USA: Wyoming | collected...
TGCTCCAGGGCCTCGACACCGTCATTGGCTATCAGCACTTCATACCCGGAAGCTTTAAGTTTGGAATTAAGAAAATTAAGAATGCGCTTTTCATCGTCGACTACCAGTATGCGAAATTGCTTCATAGCAGTTTCTCCGGATGAGCCATTACAGTTCCCCATAATAGCTCCATCTTCAGCGAATGTCAAAGGTCTCGTGTGCTTAGTTGCCATCGGGCTTGACGGCCGGATGCTGTGAGCTTATTATCCGTCTTAGGAGCAGTTAGGTATGAGCGTCATCTCGCGGTTGGCCATGCAAGTAAATAAGCGCCCACACGTAACCATCTTGCTCGGTGCGCTGGTCTTATTCGGACTATATCTGACCAGCCGTCATAGTTATCTTCCTTTCCACTTAACCGGTTGCGAAAGGGTATATTGATTTGCGGAATACCGGCAAGGCTGAGGTTGTAAAACAGTCGTTTATTTTCTCCAGATTGGGTGACGATGAGCTCGCTGAGATGGCTAATCTTGCCACAGAGCGCAGCTTCGCGACGGGCGAGTTCATCTTCTGGGAAGAGGATGCCCCCAACTGGTTCTACATCGTTGCTGAAGGGCAGGTGAAGGCTCTGAAGCACTCTTCATCGGGCAAAGAGTTCATCATAGCCTTCTTCGGCCCCGGCGAAATTTTCGGTGAGGTCGCTGTTTTCGAAAACAAGCCCTATCCTGCCTCGGCGCAAGCAGTAGCTGAGACCAGGGTTCTAGGAATCAAGAGGGAAGATTTCCTGGCTTTTCTGGCCAACCACCCTCAGGTAGCCCTGATGATTATCAGTATCCTGGGGGGCCGGCTCAGGGAGGCTCAGAGCCGCCTGAGAGACTTCGCAGGTGAGAGGGTGGAACAGCGCCTGGCCAGGACGCTGCTTATGCTTTCCTTAAAGCTCGGCTCCACACTCCCCTTCACTCGCCAGGAGATCGCTGATATGGCGGGAACCACTACTGAGACGGCTATCCGCTTTATGAGCCGCCTCAAGGACGGAGGCATCATCCGTTCCGTCCGCGGCAAGACGATAATCCTTGATGAAACCAAGCTCAGGTTATTAAGCGAAGGCCCACCGCAGGTATAGGCCGTCGTCAAAATCTCCTCCTTTATATGATTTAAATCATAGTACACTCTTCTATCTGGCCTTATTATGGTATCGAAAGGTGAATGATACAGGCAGGTGCCGATAGAGGAGGTGCTGAGATGACGGTGAGATGTCCGGGTCAGGATTTCAGATGGTTGAGAGTGGAAGTGTATAAGTGCCCGAACTGCGGCGCTGAGGAGGAGATTTTCTCCAATGAGACCAGGGTGAAGTGCCATGAGTGCGGCGAGTGGATTTACAAGGAGAAATTGCCCTCCTGTATAGAGTGGTGCGCCTCAGCCAGGCAGTGCCTGGGCGAGGAGAGATGGAAGCAGATGAAGGGCTGCGAGCAATCCGAAAAGTAAGGAGTTGTTTAGTAACAGGGGGAGTGCAGAGGGGCTTTGCCCCTTTGCTGGGGGTTTGGGGGTATCCCCCAACCTCAAATTTCCCCCAAGAGTGGCGGATAAAGGGGGTTGATGAAGGATTTTTAAACGCTCTAAAGATAAGGAGGTAAACTTATGGTTAGCTCAACGGGTGGTTCTCACGGTGACATTGGCAAGGCGCTGGAAGAGGAAATGCGGGCCTCTCTGGTCAACGGCAAGCTTCCCTGTGCTGTAGCGTTCCAGATCGCCAAAAAGCTTAAAGTCAGCCCTAAGCAGGTGGGCGATGCGGCGAACAGGCTGAAGATAAAGATCTCTAGCTGCCAATTAGGGTGCTTCCCTTGACAGCAACTGCGACAACTTGACCGGAGAGGGGAATAGAAGATGCCTGACTTATTCGAAAGGTTAGATGATAAGAAAAGGAAAGACATAAAGGTCTTAAGTCAATTCATAGCTATCTATTGCCGGGAACATCACCGAACGGAAGTCAGGGATGCATTTCCCATCAAGGATGAGAGGTTGCGCAGCAGTCTGGGACACAAAGACCTCATCTTATGTAAGGACTGTAGCAAGCTGTTGAGCCATGGTATAGCAAAGCTGCTCCTATGTCCTTATGACCCGAAGCCGACATGTAAAAAGTGCGAGAAACACTGTTATGCGCCGGGGTATAGAGAGAGGATTCGGGAGGTCATGAGATTCTCCGGATTGTATCTGGTCAAACGGGGGCGGCTGGATTTAATGGTTCATTACCTATCCTGAGATTGAAGATGAAAGTGGATACCACCAAAGCAGCATTGATAAAAGCGATGGAAGACTATTTCGACGGTGACGCTAGAATAATTAGCTATATGATTTAAATCATGGTAAGACATGTGATGAGGCTTTATTATTGTCTTGAGACGTAATAAGAACCTTTCGTATATCGAACAAGGAGGTGCAAGATGCAAACAAGGGTTGTGAGGAAGATTGTGAAAATCGACGAGGAGAAATGCAATGGCTGTGGCGCTTGTGTCCCAGGCTGCGCCGAGGGAGCACTGCAAATCGTAAATGGCAAGGCAAAGCTTGTCAGCGAGGTATACTGTGATGGGCTGGGCGCTTGCCTGGGTGAATGTCCCGAGGGCGCTATTACCATTGAGGAGAGGAAGGCGGAAGAGTTCAGTGAGGAAGCGGTGAAACATCGTCTAAACGAAAATGAGCATTTACATGTAAAGAGGCATGTTGAAGAGCAGTTACCATGCGGATGTTCCGGGGCTACGGTTACTCAATTTGCCCCGCATGAGGTAAACGAGGAGCTCCCCTGTGGATGCTCCGGGGCTACGGTGGCTCAATTTGCCCCGCATGGGGTAAAAGAAGGGCGTCCCTGCGGCTGTCCTTCATCTGCGGTAACTCAATTTGAGCGAACTGAAACAGGGGAAGTATCTCGAGAAAAACCACAACCGTCGATGCTTCGTCACTGGCCGGTGCAGCTTACACTCGTCCCGCCGGGTGCGCCTTTCCTTCAAGGGGCGGACCTGGTGCTGGCTGCGGACTGTGTTCCCTTCGCCTACGCCGGATTTCATCATGACTTCCTTAAGGATCACGCTCTATTGGTGGCCTGCCCCAAGCTGGACGACTTTCAGGCTCATCTGAGCAAGCTGACCGAAATTCTGCACCATTCCGATGTCAAGAGTCTGACAGTGGTGCACATGGAGGTGCCCTGCTGCTCCGGCTTGACGCACATGGCGAAGCAGGCGATACGCTTAAGCGGCAAGGATATCCCGCTTAAAGAGGTGACTATCGGGATCAAGGGTGACAGAAAGGCTTGAGGATGGCCTTGAGATGTCATAACTTTTTAAGCTTTTCAGCTATACACGGGGCTAGCTAATTGTGCTAAAATCTCTGCGGAGGTGATAAGGAATTGTACAAGAAGATACTGGTTCCATTGGACGGTTCGAAGCTGGCTGAGTGTGCCTTGCCACATGTCGAGAAGCTCGCCAAGAGCGGTATAGCTAAGGAGATAGTTCTCCTCAGGGTTTGTGAGTCTCCCAGCATCATCGCTGACTATCCGGAAGGTAAGAACAAGACCTGGGACAAGCATGTAGAGCGGATGACAACTAATGCACAGCAACAGTGCGATCTCTATATCTACGATGTGGAGAAGAGCCTGAAAGACAAAGGGTTTAAGGTGAAGGCGGAGTCTCGCCTAGGTAAGCCTGCAGAGGAGATTGTGGATTGTGCTAACAAGAACGAGGTTGACCTCATTGTCATGGCCAGCCACGGCCGTTCCGGGGTAAGCAGATGGGCCTATGGTAGTGTAGCCGACAAGGTCTTGCGTTCTATCTGTGTGCCCGTGTTGCTGGTCAAAGCCCCTGGGTGTGTGGTGGGTTTCTAAGCAGCATTTGTATTTAACTTGGTAGGGGCACGGTGCACCGTGCCCCTACTTTTATATCCAGGCTATGCTCCAGTCTCAGGCATCTAACCACATACAACCCCATGTCATTGCGAGGAGTCCGCCTGGGTCCGCCTTAGGCGGAACGAAGCAATCTCAGGCGGTGTCCGTGCAGGATGCAATTACGATTGTGTGTTTGCAATGCCAGCGTGTGGTAGGGCGGGTTTCTAACCCGCCCCCTACAGAAACACGATGCCGTTCGTGGTTCGACAGGCTCACCACGAACGGCGCATATTAGACTTAAGACCCTTTTTAGCGGGTTGCGAACGATAATGAGCAAATTGACTACACCTGCGTATCGCTTGTTATCCTTGTCGAAATTAGAAAAATCCATAACAAAGAAAATCCAAGACCCATTCTTTGAACTAAGCCTGTATACTGGTCAAAGAGTTCCAAAAGCATGACTGGTCCTGATGCCAATGATAGAATACCCAGACAAAAAGAGATATAGCCCCACTTATTACCCCATTTTTTTGATATTGGATACGCCGAAATCATTGAGGCAAGAGGAATTAGAATTGCGGGGACCGTGCTGGTTGCAGAATGAAGTTTTCCAATCAACGTTACATCAACACATTGCGGGTCGCATGGGAAAAATCCCACTAAGACCATGAAGATTCCACCAAGCAGAATCAGAATGCAAGCAATGTTCAGTTGGAGATTCCCCCCGAAATATTTGTTAAATCCTATGCTGAATGAAACAATAGCTACACCTAATAGCGAGAATCCTAAGAAGTTCATCACATCTTTGTAAGGGGAATCCACTGCGCCGATTTCACTCATACCAGTGGTAACGGGGTTGTAACCTTCCCACATCAAACCCAGAACAGTCAGAACTGAAAAGAAAAGAACGGGGCCAACTATTCCTGCAAGTATCAAACTCTTTCTATTAAATTTATTCAAATACATATCTTGGGATTCCTTAGAGGGGCGTTCAATTGAACGCCCCTACGAACTATTTAGATATACGGTTCTGCAATCTTTTCCTGCTCTCCCGCTTTTTTCTTGGAGAGCCTTTGCTCTTTGAGCACCTTCTTGGTGTGCTCTATCTCCTCTGGCGTGACCTTCTGCCGCATCTCCTCCAACTGGCGCATAATCTGGGCGAACCTCGGGCCCTCGGCAGCGCTGATCCATTCCAGTTGCAGCCTCTCGGGACGGATTCCCAGCTTCTCCATACGTCCCCACAGCCTCTCGACACGGCGTTTAGTCCAGTGATTGGCGTTGATATAATGGCAGTCGTTGATGTGGCAGCCCGAGACCAATACCAGGGGAGCGCCCTTCTCGAAGGCGTGGAGGATGAATTTCTCGGCTACCCGTCCGCTGCACATGGTGCGGATGAAGCGGTTATTCGGCGGATATTGCAGCCTGGATACCCCGGCCAGGTCGCCTCCGGCATAGCTGCACCAGTTGCAGAGGAAGCTGATGATCTTCTTCTCGGGCTCTGACTCCAGAGCGGCATCTATCTGTGCCATAATCTGGGCATCGCTGAAGTGCTGCATCGCTATGGCATCGAAGCGGCACTCTGCGGCGCAGGTACCACAGCCAGCACATGCCGCAGCGGTAATTTGCGCCCCTGTTTTAGCTTTGACGTCCACCTTTATTGCCCCATAGGGGCAGACCTTGGCGCAGACGCCGCAGGAGTTGCATTTTGTCAGGTCTACTATGGCCTTGATCGCCTCGCTCGTGAGTTTGCTTGCATTGAGTATGATGGAGCTCCTGGCTGCTGCTGCCCCCGCCTGAGTTACGCTGTCCTTGATGTCCTTGGGCGCTTCCACGCAGCCGGCGAAGAAGATGCCCGGCGTAGGTGCATCAACCGGCCTTAGCTTGGGGTGTGCCTCCATGACAAATCCGTCGCTGGTCTGGGAGAGGTTCAGGATATTGGTGAGCCGCTTCAGGTGGCCCCTGGGCTCCATCCCTACCGATAGTATCACCATATCCAGCTCGTACTGCTCTATCCGCGCCGAGGTGGTATTCTCTACCTTGAGGCGGAGGTTTCGTGTGGTTGAATCCTCAGTTATATCTCCGGGCATGCCCCGGATATAGTGAACACCTATCTCCTTGGAACGCCGATAAAGGTCCTCGAAGCCTTTGCCGAAAGCGCGTATGTCCATGTAGAAGACATATATCTCGGCATCCGGATGATGCTCTTTGATGAGCAGGCTGTCTTTTATCGTGTTCATGCAGCATACGTTGGAGCAATAGGGGTTGCCGCGGTTCTTTGTCCGCGAGCCCACGCACTGTATGAAGCCGATGCGCTTCGGGGTCTGATGGTCGGAAGGACGTATCAGGTGGCCGTCGGTAGGTCCGCCGCCGCATATCAGCCTTTCGAACTCCATGCTGGTGATAACATTCTCGAATCTGGCATAGCCGTACTCATCCAGCGGGGTAGGGTCGTATATCCCCATGCCTGTGGCCACTATGATAGTACCCACCTGGAGGTCGACAATCTTGTCCTGCATATGCAGGTCTATACAATGCTTATCGCAGGCGTCCAGACACTTGGCGCAGGCAACCGGGTTATTCCCCAGGCAGTGCTCCATGTCGATGAGATAGGACGAGGGTACCGCCTGCGGGAAGGGCATATATGCTGCCTTGCGCGAGGAGAATCCCTGCTGTAACTCGTCGGGCATCACTACCGGGCAGACTTCAGCGCACTTGCCGCATACTGAGCACAGGGTTTCGTCCACGAAGCGGGCCCTCTTGCGCACGCGCACCTTGAAGTTACCCACATAGCCTGATACCTCTTCGATCGTGCTGTTGGCCATGAGTTCGATGCGGCGATGACGGCCCACGTCCATCATCTTGGGCCCCAGAACGCATATAGAGCAGTCCATAGTGGGGAAGGTCTTGTCCAGTTGCGCCATGATGCCGCCTATCGAGGGCTGCTCTTCCACCAGATAGACCTGGTGGCCGGCATCGGCTAAATCGAGGGCTGCCTGTATTCCAGCAACACCGCCTCCGATCACCAGAGCGGCGTCGGTGACAGGTATCTCCAACTCATGCTGGGGCAGGAGGAGGCGGGCCCGGGCAACTGCTATTTTGACAATATCCTTTGCCTTCTCAGTCGCTGCATCGCGGTCATGTAAATGTACCCAGCTAGCGTGCTCCCTGATGCTTGCCATCTCCAGAACGTAGGGGTTGAGTCCGGCCTCTGCGATGCAGTTGCGGAAGGTGATCTCATGTAGTCTTGGCGTGCAGGAAGCTACCACCACGCGGTTAAGCTTGTGTTCCTTGATATGTTTTTTAATCTCCTGCTGCCCGGGGTCGGCGCAGGTATACCGGTTTCTCACCGAGACTATTACACCGGGAAGCTTTTCTGCAAACAGTCGCACTTCCTCGGTGTCCAACGAACCTGCTATATTAAGTCCGCAGTCGCAGACAAATACCCCTATTCTTAATTCCTCTTCAGCCAACCGTCTCACCTCCTAGTCCAGGGATCGTGCTGCCAGGCTTGCCAGGTCCTGGATTTCAACTCGGGCACCCTTGCCATCGCTGCTTTTCTGGGCACATCTCAAATGTATCTGGCACTTGGGGCAGGCAGTCACCAGTATCTCTGCTCCGGAAGCCTCTGCCTGAGCGAGGCGCTGATTCTGTATTTGCCGGTTTACCGCACCGCATTGCAACCACGAGGTTGCGCCACAGCAGAGCGCCTTCTCCCGGCTTTGCTCCATTTCCACCAATTTTAAGCCTGCGACAGAACCCAAAATTTGTCGAGGTTCATCGAATATTCTGGAGCATCTACCCAGGGTGCAGGGGTCTTGATACGTGACCCTCTTCTCCTGCTTGCCCAAAGATAGCTTGCCGCTCTGTACCAGCGGCGCTATCGCTTGTGTCAGATGCTTCACCTCGATGCCGGTGCCTCCAAGCATGTCAGGATAGTCCACCTTCAGCGTATGGTAGCATTCCGGGCAGTTAGTGATTATCCTTTTTACACCATGACGGGCGAACTCTTCCATGTTTGCCTTTGCCAGCGTCAAGAATCCTTTTCTGTCTCCCTGAAGGAGCAAGTCTCGCCCGCAGCAGCGTTCCTCGGCAATGATATTGAATGGTATCTGAGCACGGTTCAGCAGCTTAAGCGCCCCCTTTACACCCTCCAGGGTATTCACGCCCAGGTCGCTGAACAGAACGTCGAAATAAGGGGCACAGCCCACGAAGAACAGCGTTTCGCTTTGTGGCGATAGGCTGACATCCTTGGACAGCCAGCCCAGACGCTTCTGCTGTAAATCCTCGCGAGCCATCAGGCGCATCATTGTTTGGAGTGCCTCGCCGTGGCTGCACTGTATCTGGGCCCCTTCTGCAAGCGATTCAGCTCTCAAAGCGTGGATGAATCTGGGGAACTTAACGTGGTAGTTGCAGCGCTCCACACACATATAGCAGCTCAGACATGACCAGATTGTCTCGTCGCGTGACCCCTGGCTGTTCTGTGACAGCCTTCTCTGGGCTATGAGACGGGGATTAAACGCCGGGTCATGCTGGGCGACCGGGCATACCACCGTGCACTTGCCGCAGTCAAGGCAGAGGCGTATATTGGTATCTTTTATCTCTCGCTCTAGATTTTGCACCTTGAGGTTTTATCCTCTCTATCGCGAAGTGGCAGGCTCTGTCTGCTCAATACCTGCGATGAAATCATTCACCTGTTTCACAAAGCCCGGGCCGTCGCCGCCGGGCAGACGGGTGAGAGCCAATCTCTCCTCTCGCAATCCCAGCAGTCCCAGTATATTCCGTGTCTTCTCGTATTCCCGCTCGATAAGTCCAGCGTCGATTTCAAAATGGCAGCTACCGGGGTTACACCCCAGGAGCATCACTCCGTCTGCACCAAGCTCAAAGGCCTTGAGTATCAGGCCTGAATGCACCCTGGAGAGGCAACTTACTCTGACTACCTTTACGGATGCAGGATAGCGCAGCCCCTTCTGGGCTGCGGCCTCTATACAGCTGAGGCCATCCCAGTTACAAGCGAAGACCACTACATTTGCTACAGGCTTGTTCATCTAGCACCACTTGCGCTGTAAGTTGTCCCCAGCAAAGCCTCGAGTATGGACGTTATCTGTTTGTCGCTCTGGACAGGCTGTGATATCGCCCCGGTGGGACAGCGGGCGATGCATGCCCCGCAGCCAAGGCACAGTGCCCGGTCGACATGAGCGCAGGCTATGCCATTGCTCTCTACTCTCATCTCTATGTAGGGACATATAGCGGCGCAATCGCCGCAGCCGCGACAGAGCTTGCTGTCTATAGTAATCGCAGTTGCCCGCGGGCTTAAGATGCCCTGCGCCAGATAGGCTGCGGTTCTGGCTGCTGCTGCTGTTCCTTTGATGACCTGTTCCTCGGGCGGCTCTGCCTTATCTGAGGATACTATAAATATACCTGCCGTCTCTTTTAGGGTGAATTCCCTGAACAAGGCGGAATCCGTGTCGTCTGTGCCAATGGAACATCTTTTCCGGGCAAGTATGCGGCTGAGCAGGCTAACTTTTGAGATGGTGTTTGCAGGGAGCGCTTCCTCATCCATCTCTCCCAGGTCAAGAATCACTGCACCGGCCTTGATATGGTTAGCCTGCGACGGGTAACTCAGAACAGCTTCGAAATCACCTGCTAAGCCTTCCAGTTTCAAGTCCTGGGGCCAGGGCATGACATGTATACTCTGCTCCTCAAGCTGTTTCAGCAGGCTGGCCTTCCTGTCTTGATATTTGGAACGCTTCTTAGCGGCTTTCTCAGGCTCCGGGCCAGAAACGAGAGCTACTGAATAACCATGAGACGCCAGGGCGCTTGCCGCCGCCAGGCCAGAAAGCCCTGCGCCTAATACCAGCACGCTGCTCTCTAGAGGACGTTCTTCTTGGGTTGCTGGCACAAGTCCCTTGGCTCGGGCAACTCCTGCCACGATTAGCTCTACTGCCTTATGGGTAGCACCTGCGGGGTCGTCTTTGTGGACCCAGGCGCATTGTTCTCGGATGTTCACGAACTCAACAGGTATGCCATGGGAGGAGATAAGGCTGTCGTTGAGATGGTGCTGGCACCTTACACGCCTATCAGTGCAGCTAAAGCATATCTGGTCCAGATTGCAGCAGCGGCAGGCTGCAAGAACCACCTGGCCCAGTTTGGACTCGGCGGCTTTGGCTGCAATCTGCTGCGCCCCTTCTGCGCTGCATGCCTGTGCTACCTCCTGGACGCTGTATATGTTAGGAAGCAGTTCTATTTCCCTGAGAACCTGTTCGAAATCTATCACGGAGCTAATGCTGCCGCCGCAGCTACATAACACCAGTCCGATCCGGCCCCTGTCTGCACTGACTGTCCCTGCTTCAAGGGGTGGACGCTCTGGTTGGGCATCGGATTCGCTTGCAGCATCCGGTTCTGCCGGATATAATTCTTCACTCAGCTTAAGCGCTGCCGCAGCCTCCATAGCGATAGCTGAAGCTCGGGCAAGTTCGCTTCTCAGGTCGCGATTGCCATTGGTTTTTATAGTGTAGATGCCGGGCCTTGTCAAACGGCGAGCAGTCGTTTTGTCAGAGTTGTCGTGGGTGAGGTCAATTATGACCTCAGCGCCTATCTCTATCTTCTCAACATCGTCTTTGTGGAGAACTGCGCCTAGTTCGCATGCCTCTTCGCATTCCAGACATTCGCTGCACAGGGCGCAGTTGAGACAGCGCCCTGCCTCATGACCTGCAGCATCGCCAGGCAGCCCCAGCGACGTCTCTTCAAAGCTGCCCATCCTTTTGGAGTGATGTATAGTGGGCATGTGGGCCCGTTTGTGTCGGGAGGCTTCTCTTTCCTTGACATCGACCTCGGCAGCTTGAGGCTTTTTGATACTACGCCCCTTCCTTAAATCATGTCCCCTCAGATGCCTGTCTATAGACTCTGCCGCCCGCAGCCCTGCAGCTACAGCCTCTACAACATTATTAGGCCCCGTGATACAATCGCCGCCGGCGAATATGCCGGGCATGTTCGTCTCAAGGGTAAGGGGGTCCACCTTTACAGTGGCATCGTCGCTGACGATCTCAAGTCCCTTTATATTGAGCAGAGACGTATCCGGACGCTGGCCGATCGCTACTACAACCTGGTCAGCCTCTATCACAAACTCCGAGCCCGGTATCGGCTCCGGTTTGCGGCGACCATCTTCTCCTATCTTACCGAGCCTCATCCGCTGGCATCGTATTCCGATTACCTTAGTGCCGTCGCCGAGAATCTCGACGGGCGCTGTGAGGTATTCTATCGATATGCCTTCTTTGATAGCCTCCTCGATGTCCTCTTTTACCGCAGTCATCTCATCTGCAGTGCGGCGATAGAGTATCCGCACTATCCCCATGCCCCCTCTTTTTGCTGTCCTGGCAGAGTCCACGGCGCTGTTGCCGCCTCCGATGACTACTATGTTTGAGCCTACAGAGACGCCGACTTTCTGATTCAGTGCAAACAGCAGCGAGATGCCATCCACTACTCCATCAAGGTCCTCGCCCGGGATGTCCAACCGGTTGTTCCTTTGACCTCCTATGGCTATGAAGAAGGC
>Ga0315275_10006218_pt1 | contig 11393 bp, 11 predicted proteins | sample YL17G03_0_MG_FD_205557 | JGI IMG/M metagenome (GOLD analysis project Ga0315275, IMG submission 205557) | Sediment microbial communities from Yellowstone Lake, YNP, Wyoming, USA - YL17G03_0 | ecosystem: Environmental > Aquatic > Freshwater > Lake > Sediment | place: USA: Wyoming | collected...
TGCCGGAGGAGGTCCTGGGTTTGTGCCCGCCGGAGCGACGGGTGCGCATTCCGATGCTGGCGGCGTCGCGCAGCCTGAATCTCTCCAATGCGGTGGCGGTGGCGGTCTTCGAGGCGTGGCGGCAGCTGCGCTTCACCGCCGGACAGTGATCAGTCGTTTTCCGCCTTGACCGTGCGTCGCATCAGCGCGACGACAGCTTCCTTCGGCGCCAGGCCCTCGTACAGCACCCGGTAGATCACCTCGGAAATCGGCATTTCGACCCCGACGCGACGCGCGACTGCGCGGACTGCCTTGGCCGCGAGCACGCCCTCGACCACCTGGCCGATTTCCTGCTGTGCCTGGGCCGACGATTTTCCGGCCGCGAGCGCGAGGCCCATGCGGCGGTTGCGGGACTGGTCGTCCGTGCAGGTCAGCACCAGGTCGCCGAGCCCGGCCAGCCCCATGAACGTGTCCTTGTCGGCGCCGAGGGCCACGCCGAGTCGCATCATTTCCGCGAGCCCGCGCGTGATCAGCGCGACGCGGGTGTTGGCGCCGAACCCCAGGCCGTCGGAAATGCCCGCGCCGATCGCCAGCACGTTCTTCGTGGCTCCCCCGACTTCGACACCGACCATGTCGCTCGACGCATAGGCCCGGAAATTGAGGCCGGAGAGTCCACGCGCCAGCGCCATCGCATAGTTCTCGTCGGTGGACGCGACGGTCATCGCCGTCGGCAATCCGGCGCCGACTTCCTGCGCAAAGGTCGGGCCGGACAGCACAGCGGTCGGCACGTCCGGGCCCAGTACTTCACGCGCGACGTCGTGCGGCAGCTTGCCGGTGGTGAGCTCGAAGCCCTTCGTCGCCCAGGCGACGCGTTGGCCGGGGCGCAGCGCCGGCTTGACCCGTTGCAGCACCTCGCGGAACGCGTGGCTCGGCACGACCAGCAGCAGCTGGTCGGCCTGGGCGACGGCTCGTTCGAAGTCGTGCTCGATCTCCACGCCAGGCGGCAAGTCGATACCGGGCAGGTAGCGGCGGTTGGTCCGGTCGCGGGCCATCGCCGTGAGCTCAGCGGTTTCGATGCCCCACAGGATGACCCGGTGCCCGGTGTGCGCGAGGTGCACGGCCAGCGCCGTGCCCCACGAGCCCGAGCCGAGCACGGCGACGGTCGGCCTGGGCTCGGATGCGACGGGGGCCGGCACGAGGTGGGCGCTCGCTCAGTTGACCGAATTGGTGGGCGCCGGCTGGGCAGCGGCCTGCTGCGCCGCGCGGGCGTGCAGGCCCTCGAACGTGACCAGCGGCAGCAGGAACGGCGGGAAACCGCCCTTCACGACCAGTTCCGACACCGTGGCGCGCGCGAAGGCGAGCAGGTAGTTCGGCCCCATGATGGACAGGACCTGGCCGAGGTCGGCCGTCGAGAGGTTGCGGATCAGGAACGCGCCGGCCTGCTGCAGTTCGAGGAGCCAGACGACCTTGTCGCCGGCCTTCGCTTCCAGGTTTACCTGCAGCACGATCTCGTGAACGTCCTGCGCGAGCGCGGTGGCGCGCGTGCCGATATTGAGGTTCACCGCGGGCGGGCCTTCGATACCACCCACGAACGGGCCGTTCGGGGACTCGAAGGAACAGTCCTTGATGTAGATCGCCTGCGGGTTGACCACCGGCGCATTCGGATCGGCGGCGGGTGCATTGAAGTCCGGGGTGTTCTGGTCAGTCATCGCGTGTTCATCCTTTGAGAAAACAGCGCCGCTCAGGCGCGGCCGAGCAACTTGTCGAATTCGCCCGCTTTGTCGAGGGCATAGAGATCGTCGAAGCCGCCGACGTAGCGGTCGCCGATGAAAATCTGGGGCACGGTGCGGCGCCCGCCACTGCGCTTCAGCATGATGTCGCGCTGCGCGTTGTCCTCGTCCACCTTGATCTCGCGAAAGGCGACGCCCTTGCGCTCGAGCAGGCCCCGGGCCCGGTCGCAGTAGGGACACCAGCCACTCGAATACATGACGATCTCAGCGGTGGCCGTGTCGTTCATCGAGCCTCGTGCCTCATTTGCCCTTGTTCGCGTCGCCCTTCACCAGCGGCAGTGTCTCGGCGCGCCAGGCCTGCAGGCCGCCGCGCAGGTTCACCACTTTGGTGAACCCCTGGTCCCGCAGGATGCGGGCCGCCGCACCGGAGCGCGCGCCGCTCTCGCAGCAGGTGATGACGACCTTGTCCTTGTACCGCTTGAAAGTCTCGCCGCTCTGGGCAAGCTGTTCCTGAGGCGCGTGCCGGGCGTCGATCACGTGACCCGAGTCGAACTCGGCCTGGGTCCGCACGTCGAGCAGCAGCGCGCCCTGGTTGAGCAGCCGGACGGCATCGGCCGGTCCGACCGCCTGGCCGCCGGTGCGCAGCTTGCTCAGCTCATACACCGCCACCGCGACGGCCAGCGCGGCCGTGCCCCCCGTGAGGAACGGGTGATGGGTGGCATATTCGAGAAAACGATTCATGTGCGGGCCGGGGAAAAAAGGGGGCGGATTATAGCAGCCCGGACTACAGGCTAGACTTACCGGCTTTACACCCACCCCCGCCCCCTCATCGCCACGCATGCCGAGACCCGCATTCAAGCCTGTTTCCCCGCTTTACGGCCCCCGGCGTCGCTCCTGGCGCGCTGCCGTCGCAGGCCTCGGCCTGGGGTTATGCCTCGGTCTGGCCCTCCCGGTGGCCTCGGCAGACCGCAAGCCCACCCCGGCCCAGAAGGAAGCGGAGCTGAAACGCGTCAACTCCCGCATCGAGAAGGTGCGCAAGGCGGTCAACCAGGACGTGGAGAAGCGGGACAAGCTCTCGACACAGCTGCGGGACGCCGAACTCGGCGTGCAGTCGGCGAAGCGGGAGCTCGACGCCATCCGGGCCCAGCGCATCGACGCCGAAGCGCGGCTGCGCACGCTCGAGGCCGAGAAGGCCCAGCGCGAGCGCGAACTCGACGGCGAGCGCGGCGCGCTGGCGGGGGAACTGCGGGCGGCCTATTTCAACGGCCGCGAGGAACAGCTCAAGTTGCTGCTGAACCAGGAGGATCCGGCGAGTTTCGGCCGGATGCTCGCTTATTACGGCTATTTTGGCCGGGCCCGGGCGGAACGCATCCAGGGCATTCGCGACAAGCTCGAGCACCTGGCGCTGCTGCGCGAGAAGATCGCGGCCGAGACGACGCGCCTCGAGGGTCTAGAGGCGCAACAGGAACGCGAGCTGGTCTCGTTGCGGACGGCGCAGGACAGCCGCGCACGAGCGGTGGCGGCGATCGACCAGCGGGTGAAGAGCCGCGGCGGCGAACTGCAGCGGCTGCAGTCGCAGGCCAAGTCCCTCGAAAAGCTCATCGACGACTTGCGCAAGGCCCTCGAGCGCGAGCCGGTCGCGAAGCAGGCACCATTCGAGCCGCTGAAGGGCAAGCTGCCCTGGCCGGTGCAGCAGGGGCGGGTGCTGGCCAGGTTCGGGCAGCCGCGAGCCGGCGGCTCCCTGAAGTGGCAGGGAATGTTGATCGGCACGGACCGCGGCGCACGGGTTCGCGCCCCGTATGCCGGCCGCATCGTCTACGGCGACTGGCTGCCGGGGATGGGGCTCATGATCGTCATCGACCACGGTGGCGGCTACATGAGCCTCTATGGCCACAACGAGGAGATTTTCCGCAAGGTCGGCGAAGCGGTGGCAGCTGGGGAAGTCATCGGCTCGGTCGGCGACTCCGGCGGCCACAACGAGCCCGCGCTCTATTTCGAGGTCCGTCGCGGGCGGGTCCCCGTCAATCCCGAGATCTGGCTGCAGCGCCGCTAGGTTATGTCGTGTCGGCCGGTCCGATGCCTGCGACGACGTCTCGACCCCGCGCCCGATTTGCGGAGCGCGTCAAGGAATGGGCAGGGTCCAATCAAGGACCATTTGCATCCATATTGAACGGACTCAACAGGGTAGACCGCGCCATGCAGAACGCATCGGCGCTGAACGACGCACCAGCGCCGATCAGCGCCACTTCGCTCGATCCGTACGGCCAGCTGGTGAAAATGCTGCTGCCGCGGGCGCAATCGATCGTCATTTACGATCGGATGGGCATCGCGGCGTGGGTGAGCGACGAATTCGAGGAAAACGGCCTGCATCAGCTGGTGCAGGAGTCTCTCGGCAAGGAACTGGCCAGCCCGGGAAACAGTGACGGCTTCGCGGAAGTGATGGGCAGCGAGCAGACGGCCTATGTGTTCATGTTGCGGGACAGCTCCGCCGGCTTGCTCGGTACGGTCGGACTGATCAGTCGCGACTCGCGGCAACAGAAAGAGCCGCGCCCGTTCTCTCTGGTGCAGGGACTGTTGCGCCCGGCACTCGAATGCCTGCAACGCGAGCTCGCTGCGCAGGACAGCATCGGCGACCTGCAAAGGAACCTGGTCGTGCGCGATCGCGATCTCGAGCTGCTGCTCGGCGTGGCGCAGGACGAAGCCTTAGGCGAGGACGCGACCGACGACTTTACGAAGCTCGTGCAGGGCTGCGTCGATCACCTCGGCTGCAGCGTCGGCGCGCTGCTGATCCCCGACAAGAATATTGCGGTGTGCCGCACGGGCATCGGCACGGCGCCGCGTGCCGGCGCGGACGTGCTGACGAAAACTCATCGCCACCTGATCGGCTGGACGCAGCTGCACCGGCAGACGATGACGGCCAACCGGCCCATGACCGCCGGCCCGCTCGCCGGCATCCCGTACAAGATCCTCTCGTGCCCGGTCATGCACGGCGCGCAACGCGTGCTCGGCGTGCTGGTGTTGTTCAAGCCGCCGGGAGCGGCGGACTTCGACCTGCGCCAGGTGCGCATCGTCGAGCTGCTGGCGCGCCGCGTCGCCTACATCCTGCTGAACGCGTACGACCCGTCGACCGGCCTGCTCACGCGACCGGCTTTCGAGAAGCGTGCGCACGCCGTGCTCACGCCCGAGTCGCTGCGCGGCAACAACAGCGTCATCTACATCGACATCGACCGCCTGCACTTGCTGAACGAGAATCTCGGCATGCACGTCGGCGACGACATCATCACGCGCGTCGCGGAAGTCATTCGCCGCAACCTCTCGCCGCGCATGCTGGCGGCACGCATCTCAGGCGACCGCTTCGCCGTCTTCGTACCGGAATCGCCGATCGACACGACGCAGGAGATCGCCGAGAACCTGCGCGACCGGTTCGAGAAACTCGGTTTCGTGGATGGCAACAGGACCGTGGAGGTGTCGGCGAGCTTCGGCGTAGCCGCCATCGCCGACGGCAAGCACCCCCTCTCGCACGCGCTCGCATCGGCTGAGATTGCCTGCAAGGCTGCCAAGGACCGCGGCCGCAATCGGGTCGAAGTCTACGAGGACAGCGACCAGAGCATCGTCCGCCGCTACACCGACATCGCCCTGATCGGCACGGTGCGTGCGGCCCTGCTCGACGAGCGCTTCCGGCTCGAGGCACAGACGATCGTGCCGCTGAACGGCGCGCCGGCCACGCCGAAGTTCGAGCTGCTGCTGCGCATGACGGACGAGAAGGGCGTGGGTGTCTCGCCCGAGAAATTCCTCTCCGCGGCCGAGCGTTACCAGCTGGCGCCGGCCATCGACCGGTGGGTCGTGCGCAAGGTGCTCGAGACGTTGAAACCCGTGGCGGCACAGCTCGCCGCGCAGGGCGCCTGCTTCGCCGTCAACATCTCGGGACAGTCGCTCGGCGACCAGGAGTTCGCGCTGTTCCTAGAGGAAGCCCTGCGCAACTGCGGAATGCCATTGAACTTGCTGTCGTGGGAAGTCACCGAGACGGCGGCCGTGGCCAACATCGTGCGGGCGGAGTCGCTCATCCGGCGCCTGCGCGATCTCGGCTGCAACGTCGCCCTCGACGATTTCGGTCGCGGCTTGAGCTCGCTCACTTACTTGAAGACGCTGCCGGTCACCCACCTCAAGATCGACGGCACGTTCGTGCGCGACGTGGTGGGCGACGAGCGTTCCCAGGCCATGTTGAGCGCAATCGTGCAGCTGGCCCGCGCGATGGGTTTGCGGACTGTGGCGGAATGCGTCGAAAGCGACCAGATCCGCGCCATCACGACCCGGCTCGGGGTCGAATACGGGCAGGGGTTCTCGATCGGGAGGCCGATTCCGCTCGAGCGCGTGCTGACGGCGCTGGTTGGCGCTAACATTCCCGACCGTACCCAGCAGACAGCCTGATACCGGTGACTCGAGCTATCCATACTGCCCTGGCCGTCTCGGTCGGTGTCCTCGTCGGCGCCGGGTTGACGCTCGTGGGCGGCGTGCTCGCGGACCGGGAACCGTCAGCGCCCGCGCCAGCGAAGGCGACGCCCGGCAGCGCGATCGACCACCGCCTCCTCGACGAGGTCGTCGCCCGCGTGCGGCGCGAATATGTCGAGACGGTCCCGCAGACGGCGATCGAACAGGCTGCGGTCGAGGGCGTGGTCTCCAGCCTCGACCCGCACTCGGCGTTCCTGACCGCCGGCGAATACGACGAGATGCGCGCCAGCACGGCTGGCAGCTACTCGGGAGTCGGCATCGAGGTCTCCGCCCAGGATGGACGCGTCGTGGTCGTCTCGCCCATCGAGGGCTCAGCGGCAGCCCGGGCCGGCGTCCGTGCGGGCGATGTCATCCTTGCCGTGGACGGCCAGCCGGTCACGCCAGCCAAGCTCGATGAGACCATCGATCGCATGCGCGGCGACGTCGGATCGCACGTGCGTCTCGCCGTCGGCCGCGGTGGTGAACCGGAACCGCTGTTGTTCGACCTCGAGCGCTCGGAGGTGCACGTGCACACCGTGCGCGCTGCACCGCTGCCGGGCGGCTTCGGCTACGTGCGCATCACGCAGTTCAGCGACTCGACGCCGTCCGACCTCGATCAAGCGCTCGTCGATCTCACCGCGGCGCGGCCCAAGGGCCTGCGTGGACTCGTGCTCGACCTGCGTGGCAATCCGGGCGGCGTGCTCGAGTCGGCTGTCGGCGTCGCGGATGAGTTTCTCGAAGCGGGCGTGATCGTGCGCGCCGACGGACGCACGGTCGATGCGCGTTTCGAAATGGACGCGACGGCAGGCGACGCAGTCGCGGGCGCTCCGATCGTTGTCCTGGTGGACGGCGGCTCCGCATCAGGTTCGGAAATCGTGGCTGGCGCCCTGCGCGATCACGGCCGTGCCACGCTGATGGGCGAGCGCACCTTCGGCAAGGGTTCGGTGCAGACCGTGATCCCGTTGCGCGACGGCCAGGCCCTGAAGCTCACCACGTCGAAGTACTTCACGCCGTCCGGGGTTTCGATCCACGAGCGCGGCATCGAGCCGGACATCGTGCTCGCTGGTCTCGCCAGGGCCCCCGAGGTTCCGCCGCAGACCATGGCGAAGGACGCCGCCGTGCAGGCGGCCGTGCAGTACCTGCGCGACCGCGGCCTTGGCACGCAGTACGCGCAGGCGGCGAGCCGCTAGCGACGACGCAGACTCGACGGCCGATCAGGCCAGCAGCTTCATTCCCGCAGCGACGAGTATGCCGATCAGCATCACCGCGATCGGCAGGAAGCTGAGTCCGAAGCCAGCGCCCCGCTTGGCCGGATCTGCGATGTAACTGCGCAGGTAGACGATGCGTGCGGCGATGAAGACGGCCCCGAGGGCGGCGGCCCAGTTCGCGCTGACGTACTGGCCGAAGAGCCAGGTGGCGGGCACGAAGACCACCATCATTTCGAGAGTATTCTGGTGCACACGGAAGTACCGGTCGAAAATCTCGTGACCGCTCGTGGCAGGTGCCTTCACCCCGTACGTCACGCGCGCTTTGCCCACCAGCATCCCGAACGCCACGTATTCGAGCAGCGCCAGGGCAATGACGATCGCTACCAGTTCCATGATTCAGCTTCCCCTTCGTACAGGATGCACGTTGTGTTGTCGCGCCCGAGATTCCATTACCATCCACGGCATGTCAATGAGCCGGGAGAGAAAATCATGGTCGGATTCCTGCTGCGCGCCGCCATTTCTGGCCTGGGCCTCTGGGTTGCCAGCCAGATTTTCGGCGGACTGCATTTCGCGTCGCCGCAGAAGCTCGCGGTCGCCGCGATCCTGCTCGGCATCGTCAATGCCTTCGTGCGTCCGCTGGCGTTCATCCTGACGCTGCCGCTCACCGTGCTGACGCTCGGCCTGTTCCTGCTGGTGCTGAACGCCGGGATGGTGGCGCTGGTCGCGTGGATCGTTCCCGGCTTCACGATTGCGGGCTTCTGGACGGCAGTCGGTACTGCCTTGATCGTGAGTGTCATTTCCTGGGCGGCTTCGAGCGCGATCGGCTCGACGGGCAAAGTGGAAATTTTCCGCGGCAAGCGCTGATCCCTTTTCACCTCTCCCGCGTCAGCCGGAGAGGTCGGCCGCAGGCCGGGTGAGAGGGTCCCGAGCCCTCACCCCCACCCTCTCGCGCCTTGTGCAGGCGAGGGAGCGGAAGTAACTGTCACGCCCGGCGCGAGGACATCGTCACCAGTGCGACCGCGAGCAGGATCACTACACAGCCCGTGATCTGCAGCGGGCCGAGCGCTTCGCCGAGCACCGCCCACCCCAGCACCGTGGCGATCGCCGGGTTCACATACGCAAAGGTGGCGACGCGATCGGTCGGCGCTCGCTTGATGAGCCACGCGTACGCCGTGTAGGCGAGCGCCGAGCCGAACAGCGCCAGGTAAAGCATCGCAGCCATGCCGCGCGGATCCCAGTGCCATTGCGGTAACTCACCGAAGGCAACGCCGCCGATGAACAGGCCGCTGGCGCCGAACAGCATGATCAACGCGTTGAATGCCAGTGGCCCGACCGGCAGGGACGCGTTGCGAAACAGGATGGAGCCGACGGCCCACGAGAAGCCGCCGACGATCACCAGCAGCTGCCAGCCGAGATGCCCGGACGGCATGGCGTCGCTCGGCCACACCAGCAGCGCCACGCCCACCAGGCCCAGCAACAGACCGACGATGCTGCGTACATTGAGGCGATGACCGTGCGGACCGATGGAGCCGAGGGCCGCCAGCCACAACGCGAGACTGGCGGTGAGCAGTGCCGCTTCATTCGAGGGAATGTGCTTGATCGCCGTCGTGCTGCAGCCGTTGCTGAACGTGATCAGCAACAGGCTGAGAAAGACGATGTAGCCCCACTCGCGCGCGGTGCGCGGGAACCGCTCCTTGAGGACGATCGCCACCGCCAGCAGCAGGCCCGAGGCAATGAACGAGCGACCGGCGCCGAACAACAGCGGCGGCAGGTTGCGCACGCCCAGGCGGATCGCCAGGAATGTCGAGCCCCAGAAGAGATAGATGATGCCGAAGGCCGCAATCAGCTTGAGGCGATGATGCGGGTCGGTGCCGTTCGCAGCATCGCTCACGATCTGCTCGTGCCCGCCTTGTAGAGCCAGGCGGCAAGACCGCCGACCAGCGCCAGGCCAAGCCACTCGCCGAACTGCAGCCCGGGCGGCAATGCCAGCACGTCGGCCCGTCCGGAGGTCACGATCGGAATGGCGATGAAGATCCCCATCAGCGCTTCGCCCGTGATCAGCCCGGCGGCGAACAGCACGCCACTTTGCTTTGCGCGCTCGGCCTCGGGTGAATCCCCGCGGATGCCGAGTCTGCGCTCGACGGTGTAAGCGATCAGGCCGCCGATGAAGATCGGCACGGACAGTTCGAGTGGCAGGTAGATGCCGACCGCTACCGCGAGCACCGGAGCGCGGAAGGGCGCGTTGCGGTGCTTGAGGTATTGATCGACGACGATGATGGCGACGCCGATGAGCGCACCGATCGAAATCATGCCCCAGGGCAGCTGGCCGCCGAACATACCCTTGGCGACGGAGGCCATCAGCGTTGCCTGCGGAGCGATCAGCGGGTTCGGGTGCCCGGCCGAGGGTACCCCGATGCCGTACGCCTTCAGCAGCAGGTTGAGCACCGGCGCCATGACCAGCGCGCAGCTGGCGGCCCCGATGGCGAGCATCACCTGCTGGCGCCACGGCGTCGCGCCGACGATATAGCCGCACTTCAGGTCCTGCAGGTTGTCGCCTCCGATGCAGGCGGCACAGCAGACGACGGAGCCGATCATGATCGCGGCGACCGGGCCGAGTGCCGCGCCCTTGCCCATCAGCACCAGCAGCAGCAGCGAGGCGAACAGGATGGTGCAGATCGTGATCCCGGAGACCGGGTTGTTGGACGAGCCCACGAGACCTGCCATGTAGGCCGAGACCGACGTGAACACGAAGCCGGCAACGATCATGATCACCGTCATCAGCAGGCTGACGCCGATGTTCTGCACGATCATCTGGTAGAGGATCGCGAGCGGGATCGTGAAGAGCACGAGGCCGATCAGGATCCACTTCATCGGCAGGTCCTGCTCGGTGTGCGAAACGGCCCGCGCGGCGCCTTTCTTCGTCGCCTCGAGCCCGCTCAGGATGCCCGAAGCGAGCGAGCTGCGAATCGAGATCAACGCCCAGATGCCGCCGACCAGCATCGCCCCCACGCCGAGGTAGCGGATCTGCGCCGACCAGATGGCGCCTGCGACGGTCTCCGCGTCGGCGCCCGCGACGCTCTGCGCGAGCGCCGCGTTGTCGGCGAGAAAATACGCCGCGTAGATCGGGATCGCGATGTTCCAGGAGATGACGCCGCCGACCAGCGCGAGCGCACCGATGTTGAGACCGACGATATAGCCGACGCCGAGCAACGCCGGAGACAGGTTGGTGCCCATATAGGCGAGCCACTTGCCCCAGTACGTGCTGGCGGCCGCCGTGTCGGGGATCAGGCGCAATCCGCTGCCGGCGGCGAGTTTCGCGAGACCGCCCGCGAGCGCGGCGAGCCCGAGGAGCTTCACGCCCTGCGCGGGATTGTCACCCGCCTTGAGGACCTCCGCGGCTGCGACACCTTCGGGGAAGCGCAGATTCTGCTCGACGATGAGCGAGCGGCGCAGCGGCACCGAGAAGAACACGCCGAGGATGCCCCCCAGGCCCGCAATGGCGAGCACCCACAGGTACCTGAAATCCGTCCAGTGGCCGAGGATGACCAGAGCCGGCACCGTGAAAATGACGCCGGACGCGATCGACGAACCGGCCGACGCGCCGGTCTGCACGATATTGTTCTCGAGGATGCTGCTGCCGCCGAGCACGCGCAACACGGCCATGGAGACGACCGCTGCCGGAATGGCGGAAGCGATCGTGAGGCCCGCGAACAAGCCGAGATAGGTGTTCGCCGCGGCGAGCAGCATTGCCAGGATGATCGCGAGCACGATCGCTCGAACGGTGAGCTGCGGCGGCGGTGCCGTGCTGGACATGTGCGGACTCCCCAATGACCGGAGCCGGCATTAGAGGGGGGTGGCTGGCCATTTGCAACCGCGTCCTGCACCGCGAATCCATTCGCTCACGCGGCGTTGCCAGTATGTATCGCAATGTTCGCGGAACACGTCTTGGCAGAAGATAGGAGCCCCCGAAGTGCGGGCACACCAGGAA
>Ga0315275_10006219_pt1 | contig 11393 bp, 9 predicted proteins | sample YL17G03_0_MG_FD_205557 | JGI IMG/M metagenome (GOLD analysis project Ga0315275, IMG submission 205557) | Sediment microbial communities from Yellowstone Lake, YNP, Wyoming, USA - YL17G03_0 | ecosystem: Environmental > Aquatic > Freshwater > Lake > Sediment | place: USA: Wyoming | collected...
CTAATAAAATAAATCAATAAGCGCCTTTTTCAGGACTTCCCGCCTCGGCTTTGCGGAAAAGAAATATCAGCGGCGTCACGGAGAGCGTCGCAATGAACATCACGAAAAAGGTGTCGTTAAACGCGAGCATCATTGATTGTTTGAGCGCCTGGCCATAAAAACCCGCAAGGGCCGTTTTCTGAGCCAGCGAAAACGGAGTGCCGTGCAGGAACAGATATTTGGAAAATGTTTCAAGCGCGTTCCTGACATTAGGGTCGAATGAGTTAACCTGCTCGATCAAGCGGAACTGATGGAACTGAGTGCGACGCGCCAGCAATGTGGAGCTGACGGCGACGCCGAAACTGCTCCCGACGTTTCTCATCAGGTTATACAATCCTGTGGCGTTTCCCATCTGTTCTTTGGGTATTTGAGCCATGGTCAGGGTGGTCAGCGGGATAAAGAAAAACGACATTGCAAATCCCTGCAGAATACGGGGCTTTATAACGGCGCGGAAGTCCGCCTGAAGATTAAAACCGCTCATCAGGTAAATGGAGCTGGCTGCGAAGATAATTCCAAACAGCAAGATAGTTCTGGCGTGACCTTTCTGGGTCATTATCCCGGCTATCGGCAGCATTACCACTGTGGCGGCTCCTCCCGGCCCAAGCACCAGACCTGCCTGAAACGCCGAGTATCCCATCAGTTTCTGAAGATAGAGCGGAAGAAGAACCACGCTCGAAAAGAAACCGAAGAAAGTGAGAAACAGGAACAGGTTCCCCGATGCGAAAGACCGCTCCTTGAAAACTCGAAGGTTCACTATAGGCTCGCGCGTTCCGAACAGCTCCCACCACACAAGCGTTATCAACCCCACAACCGCCATCACCGAAAGCGCCATTATAAAACGAGAATTGAACCAGTCTTGCTGGTTGCCCTTGTCCAACACCATCTGAAGAGACCCGATGCCCACCGCCAGCAACACTATCCCAAACAGGTCAAACTTGGCATATTCCCTTTTTATATACGGTGGATCAACCACTACCATAAGCACCAAAAGTGCCGACAATACTCCAACCGGCACGTTTATGTAGAAAATCCACCGCCAGCTCGCGTGATCGGTGATGTATCCTCCTATCAACGGACCGAAGATAGGCGCGGTGATAATGCCCATACCGTAAAATGCCATGGCGGTTCCGTGCTGTTCCCTCGGAAAACTCTCCAGAAGTATCGCCTGACTCATCGGCTGCATCCCGCCGCCGAATACTCCCTGCATCACTCTGCAGACTATCAAAAACACCAAGGACGGCGCCACGCCGCACAAAAAACTGGAAATCGTGAATCCGGCGACACAGATCATAAGAAAACGCTTTCGACCAAATACAGAAGCAAACCACGCCGTCATCGGGAGCACTATCGCGTTCGCCGTGAGGTAACTTGTCAGCACCCACGTGACCTCTTCGAGGCCGGCGCTGAGACTTCCCTGAATGTGAGTCAGTGAAACGTTCGCCACAGAGGTATCAAGCACCACCATGAAAGTCGGCGTCATCACCGTAAAGGCGACGAGCCATTTATTGGGGGCGGTATATTCCTCGCTCATATCCCGCTTACTTGTACTAAAATGGTGGGCACTACGCTCATCCCGATCCGGAGCGGATATCTGTCATTGTCCATATCCGTTATTTTTATTTTTACCGGTATTCGCTGCACCACTTTGATGTAATTGCCGGTGGCGTTTTCCGGAGGCAGGAGGCTGAAAACCGCGCCGGTGCCCGCCATGATGCTGTCCACCTCACCGCGGAATTTAACTCCCGGATAAGTGTCCACCTTGAAAACCACCGGCTGCCCCGGCCGGACATTAGTCAGATCGGTCTCCTTGTAGTTGGCAGTTATCCACATGTCGCCGGGCGAAACGATAGCCATGATCGGCTGACCTGCCGCGATTACTTGACCAACCGAAATGCTTTTCCGGGTGACGTACCCGGCAATCGGAGCTTTTATCACCGCATGGTCCAGTTGCAGCTCGAGCTGTGCGATCTGCGCTTCCGCCAGCCGGATCGCGGCGACTTTACCATCCGGCCCCTTCGGCCCGACGGCAGTCCCGATCTGCCTTTTCTGTTTTCGGCCCGCATCTATCTGCGCATTCACCCCATCCCATTGCGCAATCAGCTTATCGTAATCGTTCGCCGGTACCGCCCCCATCTCCAGCAGATTCGATATGCGTTCCTTTTCCTTGGATATATACACGCGCTGCGCCGCCAGCTGCCGCATCTGAGCGCCGATAACATTCATGGACGCGAGTTGACCGGCCACCTGATTTTTAACCACATCGAGGTTCTGTCTGGCTGTGTTCAATTGCGCTTCGATATCCGCTGTGTCCAGCTTTACCAGCACCTGATCTTTTTCCACCTGCTGATTATCCGAAACAAGCACTTCGGCGACTTTGCCCGGTATCTGCGGCGTAACATAGTGCACATTCCCGTCTATAAACGCATCGTCGGTGATGATATGCGTGTCACGATAACGCAGGTAGCCGATGACCGACCCGATAAAGCAAAGCACCAGAATTAGAAGCACAAAGCCTATTTTCTTTCTCCTGGAGTTGTTGTTAGCCATCTCTAAAAACCTCCACGTCGCTCTTTTATAGATCGCATTTTCGCGTTGATTGATTCCATAAAATCACCACCATGCGGAAAAACCATCAATAAGGAGATTAGCTGCTCAGAGAGATGTCCCATATTCTTCTCGCCCACGGCGCCGAAAATCGAGTACACCTTTTCAGATATCTTCGGCACAATGCTTTTCATCACGGCGCGCCCCTTGGGAGTCAGCGCTATCCTTTTTTGCCGTTTATCCGTCGGATCGGCTTTCCTTTCAACCCAACCCTTCCTCTCGAGAGTGCGCAGCACCGCCGTTATATTACCTTTAGACACCAGCAGAAGTCGGGACAGTTCCATCTGAGTGGGCGGCGTGTCGGTAAGAGCCAGGTTGATCAGCACACCCAATTGGCCCGGCGATATCCCCTTCGCTCGAATGCAGCCCATGTGACGTATCTCGTCCTTGACGGCGTCCACCGCTTTCAGCAGCAGCAGCCATGCCTTGATGCTGTCCTCCCGAAATCCGCCCTTATCGCTCACAACCGTTTTGATGCCGATACTCCTGAAAATGGTTTAAAATTGAACTAATAATGAGACATAAAAATATACGCGGAAGTTTCGATTGTCAATGGACGTGGCCCTGCAAAGGACGCTACCGCTTTGAAATCCTGTCCAAGAGGAGTTAAATTCGTAAGCGTAAAAGCGCTTTGGAGGTGTGAGAAATGAAAAGGATTATTTTATTGATGACCGCGATGATTTTCATGAGCACAGTTGCGTTTAGCGCAAAAAAGTTGAGCTCGTCTCAGTCCGTTAAAATCAATGCGCCAACGGAAAAAGTGTGGGCCGTACTGATTGATCCCAACAATTGGCCGAAAGATAACCCCGCCGTTCACAAGGCGAAACTTGTTAGCGGTGACGGCGAATCGGTGGGTTCAGTTATAAAATTCATGCCCGTGGTCGGCGGAAAGAAAACCCATGCGACACTCACAATCACAATAAGTGAAAAGAACCGGAAGATCGAGTATGAGGTGAAACTCCATGGCGGCAAAGCTGTTATGGGTTTCGAGCTAAGCGCCCAAAACGGCACCACCGTCCTGACCAATTACGAAAAAGCAGAAGGGCTGATACTCAGGTTCATTTCACAGCAGGATATGGACGAAGAACATCGGCTTTGGGCGGAGTCGGTAAAAAGAAGGGCGGAGGGACTCTGAGATCATTCGGTCCCAAATGGGGACTTGGAAATTCGATACGCCAGCTCGCCTCTATCGGTTTTTATTAACGGTTATTACCGCACTCGATTCCCTTAAAAGGAATTTTACCGTTTCAACCCGGGGCTTCGCCGATATGACATCATCTCTTTCAAACGCCCGGTTGGCACACACACTATAATAGTATATGAAATAATACTTCTTAGTTGTTGACACGGCTTTTTTAATGTGTTTTTAACTAACTAGTTAGTTTATAACATGGGTGGGAGGCTTGAAATGAATTCGGATTGTATGTCCACAGATCCGTTACCCGGCTATCCGCAGAACACATCCCCGATGGAAGGAATCAAACCGGCCAAGATCACTGCGCCCGGCACGGCTGACTTCCCGTTCACCGCGGGAGAGATAATAAACCATTTCCGTCTTGCGAAACGGTTTCCCGCTTCGTATTTCACATTGGTCGAGGAAATTCGAGGCCGTGCGAAGGAATTCGCCGACAAACACATTCGCCCCGGGGCGGTTGAACTCGATAAAAAAATCAGCCGCGACCCGACTTATTTCGACTGGGAGCTGGTCCGAAAAGCGTGCCCGTACCGGTTTTTCAGCATGCTCATCCCCACCGAATTTGAAGGGATGGGATGTTACAGCCTGCACATGGCCACCATGGTCGAGGAACTCGCAGTCGGCTGCGGCGGCACGGCAAGCACCATCGGCGTCCACAGCGCGGGCGTTTCGTGCGGCATGATCAGTCTCGACCCGTATGTTCTGGAAAAATATCTCCGGGCCACCGCTCAAGCGGAAAAGCGCGGCGAACCGATTCTCTGGGGTGGGGCCGTCACCGAGCCGGCCGCCGGCACCGATATCTGGGATGAGGATTTTCTGGAAAAGGCGAAAATCGTGACCTTCGCAAAGAAAGTCCCGGGCGGGTACGTCCTGAACGGCCGGAAATGCTTCATATCAAACGGGAGCGTTGCGAAATATTTTGCGGCGGCAGCGGCGTTGGATCCGAAGAATATCCGCGAATCATGGAGCGCGTTCCTCGTTCCCTCAGATACGAAAGGTTTCAGCGTGGGACGCATCGAGCGAAAAATGGGGCAGAAATCCAGCCCGGCGGCGGAGCTGATTTTCGAGGATATGTTCCTGCCCGATGAGCTGCTGCTGGGTGGAAAAGGAATGGGCGCTCGCGCGGTCAGCATTTATCTGGCCGGGTCCAGGGGGCCAGTCGGCGCCATCGGCACGGGCATTGCGCGTCGCGCGCTGGAATGCCTGGTGGACTGGGCCACGCAGAAGAAAACCGGTCGGGGAAGGCTGATAGATCAGCAGGCCGTTCAGCTTGTGATCGCGCGAATGACAAAGGAGATCGAGGAGGCGCGCGCGGCGTATGTGGCTGCGGGATTGGCATGCGACGAAATATTTCTGAATATCATGTCCAATCCGCTTGTGACGGCCATGCTGACTGCCGTTCCGCACAAAATGTTCCTGAATCCCACCGTCGTCAAAATCGCCAAATCGGATTTCGCAAAAAATATGATCTATCGGATTTTATCGAAGGCGGCGGCTGAAGATCGCCTCGCGCAAACCAGCGCTCTGGCCACTATCGCCAAGATCAAAGGCAGCTCCGTCGGGGTAAATGTTTCGGGAGAGGTTGCGAGAATCATGGGGCCGGACTCCGCCGATCCGAGATGGCCGGTCGAGAAATGCTGGCGGGACGCGAAGCTCACACAGATTTACGAAGGCACCAACCAGGCCAACGCGATAACCCTTTTCAAAGACACCGTTCGCACGTGGAGGTGAAAAGTGAACTCTTATTACAACCCGGAATTCAAGCCTCTACTGGAAACCGCCCAACGTTTTGCGACCAGAGAAATTACGGGAAAAGTGGTAAAACTCGATTCGCTCGAGAAGCCCGGATTTCCGTGGGAAGCGATCCGTGTCGCCGGCGAGGCGGGATTTTTATGCGGCCCGATGAGTGAAGATATCGGCGGCGGCGCGCTCAGCCTCGAGGCGTTAACCGTGTTGATCGAGAAAATTGCCGAAGGCGCAGCCGGCCCGGCCACCATATTCGCAACGCATCTGGCCGTCGTCCGGGCGTTGGCCGGAGTAGAATCGGCAAAGCCGCTTCTTAAAAGAATGGCGGAACAATCCGCCGACCCGCAACCTTTCCTGTTCGGAGCAAGCCTGCCGATGACAGCGGTACCTCTGAACCGCCCTGCAATACCGGAGGTTGAAGAAAGTAAAGGAGACATCGTCATAACCGGGGATTTCATCTGTTTTCCGTCTCCGGAAGTGTGCCGTCATGTGGTTCTGGTGACTGGAGAGAAGGACGCTCACTCCATATGCGTAGATGCCGCGAAAATGAGTCCTCACGGTAGCGCGGTATTTCCCGGATCGGGTTTAGAGGAGTTTACTGCGTCGGGATTGCGCCTCGACGAATTCAGAGCCACAGACGACGAAATTATGGACAAGACGATATCGGCTCAGTTGCGCCGCAACCTGCGCGTGCTTTTGGCGGCGGCTCAGCTCGGAAACGCTCGCGCCGCATTGCGAACCGCGTGGCAATACGCCGAGGAGAGGGTACAGACCGGGCGGAAAATAATCGAGCATCAGGAAGTGCGACGAATACTGGAAACCATGGCGGAGCAGGCGGACGCGATGACGGGGATGGTCAGACTTGCCGCGTGCGCCCCCGAAGACAAAATCGGTTGGGACTTAGCGCGCCGCGCTTACACCTTTTGCGGCTCCGCCGCCGAGCAGGTTTGTCTGGATGCAGTGCAGACGCTGGGTGGGTATGGGTATATGAAGGATTACGGTGTCGAGAAACGCGTTCGAGACGCGAAAAGCTTGCAATGTCTGCTTGGAACTTATGTTGAAGATATTCTTGGGGGCGCCTAGTGTCATGTCATGTTTGTTTTGAGGGGTAGCGCATTTAAGAACAGCCGTAGGGGCACGGCATGCCGTGCCCCTACACACCCGTCATTTGACGAATGACACGACACTATTTGAAAAACGGGAAAAGGGGATAAGCAAATGGCGAAGCTCGGAAATATTCTGCCGATGAAACAAGTGGGCGACGATTATTTTCTCGATCTGCCGTTTCTGGTCAAGGGCCGGATGGTAAATCCCCCGGAAGTGGATCCGAAAGTAATAGTCGCCGCCTTTAAAAACATGGAAGAACTGGAAGGCAAACAGCCACGAGAGATCACTTATCTCAAGTTGAACAACGCGCAGATTGTGCGGGAGCCGCTGATAGACCGAAAATCAATGATTTACCGCGACGCTTTTCTCTATCAGGCGATGCCTCCGGCTTCCCCCTTATTGATGGGTTACTTCGATCCCGGCTCATTGGTTGACGAGCTTTATAATTTGCCGTTCGCCGAAGTGCTCGCGTTTCTGGATCGAGTGGCCGAACAATTGAGCGCCAATGGATATCTGTGTCGCCGGGGTCATGAGATATCAAGCCTTACTTCAGACATCCCGGACGGTTTTCTGGAGATAGCTTACGCCACTTTCGGGTTTATTTTGCATCCGGACACCGCGTCTCAGATGGTGGAAAACGAGCTCCAATATCTTGGCCGATCCGGAATCGGTTACCTTGACGGCTGGGTTGCGACTTCGCTTCAGGCCATCCCGGGCGCGGCGGAGATTACAGCGCGAAAAATTTTCGGGAATGAAGCTTCAGGCGTCGGTTCGAGAGAAATGTTTGTGCGGGCAATGCCGACGCGGCAGTTGCACATAACCGCCGGGAACGCGCCCGCAATACCGGTCATATCGGTTATGAGGAGCTTCGCCACCAAATCGGCGGCGCTAATAAAAATGCCTTACGGCGTTACAGTGCCGGGCGCTTTGCTTGGGATGGCGATGGTGGCGGCGGGGCCGGATCACCCACTGACGAAAAACACTTCGATTATTTACTGGCGCGGTGGGGACGAGGAAGTCGAAAATGTTTTCTACCGGCCGGGTTTCTTCGACCGCATCATCGTTTGGGGCGCGCCGGACGCGGTTTCGAGCGTAAAGTCAAAAGCGCTGTTCACAAAAATATTGACCTTCAACCCGCGGTACGGGGTGAGCTTTATCGGCAGGGAAGCTTTCCCCGATCATCTTGACGAAGTGGCCCTGAAGGCTTCGACCGATTCGATGATCTGGAATCAGAAAGCATGCATCGCGTCGGTGGCGCATTATGTGGAGGGCAGCGAGTCGGACGCGCTGACTTATGCGGAAAAGCTTGCCGGTTTCATGAAGCGGTGGGATGACGGCTTACCGAACCTCGTGCCGCCGGCGATTGCCGGGCAGATACGCCGGATGAGGCGCGGGAAACTTGCGACCGCAAAATGGTTTATGAACCAGAAAGACGGGCACTTCCAGTCGGCGGTGGTTTATGTGCCGGGTGAGTTCGACATTCTTGACCATCCGATGTGGCGGGTGATAATAGTCCGCCGTGTGGACGATCTTAAGGATTGCCTGAGATACCTTCATGCGGCGGTAAGCACGGTGGGTATGTATCCCGAAGAACGGCGCATTGCAATGCGGGATCAAATCGCGGCGCGCGGCGTGAGTAATATAGTGCCGCTGGGCACGAATGAGCGGCTGGCTCGAGGCGCTCCGCACGACGGGATGATAGTGTTATCGGAACTGGTTGACTGGAAAAACGCATAAGCCCAAAAACGGAGGAGTGGGGGTATGGAAGACAAGAGAATTGAGCGGGTAAAGGAAATTCACGCGAAGTTGAGAACGATGTCGCAGGTGTGGGCCCGCAAGGAGCCGTTTGACGAAAATGAAGCCTCGGCGTTGCGCCATGAAGCGATAAAGTTGAATCATCAACGATATTTCGACCTGATGCCGGCTTACAGGCAGCTTGCGGAGGAAGTGGGAGCTCCGAAAGATCCGGACATCAATTTCATAGCGAGCGAACTCGTTTCCACGGACGATTTGTTCAAGTCCTACATTCCGGAGTGGCTGGACAACCTCGACTTTGAGAAGATGAACAAATGGCTTGAAAGCATTTATCAAGATAAGGTGGAAGCGCCCGTCGGCGGCTTAAACTCCATTGACGCATGGATGCAAAAACTTGATGAACGCGGCATCCATAACGCGTTCTCGAGCGGGACGACCGGGAGGATATCTTTTGTGCCTCGAGACGAATATAACTGGGACAGCTTTTTGAACAACAGCCTCAACTATCTGATATTTTTCCTCATGGAGATGGGATTAAGCCTGACCGACAAGTTCGATGTGGCTTCACTGAGCTTCAAAGGCGGCAATATGGGTATCGGCATAGTTGGGCAGCGACTTTCCAAGTTCGCGCAGCAATCCTATTTCCTGTACGAGAGGAACATATCCGTTGACGCGCTACGCATTATGCGTCGTGGTCCGGCTAACGAAAGGGAGGAGAAAATCATTGCGGATTTTAGGGAGACGATAAAATCGGGGCTGGGAGAGAGTTACGAGCGTATTTTGAGGAAGATCGCGGAGACCGCTTCGACGGGCCGGCAGGTGCTGGTTTTCGGCGCGCCGTTCCAGATGAAGGAACTGTGCGAGCTGATAATTTCAACCGGGCGCAATATGAAACTGCCGCCCAAGAGCGCGGTGATTTTCGGCGGCGGCTGGAAAACCTTCGAGGGAGAAAAGATCGAGCGCTCCCAACTGGTAAACATGATAGGCGAAACGTTCGGGGTGTCGGAAGATTTCATTGCGGAAGGTTTCTCGATGACAGAGATGAACATGGCTTTGATGCGATGCAAGGAGGGACGGTTTCATCTGCCGCCTTTGAGCGAACCGATGATTTTCGATGAGGCTTTGCTGCCGAAGGAAGGGAACGATCTCACCGGAATATTCGGCTTTCTAGATCCGTTCGCAACCAGCTATCCGGGGTTTATCATAACGGGGGACAACGTCCATCTGGTGAAAGGGAAATGCCCTTGCGGGCTGGTGGGGCCGGCCATGGTCGGCGAAGTTACACGGGCCGCCGGCCGTGAGGTCAAAGGGTGCGGCGGAATTATGGGTGAGATGAGAGCATAAAGGAGATGACATTGGAAATCGAGCAAAACGCCAATCGTGTCATTCAAGTCAAGGCCGGAGTTGTCGGACCGCGCGAACCCCGGCTGAAGACTATAAAAATTAAAAAGTTGAGCGATTATCCGGAAGTGCCCCGTGTTTATCTGGAAGTTGCGAAGAACTATTCCAGCCCGTTTTTAGTCGGCCCTCCGATTTCCGATGAATTCATCGCCCTGATCCGATATATGTTCACCGAGGAAGAGGCTTCAATAGTCAGACACATAAAGCCGCTTTCGAGAAAGACCGCCGCGATGATCGCCGCCTCCGCGCACAGGCCGATCGAGGAAATTATCCCGATACTTTCGCGACTTGCCGACCAGTTGCACATCCTGCTCACTACGGGTGAAGGAGACGAGAAACACTATTTGATAATGCCGATAGTCCCGGGTACTTTTGAGGCGGTGATGACCAAGCCGTCAACGGACACGTTCACCGATTGGCATCGTCGCTTTGCCGAGTTGTTCGAGGCGCTTTACGAAACCGGCTTTCTCATAGATTACCTGAAGCACCCCACTCCAGGAGTGCGCTACCTGCCGGTGAAAAAGAGCATAGAGTCTCACCCGATGGCATGGCCGTCGGACAAGCTCGAGGAAATACTTGACCATTACAATTATTTTGCCGTAGGTACCTGTTCCTGCCGTATGGTCGAGAAAATGGCGGGGAAATGGTGCGGAAGGACATTGGAAAATTGTACATGGTTCGGAGAATACGCGGAAGTACTTGTGCGCTCAGGTTTAATGCGGCGGGTGGAGAAGAAAGACGTTCTGGAAATCAAGGCGGAGGCGGAGGCTAACGGAATGGTCTCCTGGATGAATAATGTGGATTCGAAAGTGGGCACTAACGTTTCTTGCTCCTGCTGCGGATGCTGTTGCAAGATGCTGCGAACGGTGAACGAGTTCAATATGCCGGGGATGATAGCTCCACCTCACTTTCTGCCAAAAATCAATTTATCCAAATGCTCTTCTTGCGCAAAATGCGCCAAGGCTTGTCCGATGGCGGCAATTACGGTGGATACCAAAAGTAAAATATTGAAGCGTCAGATGGAGCGATGCATCGGCTGCGGCCTGTGCGCTGTTGCCTGCGATGAACAGCACGCGGTCAGCATGGAACCGACCGCAAAACACAATAAACTTCCGAGCAACTACACTTCATTGTTCCTCAGGCTTACGCCTAATTATTTGAGAAACACGCTCTCAGGATGGAAGACCCGATGGTGGGCTTAAAGAAATGAGAAAACATAGAGGTAATGAATAAATTGCAGGAACAAAAAGCAAAAGGAGGTTCAAAATGGTAGAGGTTGATGTATTCTGGTCGTATGCGATAGGAGCCGGCTTCGCTGCGGCAGCGGCCCGGCAAATAAAGAACGAGCCGACGACATCGCAAAATCCTTATTTCCTGAAAAATTTATTGTACTTGTCACTCTTGTTTGCTCCGTCAGGCATAGTATTGCTCTGGGCTTTCTGCGGATGGGAGACGATGTACGTCTGGAACCGGGAGACTTTGCCGGTCTGGCTCGTGCCTGTTTTCTGCATCACAAATGTGACGCAGGGCATACTCGGATTCTGGG
>Ga0315275_10006225_pt1 | contig 11388 bp, 7 predicted proteins | sample YL17G03_0_MG_FD_205557 | JGI IMG/M metagenome (GOLD analysis project Ga0315275, IMG submission 205557) | Sediment microbial communities from Yellowstone Lake, YNP, Wyoming, USA - YL17G03_0 | ecosystem: Environmental > Aquatic > Freshwater > Lake > Sediment | place: USA: Wyoming | collected...
CTCGAGCGAATATATCGAGTGGAGCACGTGCTCTTCGAACTGGGCGGCGAAAGTGACCAGCTCCCAGAAATCCGCTGCCTCCCGCTCGGGAAGGCCCGCCGTCGTAAATTCCGCGGTCTCGATAAGCCGGTGGACCTCGGCCTCGCCGAACCCCTCGCGGTCCGAGAGCTTGCGGAAGATGCTGCTGAGCCGGACGCCCGTATATTGGAGATACGGCCCGGTCTCGCCCTCGAAGCTCAGGGCCTCCTCGAAGTCGAAGATGATGAGCGAGTTCCTGGCAAACTTGAGCATGAAATAGCGCAGCGCGCCGCAGGCGATCGCCCGGGCGATCGCGGCCGGGGCGCCGGGCGGGAGCTCCGGGTTGCGCCTGGCGACCTCGGCGAGAGCCTTGTCCTCGAGGCGGTCGAGCAGGTCGTCGGCCTTGACGCCCAGCCCTTTGCGGCCCGAAACCTCTAGGAAACTCCTGTCTTTTTCCTCGTCGCGGACGTCATACCCGAGCTCCTTGAGGCTCTTGGGCGAGAGCGCGACCATCTCGTAGGCGAAATGGACCGACCGCTCCGCCTGCTCCTCGAACCCCAGCGAACGGAGCCCCTGGACGACGATTTTTTGGAGGTAGGCCTGGCGCGAGTCGATGACGTTGTAGACAGTGCTTGCCCCGCCGAAAGTGAGCGGGCGGGAGTTGGGGGCCGTCGTCGTGATCCAGAGGGTCTTGGCGCCCTCCTCGAGGAACGGCTCGTAATAGAAGTCCCGCCGGAGGAGGCCGAACTTCCAGAGCTGATAGGCGATGTCCTTGCCCACGTAGGTGACCGTCCCGTCGGAGCGGACGATGACTTTCTCCCGCTCTTCCTCCTCGGCAAACTTCATGACCCAGCAGCCGGCGTTGACGCCCTCTGCCGCAAGGTAGATGGCGCCCCTGTCCTTGAGCAGGGTGAACGCTTTCTCCCAGAACTTCAGGCCGAGAATGCTGCTCTCGCAGGGCAGCAGGTCATAGGTGACGCCGATTCTCTTCATCGTTTTGAGATGGGCGCTCAGGATGCGGCGCGAAACGGCCTGGCCGAGGGCCGCCTCCTCGCCCACGCCGTGCTCAATTTTCTTGAGGATCTGCGCGCGCCGCTCCTGGGCCTCGGCATGGTCTGCGAGGTAGGACGAGGTGCGGGCGTAGAGGTCCCAGCAGTAGTAGTCGAACCGGCCGGGCACGCTCTCCAGATCGCGCAGTCCTTTTTTCTCGAGGTCCATGAACCCAAAGACAACGTCGACCACCTGAACGCCGGTATCGTCGATATAGTTTTGGACCTCGACGTTCTCGTTCTTGTGGCGCAGGCAGCGCGCCAGCGCATCGCCCAGACAGGCGTTGCGGAGATGGCCGATGTGGGCGGCTTTGTTGGGGTTGATGTTGGTGTGCTCGATGATGATCTTTTTGTCCTCGGGCGCCAGTGGGAAGGCGGAAAGCGCCGCGAGGGCACCGCGGAAGAAGAGCTCCCGGTCCAGGAAGAAATTGATATAGCCCGGGCCGGCGATCTCAGCCCTGACGACCCCCTCGATTCCCGAAAGTTGGTCCAGCATCTCCCGGGCGAGCTGCCGGGGATTGGTCTTGAGCTCCCTGGCCAGCTTGAAAGGGAAGGTGAGGCTCAGGTCGCCGAACTCCGGACGGGGAGGGTAACCGATCTCGATATCGGCTTCCTTCAGGGGATAGCGGTCCCTGAGCCTGGCGAACAATTCTTCTTTGAGCCGCTTTTTCAGGGGAATCATATGTAGCCATGTATTATAGCAAAAATTCTCCTCCCGGCAAGGGCAGACGAACGGCCTCGCGGAGGAACCCTTGCGCCGGGCTGCCTCTCTATGATACTTGAAAGATCACCGACCGCGAGGTGAACCGATGAAAAAAACCAGGTTCTACGATTGCCACAAGGCGCTCGGCGCCCGGATGATCGAATTTTTCGGGTGGCAGATGCCGGTCGAGTACGGCGGCATCATCGAAGAGCATCTCTCCGTGAGGACCAGGGCCGGCCTGTTCGATGTCAGCCACATGGGCGAGATCATCGTCCGGGGCCGGGACGCCCTGGCCTTCGTTCAGATCCTCACTCCGAACGATGCCTCCCACCTAGCGGCAAACCAGGTCCAATACAGCGCCCTGACGACCCCTCAGGGGACTTTCGTCGACGACATACTGGTCTACCGGCTCGCGCCCGATCGTTTTCTCCTGGTCGTCAATGCCGCCAATATCGACAAGGATTTTTCGTGGGTCGACGGCCACAAGGCCGGGTTTTCGGTCGAGGTGGATAACGCGAGCGACTCCTATTCTCAGCTCGCGCTCCAGGGCCCGTCGGCGGAAAAGGTCCTTCAGCCCCTGACGGATATTCCCCTGGCGCCAATCAAGCGCTTCTGGGCGGGGCTGGGCAAAGTCGCGGGCATCGACGCCCTTGTCTCCCGAACCGGCTACACGGGGGAGGACGGGTTCGAAATCTACACGACTTCCCCGGAACCCCGCGCTTTGTGGGACGGGATCATCGACCAGGGCAGGAAGCACGGGGTCCTTCCGATCGGGCTCGGCGCCCGGGACACCCTGCGGCTCGAGGCCAAGCTCATGCTCTACGGAAACGACATCGACGATACGACCACGGTTCTCGAGGCCGACCTCAAGTGGATCGTCAAGTTCAAGAAAGGCGACTTCCTGGGGAAAGCCGTCCTGGAGCGCCAGCTCGCGGAGGGGATCAAGCGGAAGATCGCCGGGTTCGAGCTCGTCGACCGCGGCGTCCCGCGACCGCATTATCCTGTCTATGCCGGGGGAGAGGCCGTGGGCCAGGTTACCTCCGGCACTTTCAGCCCGTTCCTCAAGAAGAGCATCGGGCTGACTTATCTCCCGGTCGAGTTCACCGCCGAGGGCACGGACATCGAGATCGGAATCCGGGACAGGCGAGCCAGGGCGAAGGTCGTCCCCACGCCGTTTTACAGGCATGCGGATAAGCCGGCCGCCGTCTGAGGAAGGCCCTCCGGCGCAGCGACGGGTCCTGTCAAAATGATCCGCTTTATTGTAGAATAACCAGACTTTAGGAGGAGGCATGTGATGTACCCGAGCGATTTTTATTACAGCAAGGACCATGAATGGGTGAAAATCGTAGGTGATACGGTCGTCATGGGAATCACCGATTTCGCCCAGAAGCAATTGGGCGATGTCGTCTATATCGAGCTCCCGGCGGTCGGCGCCGACCTCAGCGTCCACCAGACGGTCGGCGTTGTCGAGTCCGTCAAAGCCGTTTCGGACATCTACTCGCCGATTTCGGGACAGGTCACGGAAGTCAACGCCGCGCTCAACGACACGCCCGAAACCCTCAACCAGGACCCCCACGGCAAGGGCTGGATCCTCAGGCTCACGATCAAAGACAAGTCCGAACTGGAGAACCTCCTGAGCGCCTCCGAGTACGAAAAATTCGTGGAGGGGCTGGGGGCATGAGCTATGTCTCCCTGAGCGACGACGACCGGAAGGCGATGCTTTCGGCGGTCGGGATCGCCTCGGTCGACGAGCTTTTCTGCTGCATCCCGGACGAAATCCGGGTGAAAAGGGACCTCGACCTGCCCGCCCCCATGGCCGAGCCGGAACTCGTCCGGCACTTCCAGGGGATCGCGGCCAAAAACAAGGCGCCGGACACCCTTTCGTTCCTGGGCGCCGGGGCCTACCCGCACTGCATTCCGTACGTCGTCGATTATCTCAGCGCGCGGGGCGAGTTCATCAGTCCGTACACGCCCTATCAGCCGGAGGTCAGCCAGGGCACCCTCCAGATCACTTTCGAGTATCAGACACTCATCTGCCAGCTGACCGGGCTGGAGATCGCGAACGCATCGCTGTATGAGGGCGCATCGGCGGCCGCCGAGGCCGTGTTGATGGCGCACCGGCTCAAGAACAAGCCCAAGGTCTTGATCGCCGCGGCGGCTCATCCCGACTACCGCAAAGTCGTCGGCACGTACGTCAAGGATCTGCCCGTCAGGGTGGAGGAGATCGGGTACGGGGCGAGCGGGGGTCTCGACCTCGATGACCTGGAGCGCAAAATCGATTCGGAGACGAGCGCAATCGTCTGCCAATCCCCCAACTTCTTCGGGATCGTGGAGAACCTCGACCGGATCGGCGAGCTGGCGCATGCCCATCAAGCGCTTTTCGTGGTCGTCGTCGCCGAGGCGGCCTCTCTCGGCATCCTCAAGTCCCCGGGGGCGTCGGGCGCCGATATCGTCGCCGGGGAGGGCCAGTCGTTCGGACTTCCCCTCGGTTTCGGCGGCCCTTATCTCGGGTTCATGTCCTGCCGGAAGGAGTTTGTCCGGCAGTTCCCCGGACGGATCGCCGGGGAGACGAAGGATATCGAGGGGCGGCGGGGGTTTGTCCTCACCCTCTCGACGCGGGAACAGCACATCCGGCGGGAGAAAGCGACCTCCAACATCTGTTCAAACCAGGCTTGGTGCGCCCTGCGCGCGGCCATCTTCCTCGAGACGCTCGGCCGCGAGGGCCTGCGCCAAATGGCCTTCCAGAATATCCAGAAAGCGAACTACGCCCTGGACAGGCTCTCGGAAATCCCCGGCCTCCGCAGGAAATTCGCGGGTCCGGTCTTCAACGAATTTGTCGTCGAATTCGGCGGCCGCTGGCCGGAGGTCGAATCGGCTCTCCTGAAACAGGGTGTCGTGGCGGGGCTCGGCCTCGCGCCCTACTATCCCAGGCTCGAGGATTGCGCGCTCGTCTGTGTGACCGAGACCCATCAAAAAGAGGATATCGACAAGCTGGCGGGGCTGGTCAAGGAGGCCCTCCGGTGAGCCGCGAACCCTTGATTTTCGAGAAAAGCGCCCCCGGCAAGACCGCCTTTAAGCTGCCCGCGCTCGATGTCCCGGAGAGTCCCGCCGGTCTGAACGGGCTTCCGTTGCGGGAGGAGATCGCCGGATTCCCCCAGGTTTCCGAGATCGAAGTCGTCCGGCATTTCACAAGACTCTCCCAGACCAATTTCTGCATCGATACGAATTTCTACCCCCTGGGTTCCTGCACGATGAAATACAATCCCAAGATCAACGAAAAGATCGCCGCCCTGAACGGCTTTCTCGCGTCGCACCCCCTCGCTCCGGCCGCCCTCGTGCAGGGTAACCTCGAAGTGCTGAAGACTCTCGAAGACTACCTCATGGAGATCACGGGCCTGGACGCCTTCACGCTCCAGCCGGCGGCGGGAGCGCACGGTGAGCTCACGGGGATGATGCTCATCCGCGCCTATTTGAGCGACAGGGGAGAGCCGCGCCAGGTCGTCCTCATTCCCGATTCCGCGCACGGCACCAACCCGTCGAGCGCCCACCTCTGCGGCTACCGCGTCCAGGAGGCCAGGTCGAACGAGAGCGGGACGATCGACCTCGCCGCGCTCGAAAGCCAGATGACGGAGGACGTGGCGGCTCTGATGATCACCAACCCCAACACGCTGGGCGTGTTCGAGTCCGACATCCTGAGGGTGGCCGAGATCGTCCACGCCAAAGGCGGGCTCGTCTACATGGACGGCGCCAACATGAACGCCCTGATCGGGAAATTCCTGCCGGGCGACATGGGTATCGATGTCCTGCACCTCAACCTCCACAAGACCTTCTCCACGCCGCACGGCAGCGGCGGCCCGGGCTCAGGCCCCGTGGGGGTCAAGTCTGGCCTCAAGCCCTACCTCCCGGTGCCCGTTGTCGAGAAAACCGACGGCGGTTGGGCGCTCGACTATGACCGCCCGAAGTCGATCGGCCGAGTCCGGAGCTTCCACGGGAATTTCCTGGTCATGGTCAAAGCCCTGGCCTACATCCTTACCCTCGGGGCGGCCGGTTTGAAGGAGCTCGCCGAGACCGCGGTGCTCAACGCCAACTACATCCGGAAATCCCTGGAGGGAGTCTATCACTTGAAATACTCGTCCCCCACGCTCCACGAATGCGTTTTCTCCGACAAGTTCCAGAAGGAGCACGGCGTCCAGAATATCGACATCGCCAAGCGTCTCATCGACTACGGACTCCACCCGCCGACGATGTCGTTTCCGCTCGTCGTTCCGGGCGCGCTGATGATCGAGCCCACCGAGACCGAGAGCAAACGGGACCTCGACGAGTTCATCCAAGCTATGAAGGCCATCGCCCGGGAAGCCGCGGAGACGCCCGACATCGTCAAGTCGGCGCCCCACAATTCTTATGTCAGGCGGCTGGACGAGACCGCGGCGGCCAGAAATCCGGTATTGCGGTGGGAAGAGGGGGAATAGGCCGACATGTCGCTCCAGAACCTCATTATGAGCCTTCAGCGGTATTGGGCCGGCCGGGGCTGCTACCTGGCCCAACCCTATGATGTCGAAGTGGGGGCCGGCACGATGACCCCCGACACGTTCTTCCGGGTCCTCGACCGCCGGCCGTGGCGCGTCGGCTATGTCCAGCCGTCGCGGCGGCCGGCCGACGGCCGCTACGGGGAGAATCCCCACAGGGTCCAGAAGCACCTTCAGTACCAGGTCATCATCAAGCCCTCGCCGGAGGACATTCAGCAGCTCTATATCGACAGCCTCAAGTCGCTGGGCATCGACCTGGCGGAGCATGACCTCCGGTTCGACGAGGACGACTGGGAGTCGCCGACGATCGGGGCCTGGGGCGTGGGCTGGCAGGTGATGCTCGACGGCCTGGAAATCACCCAGTTCACCTACTTCCAGCAGGCCGGCGGGATCGACCTTTTTCCGATCCCGGTCGAGATCACCTACGGGCTCGAGCGTCTGGAGATGTTCCTGGAGCGAAAGGACGACATGTTTGATCTGCAGTGGTCGGACGATGTCACCTACCGGGACCTCCGGCTTCGCGAGGAGCGCGAGTTCTCGGATTACAATTTCAACCGGGCGAACGTCGCGGGGCTGCAGACGTCGTTCACGCTCGCGGAGAAAGAGGCCGGATCGCTGATTGAGAAGGGCCTCTTGCTCCCGGCTTACGACATGTGCCTGAAGTGCTCGCACCTCTTCAACCTGTTGGACGCCCGGGGGGCGATCAGCGTGACCGAGCGGGTGAAGCTGATCGGTCAGATCCGGGCGCTGGTGACCCGGGTGGCCGCCCAGTATTGCGAGACGGACGCGGGACGATGACGGAATTCCTTCTCGAGATCAACACCGAGGAAATGCCCTCCTCGCATGTCAAGGCGGGCCTGGCCCAGCTCAAGGAGAATATCGGCGCCGGGCTCGGGGCGCGCAGGATCGCCGTCGGGGCGCTGGAGGCGATGGGCAGCTGCCGGAGGCTCGTGATCAGGGGTGAATTCGCCGGGCGGCAGGAGGACACGGAGGAAACGGTCATCGGCCCCCCCCAAGCGGCGGCCTTCGGTCCGGACGGCACCCCCGCGGCGGCCGCCCGGGGCTTTGCCAAGTCTCAGGGCGTCGAGGTCGGGGCGCTCCGGGTCATCGAAACGCCGCGCGGTTCATACGTCGGAGTGACCAAGACCGTCTCGGGCGTTCCGACAGACGAGATACTGGTGGGGATGCTTCCCGGGATCATCACTTCGCTCTCTTTCCCCAAGATGATGAAGTGGGGGGAATCCGGTCTCAGGTTCTCCCGGCCCATCAAGAATATCCTGTGCCTGTTCGGAAAAAGGCCGCTCGTTTTTTCGGTCGGGGGCCTGGAGGCCGCCGACCGGACCACGGGGCACAGGTTGCACGCTCCCCGGAAGTTCAAGGTCAGGCGCACAGCAAAAGAGACGGTCTTCGAGGCGTACGGCCGGCAGCTCCGGAAACGCCTGGTCATTCTTCGGGCGGAAGAGAGAAAGAGAATCATCCTCGAGCAGGCGGGAGAGAAGCTCGCCTCCATCGGGGCCGAACTCTACCCCGACGAAGAGCTCCTCGACAAACTCAGCTATGACGTGGAATGGCCGTCTGTCATCCACGGCGGTTTCCCAGCCGAGTACCTGGATCTTCCGATCGAGGTGCTCAGCATGGCCATGCGCGAAGGGCAGAAGCTTTTTTCGGTGGTGAAAGACGGACGGCAGCTCCCCCGGTTCATCGGCATCACCGACACGCCGGGAGACCCGAAATCGCTGATCTGCCGGGGCAACGAGCGGGTGCTTCGGGCCCGGCTCGAGGACGCGCGGTTCTTTTGGCAGCAGGACCGGAAAATTCCCCTGTCGGAGAGGCGCGCCGGCCTGGCCAACGTCGTGTTTCAGCAGCGCCTCGGAAGCTATGCGGACAAGACGGAGCGCCTGGAAGAGCTCGTCGGCAGCCTGTGTGAAGAATTGGGCCAGCAAGCCCTGAGACCCGACGCCGTCACGGCCGCCGGGCTGTCCAAAATCGACCTGATGACCGAGATGGTCCGGGAGTTCCCGGCCCTCCAGGGGAAAATGGGGGGACTCTACGCCCGGGAGGAAGGCTGCCCGGAGACGGTCTGGCGGGCCGTTTATGAGCACTACCTGCCGCTGAGTTTCGAAGGCCCCCCGCCCGAAACGCTCTCCGGCGCCCTGCTTTCGCTGGCGGATAAGATGGACTCGATCGTCGGCGTCATCGGCCTGGGCATTCAGGTGACAGGTTCGAGCGACCCCTTCGGGCTCCGCCGGAACGCCCATGGGATCGCCAGGATTATCCTCGACCGGGGACTGCCCGTCTCGTTCCCTGGCCTCGTTGCCAGGACGGCCGCACGATTCAACCAGGATAAAAAACAGGAACTGCCCCTTGCTGAGGTGGTCGAGGCCTGCCTGGGCTTTTTCGAGCAGCGGCTGCGCTACATTTTCGAAACGCAGGGTTACCGCTATGACCTGATCAACGCCGTATTAGCCGGCGGCCTGGAGAACCTCCACTTCTGCCGCCTCAAGCTTGAGGCCCTGGACGGGCTCAAAAAGTCCGACGAATTCACGGCCCTGATCCTGATGGCCAAACGCGTCAACAACATTCTCCGCGGCGTTCCGCCGCATCCCGTCGACCCCCAGCTTTTCATCGAACCCGAAGAAAAAGAGCTGTTCGTGTCGTTCACCCGGGTCGAGGAGACGGCGGCGCCGATGATCGCCGCCGGTGATTTCAGCCGAGCGCAGGCGGAGATCCTCTCTCTGCGGCCGTCGCTGAGCCTGTTTTTCGACCGGGTGCTCGTCATGGCCGAGGACCCCGGCGTGAGGCAAAACCGCCTGGCCCTGCTGCAGTCCATCGGGGCCCTGCTCCCGAAATTGGCGGACTATTCCCTGATTGTCGTGGAAGGGGAGAAGCCGGCCTAGATCTCGAACTCGTCCTTGTCCTGGCCGGAACCGCCGTCGCCGTCCCCGGTTTTTTCGGCGTACTTCTGCTCCAGGGCCATGATCTTGACCATATTCTGGGGGAGATTCTCGTCTTTTTTATCACCGTACGGGCTGAACTTCACCCCGATCTGGTAGTTGTATGTCTTGGCTTCGGTCGAGGCGGACCACTTGACGATGCCCTTCATGGTGAACGGGATCCTCTCTCCGGGGATCGAGATTTTGACCGTAACTTCGGTCTCCGGCTTGAGCGGTTTCTGAGCGAGGAAGCGGATGCCGCCCCGGCTGATGTCGAGGAGGGGACAGAATTCCTCTATGAACCCGGGTTTGGGAAGAATCGACTTCTTCTGGTAGTCGACGGTGGCCCCAGGTATCTTGAACCGGACGCAGGATCGTCTTTCGTAGCCGTCTTCGGCCATGTTTTCCCTCCCCGGAAACTCGGTTTCAGTAAGTATTTATATAACAGCCCCGGATTGAATGTCAAAGACTTTCGACACGGAGGTTTAGTCGCAGGAGGCCCGCCGGAAATATGTCCAGGAGAAGAAGGTTTGACAGTGGGGGAGCCTTTTTCTTAGAATCGGCGCTCGTGCCGGACGTTTCCGAAAGGCCACGCTCAGCCGAGGCTCGAGTTCCGCCGGCTGAATCCGGCGTTAAAAGGAGGATCATGCGAACCGATCGACAAACAAGACTCTCTACAGTATCGCGTCTTCTGCCGGCGATTTTATCGATATCACTCGTTCTTGCCGGCGCGCCGCAGAAGAAGGCCGGCCTGGTACGTGTTCAGTCCACGGACCCGGCGCTACGGCTCAACGGGTACGCCGCCCACCTGGAGATGGAGAAGAATTCTCCCTTCAACAAGCTCGCCTGGAGCCACATCGGGCCGACCAACGTGAGCGGGCGCTGCACCGATATCGCCGTCGTCCAGCCCAAGGGAAAAAACTATACGATCTATGCGGCGACGGCTTCGGGCGGCGTCTGGAAGACGGTCAACGAGGGGACGACCTGGGAGCCCATCTTCGACAGGGCCGCCTCGACCTCGATAGGCGATATCGCCCTCGCGCCTTCCAACCCCGACATCATCTGGGTGGGCACGGGGGAGTCGAATATCTTCAGGAGCTCGCAGGCCGGGATCGGGATCTTCAAGTCGACGGATGCGGGCGGGACCTGGCAGCATCTGGGCCTGGCGGACACGTACACCATTTCCCGCATCATCGTCCATCCCCAGAACCCGGATGTCGTCTATGTCGCCGCGGGCGGCCACGAGTGGACGGAGAACGCCGAGCGCGGCGTCTATAAATCGACCGACGGGGGGAAGAACTGGGAGAAAATCCTTTTCATCGACGCCAAGACGGGCGCCACCGACCTCGTCATGGACCCCGCCGCTCCGGACACGCTGTATGCGGCCACCTGGCAGAGGATCCGGCTCAAGTGGAACGACCCCCGGAATTTCCCGGATTATTCGGGAAGCGGCATCCATAAAACGACGGACGGCGGCCGGACCTGGAAGCCGGTCGTCAACGGGTTGCCCGAGCCCCGATTCCGGGGCCGCATCGGCATCGACGTCTGCCGCTCGAAGCCCGGCGTCCTCTATGCGTTTGTGGACAGCTATGAGCCGGCCGGCCAGCCGCCTGCCCAGGCGAGTTCCGACGATGCTTACGGCCGTCCCTCGAGCGGCCGGATCAAGGGTGCCACTCTCTACCGCTCCGATGACCGGGGGGAATCCTGGAAGCTCGTCAGCCCGGCGACGCCCGAAACGACGCGGCTCATGGAGCGCCACTCCGGAACCTACGGCTGGGTCTTCGGCCAGGTCCGCGTCGACCCCAACGACGAGAACACGGTCTTCGTCCTGGGCGTGCCTTTGAGCGTGACCCGCGACGGCGGCCAGACATTCCAGTCCTGGCGGCGGGAGATGCACGTCGACCATCACGGGCTCTGGGTCGACCCGGACAATTCGAACTACATCGTCAACGCCAACGATGGCGGCCTCGTCATCAGCTATGACGGGGGAAAGACATGGCGGAAATTCACCGACAACCTGCCGGTGTGCCAGTTCTTCAACATCGCTTATGATCTGGCCGCGCCGTTTCATGTTTACGGTTCGATGCAGGACCACGGCAGCTACCGGGCTGAAGTCCGCCAGAAGCGGGACGTGATGACGGGACGGCTGGCCGAAGGCT
>Ga0315275_10006226_pt1 | contig 11386 bp, 9 predicted proteins | sample YL17G03_0_MG_FD_205557 | JGI IMG/M metagenome (GOLD analysis project Ga0315275, IMG submission 205557) | Sediment microbial communities from Yellowstone Lake, YNP, Wyoming, USA - YL17G03_0 | ecosystem: Environmental > Aquatic > Freshwater > Lake > Sediment | place: USA: Wyoming | collected...
TGCACGGCCGGTTATTACGATGTGGTCGTAGCCCGCGTTTTTTAGCATGATGCCGAAATTCATACCGCCCGCGCCGCCCCATCCGACGGCGTTGTTGGCGGGAAGTTTGGTTAAACAGAATATCCTGGACGATCCCGGCGCCATTGTCCCGACCAGCGGCCCCGCTCCGATTATGATTGGGTTTTCGGGAGAAAACGGGTCCCGCTTAGGCTTTATCACATCATAAGCCAGCTTTACGTTCATCCCCATCCCGCCGATGAAATCGCGGACGATATTTATATCCAGCGGCTCCTTTGTAATCCTGCCGGCAGTCAAATCCACTCTCAGGATATTACCCGTGTAACCGCCCGGTTCAGACATCTTTTTCACCATCCGTTTTTTCCAGCGCGCCGTAAAGGCAATACGCGGCGCATGTGCCGCATTTGGAGCAATCGTCGGCAAACCTGACCTCGAAACCGTCGTCAACAAAATCAACGATTATTCTTGATTTCGACGGGTTGAAAACTTTCTCATGGGTAAACGAACAAATAAGTCTGCAAAGCTGACAGCCGGCGCATTTTTCCGCTATGATATTTATGATTATATCTTTCATTTTACAAAAAAGATTATCGCCTACTTATTGGACTCGTACAACAAACTTTATACTGTATTGGGAAAATATTTCTTTTTGGTTTTGCGCATAAAAAAATAAAGACGCAAAATATATTATCCGTAACAAAGACATTCCAACTGCCTCTAAACACTGACATTCAGCCCTTGACTTTTACACAAACAGCAAGGTATAATTATCCGAAGAAACGACGCCGAGGGCGTAGTGAGCATGTTATCTTTCTATTTTCTGTGCAATTAGGGCGAAAAAGTGACTAATCTGTAAGTGCGAGTTTCAATAATTCAAAATTGAACATATGACCGATATTTCATGGGAGGGTGATTTCATGATACATAAGGGAGTTTTTCCGGTTTCGGTTATTTCGGGACTGTTGATATTTTCCGTTTTAACCGTTTTGGTGTATGCCGAGGAAGGGCAAGTGAACACCGAAGTGGTTTTTGAGGAAGGCTTATCCGCATTTGAGGACGGCAATTGGCCCCTGGCGTTGGAGAAATTTACGTCGGTAATAAAAGCCGATCCGAATAACGCCCGAGCCCGGCAATATAGAGGCGACACCCTTCTTCAACTCAATCAGCCGGAAGAAGCCGTTCGCGAGCTTGAAAAATCCAGGAATCTCAACCCGACTGCCTTGGATATAAACCTCGATCTAGGACAGGCGTATCAGCAGGTTGGCAAATTAGATGAGGCCGAGAAAGCATATCGGGAAGAAATAAGGAACCATCCCGATAACGCAGATGCGCATTTCAGCTTGGGGTATCTGCTTTTCATAAAAGGGCGATACGAGGAGTGCATGCCGGAATTTTCCAGCGCGCGTGGACTTGATCCAAAGTTCGGGGCTAAGGCAAGGTTCTATGAAGGGGCCGCGCTTTACAAGTTGAACAAACGGGATGAAGCGCTAGTCGCTTTCCAGCAGGTGCTGGGCATGAGCCCGCCTAACGATGTGGCCGCCGGGGCGCAGAAATATATTGACGCCTTGAAAGCCGCCGCGCCGCGCAAAAACTGGGGACTGGTCTTGAGCGTTCTGTATCAATACGACACTAACGTTGTTGCCGCTAGCGAAGACGCTGAATTCCCGATGGTCATAGAAGATACGGAAATATCCCACAAGGAAGACTCAAGAGCCGTGGTAGCGTTGTCCGGCTACCTGCGTTACGCAAAGCTCAAGCCATGGGTGTTTGAAGGGCGTTATTCCTTTTATCAAAGTTGGCACTCCAAAATAGATATTTTCAATCTGCAGAATCATTCGCCGGAAGTCGGCATTTACCACATGCAAAAGCTTTTCGGCCACGATTCGATGGTTGGAGTCGAATATCGCATGGGGTATGCGATGCTGGGCACGGACATGGAATGGTTCAGCGTGAATCACTGGGGAACGTTATTATATGCCATGAGATGGAATCGTAATCTCACATCAGCTCTCGGGTACACATACAACGTTGAGGATTTTCACGTTACGCAACCCGATCGCGACAATACCGCCCATACCGGTTTTGGAAAAATTGATTACACCTTCCTGAAGGATCGCGTCACCATTTCTCCGATGGCCGGTTACGATGATGAAGACGCGGAGGACCATGCCTACGACATCCAACGTCCCTGGGTTAAACTTGTCACCGACGCTTCGCTTCCGCTTAAGATCAAAAGTCGGTTAAGTTTCAGTTATGAGTATGAAGACCATTACAACGACGAAATGCAACATCGGAAGGATAATGTTTACACAGCGGAATTCATGCTTTTCAGGCCGATTTGGGGGCCGCTGGAGGCAACAGCGGGAGTGAGCTATAGGAATAACGACTCGAATGTGAATTCCCTGACCTATGAGAGAACTATCGCAGGCGGCGGGCTTGTCGCTCGTTTTTAGGAAACTGAAACGGTGAAAAAAAGAAGCTTCCAGCAAGCATGTTTCGGAGGTGTTTAATGAAAGGCAAAGTTTGGAAGATGATTGCCGGAGTCGCTTTTGCAGCGATGTTAATCACAATATTCGAGTCGTCGGCAGCCAATGCCGAAGAAGCGGTAGGCAAGGTGACACGGGTGCAGGGTAATGTGAACGTCATCCGTGGAGGTAAGCCGTTGAAAGCCGGTATCGGCACGCGGATTATGGCCGGGGATATCATTCAGACAGAGGAAAACGGTCGAGTAAAAATACTGATGAACGATAGCACTATTTTGGGTCTCGGATCGAAAAGCCAGTTTAGAATTAAAAATTACCGCCATGATACTCGCGCCCGGCAAACCACCGCGGACTATTCTCTGGTGTACGGCCGTGGCAGGGCGGTGGTGCCCAGGGGTGCGGGAACGAGAAACATTAATTTCAGCACTCCCAGCGCCGTGGCGGGTGTACGGGGCACGGAATTGATTATGGAATACGATCCCGTCACAGGGCAGACAAAGTTTGTTGTGGGTGACGGGACGGTTACGGTGGCGGATCCCAACGATCCGACTCGGACGATAACTCTGACAGCGGGAATGGGTTGCATTGTCGGTCCCGACGGCGTGCCCGGGGCGCCATTCAACGTGACACCGGAAGAGATCGAAGAGCTTCGCAAACAGGCGCAATCGGATGAGGGCGCCCCCCGAAGGGTTGTGGTCATGGAATTGCCGGGGCAAACGGCTGTTTTAACGGTGGACACCGGCGGAGGTGAACAGGAGATAATTATCATCACGGATACCGGGACGGTTATAAATCCTCAAGACCTGATTGATCAGGAACCCCCGCTACTGACACCGGTGAAAGTAAACCTGAACCTCGGTGGCGGTGCTGCTAAAGGGCCCTGATTTAGCCGGGAGGAATGAAATGAAAAGCTTTTATCCGTTTGCGAAACATGTCGGCCTTTTGTTGTTACTGAGCGCTGTTTTATCTTTTTTCGTTTGGGGATGCAGCATTAAAGACTCGGAAGAGAACCTCACTCAAGTTAAAATTGAAGTCACGAAAAAAGACGGCAACGTTGACGCCAAAATTGATCCGACCTTGCACCCGGACGTGGCCGTTTTGATCGAGGTCACCGCGACGGATTTCGGTTCGCCGATGCGGTTTTTCTTTTCGCCTGAGAAGGTCAGAGCCGAGGGAGGTCTGGTGACCATGATGGCGCCCAACGGCAAGGATAGAACTTTCACGCCATACGTATTTGAGTTTTACCGGACGGTCACGGCAGACGTGTTTCCAGGGACGAATTACATTCCCATAACTCCCGTCGGCGCCCGCACGGTTGACCTTATCGGCGACCCTGTCGTGTTGGATATAGATATGACTTACGGGCCGGTGGTGACCATGCAGGGAATTATCCGTGATGATCGCACCGGGGCGATGATGCCTATTGATGTGGCATGCGCAAATCCGAATGTGACGTTTACTTTCGGGATAAATTTATTCAAGGGGACTACAATACCTGTTCCGATTACCATCGGCGGAGGCGGAAATTACATTGTGCAGGGTATGCCGGTGGAGTTGGGGAGGCGAATATCCGCCGCCGACTCGACTACCGGAGCAGCGTCCGTAATTGATTTGAATATTCCTTCTGCAACCACAACAGTCACTCAGAACTTCGATTTGACCGGCGCGGAGCCGTTGACTCTTGCTCCCGATTCCGTCTCTGTGGCGGCCGGCGGCACTGCTAATTTCACTATCACCGGGGGTATCGCTCCGTACTCTTTATCCATTTCACCGGCCATAACGGGCGATTTGATGAATCCGGCGACAGGCATAGCGGAAAATGAGCCGGTTGTTTTCACCGCGGCCCCTGTCGGTGGAGGAAGAGTCCTTGTAGTAACCGTCGTGGATAGTTGTGGCGCTTCGGTCTTGGGCACTATTACCGTGAACTGACTTCTTTTGCCTTGAGTCGGGGAGTCACTACGAAATGATTTCTGTTAACCATTTTTCCAGTTCCTCGAATTTTGTCCGATAATCGAAATGGCGTTTTGCCCGCTCTCGCGCGGATTCTCCCATGCGACGCCGCAATGAAAAATCGGTGACAAGCCGCAAAATCGCTTCACCCAATGCAGTTTCATCTCGAGGCGGGACGACTAAACCTGTTTCTCCATCAATCACCGCTTCGGGTATTCCCGCCAGTCTGCTCGCCACCACCGCCCGGCCGCACGACATCGCCTCGATGACGCTGTTGGGAAAACCCTCCGTGCTCACTGAAGGCAAAACAACAATATCGAAGGACCGCAACGCGTCCGCAGCAGGGCGAAAACCCGGGAACGCAGTCACGTCCGCAATTCCCATGTTTTTTGCCAGCGACTTAAGCTCTTCTTCGATACGGCCTGTGCCCACGAGCGCGAAGCGGGTAGTTTTCGATTGTCCCCTGATAAGAGGGACAGCTTTCAACAGATATTCGAGTCCTTTGATCGAAGAAAGTCTGGACAAGGTTCCAATCAGAACCTCATCATCCCCAATCTTTAATTCCATGCGAAGATTTCGGGACCCTTCCGGTTGAAATTCCTCAACATCCACTCCGCTGTATATAACCCGGAGAGATTCTTTGTCCACCCAGCCAAGGGATTCGATCTCCCGGAGCACCGCCTCCGAAGCGCAAAGTGTGTGTGTCCTCAGATTCCGGTGTATCCATTTGTATCGCGCCGTATTTTTTAACCCGGTGATGCCTTTTCGATGAACGCGTGTCTTTATCCCTGCGGCCAAAGCCGCGAGTCCCCCAAGTCTCAAATCTCTATCCGAGTTGAAGACTACCGCGTCGGGTTTGAAGCGGCGGAAAATCAGGTACAGCGAGAAGAAAGTGTATGGGTCAACATCCGACTTAAACGGCAAAAGGCGTGCCGTCAGGCCCATCTGCCTGACCGGCGCAGCCACTTCTTCCGTTCTGGCTATAAAAATTATTTCATGGCCCTGACCCGACAGAAAAGTCGCGGCTCTAACATGCCACTTTTCTGCGCCACCCCAGAAGAGGTTCGAGTTGACGAAACATAATTTCACGGATTCCGCCTTTTGTCAGGTTCGAGCATTCTCAGCAACTGGGCCACATGTTCCATCATTTGTGTCACTTCCGGGTGAGCACCTTTTTGAGAAGGCAACGCCGCAACCACTTTACCGGTCAACGGCTTCCAGCGTGCAATATCTTCCGCGTGTTCGGGCCTTGACCCGTAATATATCAACGAAGGGGTGTTCACGGCGCAGGCCAGGTGAGACGGCGCGCTGTTCGAGCCGATGAAAATCCGGCATCGAGATATCAGATGCGCCATCGCGCGAATGTTAAGGTCCCGACATATCGGAAATTGCTCCCCGACAAGTTGATTCACGACGGACAAAACCCACGAATCCGGCGGCCCTCCTATGAAGATCGGCATTGCGGAATATGTTTCCTCCAGAGATTTCGCCAGCTCGATATAGTTCTTCACCGGCCATAAATACTCCATTTGACTCACTCCTCCCGAATGGATCGCAACAAGGAATGGGTTATCAATCAGATTACGAGTCCGGAGAAATTGCGCCGCCGCCTCTTTGTCCTCCTCCGAAGGCCATATTTCGAGCTTATACCCGTCCGGATTTACCCCAAGCTCGGCGACAAGAGCAAGGTTGGCTTTTATGGCATGCTCTTTCGGATCCCATTTCACGGGCCGATTTATTCCGCAACCGTATCCTTCAAATCCCACTCTCACTTCCGCGCCGCCGGCGAACGCCAGAAAGCTCATCCGGAAAAACCGCTTGCTGAGTATGGCGTGAGTGAATTTCCTTTTGCGCAACTGACGAACCACTCGAAGCCAGCCGAAAAAACCGGAGTCGGCTCCGCGCTTGTCGTAAACGATTATCTCGTTAACGTAAGGGCACCCGGCCATCGCCTGAGAAGCGGCGGGTTCGAGAATAAGAGTGATAAAAGCTTCCGGCCAAGCCTTCCGCAAGGCTCTCAAAGCCGGCACGGCGGCTAATGCGTTTCCGATAGGCCCCGCTCTGGCAAACATCACTCGTGGCGCGGTCATCTCTTCCCCCACAGCGAACCTCGCAATGCGGGAGTGGCTTTAAGCGCCAACCGCTCAAACTCGTCGAGAACGGCGCTTGTCGGCAAGTCGTCGAGACATTCGATTCGTTCTTTTTCGCATTCGTTTTTATTGCATGGACGGCACGGCAACTCAAGCGATACCGTCCTGTGAATGGGCTCCGGCAATGTCCAGTTTTTCGCGTCGGTGGAGCCGATGACGGTTAAAGTGGGAATTCCAAAGGCGGCCGCCAGATGGCGCGGCGCGCTGTCGGTTCCCACCAGAGCGGCCGCGCATTCGATTATCGCCGCCATTTCGTCGAGTGAAGTAGCCGGAGCCTTGATGTGTTTTTCGCTGCAATTATCAATGATCTCATCAATATAATTTTCTTCGCCCGGCCCCCACAGGAAGACACATTTTACCTCATGCTGTTTTGTCAACATGTCCGCCAATTCCCCAAAACTTCGCCATCGTCTGGTTGCCCTCCGATGGGTGGGGTCAATTGCGACGAATCGCCCCTGCATGAGACCTTTCTCGGAAAGCCATTTTTCCGAAAACACCCGCGCGCGTTCTGAAGTGATAAACACCGGTTTTAAATTCCCGTTGTTGATGCCGAGGATTTTCAGAATGCTCAGTTTATGCGCGGCGCTGTATTCCCCCTCACGTGGTAAAGTACGCCGATAAAGAGCGCTTCTTCTTGTTCCGCTGTAAGAAATCGTAAGTGGCGCCCCGGAAAGAAGACTGATAACGGCGCTTCGAGGATTGGCAAGGAAATCTATCGCAACGTCATAACGGCGCGAGCGCAGGAAATTTATAATTCGTATATTTTCAATCCAGCCGCGATTCGGATGACGCAATATCACTTCCGTAAGATGCGGGTTGCCGCTCAGCCCCTTTGCCGGGCCGGGCTCCGCCAGAAAGTCTATACGGGCATGAGGAAATGCTTCCCGGAGCGCCCTTATCGCCGGAGTGCACATCAACACGTCGCCGATCTGACGCAGCTGGATCAGAAGGATACGCTGAGGTTCCTGTTTATTTTCGTCCATTGAGGGTTATTTTACCTTTGCATCAACCTGCTGCCAACTCTAAGAGGCTTTTCGATGAAAATCGGTTTGACGCTTTTACGGATCGGATTTATAATCAGAAAAAGGTTGCTGAGAAGCAGTCTCCTAGTAACTTCAAGGTGTCCCGTGGATTTTTTTCAGCAATCCCACTTGAATTGTTGAATATTGCGCCCGTAGCTCAGAGGATAGAGCAACGGACTTCTAATCCCGGTTTTTCTTATGGATAAGTGCCTAATATAATTGGGAAATTTGGCATAATAGCCCCTTTTTCCATTATCACAGGATATCACGTAATATCACATACTTACAGATAGGTTCCGCCACCAAGACCGCCACCAAGTTAATAAAAAAAGTTTCCTTTAAGGTGCTTCACTTTTCGACTGTATCCAATCTGTCACGTACTACACTATTAAAGAGGCGGAAATACTGAGTAAGATAAATCCTACAATCACATTTTAAAGTAGGGAAAGCTTGAGCGACCCGATTCTACGGGTGACTATTCAGCTGAATGACCCGATAAATTAGGGATAACTCTACGGTTTTACTCTGCAGAAAAGCGCCGTTAGCAGAAACAAGAAGAAAACTATAAAATGTAGTTATGGGATGTGTACGAAAAATTTAAATTTGCGGTTGACAAGGTATAAAAGAAATGCCATTAGACTTTTTCCTCTTTCCCGCTGATATGAAAATTCCGCCGGTTATTGATGAACGATTTCAACTTCTCTTTTCAATCTGTTCGATCAGGTCGGTGAATATGAACCGGTGAAAAGGAAGAAAGATATACCAGTAAACTTTGCCGAACAGGCTCTTAGTATGGAAATACGCCGTGATAGTGAGGCAGCGCTTGTTGTTTTCCTGATTAATATCGAATTCAAGCCATGCTTTTCCCGGCAGCTTCATCTCAGCTCGCAATAACAGCAGCCGATTTGGCTGAAGATCTTCCACTCTCCAGAAATCAATCACATCGTTGATGTTAAGACTGGATTGACTCCTTCTGCCTCTGGCGGTGCCGACTCCGAACAACAGCCGGTCAAGTATTCCTCTGGCGCGCCATAGCCAGTTATTGTTAAACCAGCCTGTTTTTCCTCCCACTGTGCATATAGACCTGAAAAGAGAAGCATCGTCCTTTTCGGAAAGGAGCGAATAAGACGCCGTAAAAATCGGGCCGCCTTCCAGCTCGTGAAGTTTCATCGCCAACACGTGAGCGGGGGGATACGCGTCCGACCAGCGGGTATGCACTATATCATGCTCCTCTCGTGTGAGCGCCCTTATGATGGTTTCCCTGTATTCCAAAGGCTCGAAAGGAACATACTTATTTATTTCACAGTTCCCGCAAACGACTTCATCTTTGAGACCTTCCATCAGGCTTGCGATGATTTGCGCCGGAACAGGCGTCAACAAGCTGGCGAAGTAGGAGTAGAACCTGATGCTTAAAAAAGGGGCGGAGATGAAGATTCTCTTTTTATTGATTATATCGGCGAATATTTTGAGCATAAGCTCATAGGTGAGGATGTCCCTGCCGCCTATATCGAACGACTTCCCGATTGTCTCCGGCGTTTCCAGAACGCCAACCAGATACTTGATTACGTCTCGAATCCCAATCGGTTGACATCTGTTCTTCGCCCAATGCGGAATCAGAAGCACCGGCATCCTGCTCACCATGTGGCGTATTATCTCGTATGATGAACTTCCGGAGCCTATAATAATAGCTGCGCGTAAGATTGTTACCGGGACGCCCCCCGCCCTGAGTTGTTCAGCCACTTTCATTCTGCCGCGTAAATGAGGTGAGCGGCTGGTTTGAGAATCTCCCAACCCACCGAGATATATTATGCGATCCACTCCTTCTTTTTCAGCGACTTCCCGGAAATTTGTTGCGGCCCGGATATCCGCCGCTTCAAATTCCCGGGGTCCTAACAGCAGGGAATGGATCAGATAATAAGCGGCATAGACGCCCTTGAGCGCATCGCCTAAAGATTCCTTGTTGAGAGCATCCGCAACTACTATCTCCACACCGGGCCAGCGTTCCTTATATAATTCAGTATCCCCACGAATCATAATTCGGACCCGGTAACCGCGATGGAGTAGTTCTGGAACCAGCCTTCCCCCTATGTATCCCGAAGCGCCGGTGACCAATATTGTTCCAAGATCCGGCCGCGGAGCCGTGGGCAAATCATCGCAAAAATACCTGTCGAAGTCCCATGCTTTCGGAACGGTTTCGTTGTCTCTGTGATTTTCATTCATTTTATCCATCCTGAAACCCTTTTGCTTTGCGAATGTCTATTCTAATATTATTTTAATTATTAAATGAAGAAGTTTCACGATGATAGAAATTTGTCGTTGTTTTCAAACATCTTTATGTGTTAGAATAACCGATTGAATCCTATTCATTTATGATGTACAAAACTATAGAGATGATTCGGTTATGAGAAGGCGTTTTTTAAATATTCTCCTTGTTCTCAGCGGCCTCGCGATTATCAGAGGTATCATTTACCCGGTTTTCAAGTATCTGCTGCCGCCGGAGAATCCCGGTTCTATTCCCGGTGAGGTGGAAGTTGGGCCGATATCCGAAGTGGCTCCTAACTCCGCAAAGATATTTCGGTTCGGCACAAAGCCGGGCATACTCGTGCATCTTTCCAATAATGGCTTCAAGGCTTTCAGCGCGGTTTGCACCCATCTGAGCTGCACGGTGGAGTACCGCCCGGACCATCAGGATTTCTATTGCCCGTGTCATGCCGGAGTGTATGACCTCAACGGCCGCAATATCGGCGGGCCGCCTCCCACGCCGCTCGAAGAGTACCATGTTGAATTGCGAAACGAGAAGATATACGTCAGCAGAAATGTGAAGACAACCTGAGGTGGATGTTAGAATAGCAAATGGATAAGAACTGGAGCATAGCATTAGGGGATTGGATTGAGGAGCGTCTGCCATGGCGCGGGGCGGTGGATTTCCTTCGTAAGAAAAAGGTGCCGATGGGCTGGCATTCTCCTTCTTATTATCTGGGCGGAATGGCTCTGTTTTGTTTTATTGTCCAGGTTATCACCGGAACGTTGCTACTGGTTTATTACAAGCCCAGCGCCGACCAGGCGTACGAAAGTGTGAAGTTTATTACGGTGGACGTGCCTTTCGGATGGCTGATACGCTCGGTCCATTCGTGGTCTGCGAACATTATGGTCGGGCTGGTGTTGGCGCACATGTTCAGTGTGTACTTATTGAAATCATATCGGCGACCTCGCGAGTTCACGTGGCTTTCCGGAATGGGATTGCTGGGCATAATATTTACATTCGGATTTTCCGGCTACCTCCTCCCATGGAACCAACTGGCTTTCTTCGCAACAAAGGTGGGGACCGAGACGCTCAGAAACGTTCCGATTGTCGGGCAATTGCTCATGGCGATGATGCGCGGGGGGCCGGATGTTACGGAAGCCACTTTAAACAGGTTCTTCGCCCTGCATGTAATGGTGCTTCCGCTGGTATGCGCCGCGCTGCTGGGACTTCATCTTCTGCTTGTCCAGATACATGGGATGAGCATGCCCGTGAGTATGGAGTCGTATGGAGAGGAGCCGTTGTGCCTTCCATTTTATCCGGATTTCATGCTGCGCGATCTCGTCGGATGGCTTTTGATTCTCGGGATATTGGCCACGTTGGCGGTTTATTACCCATGGCCAATCGGTCAAAAGGCCGACCTCTTCGCTTCCACGCCGGAGGGGATAAAACCGGAGTGGTATTTTTTATTTGTGTTTGAGACTTTGAGGCTGGCGCCTTCCATGATTTTCGGTTTCGAGG
>Ga0315275_10006227_pt1 | contig 11385 bp, 5 predicted proteins | sample YL17G03_0_MG_FD_205557 | JGI IMG/M metagenome (GOLD analysis project Ga0315275, IMG submission 205557) | Sediment microbial communities from Yellowstone Lake, YNP, Wyoming, USA - YL17G03_0 | ecosystem: Environmental > Aquatic > Freshwater > Lake > Sediment | place: USA: Wyoming | collected...
GCTTTCTGGAGGGCTAAAATGGCCTTAGGAAGGTCATTTATGCTGAGGCTGTTGGTTCCATTCCATTGGCCTGTCTTGTCCTTGTACCGGACCTCAATCACGACCTTTGGCAATGGAATCGACTGGCCGTTCTTCACGATGACGTTCCGAAACACAGAAGCTCTAACAGCTCCAACCTTGAAGGTAATTTCTGGTTTTGACATTTTCCGCTTATTCCTTATCGATCGGTTACTACCAATCTGTACGATCGTAAAGACGATGTACTATTTAAACCTTTCGGCTGATGCTGATGAATTCAAGGCCGCGAGAAGGCGCCTAAGAAGCGACCTTTTGTGGAAGCGATTGGTAGGCAGACCTTCTCAAAGGCCGCTGATTGAACAATCAGCATCAGCAGCAAAATATCGTCGCTGGAATTATCCGCGGCGGCGGAAAAGAGCAGGCAGAAGGGAAGAAGAGCTATCTGAAAAACAGAGGAGAGTGTGGTGGCGTGAAAAGCCAGTTTGATATAGCACTGGCTAAAGAGAAAACATCGTGTGTTTTTGGCCATTTGAGGGAATTCCAGGTTTTCCGGCTTGGAACAGGCCAAATATGAAAGGCAGATAAATCCAGAATTTCAAAGCTGCTTCGTTCTTCCTGATAATGCTTTCAGTGACATGAGCTTTTTTTTCAGGATTGAAAGCGTCCTTTGATGTTTGGGTTAAGTTGCCTTCACTATTCATAAAGACTTTGGAGTTTATAAATCTTTCGTCCCGCCACAGTTGGTCGGAAGGTTTATAAAGCAGCACAAATTCACGTTACAGTTCAAATGAAAAGCGGCGCAAAGCGGTATGAGCGATTTGGAGAAGTTATTCGCTATTTGACTATCGAGGAGCTAAAGCTGTTCTTCGACAGCATCGACAACTATCATCATAAGCTCATGTTCGAGATCATCTACGAGTTGGGCTGTCGTGTAGGCGAGTTTGTCAGGGTCCAAGTCAAGCATGTGAATTTTAGCCGTAGCGTCATTTTCTTTCCGGCCCAGAACACAAAGACCAAATATGCTCGGACAAGCTATTTGCCAAGAGGGCTGACTAATGAAATCAAGAGCATGCTGCAACAACGTGGCCTGATGACCAGGCGGGATGAGAGGATCAAGAATGCAGAGGCATACCTATTCCACCATGGAAAAAGGTGGAACAAGCCATATTCTGAGAATCGTATCAGGCAGATATTTCAGCGCTATGTCAGTAGGGCCGGCCTGCAGCAGGTGTATGGCAAAGACATTTGCGGTCGAAGCCTAAGAATGTTCACCGTCCACTCGCTTCGCCATAGTCATGTGATGCACTACGTAGTTGACCGCGGTGTTGCTCTGCCAATTGTCCAGAAGCAAGTTGGACATAGGAGCCTGAAAACCACGTCGGTGTATTTGTCGCCATCGACGGAGAAGATCGGCATGGCCTATCGATTGGCGAGGCAGCAAGCTGATGAAGAGATGGGTGCGCCGCAGTCCAGGACTACCCAGTAGTTCAGTGAGAGAAAGTGCAAGACCGGCCTAAACCGCAATCGATTTCCAGAATCTGCCACCCTTGATTTTGGCCCAAAAACGCCGATTTCTTGTATAACGGATTCAATGGCCAATTCAATTCCATCACCTATAATAATCACAAGTTGATGTCTGGTAGTCAGTTATGAATCTAGAGTGTTCTTGTCTCATTAGGAAACAACAACCGTGGCTACAACTAACTCAGGATTATCTGTGAAACCTATAACAATCATTTTAAGGAGTAGGACAATGAAAAGTTCAAGAAGAAAAACACGTTCGGATAAATTCCCTTTGACTTTGCATCCCACCGGACAATACTGCAAAAAGATCAAAGGGAGAATCCATTACTTTGGAACCGACAGGAAACAAGCACTCGAGAGATACTTGGAGCAAGCGACGTATTTACACGGAGGACAGAACGTAATCCAGAAAGCGTCTAGTGGCAACATGAGCCTGAAACAACTGTGCGATTTCTATTTGCGCTATCAGCACTCAAAGGTCCTCGCAGACGGACTTACCCCAAGACACCATAACGATCAAACCAACAGTCTAAGCAAATTGATGTCCTTCCTTGGACAAGGCCGGAAGATAAAGAGCATTTCCACCTTGGACTTGCAGAACTACAAGAGGAAACTCCAGAGCGCTTATGGCTCAGCCCATCGACTCAATCTTCATATAGGCGTTATGAAGGCGACGTTCCACTGGGCAAGAAAGAACGACATTCTTCAGAGTATCCCGAACATCGATGCAGTTTCAAAAGGCAAGATCGTTCATCAGGCTATGTACACGTTCAGTTCTGAACAGATTAACAGATTGCTATCTGCAGCAGATGTGAAGATGCGGGCCATGATATGGTTAGGTTTGAATTGCGGATTTGGATGTACAGATTGCGCTAAGTTGAAATGGAAGGACCTCGATCTTGAAAACAGCAGAGTTCAACTTGCCAGGAACAAGACGGGAGTGCCAAGGAACCTGCCCTTGTGGCCTGAGACAATACAGGCGCTGAAGAAAGTGCCAAGATCGGGACAATTGGTATTCTACACGGAAGAAGGCCACCCTTGGGTCAGAACTTCACTCAAGACTAAGAGGGATGGAAGCAGAAAATATACGACCGTTAATGCCGTAACATCGATGTTCGCGAGGCTGTTGAAGAAGGCCAGAATCAACGCTCCGAAGGGAACGGGCTTCTACACGCTTCGGCGCACTGCTGCCACCCTGGCAGCAAGGTCAGGGGATCCGTTTGCAGTTCAAAGACTTCTCGGTCATGTCAATTTGGAGATGGCCACAAGATATGTACAGGATGTTTCGGAACAGACTGACAGGGTCATTGAAAGTAGTAGGAAGTATGTGCTTCGAAAAGAAGATGTTGCGTGATCGAAACTTGATTTTGCAGATGTTTATCTTCAAAGGTTCGCAAATCTGAGAACACTGAAGTAATCAGAACGGTCTTTGTTGCTCTTACTCGCCACCAGGAGTTGGAGAATCCGCCCGCCAGTTTTCCGGGTGATTCCAAGTGACTGGATGCACGTAGGGGTCAACAATCACCAATGAGTCTCCCTGGCCATCGGTCGATGGATACCAAGTATCGTCGTACTCGAACCGCATTATCGATGCTTCGTACGGCCAGGGCAACTGCAAAACAATCTCTTCGCCGCCGTTGTCCAGATTGTTCGCGTACCGGCCTGCAACATTTTTCTTGCCGTATTCATCTTGAAATGCGTTTTCATCTTTGACGACTACAACGTATTGGCCGGGATCGAGCGCCATCGCCGGGAAGGTAAACTCAATACCTTCGGTGAATCGCACGCCGTCAAGGTTCAGCACGACGTCGCCGACGTTCTTCAATTCGATAAAATCGAAGGTGCTGCCGTTGACATCGTGATACATCAGTTCGGTGATTCGCAGGCCGTCGAGCAGCGCGAAAGCTTCCGTGACGGGTTCGTCCCACTTTGTCACGATGGCAACCAGATCGGCTGAGATGAGAAAGTCAAAACTGCTGGGGTGAACGTTCATGGCGTGAATGGCCAGTACATTGTCGCCCTGCCGCAACGCGCCGATGTAGCTGGAGATATCAATGTCCTCGAAGAAAACGGCGTGAGGGTCGTCGTGGCTTCTGACAGCCATGGAGTTCCACCGTGGTGCACCATCGAAATTGCGACCGGCCACTCTGACGCCGTTGACGTAGGCAACGAAACCGTCGTCATACCGCACTCGCAGGACCATTCCAGTAAAGGAGCTTGGAGCCACGTCAACGGCAAACGGAATCCGGATGTAACAGGAGGCATTTCGACCGTACATAGCAGGTTCAACACCGAGGGTGATAAGATTTACATAGTTCACGGGGTCGCCCGGCCTCCTCTCGTAGCCGACGCCGCCGGGGCTGCCGGTGCAAAGAGTCCACCCTAAGTCGTCGAAATTGGGGTCCGTCTCCCAGGCAATGCCGATGTCACCGGTCGGAACCAGAACTCGCTTGTTGTCGTTCTCGGCCACGAGCGTAGTGCTGGTAATCGTCGGGACCGGGTTGGCCGCGCGGGGCGTAGGCAGCATACAGAAATCAAAACTGTTTTTCCCGTCTGGCACGCGCCCCTCGGAGACATCGGGCGTCTGCGGGCCGTAGATGACTTTGTCGATCCCGTTGAGCTGGGCATCAAAGAGCCCAAGCATTCCTCCATCGGCTGAAAGCCTAAAACCCAAATGCCCGGGGGCACTATCGTCATCTGCTACAAAAACGGTAAAACCGCCGGAGGCTATGAAACTGAGTGGGCCTAACTCCTGCTTGGCGGGTTGAGTAACAGGATTGTCGGTAAGATACAATTGGCTTAAATCCACCGGCAAGTCACAAGGATTATACAATTCAACATAGTCTTCGCTGAACAGCACCGTTTCGCCGGCCAACCACTCGTTAATCTTCAACTGCTCAGGATCACCAAGCGGCTGAGCAACATTGACCTGTCCGAACGTAGGCTTGTTGAGTCTCCAGGCACCATCGTAACCGATACGCCCGATAGAGAAATCGTTCATCTGGGGTCCAAACACAACCGAGTCAATGAGTCCACCACCGTTGGTCGGCTTGTCGTAGAGATAGAGTCGCTCGCCCTCGGCCGACAATGCAAAGCCCAGGTGATTCTTCAGATGAGTATTGAGGTCGCCATACAACACCACGTAATCGCCCGGATTCATGATAGTCGCGGCGGCAGAAGCGCTGCTGAAGACAAATTTGTTCGGCTCGGTCGAGTCATCGGTCAAACTCATACCAGCCAAGTCAATCGATCTCGGACCATCGTAATGTAACTCAATGATATCGGGGTCGGCTCCATGCGTGTGGGCCAGGATTTCATTGATTACTAATCGCGAATAAGAAGTGTCAACCGTCCAGGTTCTCGATGGTACATAACAGGGGTCGCTCTGCCAGACGCCGGCGGCGTTCTTACCCTTCACATAAACGGTATAAGACTGCCCGTCAGCCAAACCCGTTAGCTCTATGGGCATATCTGCTGAAAGCTCCCCACCCCAGGAGCCTGTATCGTTAATGGAATACCGGTAATGTGTAATTCCCGGGCCGCCAACAGTAAGGGTGGCGGTCGGGCGGTACGTTATCTGATCAGGCTCGCCAGAGGTGCAAGCCCCCGCGGGAACATAGGCTCCCATATCAAGTCCGCACGATCCGGCGCCCCGGGCCGGGGAAGAGGATTTGAGACGAAAGTCGCCGTTCGGGTCAACGAACTGAGGATTCACATCCAGATTGCCTTCACCAAAATGCTGCCACGGCAACGGGATAATCGAATGATTGACGGTAATATCAGTCGTGCCCCACACCGGGTCGTCCACGTAGAAATGTGCCAGAGGCATCGGAGTGTCCCAGAAAATATTGCCCTCCAGATAACCTCCCGCTCCAGGGTCTATACCGGATTCGAGCGGCTCATCGAAATTGATGCCGGCTCCGGTACAGCCCACGACGGTGTTGTTCACAAAAGTAATCCACGATTGATCTTTGACCAGCACGGCATTGTCGCAGTCAACAAATAAATTGCGTGCGATGACATGATTAGAGCTGTGGCTGCCGTCGTAGCCTGTAGTTATCGCGTAAGATTCACCATCTTCAGGACTGAAGTTTCTGTGGAAGTTCATAAACACGTTGCCTTCGAGATAGGCGTTTGTGCCGTCGAGGTCAAAGCCGTCATCTCCTCCGCCGAGAAAAGTGTTGTTGATAAACCGCGGCATAACGGCTGAGCCGGAAGTGGAAAAGTCAACTACGTCCTGCTTGTGTCCCCCGCAAACGCCAAACAAGTTGTTCTCAAAGAGCATGTACGGATCGGATGGAAGCAGGCGATGCCCGGAGACGGTTTGCACCTTCGTATCGGGAAACACGCTGTTGCGGACCACCAACGAGGAATTGGAGATACTTAGGATCGTCTCGTCCGTGCCGGCCCAGGTTACGTTGTCAATCAGGATCCTGGAACTGTCCAGGCTGATCGACCTGTTACCTGCTGAAGAGTACTCCATATCGACGTAAGACAGTCGGTTATCCTCGACGCTATTGAAGGACAAACCACCCCAGGTTGAGGATGAGCCCGGCTCACGCGTAAGGCGTATGCGTCGGTATTGCGTCCCCTCCGCCGCCAGTCGGCCCCGGACGATAAGTTGCACGCCCTGGCCAACGTAAACAGTCGTTCCCGGCTCGATGGTCAGCGTCGTGCCGCTGGAAACGGTCAGGTCGCCGTTGACGCGCCAGGGACCGGATGCTGCATCAAAGGTCTTGTCGGATGTGAGCGTACCTGATATTTCCGTGACGTCATCATCATACCAGATGTCAATATAAGCGTACCGCAGCTCATTGCCGGTCCCCTCACGACCATCATACGTCTGGACTATGATACGATTGATGCCAGGATTAAGGGCGATATCCGCGATTGACCATGTGCCGTTCCTCTGTGACCAGTTAGAGTCTTGGGCCGATCGGCCGTTGACCCGCACCGAACGTGTCTCGATTGCGTTGGCTGTGCCGCCCAGAGCGGCAACATTTGTGTCGGTCCGATGGAACCCGCCGACCATCGGCAAATCACAGTCTATGCTGAAGTCCTGCGGGATTTGCGGATCATTCGCTTCGCTCGGATAACCTCCGTGCAATATGCTATTGGCTCGCTCGATAACGAACTGCTTTATGCCGTTTGGACCTTCGGTCTGCGACCTTGACACCCAGCCGCCCAGCAGCCGGTCAACCATAGGGAGAATATTCTCAGGCGCAAAGACGGTATTGATGAGCTCCGGGTACTGGTTGTAGTAGAGTCTTATGACGTCCGGGTCGTTGAGCAGCCGGCTCAAACCGGCCACGTCCGCATAGGCGAAAATGTCGCTCTGAGGTTGGTAACCAGGTGCGCCATGGCCCAGCACGGCGTCAAGGTCATGCGGCAGCAGCCAGAATCGCCGGTCTTCCACCCCGCGATACAACGTATAATCATCACCCATCCCGGTGTTCAACCCGCTCTCCCGGTTGCCGGCAAGAGCATCAGCCGCCAGGTAGCGGACCCATTTCTCAAGGTTGATGACCCGGCTTATTTCTCTGACGAAGTTGGCATCCGCAATATCGGGGTTATTGAGTTTGTCTATCAGGCCCAGAAGGTCCGACCAGTCGTCCTCTGCTGTATTGGTCTGCTTGCGGTAATTGTGACGGTAATCGTCGGGATTGGGAGTCTCACCCGGCCCTTCTTTGTAGTATAGGTCGGCAAACGACTCCGGATTGAAGCCATCGTAGTAGAAAGTGCATCGGTAGAGGTTGCCGGCGTCGTCATCCGGGATATGGTTGTTTGTCCAATCGCCGTCATAGGCCTCCAAAGCAACGTACGAACCAAACATGCGGCTGTAGTCGTCCGCTGCCAGGTTCAACCCATTAACCCTGAGCTGCACGACCGTAGCATTCGCCGCGGGCAAGCCTGCCAATTGGAATAGCGCGCTGCCTATCAATTGAAGATGCGGGTACTTGCTGTTTATATTGAGTGCGGTTATACCTTTCCACGGCTGATCGTGCGGAAAGTTGACGCGATAGTTCATCGGTGGGTCGGCACGGCTGCGATGGCCTCTATTTCGGACACCAACCGTGTATCTAACCTTTGTATCTACCCCGTCCACACTGATAAATGTGGCGTTCATCTGGGCATCGCTCATCGCCTCGCTTGCAAACACATTGCCGCCGTAGTCCAAATCGCCAATATCCGACAGTTCCTGCATTTCCGCATTTGTCGCAATAAGATAATTGACCGGCTGACTGCCGGGTATCCAGGGGGCATTGGGGTCAAACGAGGCGTCAACCTGATAGAGTGCATTTGTGACCTGCTCCGGCGCCCCGTCAACCAGGCTTGGTGCGGGCCAGGTGCGCAAATTGGCGGCAGCATCTCTTGCCTCCACATAGAATTCTATGATTGTGCCGTTGGGATGAGCAGGTATTCGTGCCCCGTATGCGCCGTCGCCGGCTTGGCCGTCGCCATGTGCTCCATCGTCAAACATTGCCGTATCGTTATAGTCACCGGCGTCGTAATGCGGGGGGACTGTCTCGCCTTCGTAGGTCGAACTATCACGGCTATAGTGCAATGTTACATTGATACCCGTGGGTCGCTCGTCGATAATACGAGCGGTCACTGTCGCCAGGTCATTAGGTCCCGGAATTATCGGGCAATGCTCAACATCCAGAATCAAAGGCGCAATATCGTTATCAGCAGCAGAGTTGGCGGCGCCAGGTGTGCCCTCGTTAACGTCACTTGCCGCCCAGTTCTGCCCGTAGTCATTGGGTAGTTCTGGATTGATCAGCTCCAGCGACCTGCCGCCGCCATCGTGTTCGTCCGACCAGACCCAGCCGCGGTGATAATGGTCTTCCGGACCCAGCACACGGGTCGCCCAGTCCCCCTCGTCGGCGTAGCGGACCCTATCAATTCTCACACCTGCGGCGTCAACCAGCTCAATAGCTTCGCTTTGGTTGCTCAGGCGACCGGCCCAGCCGCCCGTAACATTGTCAACACCTGGATGTTTTGCCTTAAACGTGTTTACGTCCGCGGCCACAACAAGATATTCCCCCGAACCGAGCGCTATGTCTGGAAAAGTGAAATCCACACCATCGCTGAATCGCCATCCCGCCAGATCAACACGTCCGTTTCCCCTGTTAAACAGCTCAATGTACTCTTCCTGAATATTCTCCGGCGCTATATTGCCGGAAGTGGAATGATAGGGATGGTACATTATCTCGCTGATCAGAATGCTCGGAGGTGGAATCCCGTTGGTCTTCCAGGGAGTAGGACCTTTGAAGACCTGCCAGTTATCACTGGCATCGGGGAGCCGGCCGTATGATTTGTTTTGTTCCTGTGCCGGAAAGTCAAGAATGCCGTCGATCGGAGTATTACCGTCGGTGTCGAACAGGCAAACATCATCCTCTCCGCTGCTGGCGCTGAGTTTGAAGCTTGCATGCAAAGTCCCTTCATGAGTTTCATCATCAGCCCAAATAATCAGATAGCCGCCCGCCGGAATGGTTGTGGCAGAGGGATTATTGGCAGGAACCCGCCATTTTGCAGGCTCATTCTTATCATCGATAAGATACATGCCGGCCATATTGACGGCATCGTCGCCGTAGTTGTAAATCTCGATCCAGTCATCATAATCGCCGTGCTCATCCCGGACGCCGCTTTCACGATTATTGCTGGCCATGAACTCGTTGATTACCAGGGTGACCTCGCAGCGTCCTTTGAACCAGTTATCCGCCAGGCAGGCGAAGTCAGACATATCCACGCCGCGGATGCTGTCCAGGTCGGCCTCGCAATCAAGAGCCAGACAGTTCACATCCAGCCACTGCTGAGCAAAATGCCGCAAGTCTTCAAAGTTGACTTTGCAGTCCTCGTTCAGATCGCCCTTGGGAAAAGGCCGGGCAATACTGACGGCCGAAATGATCCGGAATACAACTATGACCAGAAGTAGCAGCGAGATTCTGGCAGACCTGAGCATCTTCTATATCCTCTTGGCCCCGAACGCAACAAGATACGTTCGCAGGCCGCTCACCACTGACGTCTTAGGCCGCTTATCACGCCAATTCTTGACAAGCTCACGTTTCCAGGCCTTTGACACCAGGGTATTGGCTGCACCAGGAGACAGCCTTTGTTATCTTAACACATTTCTGACAGAATGCACCAGTAAATGCCTTCTTTGGCGGCAAATTCCTTTTCTCTATAGGAAATGCCGAGGAACGCCCTCCAGTGCGAGGAAGAACGCACCTTCTGTTCGCACACACTTGTAAGGCAGCCCCACACGAAGAGGCCTGAAATCCACCGGCTGGGCACGTCAAATGGACAACAAGTCCACCCTTGCTTTCCTATTTTACCAAAAACAGTCGGATTTGACTCGCATTGCGGCATAATTTTGGTGCATTTTCCAAAAATTCGCAAATGAATGTTACTTATGGTGCGCGCGGCGCATCTGAACTGTACAGTAACCTCAAATGGAAAATGGCGTTCATCATGCCAAATTGGTCAGAAAAGACCGTTTCGGTTGCAAAAAGCATCCTGGGCGTGCGGCTACAGGGGCAGAGAAAGAATTTGCGGTGCATGTTTGTCCTTCTACCTGCACAACATCGAGTATTAGGAGAAATACATAGATGAGAACTCGAAGACTGCCAATTAGCTTGATCACAGTTACACTGTTTGTGTCGTGCATCTTCATACCTTCCGCACATGCCCAAACGCTGAAAGAGATCTTTGATGATGTCCTTGCTTCAGTGAGGCAGACGCCTCTACCCAGCGCGATCTGTCCGTTAGTGGAAGCTGCCCAAGACGCCGGTACGAATGAGCTTGCCGCCCTCGAAATCGCTGTGGCGGAAGCGGAGCGCCAGATCACTGTGGAATCACTGACAGCAATCGGTGACAGGCCGGTCGAGCTTGAACGTCAGAAAAAGGCCTGTGCCCAGATTAAGGCCGAGCTGACAAGAATCAAGAACGAACGCACGGCCTGGGCGCAAAAGGTCAGAGAAGCCAGGGAAGGCGGCCGATCCTTGGCTTTCCACGGACGTTTTGAGCTCTCACGGATGCCTGACGAGTGGAACGGCGGTGATTACAATAGCTGGCTGATGCGCGACAGTTTTGGCGACCTCCCGGGAGATGACCCAAATGGTCCTGTCTCGGCGGTCGTTTCGCTGGCGTCCGCCGGATGTGAAGGTTCTTCCGTGATGGCTTTGGACGGCAGACTGAGGTTTTGGGGTAATCAAGACAGTTATTACTGCGACTACCCACGTGTCTCCCTCGAGTTCGATTTGGAAAGCTTTGGCTATCAGATGGGTTCATTCGAGCTCTCTCCGGGCGTTTGGACCGGCACCAATAGCGCTGTTCTCAATCCCTCCGGCTCCCCGCCGGTCGGCCAGTACAATTTTTCGACGGACCAGTTCGAGATGCGCCTTGAGGGCGTATTTACCAACGATCTGTACGACCATTCAATGCCAATACTGTTCTTCGCGAGTATCTTCGGCGGAGTCTCGCGTCCACGGGGAGGGGGAGAATACTACGACGAATATGTAACCGTAGGAGCCCCGACCTTGGCCGACGTCGCTATGCTCGTTCCTCTGCGCGGTGATCGAATTGAAGCGGGTCTGCCGAAAGTGATGGGCGCCCACGTTCTCGAATTCAACGCCGAAGACGGAACGCTAAGACTGCTGGAGAACACAACCCTGCAGCCTAACGCCGACATTGCAATGGTGCGCTACAGATGCGGCGGTTATACGGTCAATCCGAGTGTTGATGAAGCTGTTGGTGCGCAGGTTGTGGTCGACCCATTCTCGTACACTGGCGAGTCACCGCCCGGGGTCTTCAACTTCTCTGATGTTGCTATTCACATTGACA
>Ga0315275_10006228_pt1 | contig 11383 bp, 9 predicted proteins | sample YL17G03_0_MG_FD_205557 | JGI IMG/M metagenome (GOLD analysis project Ga0315275, IMG submission 205557) | Sediment microbial communities from Yellowstone Lake, YNP, Wyoming, USA - YL17G03_0 | ecosystem: Environmental > Aquatic > Freshwater > Lake > Sediment | place: USA: Wyoming | collected...
GCGTACTATGCGTTCGGTGACCGCAAGGGTGAAGGGACTCCTCTGAAGCTGGCAGTCCCGAAAGTCCCCGCCCGGGACGTGTGGGCGAACCAGAACTACATGAAGATCCTCTCGGTCCTCGGCTCCACGCCGGGCGTAAAGGAGCCGTCGCCCCGCATCCTGCCCCGGTCGTACATTTTCAACCAGCTGGAGTCGTTCTATGTGCCGGTACGGAAGAAAGGCGTGAAGGTAGCCACCAGTATAAGCAAGACCGATCTGAATACCGGCAAAAGAGCCGTAATACCAATTCTTAGCCAGGGGACATTTACCGATATCCTCTCGATCATGAAAGCACTCGATCTGATCCGGGAGGAGCCCAAACAGGGCAACAACAAGAAGGAAAAATTCTACCGGATCACACCCAGTGGCGAGCTCGCTTTGCAGCTCTTTGAAATCAAAACGCGAAAACCGTGAGCCAGATAATCATCCGATTATCGGATATACACCCGTTATTCGGATGTACATCCAACAAAATTTTTTTTGTCCCCACCGGTAGATTTAATCCGAACCGTGATTTTTTATAGAAAAATTTTTGCGGGAAATATGCCCGGTCAAAATTTTTTTGCGGGTTCGCGGACTAGCGGGTGAGGGGTGGGGGTACCCCTGCGAGCCACAAAGGAGGGATCGGGTCAATTTTCAACTGAGGAACAGGGAGCTGTCAATCTGTATGATTGATGGAGCGGTGTCAAATCAATCGGAGAGATGGCGGTGATATATTTAGTGAGGGGTCGTTCTCATTCGATTGCCTTTTGGGGACTATCCGGGCCAGCTTCTACGGGGAAAGAGATATATATACGATAGGCGGTATAAAAGACATACCTGAATCGGTTCCGGGTGCGTTACCGGTCGCTTCCGAAAAATCGTCAGTTCATTCACCAACGCTTTCGAATGCACCAGGGATGCGGTAAAAGGTCGGGGTGCGCATCCGATGGGTGAGAAGAATCTCAAATACAGATATTTCGTAGTGGGAACTCTTGTAGTTTTACTTGTGATCTCAATGGTACAGGCTGCGGTTGTCACATACAAGGTAGCTGAGGTCGTCCCAGGCAAAGTCGGACAGGTGAGAACACTCAAAATCGTTGTCGCGACGACTACTCCTGTTCCGACTCAGGCAACCCATCGCAATATAATAATCTATTCCAATCCTTCGGGGGCAGATCTTTACATCGATAATCAGCTTAAGGGAACAACGGGAATAAATGGCATCACTGTGACCATCGAGCCCCGAACCTATTCAATCAAGCTCACAAAGACTTTATATCTGGATTATGAGGAAACGGTTGATTTCGGCCAGGATTCATCCCGGACCTTCGCACTCATACCTGTACAAAATACTCCTTTTCCGACTCAGGCAGCCCATCGCAATATAAGAATCGATTCCAATCCGTCAGGAGCAACCCTTTCTCTGGACAGCGTGGCCTGTGGATCCACCCCTACAACTGTGGCCATCGAACCCGGTTCCCATTCAATCAGGCTCACTAAGTCCGGTTTCAATGATTATGTGGCATCCGTTGATTTCGGCCAGGATTCATCCCGGACCTTTCCACTCACACCAATACAAACCACAACAATAACTACCAGGATAACCCCGACAGGAGTCCCCACTCCTCATCGTTCAATACTGATTGATTCTGTTCCCTCGGGAGCGAGGCTTTGGGTAAATTCCCAGGATTGTGGGGAAACCCCGGCAACTGTGACCATCGAACCCGGCCGTCATAAAATCCAGCTCACCAAGTCTGGATATCTGGATTATTATGAGCCATCATTTTATTTCGGCCAAGAAACATCCCGGACTTTTTACCTCACACCACTACAAACCACAACAATAACCGCGACGATAACCGCGACACAACCCTCACCGACACACACCCCTGCTTCTCATCGCAATATTCTGATTGATTCTGTTCCTTCGGGGGCGCATCTCACCGTGGATTCGCAGGATTGGGGGGCTACCCCCACAACCGTGACCATTTTGACCGGTCTCCATACAATCAGGCTCACCAAGTCCGGCTTCTATGATTATGTGGCATCCGTTGATTTCGGTGAGGATACATTCCGAACCTTTTCCCTCTCACCAGTACAAGGAACTACACCAGTCATCACGGTGACCCCGACGATTACCATCAGTCCCAGCCCGTCCAGACCCCCGGGCTTTTCTGCATCAACGTTCATTATTGCATTAATCATTGTTACCCTGGCGGTGGGAATCCGCCGGTCCAGGGAGGGGTTGTAGATATGGATCCGTGGCATGAGCACTGCTCTTTTTATCTGGAGCGCTGGCTGCATAAGCATCGAATCGCATTCCTTACAGCTTCAGTTGCTGCAGGTATGCTGGTTGTCGTGGTTAACCGAGGACTCAGCGCCATGGTCCTGTGGCTCCCATGGGATAAATCCACAATCTCAATCGCCGCTGCCATGGGGCTCTGCCTAACCAGCCAGCTCATCGGAATCCCATGGTTCCTCACCCGGATGAGGGAAGCATTTTCGGATTCGCCATCTTTTGACGGGGGCTCCCCTCAGGAATTATTCTCACTGTTCCAGAACCGTCTCTGCACCAGAGTCGCTTTCTATGTCACTGCCGCCTTCGTCCTGCTTCCGTTTATAGCCCTGGATGTTCTCAAAATCATGCAACTCGGGACAACCCCTTTCTATGCAGCGGAACATACACACGCTGCCCTGCTCGTCGATATATTCAATATTCTCCTTGGATACACTCTCCTCTACTTCCTCGCGGTGATCCTCTGGATGATCCTCATCGTTGCATGGACCCTTCAGGACGCCCAGGGCGAACCGGAACGTATGAAAGTTCCGGTAGACATCCTCGCCCCTGACGGGGTGGGCGGTCTCGGTTCTGTGCAAGCCCTCGTCAGGTCGATCCTGACCTATTACTTTTTCATCGTCGCCCTCCTTGTGATCTCATATCTTTCTCCAACGCAGCTGTGGAGCTACCAGGTCATATTCATCATCATTCTCTTTATTGCCGGAATCCTCTTCTTCTTCCTTGGCTTCGGAGCGATAAGGAATCTTGTACGGGGGAGAGTCGCTCATGAGATGGAGGCGCTCAATGGGCGGATTCGCACTCAATATAGCAGGTTTATGAATATCGTGTCCGGTGATGACAAAACAGATGTAGAGGCGCTGGGGAAAGTGCGGTCTGTTCTTGATGCTTGTTATTCTGAAAGGAGCCGTATGATGACCCTTTACGAGAAGAATACGGCGTTCGACATCCGGACAGTTGCCCAGTCGGCGGCCTCCATTATCATTCCCCTCCTCGCATTCGTCGAGCAGCTCTCCTCCGGGATCCAGGCAAGCCACATCCTGATTTCTGCCTTGGGCCTATAGCGGACTGATCAGAAACAGCAATATCTTCATTTTCTGAATTTACATCCGGTTCGATACACTTTCTCTGCAAATACTAGGATCTAAGGGTGGCTGATATTTTGTTCATTTTTCTGATCGCCCGGCCAGATCTTCTCCGGAACAGAAATGCCGACGACGAAATCAGGGTCGGACACGCCCCGGGACATGTCATTTGTGACTTTTGCATAAGGAGTGCCGGTCTTTGTGATCAGCGGGGCTGCCGTTTACTAGGTTGTCTCCGGTGGCGGGGATACAATCGGGGTTTGTTCCAGGGCAACGCGATTCTGTGTTCCCGGGGCGGGTTGGGTGCAACTGGCCACGAGGAGCGCAATAAAAACCGGCATGCACAAGGAGAGAGAGCGGCAACCTCCCTTAAAATTAAGATTTGTATAGTACGCCTTCAACCTGCCGATCATTCTCCGTCCTGCTTTCCTGTCCCGGGCAGGATCGCCGCTACCTCGTCCGGCCAGGTATTCATGGTGTGGCGGGGGCACCCCATTCTCCCCTGCCGGCATCACCCCACCAGTCCCGATCCAGCCTACTTCATTGCCTGCAAAACCTGGATGACCTCAGCGATATCCGGTACCGAATGCACGGGGTAGACCTTCACCCACGCTACCCGGAACCTTTCATCGACAATAATATTCGCCCGTTCGGAAAACCCGTTGGTGTCGCGGAAGATGCCGTACTGCTGCGCCACCCTGCCGTGCGGCCAGAAGTCGCAGAGCAGCGGCGTCCGGACGATCTTCAGGCTCCCGGCCCATGCCCGCTTGCAGGGCACAGAATCCACGCTGATCCCGACCGGTACGGTATTCAGTGATGAAAGGGTCGCGCGGTTCTCCTCCAAGGACAGCATCTGGGCTGCGCAGTAGTCGGTCCAGGCAAGGGGATGGAATGAGAGGAGGATCCGCTGCCCTGCCTGTTCGTAGAGATCAAAGGTATGGTCGTTCTGGTCTTTGAGCGAAAAGTTCTGTGCCGGGTCGCCCGGCTGCACGATGCGCACCTGCTCCATAAGGTCTCCCATTATGTTGTCTCCTTGCGTTCAAAAAGCATCAGTCTTTGGATTTTGCAGCAATTATCGCCGTCATGCAACAATCTCGATCCCGACGTTCGCCCCTTTGGGCAGCCCGAAACCTTCACCATCGCCCGGGCCGGGCGATCGCTCCCGAAACACTTCTGGAAGATACCGTTCACGGTGCGGAGTATTCATCTCCACTGGTTCTCATCGGCAGCAGCCTGATCCGCCTGCTACGGCAGCACCGCTCAAAGGTCTGCTCGTACCCCGATGCCGTACAAGGAATCCAGACCGGCTACGATATTTATATTACATGATTTTTTAAAAGTAAGTTATCCGAATGTCCCAGAAATCATGTGCCGGAAGAGACAGGGAATCAGGAAGCGGGATATTCACTATCTTCCGGAAGAAGAATCGGGAGTTCACATATATGGTAAATTCATCGGATGGAGTGCTGTGACATGACAGGAAGAGATGCAGTTGCACTCATGGTTTTGATCATAGTTATGGTTCAGCCGGCTGTCGCAGGTATTCCGGTCAATAGTTCAACGGTCATATCCTCTCCCGGCGATTACTTCCTGGACGGAGACATCCTCAACTGCAATCCTACAACCCCGCACATCTGCATTGAGATCGAGTCGCCTGATGTCACCCTGGAGGGCATGGGACATACCATCGATGGCATCAATACGACGAACACTGACGGGATATTGGTTGTTAACACTTCGTACGTCCCGATCTCCCATATTACCATAAAAAATATGTCAATTACGAATTTTTCGACTGCGATCAAGCTTTATTCTGTACAGGATTCTGTAATCGGGAATGTGGTTCTTTATAACAATACGCTCACCGGTATCTCAGCGATGTCTTCGGGTAACCTAACCCTGTATAATACTACTGAGCGGGGGAATATGGCGGGAATGATGGTAATGTTATCAGATAATACAACATTTTCCAATACCCTCGTGTCCAATAACACGCTGGAGGGCATCATGCTTGAAGCTTCCCGTAATACGACCTTCCGCCATACCGCGATCACCAACCACACGACCGGCGGAAGCTCCGGGCTTTTTGTGGGTTTGTCTTCAGATACCCTGATTGAAGACAGCATAGTAACAAATAACGACAACGGTATTTTCCTGCTCCTCTCATCCAACACGACGGTCAGACAAGCTGTTCTGGAGAACAATATCAACGCGACAATCCTGCTTTTCATGTCTGAAAATAACACGATCTCAGACAGCACGGCAAATGCTGGTATGGATGGTATTTCCTTATGGGGGTCTGTAAATAACCGGATCTTTGGAAATACTATCGCAGGAAACACCCGTCACGGTATATTTGTGACGTCCAACAGCACGCAGAACCAGATTGAGAATAACAGCGTGCGTTCTAACAACCAGATGGGAATCGTTGTCATTGATTTCAGTAACTCCACCGCGATCACCACAAACGTCATTTCGGACAATCAGGTGAACGGGATTGTCGTCAATAACAGCGATGGTATTACCGTGACCGGAAACTCGGTCTGCAATAACCTGAAAGAAGGAATTATCCTTGACCGGAGCAACAATAACACCCTGAGTGGAAATACCATCACGAATAACAGTATCACCGGTCTTGTTGTACAGTCATCAGGTATGAACACCATCTTCAATAATTATTTTGAAAATTCCAATAACACTGCCATCAATGGCATGAATTTCACCAATGTATGGAACATCACAAAGACGCCCGGTCTCAATATTATCGGGGGAGCGTGGCTCGGGGGGAACTTCTGGAGCGATTATGCCGGCTATGACTACGATGATGATGGCATCGGGAACACCGTCCTGCCCTATCGGCCACATGGTTCCCCCATATCCGGCGGGGACTGGCTCCCACTGACCAATGTGACCGGCCCTCTGCCGCTGCCGGAGGCCGCCTTTTCTGTAAACCGAACCATTGGTCCTGCACCCTTCAGCGTCTCATTCACCGACCTGTCAACAGGATCTCCGGTATCCTGGAACTGGTCCTTTGGGGACGGGGGCATATCCATGGAGCAGAATCCGGTCCATACCTACCAGTTCCGAGGCAATTACTCGGTACTGCTGAGGACCACCAACAGCAGCGGGTATTATGCCGAATCCCCGGCTCTGGCACTATGGGTGTGCCCGAAGGGGGATTTCAACCGGAACTGGCGTGTCGATATCGGGGATGTAACGACGGTAGCCTATATGGCAGTAACCCTGATTCCTGCCGATCCTGCTGCTGACTTTGGAGGGGACGGCTCCGTTGATGTTGCAGATGCTGCAGCGATCGCATACTATTACATCGGAAAGATCGCGGAACTCTGATTTGTATCCTCTCGTTTTATCGGCAGATTGGAATTATCAGGGGGTATACTACGATTTGCACGATTGCCGGTCGCATCAATAAAACCCTATCTCTTATCCCGCTTCTGCCACCACCCACATCCATGGATCCGATCATCAAAAGAATCAGAATAGAACTCAACGATAACACCAATTCCGAGATCCGGAATACCCCCGGCGCTTCTTCAAGGAGGAGATCGCGTGCTAGGGAAAAAGACCGCGACCGTGATCGCGATTGCGAAGAAATACTGGAAGTAGGTCAAATCATGGGGAAAGCAGGAGATCTTCGCGCGCTGAGAAGAACTCTGTAAATCTGGGCACATGGAGGCGTCCTTTACCGCCCCGGACCAGGTCCTACCGTTGCCCCTGTTTTGTGCCAGTGAAAACCGGAACAGGGGAGAGAGACCAAAGATCATGTTCACCAGGTTGAACCTGCTTAATTTATTACCTCTTTTATACTATCCATTGATTAATTTGGATTTGCCATGATCTCTGTCCTCTATGTCGATGACGACCCGACTCTACTTGAAGTGACACAACTCTTTCTGGAACGATCCGGGGAATTCAAAGTCGACCTTGCGACATCCGCAACAGATGCCCTGAAAGTGCCGGCGCTCCTGATGTATGACGCTGTCGTGTCCGATTACCGGATGCCCGACATGGACGGGATCGGACTTCTCAAGGAGATCCGTTCACGGTCTGCTGATATCCCGTTCATTCTTTTTACCGGCAAGGGGAGGGAGGATGTTGTCATTGAAGCGATCAACAATGGTGCTGATTTTTATCTCCAGAAAGGCGGGGACCCGACCGCCCAGTTCACTGAACTTAAACACAAGATAAAAAAGGCTGTCGAACGGAAACGGGCAAAGGATGCCCTGATGGAGAGCGCGGAACAGTACCGGCTCCTTGCAGAGAATTCTCCCGAGATGGTCTATATTGTCGATGGGGGCGGCTATGTGCGGTATGTCAATTCCGTTGCAGCCCGGCAGTTCAATGCTCCTCCTGACGCAATCACCGGAAAACACCTGTCCGAGATCTTCCCTGCTCCTGTCGCACGGCAGCATCTCGATGTCATCCGTCAGGTCATCAGCTCAAAAAAACCAATCCACCATGAAACGCAGGAGGAGACCCCGGCCGGTGCCATCTGGATCGATGTCCATCTTGCCCCGATCATCGGCCACACCGGCACAGTGGTCGCTGTGCTCGGCCTCTCCAATGACATAACAGACCGGAAGCGTGCCGAGGCGGCGCTTCTTGAGAGCGAGGAACGGTTCAAGACGCTCTTTGAGCGGTCTGCTGATGCACAGCTCCTGCTTGACGCCACGGGGAGGGTCACCGACTGCAATGCCGCGTTCCTTGCGCTCTTTGCACTTAAGGACAAGGATGGTGTCCTCGGGCATTCACCTGACGACTTTGCACCGGAATACCAGCCCGATGGCGTGCGTTCCACACAGAGGGGTAAGGAGATCGTACAGAGTGTGATGAGGAAGGGCACGGTGCGGTACGAATGGGCGCACCAGAAGCACGATGCTGCACGGACCCCGATCCTGACGGAAGTAATCTGTACCATCATCACGATCGCGGGACGGCCGATGATCCACGCTTCGATCCGGGATATCACCGACCAGATGCGAACGGAGGAGGCACTGCGCAGGAATGAGGCCCTGTACCGCACGCTTGTGGAATCCACGAGCGATATTTTCTGGGAAGTGGACAAAGACGGCAGGTATACGTATGTCAGCCCGGTCATCGTTACCGTGCTGGGGTTCGAACCCGACGAGGTCATCGGCAGGACCCCGTTTGACCTGATGCCACAGAGTGAGGCCGAGAACATCAGGACGGCGTTTTCCGAATGTCTCGCTGCCCGCAGGCCGATTGTCAGACTGGAAAACACCAACATCCACAAAGACGGGCATCGTGTCATACTCGAAACGAGCGGTGAGCCGGTCTTCGATCCGGCCGGCACCCTGGCCGGATACCGGGGGATTGACCGTGACATCACCGAACGGAAACGGGCAGAAGAGGCACTCAGGGAGACAAACAAAAAACTCAACCTTCTCTCGAGTATCACACGCCACGATGTCCTCAACAAGCTGACCGCCCTGCAGGGGTTCATCGAGCTATCAAAGGAGTGCTTTTCAGGAGATGAAACGTTCAGATCATTTGCTGATAAGGAACTGCTGGCCGTTTCCGAGATCCAGCGAATCATCTCATTCACCAAGGAATATGAGGAGATCGGAGTGCGGTCCCCTGAATGGCAGGATATCCGGGATGTGCTCAGGAGGGCGGCAGGATGGCTTGACTGGAACGGTGTCAACCTCCGGATTGAGGTTTCCGGGTACATGGTCTACGCCGATCCGCTCCTGGAGAAGGTGTTCTACAACCTGCTGGACAACTCGCTGCGGCACGGGCAGTCGGTCACTTCCATCGAGGTATCTGCGTCTGAAACCGGGAGCGGGCTGGTCATCGTGTGTCAGGACAACGGCCCCGGCATCCCGGCGGGCGAGAAGGAGAAGATCTTCGGGCGCGGGTACGGCAGGCACTCGGGCTTTGGGCTCTTCCTCGCCCGCGAGATCCTCGGGATTACCGGCATCTCAATCCGGGAGACCGGACAGCCCGGGGAGGGGGCACGCTTCGAGATCCTGGCACCACGGGGTGTATACCATGCACCCGGATAATGTCCCGTATACCAGGTACCATCTCGTTGATGGGATCTGGTGGACAGGACGTCCGGCCACGAGGGCAGACACGGACTGAAGAGATTTGCACCCGCTGCAGATCCGTGATGACGGGGCAGGGAAAAGACAGTCCTGCCGGCTGCCCGCACATCCCTTATCCCCCGCCACCACCCACCTTCCTCCATGGATCCGGTCATCGCAGCCATCAGAAGAGACCTCAAAGACAACATCGATCCAAAGACCAGGACAAACTTTCCGCGCTTTTTCAAAGAGGAACTCCTGTACTACGGTGTGAAGGTGCCGACCGTTGTCAGAATCGCAAAGAAGTACTGGAAGGAGGTGCAATTGCGGGACAAGCAGGAGATCTTTTCGCTCTGCGAGGAGTTGTATAAATCGGGCTACTGCGAGGAGGCGTTTGTCGTATCAACATGGGCTGCTCTTCTCTCGCAGCAGTTCGGGCCGGACGATCTCCTTGTGCTCCGGCACTTCATTGACACCTACATCACCAACTGGGCTGCATGTGACGGGTTCTGCAACCATGCAGTGGGCGACTTCATTGAAAAATACCCGGACAGCATCGAGGAGCTGAAACGGTGGACGCAGTCGGAGAACCGCTGGATGCGGCGGGCAGCAGCAGTCTCGCTGATCGTGCCGGCAAAGCATGGGAAGTTCCTTGGCGACGTGTTTGCTATCGCCGATCTCCTCCTGACCGACACAGACGACATGGTGCAGAAAGGGTACGGCTGGCTTCTCAAGGAGGCGAGCCGGCAGCACACGGACGAGGTCTTCGAGTACGTGATGAAAAACAAAAGGGCGATGCCACGCACGGCGCTCCGGTACGCGATCGAGCTGATGCCCGGGGATCTGAAGGCGGAAGCGATGAAAAAGGACTGGTGAGGTGCGAGGGCTTTCTCCTCCTCAGGTCCCTTTTCCCTGTTTCTCAAGCAGTACCCGTTTGACTTCCTCAGCATGTCCCTTGGGGCTGACCTTCCGCCAGACGGCAACGATCTTCCCGTCAGGATTGATGAGGAACGTGTCCCTCTGCGTGCCCAGAAATTCCTTTCCGAACATGGTTTTGGGTTTCCAGGAATCATACGCCTTGAGCACCTCATGGCCGGTATCGGACAGGAGAAGGATCGACAGGTTATGTTTCTCTGCAAACTTCTGGTGGCTCTCCTGCGAATCCGCACTCACCCCGATCACCTGTGCCCCGAGCTCAGCGAACTTTCCGAGTGCGGCATTGAACTGCATCGCCTCGATCGTGCACCCCGGGGTGTTGTCCCGGGGGTAAAAATACAGCACCACCCACGTTCCACGGAACGTTTCAAGGCAGACGCCGGTACCCTGTGCATCAGGCAGGCAGAATACCGGGGCCTGCCTCATAACAAACGGATCAGGTTGCATTTCAGCCATGGAGACCAGAAGAGTGATAGGACGGCCGGGTATTCAAAGGATGGGTATTATCCCGTTTTTTTAAGGATCTGCGTGAGGCGCTGCTGAACCAGGCTGGTGAGGTCTTCGAGCCGTGCACACTGGCTGATCTCGTCGCTGCTGATGAGAACAAAGAGGTCGGGTCCGGACTGCAGGAATACGGCAGGAAAAGGAGTGGTACTGTTCCGGAACTCCCCAACAAATTCGTCGCGGGACAGAAACCTCGCAGGTATATCAAGGGCATGGACAAAACGCCTCCATTCCTTTTTCATGCCAAGCGGGCTGAACGTCAGCGCAAGCAGGCCGCAGGTTTCCTTCCCCGAACCCGCCATCCTCATATGGTCATTTGTTTTCGGGAGCGTCTCGCTGTCAACATTGTACACAAAGAGAAGAGACCGGCCGGGCTGCATACAAAAGCCACTCTCCTTCTCAGGCTTTAAGCATTGGGATCATGCAGACACTTCTGCGGCACCAAATCCTGCAGATCCGCATGTGAACGATGA
>Ga0315275_10006231_pt1 | contig 11382 bp, 12 predicted proteins | sample YL17G03_0_MG_FD_205557 | JGI IMG/M metagenome (GOLD analysis project Ga0315275, IMG submission 205557) | Sediment microbial communities from Yellowstone Lake, YNP, Wyoming, USA - YL17G03_0 | ecosystem: Environmental > Aquatic > Freshwater > Lake > Sediment | place: USA: Wyoming | collected...
AATTATGTAAATGAATACTTACTTAAATATAACCTTAAACAAGGGCAAAACACCTTCCCGTCTTTCCTTTATCTTTTTATTTCCCCACCTTTAACTTGCTAATCGCCCTCTCTTTTAATCCATAAAATAAACAAAAGATAAGCCAAAAACAGGTCCCTCTAAAATTATTACGGCGCAGTTTGTTCAGCTTATCGCACATTTCTGGTCGCTGCCGCCGGACAAGCCTCAGCTAAGGTAAGCCAATCTTTCCTTAAATTATCATCTGCGCACAGAAAACTGACAGCCCATTCACGGGAATGGCCTTTACGCTCCAGCAGTTCAACAGCAGCGTATGACCGCTCAAGGATTTCTGGCACATTGATTCTTTTTGGTAGTTCTTTTTTAACCCGTTCAATTACAGATTCCCGCAATCCCTTTTTTCTCCAAAAATCCCAAAACGATGGATTGTCCGCATCTATAAAATCGTACTTGCCGATTAACGGACCAAGTTTAAATATGATGTGTTTTAGAGCCAGTTTTGATTTATTCCCAGCTACAATGAAAGCAGATAATTCGGATTTAAGGCGGTTTAAAGAAATTTTCGATAAATCTTCCAATATTATATTTGTAAGTTCATCGTCATCTTTATCAAGACTTTTGAGTAGCCGCCATGAATGGTCTGGATAAGCTTTGACCTCACGATTCATCGAGTGTCGTTGTTCATGCTTTTTAATCCTTCTTAATCCTGTAAAACCATAAGCGCGATGATAATCTATATTAATTTTGCATTCACTGCTGGTGCCATCGTTTTTATCCTTCACGGTAAAATCGCGAGTCGATGAAATCCCTTTTGGTAATAAAAAATCCGTTAGCCCGCGCAACAATGGTTCTTTTTTCATGGTCACTTTTGCCCAATCGATAGGGTTATAGAAATCCATACTAATTGAAACAGGGGTTGTTTGGATACCTACAGGACCCATTGCATCCAGACCAAAAATGGCTCCCAACAGTTCCCTATCATTTAGATCATTCCTGATTTCTAATATGCAAAGCATTCTGTCTTTAAGGCGCTGAGCAATCGGGTCTTCTTCATAAGGCGCAAAAAAAGCTTCGACCTTTTTAGGAGTCATGTTACCCATATCAAGACCGAACATTTCTAATTGTAAATCTGCCATTTCCATCGCATGAGTAATGGCTTCACGGGTTTTGGTTACAATATTTTCAGCATCTTTCCGAGCCTCGCCTCCTTCTGCTGGCTTTGATTTAAGTTCGTCCTTAGACATCTTATGCTTTAATTCAATTTTAAAGCATATAATTAAATCATATTTTATTTAATATGTCAATAATTTCATTACACAGATAAAAAGCCGTTTTTTATACCTTTTAACTCCAGGCTTAGGCTAGAATCAACACTGTTACAAATTAAAGACCAAAGCCTAAGAAATCAGCACATCTCCTCCTACAGAGGAACGGAAACAATAGGTTTTGGAGGTGGATATCGGAATGCTCCAGCCAAAATGGACATTTCGGTCTTCCGGATCGAAGCCTGCGTTCGGCACTTGTGAGTCACATAAGACGGGGTCGTCATCTAATATAGTCCGTGATTTTTTATCAATAGGTTTGCCGCTCCTGATAGCATCCATCATAAGAAGAATATATTTGTGCCTGTCCATGCCTTTTTCGTAGGGTATTTTTCTTACACCTTTACGGATCATGATGCGCGCACCAAAGTGTAAATCGGGCCTTGTGTCTTTATGAGCTCTCATTTCCTGTGCACCGTCAGCAATGATAACACGCCAGCCAATGATCTTGTCTACACTTGAATCGGTTTGAGCGTATGCGCAATCTACAAAAGCATCATTTTTCTGCACTTTCTGTTTATGGGAATTCATAGCTCTAACTTTAGCGGTAAAGGAAGTCTCTGGGATAAGAAGCAGAACAGGTTTCTGGAAATGGCTTGCGATTTCAAGCTCTTCAGGTTTAAAAATGCTTATAGTTTTTTCTAAAGTCGGAGGCTGAACATCGCCCTCTTTAACTTCACCGTTTTCAGCCAAAAAGCCATAGTGCTTCAGGGTACTTAGGCATTCGCCGTACTGTGCCTCAAGGTTAAGCCCCTTAATTAATTCAACAGTTGCCGTAGATCTGGGTATCCTAATTTCAGTAAAGGCTTTTTCTTCCTTCAGCTTACCTGTAACATCAGGCCGAACATCAGATATCAGTTCTGCCAGAGACTGGATATGCTCAGCAGTCAGATGCCCGCTTTCTTTTTCAGCCCTGAGCGCATCAATTAACTGATCGGGTGTAATTTCTAATTTAGTCATAATTATTGGTAATTAGTAACTTGTAATTTGTAATTTTACTCAGAGTAACGGTATAAAAATTACAAATTGCAAGTTGCAGATTACTAACATCAAAGGTTCAAAGCCTAAGCTTTTGGAACCCTTAGCGTACCACGCCAGCCACAGAACGGAATATGACTGCAGGCATCGCGCTGATCGACGTAGACCTCGCCGACGCAACGATTACCGACCAACGCGCGGTCGGACTCTCTGATATCAGCAGGTGTCGCAAGCCAACTATAGGTATTCGGATCAAATTTTCCAGAATCCTGCATTGCACGATAAATTTCTCCTGTCATCATAACCACGCCGAATTCTTTAGCCATGGAAGCGGCTTCATCATAACTCAGGTCTCGACGGTTCGGCGATTCAATAGAACAATCGGCAAAGACAAAAGCGTCATCCTCAACGGCAATAATGTCAGGCATGCCATTTGTGTTTTCCATCTGTGCAAGGCTATACATAAAAGCTGGGTCAGCCTCAAGGGCTTTCTTGACTTCTGAGAAATCAATGTCTTTTGGATGGTTGTAGTGTCGGGGCTTTTGCGCTAAGCGTTCTTCAAAAACAGGAAGTAGTAAAGTCTGATGTTCAGGTGTAAGTTCGCGCTTTTCAGCAGGTTTAGACAAAGTCTTGTTGACCTGTGAACGAACACTGGCCAAAGCGTCGATTCTCGCCTGAAGATACTCAGGAAGTTTGCCTTCCGCTTTTGCATTTTCCAGGGCGGAAATAGCAGATTCGAGGGTTTTGCCGGTCAAAATTAATTCCGCTGCTTTTAGGCGGTCTTGATCATCTGTTATTTCAGACATATGAGTACAGGTTAGATTATATGGAGGTTTATTTTATATGTAATTGAATTTTAATTCAAACTCTTGGAACCCTGAGCACGCCGCGCCAGCCCCCAGTACCACTGCTGGCATAAACGTTGTCCACGACGACTTCATCACCAGAACGATGACCTAGGAGCGCCGTGTCGGTTTCTAAAAGTTTTTTAGGAGTTTTAATAAAGCTTTTACTATCTAAATCAAATTTACCGGTTTTCTGGATTGCCCTATAAGTTTCTTCATCCATTATTTGCACACCAAAATCTTCGGCCATTTCAACTGCCTTACTATAAAAAAGATCGTGGCGCCAAGGTGATTTAGCTGCGCAGTCGCCGAATATAAAAGCATCTTCTGTAACCTCAATAATATCAGGGGCACCGTGTGTTTGTTCCATCTTTGCAAGGCTGTACATAAGCTCATGGTTTGCTTCAACTGCCTTTTTAACATCGGCAAAATTGACACCTTTGGGGCGCGAATAATGTTCGGGATTTTTAGTAAAACGTTCTTCAAGCGCTGATAGCAGTTCTGCCCGTTCCTTTAAACTAAGTTCGTAGCGTTTACCGGCTGTACGGACCAGAAGCTCGCAAATACGATTCCTCATTTCATCGCTTAGCCCTTCATCTGATCCAAGGGTATTGTGTGTTAACAGTAATTCCGCAGTTTTGATGCAGACTCTCTCATCTGTTATTATTTCAGACATATTTATTGTAATTAGTAATTTGTAATTTGTAATTCTATTCAGAGCAAGGGTATAAAAAATTAAAAATTACAAGTTACAAATTACAAAATTCAAACTCTTGGAACCCTTAGCATACCGCGCCAGCCCGACAAATAATCATGATCACTCGCATCGCGTTGCTTCACACTGACTTTGCCTTCTTCGGGTCGTTCGCCACATAGCGCTTTGCCAGATTCTCTTATATCATCTGGTGTTGCAAGCCAAATCCAGGTTCTTTGATCAAACTTTTCTGACCTCTGGAGCAAAAGATAAGCCTCCTCTGACATCATATCAACGCCGAATTCTTTTGCCATGTAAGTGGCCTTATCGTAGGTCAGATTATATCGATCGGGGGATTCAGCTGAGCAGTCGCCGAAAACAAAAGCTCCGGGCTCAATGGCGATAATATCAGGGGCGCCGAAAGTTTGTTCCATTTGTGCCAGACTGAACATATAAGTTTGGTTAGCTTCAAGAGCCTTTCTGACTTCGGCAAAATTAATGTTTTTTGGACGTCTATAATGTTTAGGTTTATGTGTAAGACGTTCTTCAAGCGTTGAAAGCAGTCCCGCCCGCTCCCTAAAAGAAAGTACGAAAGGTTTTCCGGCAGTATGAACCATAAGCACTCTTATATAATCCCTCATTTCATCGGTAAGGTCTTCAGTTGATTCAAGGGTTTTTCCTTTTAAAATTAATTCTGCAGCTTTGATGCGAGCTCTTTCATCTGATATTATTTCAAACATATATTCAGGCATATAAAAGCAGATTAAATTATGTGGGGGTTTATTGTATATATAATTTGCTAATTTGTTAATAGCATTCGACGTGAATCTCTAAATTCGTATTTCGAGTTTGTTTTAGGTATTACCTAAAAGACTTCTTATCTCCTCCCGTATCCTTTGCTCGTGAAATTCTAAATTTAGTACATCTTTACATTGAACGGCTGTCTTTGTAGCCATTGCAAGTTCGCCAGCAAGCAATTCTATATTTGTTTTCTTTCGGGTATCAGGTCTAAGGCGGATTAAAAGCATTTTTAAAAGCCTGAAGTCAGTTAAAACTTTTTGCCTAAGCTCAGAGATCTCTTCCGGCTTTAGGCCTGTGTCACTTAGCAAGGTTTCCGCATATGACTCGTTTTTTAATATCGTATTAAGTATTGATGGTCTGGGGGTCATAATTTATAAAATTATTTGGGTGGAATTTTAATACTGTCTTTCCTTGTTGTAAAGCTGTGCTTTTTTTGTTAAAAAATATCTGCTAAACTTTTTGTGTCTTTAATTTAAAAATTATGGTCGACGAACCTAAAAAAGAAAAGAAGAAAACCCAAGAACCGCAAACCAGCGCATCGGATGAGCTTATGGCAAAAGTCGCAGAAGCGGCGAAAAAGGATGAGGAAAAAAATGAAGCTGAGACAAAGAAAGATGAAGCTCAGATTAAAATCGAAGAATTGACGACGGCTCTCCAGAGATGCATAGCTGATATGCAGAATTACAAGCGCCGCGCAGAGGAAGATAAAATGCGGTTTGTGAAATTCGCGAATTCGGAGCTTTTAAAAGAATTGATTCCGATTATCGACAACTTCGACAGGAGCTGTCAGCATTTGCCAGATAATCTGAAAGACGACGCGTGGGCAAAGGGCGTTATGCATACGCATGACGATCTTACGAAAGCTCTCGCAAAAATTGGAGTGAAAAGGATTGAAACTGTCGGCAAAAAATTGGACCTTACCAAACATGAGGCGATTTTGCAGGGATCAGGTGAAAAGGATGTGGTGACCGAAGAACTGGAACCCGGATACAGCTATCATGATGAGACGCTGAAACCTGCGAAGGTGAAAGTGGGGAACGGCTCGTAGAGCCGATTTATCATTTCGGATTTCTGATTTCGCATTCACATTTTTCATTTTCCATTTTACATTCAGCCTTAAGATACTAAGTTATATATAATATATCTTATAACTAATCATCCCCTTTATAACTGGACCCTCTTACCCCAGAGCTTCTGTAGGGGCTACTTTATTACTTACAATCCTGAAATAAAATTTTAATCAATAAAAAAATATGGAAAAGGAGAGTGCAATACAAAATGAAGCTCCAGCACCATTAGACATTTCTGATCGTGTAATGGATATACTTGCGAATCCGGATGCGGTACTGGCAGTGAAAGAACGTATGGCGTTGCGCAGAGAATTAGAGGGTGTAAAAAATCTTACGCTAACTCTCGATTATACGACGTTAAATCATGCAAAATTTCTTAAATCCCTTTTGCAATCACAGCCACTAGGCGGCACATGGAAATTTGCGATCAGGGCAACTGAATCTCAGATGAAAGAGGCGGCTAATGTTTTTGCTTCCGGAGTAGATTGGATTCCAGTTGAGAAATAAAATATTGACAATTTTATTTAGCACTCTAAAATGAGGAGTGCTAACGCACTCTCTAAATTCTAATATCTAAGCACTAATTTCTAAACAAATTCAAATGTTCTAAACTCGAATTTATAATTATTTACATTTATTTTGAGCTTTGAAATTTGAAATTAATCATTGTTTAGAATTTAGAAATTTGAAGTTTAGAGTTTGCAAAATTTATAAATTAAATTTTGAATCATGAGTAAAATAATCGGAATCGACCTCGGGACCACTAACTCCTGCATGGCGGTGATGGAAGGCGGTGAGCCTGTTGTTATCGCGAACTCGGAAGGTAACCGCACAACTCCATCAGTCGTAGCGGAAAAGGACGCTGAAAGGCTTGTCGGTGTTGTTGCTAAAAGGCAGGCTGTAACAAATCCAAAAAACACGATATTTTCCGCGAAACGTTTTATCGGCCATAAGCTCAATGAAGTCGAACGCGAATCTAAAAATATGCCGTTTGAAACAATGGCTGGTAAAAATGAAGAAGTCGAAATCAAGATGGGCGGAAAATGGTACAAGCCGGCTGAAATATCAGCTCGCGTTTTGCAGAAACTAAAAACAGACGCTGAAGCATATCTTGGACAACCTGTAACCGAGGCCGTTATAACTGTTCCCGCCTATTTCAATGATTCGCAAAGGCAGGCTACAAAAGACGCGGGCAGGATTGCGGGGTTTGATGTGAAACGCATCATCAACGAACCGACGGCAGCTGCTCTTGCGTACGGCTTGGATAAAAAACATAAGAGCATGAAGGTCGCTGTCTTTGATCTGGGCGGCGGAACATTCGATATCTCGGTTTTGGAGCTTGGCGAAGGCGTATTTGAAGTCGTATCAACAAACGGAGACACTCACCTTGGCGGAGATGATTTTGACCAGCGTGTAATCGAATGGCTCGTTTCAGAATTCAAAAAATCCGATGGCATTGACCTTTCTAAAGACATGATGGCTTTGCAGAGACTCAAGGAAGCAGCGGAAAAAGCCAAAATCGAACTTTCATCCTCAATGGAAACGGACATTAACCTTCCTTTCATCACAGCTGATGCAAGCGGACCAAAACACCTTAACACCAAACTATCCCGCGCTAAACTTGAGGATCTGGTAAGCGACCTTATCGATAGATGCGTAGAGCCGTGCAAGAAAGCTTTGAAAGACGCGAAAATGACAGCTAAAGACATAGATGAAGTGATAATGGTCGGCGGTATGACGCGCATGCCCTCGGTGACTGAAATAGCGAAAAAAATATTTAACAGGGAGCCGCATAAAGGTGTGAATCCGGATGAGGTTGTGGCACTTGGTGCCGCCATTCAGGGTGGAGTTTTAATGGGTGAAGCCGGTGTAAAAGATTTACTGCTTCTGGATGTCACACCGCTTACACTTTCTGTTGAAACTTTAGGCGGTGTTGCCACTGGCGTCATCGAAAGAAACACAACCATACCGACTTCCAAATCACAGGTATTTTCTACAGCCTCGGATAACCAGCCATCAGTTGATGTACATATCGTGCAGGGTGAACGTGAAATGGCATCCGATAACAAATCACTCGGCAGATTTATTTTAGACGGCATCCCGCCAGCGCCGCGCGGAATTCCGCAGATCGAAGTCACTTTCGACATAGACGCGAACGGAATCCTGAATGTCACTGCTAAAGATAAGGGAACTGGTAAACAACAGAGCATCATTATTAAAGGCGCGAGCGGACTTTCTGAACAGGAAGTTGAAAAAATGCGCAAAGACGCCGAGATGCACGCTGAGGAAGACAAGAAGAAAAAGGAGAAAGTGGAGACTCGGAATAAAGCCGACACAACTGTGTTCCAGCTTGAAAAGATGATGCGCGACAACGACGCCAAAATTCCGGATAACCTGAAAAAACCGGTGAATGAAAAAATCACCGCGGTGAAAGATCTACTTAAGGATGAAAAAGCATCTCCTGAGGATATTAAAAAAGCAACTGAGGAGCTAGAACGGGAAGCGCAGAAAATCGGAACCGAGATTTATAAGAATGTGCAAAATGAAGAGGCTACGGATAAATCTTCGACTGGCTCAGATCCTAACGAAGATGTGAAAGTAACCGATCATAATAAAAAGAAGCCTTCGACTGGCGCTCAGGCCGAGGGAAAGGGTAAAGATGAAGATGAGGCGGTGGAGGGAGAAGTTGTTGAATAAATACAATTGTATTAAAATTCACAAATTGCACAGAATTCACAAACGTGCCAAACAAAGTACAAACAACACAAACTAATCAAACTTTGGGTTTTGTGCAATTTGTGTGATTTGGGTTTTTGGAAAAGGGAGGTCCGAAGGCCTCCCGAGTCCGGTTTTTCTTAATGTCGGTTATTTCTTCCGGCGTATGTACGACTCGGAGCCGGGAAGAAGGATGGCATCCGCGACAAACTCGCAGATACCTCGAGCGAAGAGGTGTAGTGGGTTTATAAACGAGGCTAAAAAAAGCCTCAAGTTCTCCAGGACCTTGATCCTGTATTCTTCGGGGTTCGGTCCTACCGGTATACATAGAATGTACCAAATGATCCTGAGGATTGCGGCGCACATTATAAATGGCGCCATGACGAGAGCCTTCAGCGCCTTATACATTGCGACGAACAACCTCTTGAATAGCATTTGGCCACCCCTCGTTGCTTCAGTTTCATTAAGAAAACCGGGAATGTGTCTGGCGCTAACCACCATTAGTCAGACGCCAAGCTACTCCCGATTTTAGCTTAGTATGGGAGGGTGTTGTGAATGAGCAACAACTATATGCGGAGAATTTACATCAATGTTGTTCCTTAATCAAGAAATACTGTTTGGGAATACTTGACAAATATTTATTTTTATATTATAATCTTGACCAATTAGCATTAATCCTTTTATTATGCCACAAGAAATCCCAAATGAAAAATTTGAAAGTCCAGATTCATGCAGCAGCATTAAGATAATAATCGAGTGTGTAAGTGAACCGTCTCTTTCTGCCGTCATACTCCGGTATTCATTGGCATTTTTTTTTAACGCCGAGACTATTGTAGATATACGTCGGGCTGAAGGTAAAGACTATGACAATTGCCATGTTGAAATCAAAAAAGACCCTCAAATTCCCTTAACTGATGGTGAAAAGGAATTCCTGAGAAAAAATTATGGGAAAGTAGGACTTAAAATCTCGTTTGTTAAATAAATCACTTTGTAAATTTTAATCTTTTCAAAATATGGAAACCAATCCTGAATACCAAATCGAATTATACAATCCTGCCCTGATCACCGTGATGAATTATGTTTTAAAGATTGCAGGATTGAATGAGGATGACATTAAAAAACGCGTTACAGAATATTTTGTGACCACCGACGTTATAGCACTTTTTGAAATCCTTAGCAGGCAAGATGGAGATTTTATTGTATCCGCTGCTCTTGCTAAAGAAATATATGACATACTAGCTGAAGAATTTGGTGAGAAGGTAGCTGAGGATAGCATTGAGAGTTGCTCTGATCCGGCATTCGCTAAAACGCTTTTTATGAAAGCCAAGGAGAAATGCCTGTTTTTTATTAAAGAAACAATCAAAAAAGAATTCGATGCTCCTATAAGGAATGCTTGTGTTATCGCGAAACAAAGGAAAAAAACTGAGAGAGTGTTGCAGTAGCAGGCGTACCTTCGATATTATCCCCTGAACCGCTTGCGCCTTCCAAACCCTCGGTGTTTTGAGTGGTAGTTTTGAGGCTGTGGGTTTTTGGGCTGAATGATACGGCGTTCCGGAGGAAGTTCGGGCAATCTGGAATTTCTGAGTGATATGCGCGTAAGGCGTTCAATATGACGGACTTTCTGTCCCTGTTCCGGGGTCGCGAATGTGATGGCATGCCCTGCTTTTCCGGCACGGCCTGTACGGCCAATGCGATGGACATAGTCCTCGGCGAATTCAGGGATGTCGTAATTGATGACCATTCCGATATCTTTTACGTCGATCCCGCGCGCCGCGATGTCGGTTGCCACGAGTATCCGGTATCTGCCAGTCTGAAACCCCTGCAAAGCCTCACGTCGCTGATTAAGGGAGCGGTTAGAGTGTATCTCCGCGCTGGAATGACCGATGCGCTGGACAGCCTTGCACAGTTTTTTGGCGCCATATTTTGTCCTTGTAAAAATAAGCGCGGTTCCCGGATGCCGGCCGAGAAGTGCTTCGAGCAAACGGGTTTTCTGGTCAGGTTTTACAATGTACATCTCCTGATCCACCCGCTCTACCGTGGCTCCCGAGCGCGCGACTTCCACGCGTATAGGAAGCCTCATATGCGCCATCGCGATCTTTACAATGTCATCCGGCATAGTGGCGGAAAAAAGCATGGTCTGCCTTTCTTTCGGCACAGCGGATAGAATCTGTCTGATCTGAGGCGCGAATCCCATATCCAGCATGCGGTCCGCTTCATCAAGAACGAGAACGCAGACATCGTGAATGGGAACGTTTCTGTTTTTCAGATGGTCGATCATACGGCCGGGCGTTGCCAGAATGACATGCGGATTTTCACGCAGGTCCCGTATTTGTCTTCCCATTGGACTTCCTCCGATAAGAACCGCGGTCCTTAGACCGAACAAACCGCCCACTTTATAAAAAACCGATTCCACCTGAATTGCCAGTTCACGGGTTGGAAGAAGTATCAGCGCCCGCCCTTTATTCGCGGATAAGCGCTGGATTATAGGAACGGCAAAAGCGAGCGTTTTTCCTGTGCCTGTCTGGGCCACGCCGATTATATCTTTTCCCTCCAAAGCCACAGGTATAGCCTTATGCTGGATAGGTGTCGGGATAAGATACTGAAGACTGGTCAGTACCCCGAGGATTTTCGGATCTATGCCCAGCCCGGAAAAACCAGTGATTTCCGGTTTTAATTGTTGTGATGAATTTTCCATAATGCGTATTATATACTTAGTTTCAATTTCGCGCGCCGGTTTCTTTTAGGATTCAAGCGTCTGAATATTTGTTATACAATACAATGTTATATAATAAATGTCAATAGATTACTGAATCCTGAATTCAAGCTGGAATTAGGACACCCAGGCTTTTTAAGTAATCAGATAATACCTGTCTCGGCGTTTTCCAGCCAAGACATTTTCGCGGCCGGTCATTGAGCTCATCCTGAATCCGTTTGATCTC
>Ga0315275_10006232_pt1 | contig 11382 bp, 7 predicted proteins | sample YL17G03_0_MG_FD_205557 | JGI IMG/M metagenome (GOLD analysis project Ga0315275, IMG submission 205557) | Sediment microbial communities from Yellowstone Lake, YNP, Wyoming, USA - YL17G03_0 | ecosystem: Environmental > Aquatic > Freshwater > Lake > Sediment | place: USA: Wyoming | collected...
GACCCGGCGACCGCGAAGGGCATCGTCGAGCGCAAGGTCGTGCGCGTCATCACGCCCGGTACGGTGCTCGAGGAGGAGAGCCTCGACCCGCGGGCACCGAGCTACCTTGCCGCGGTGATCGCGCGCGCCGGGCGATACGGCTTGGCGGTCGTCGACCTGTCGACGGGCGAGCTCCGCGCCACGGAGAGCCAGTCGCTCGAGGGGCTCGAGGAGGAGCTCGGTCGGTTGCGGCCGCGCGAAGTGATCCTGGCGGCGGGCTTGCTCGGCGCGGCGCCGCTCGCGCGCCTGCCGCCGACGCTGCGGACGAGCGAGCTTCCCGCCGAGGAGTTCTCGCCCGATCGATTGTCCGACTGGCTCGAGAAGCGCGTCAGCACGGAGGCGGTCGAGTCCTGGAGAGCGCGGCCGCTGGCGGCGGCGGCGCTCGGGGCGCTGCTCGGCTACCTCGATCGGCAGCTCGTCGGCACCGAGCACCTGCGCGCCCCCGAGCCCTACCAGATCGAAGAGTTCCTGGTCGTCGACGACACGAGCCGGAGAAACCTCGAGCTCGTCGAGACCGCCCGCGGTGAGCGCGTGGGCTCGCTTCTCTGGGTGTTGGATCGAACGCAGACTCCGATGGGCGCTCGCGTCCTCCGCCGCTGGCTTCTCTACCCGCTGCTCGACCCGGCCCGTATCGGCGAGCGACTCGACGTCGTGGAAGAGCTCTCGGACGAGCCCGCCCTCCGCGACGACCTGGCGGCGTCGCTCGATGGGCTCGGCGACCTCGAGCGCCTGGCAGGGCGGATCGGCAGCCGCACGGCGTCACCCCGTGACCTCGTACGCCTGCGTCAGGCACTCGGGCGGGGCGAGGCCGTGCAGGGCCGGCTCGGGGGGGCCCGCTCGGCGCTGCTTCGCCGTCTCCGGGACGCGATCCGGCCGCTGCCGGCGCTCCGCGACCTCGTGGCGCGCGCTCTCGTCGACGTCCCGCCGCTCTCGGCTCGGCAAGGAGACCTCGTCCGCGCCGGATACTCGGCCGAGATCGATGCGCTTCGCGCGCTTCGCCACGACGGCAAGAGCTGGATCTCCGCGCTCGAATCGCGCGAGCGCACGCGGACGGGCATCGGCTCGCTGAAAGTTCGCTACAATAAGGTCTTCGGCTACTACATCGAAGTCACCAATCCCAACCTGAAGCTCGTCCCCGCCGACTATCTGCGGCGGCAGACGATCGCCGGAGGGGAGCGCTTCGTCACCCCCGAGCTCAAGGACTACGAGTCGAAGGTGCTCGGCGCGGAGGAGCGACTGCGCGCCCTCGAGAGCGGACTCTTCGAGGAGCTGGTGAGAGACGTCGCCCAGCACCTCGCCGAGATCATCGCGACCGCGCGCGCTCTCGCGGAGCTCGACGGGCTTTGCTCGCTCGCCGTGGTGGCCCTCGACGGCCGCTACGTGCGCCCGCTGCTCGACCACTCGCCGGTCGTCGAGATCCGCGAGGGCCGCCATCCGGTGATCGAGCGGATGCTGCCGCCGGGACGGTTCGTTCCGAACGATGCCGAGCTCGATCCCGACCGAGCGCAGATCGTCATCCTGACCGGCCCCAACATGGCGGGGAAGTCGACGTATCTCCGCCAGACGGCGCTGATCGCGCTGATGGCGCAGATGGGCAGCTTCGTGCCCGCCGCGCGGGCCCATGTCGGCATCGTTGATCGCGTGTTCACGCGCGTCGGCGCGGCGGACAATCTCGCCGCCGGCGACTCGACGTTCATGGTCGAGATGAAGGAGACCGCGCACATCCTCGCGCACCTGACCCCTCGCTCGCTCGTCGTGCTCGACGAGATCGGGCGCGGCACGTCGACCTTCGATGGAATCTCGATCGCCTGGGCGGTCGCCGAGCATCTTCATGCCTCGCCGGCGCGGCCGAAGACACTGTTCGCGACCCATTTCCACGAGCTCACCGAGCTCGCGCTCACCGCGGAGCGGGTCGTCAACTTTTCGGTGGCCGTGAAGGAGTGGCAGGGCGACGTGGTGTTTCTGCGCCGGATCGTTCCCGGACCGGCGAGCCAGAGTTACGGGATCCACGTCGCACGGCTGGCCGGCGTGCCCGACGGCGTCATCGCACGGGCGCGGGAAATCCTTCAGAACCTCGAGAGCGGCGAGCGCAACGAAGTCGGCGAGCCCCGGCTGGCCGCGCGCGGGGCGCGCTCGGGTCAGCTCGGGCTCTTCGCGGCTCCGTCTGCGGAGGCGGCGTCGATTCTCGAGGCGCTGCGCTCGATCGAGCCGCTGACGCTGACCCCGATCGAGTCGCTCGGCAAGCTCGCCGATCTCGTCGAGCGCGCCAAGCGGGAGAACGGCAAGCGATGAGACGGGCGCACGTCGGCCGGATCGCGACGCTGGCGATCGCCGCGCTCGCGGTGACGACGGCTCCGGCGGCGCCGCCGAAGGCGGCGTTCGTCGTCGAGCGCATTCGTTACGTCGGGACCGTGAGCTACAGTCGCGTCGTCGTCGATCTCTCCGGGCCGGCGGAATACCACGTGCTGCCGGTCTCGGCTGACGGCAAGTCGGCGCCGCCGAATCGGCTGGTGGTCGATGTCGCCGCGGCCAAGGTCGGGCCCGAGGCGCGCGAGCCGCTCGAGATCGGCGATGCGGTGTTGCGTAGCATCCGCACGGGACAGTACACGCTCGACACGGCGCGGATCGTCCTCGACCTCGCGCGCGACGTCGAGGCGCGGACGTTCGTGCTTCCCGACCCGTATCGCCTCGTGATCGACCTCAGGGGAAAGGCCGGAGCGCTTCCGTCGGACGACACACGGGTGACTCGGATCGATACGGCGCGCGCGGGCGCTGCGCGCCCCGAGCGGCCGCGAGAGCCGTCCGTCGCGGCTTCGCCGAGCGTCGCGGAGCCGGCGGTCGCGGACGTCCGCGAGGCGGCGCGCGCGCGGCGCGGCGACGCGCGACCCGCGGCAAAGGCGGAGCCGCCGGCGGGGCCGCACGGGTTCAAGGTCGTGATCGATCCGGGTCACGGCGGCAAAGACCCGGGTGCGCGCGGCGTCCATGGCGTCGACGAGAAGGACGTCGTGCTGGCGGTGTCGAAGCTCTTGGCTTCGAGTCTCCGCGCGGACGGAATCGAGGTCGTCCTCACCCGCACCGACGATCGGTTCCTCTCGCTCGAAGAAAGGACCGCCCTCGCCAACGCGCATGGCGCGGACCTCTTTGTCTCCATTCACGCCAATGCGAGCACCAATCCGGCGCTCCGCGGTGTCGAGGTCTACTACCTGAACAACACCGACAACCGCGGCACGCTGCGGCTCGCCGCCATGGAGAACAACCTGCGTTGGGATCCGCGCAATCCGGAGCTCCAATCCGCGATCCCGGATCTCTCGTACATCTTGAGCGACCTCCGGCAGACCTACAAGGTCGAGGAGTCGAAGCAGCTCGCCGAGCAGCTCCAGCAGTCGGTCGTGTCACGGCTCGGGGCCGACTACGATCGCGTGGACGATCTCGGGGTCAAGGAAGGCCCGTTCTACGTGTTGGTCGGCGCCTACATGCCGTGCGTGCTCGTCGAGGTCTCGTTCCTCACCAACCCGGTGGAGGGAACACGGCTCGGAACGCCCCAATATCGCCACGCCCTGGCCGAGGGGGTTTACCAAGGGATACGCCGCTACATCGCCCAGACGAAGCTGGCGAAGACGCTGTGAAGAGACTACGGGCTTCGGGCTACGGGAGAAGCCCGCGGACCCTCTCTGGAGCGCCTTGCCTGTAGCCTGTAGCCTGTAGCCCGAAGCCTCTTTCTCCCATGAACCTCGCGAATCCCGAAACCGCGCTCGCGTTTTCCGCCGACGAGATCGCGTTCCCGCATGTTGACGGCCGGCAAGACGACCTCGGGCTCGTCGCAAAGGCGGCCCTCCAGCGGGCGCGGGCGCGGCTCGAAGCCTGGAACGTCGCGGGAGCGAGCGGCGCGCAAGTCGTCTCGGCGTTCACCGAGGTGATGGACCGCACGATCCATTTTCTTCACGCGGCGGCGGTGGCCGACTTCGCGCGGCGCAACGCGCGCGTCAACCAGAAATGCGCGGTGTTGGCGCAGGGCGGCTACGGCCGCGCCGAGCTCAACCCGTTTTCCGACCTCGACCTGCTCTTCCTCTATCAGTGGAAGGTGAACCCGTTCGTCGAGAGCGTCGCGGAGAAGATTCTCTACAGCCTCTGGGACACCGGCCTGCAAGTCGGCCACGCGGTGCGCAGCGTGCCGGAGTGCGCTCGCCTCGCCGCGCGGGACTTCAAGGTGAAGACCTCGCTGCTCGACGCCCGCTTCCTGTGCGGCGATCCCGAGCTCGCCTTGGACTTCGATCGGATCGTCGAGACCGACATCGTGCGGCGCAATCCCGACCGCTTCCTCAAGGAGGCGCTCGGGCAGACCGCAGAGCGGCATGCGCAGTACGGCAGCTCGGTCTACCTTCTCGAGCCGCACATCAAGGAAGGCGAGGGCGGGCTTCGCGACCTGCACACCGCGCTGTGGATGGCGCGTGTCAAGTTCAAGGTCCGGAGCCTGCGCGAGATCGTGCAGAAGGGGGTCGTCCCCGAGAGCGAGATCGCCGCGGTGCTCGAATCGCGCGACTTTCTCTGGAAGGTTCGCAACACGCTCCACTTCGCGACCGGCGCCCATCAAGATCAACTCACGTTCGAGCATCAGGAGCGCGTGGCGGCGACGCTCGGCTACCGCGACGCGGACGAGCGGCGCGCGGTCGAGCGCTTTCTCCAGCACTACTACCTGCACGCGGCCCGGGTGCATCGCTTCGGGACGCTCGTGACCGAGCGCTGTCTCGAATCGCAGAGCCCCTACCGTCGTCTGGGGCGCATCTTCAGCCGGCGGATCCGACCCGGGATCCGCATCGTCGGCGGCGAGATCGTGATCGACGACCCGGCGATTCTCGAGGATGCCGCGAGCGTCGTCGGGGTGTTCCTCGAGTCCCAACGCCACGGCGTCGAGATCGGCAGCCGCGCGCGAGAGCTCCTCACCCGTGCGACGACCGTTCTCGAGACGGGACGTCCGTTCCCCGTGGTCGTCGAACCGTTTCTCGAGATCCTGCGCGGGCGGAGGCGTCTCTACGAGACGCTGCGCACGATGCACGACGTCGGTACGCTTGGTGCGTTGGTGCCGGAGTTCGGACAGCTTCGCTCGATGGTGATCCGCGATTTTTACCACATCTACACGGTCGACGAGCACACACTGCGGGGCATCATGGAGCTCGAGCATCTCGACGCCGGAGAGCATCGCCAGAGCTCCCCGTTGCTCACGCAGGTGATGCACGAGATCGACCGCCCGGAGGTGCTCTACCTAGCGATGTTGCTGCACGACGTCGGCAAGGGGCACGGCCACGGCCATTCCGACCGCGGCGCGCGGCTCGCCGAGAACGTCGCGCGGCGCTTGGGCCTCCACGATGACGACGTGGTTCAGGTCGAACGTCTGGTGCGTCACCATCTGCTGATGTCGCACGTTGCCCAGCACCGCGACCTCCAGGACGACCGCGTGATCTTCGACTTCGCGAGGCACGTCGGCAGCGTCGAGATTCTCAAGAAGCTCTACGTCATGACCTTCGCGGACATGCGTGCCGTCGCCCCGAAGGTGTGGAACAACTGGCGCGACCTGCTGCTCGCCGAGCTCTACATGCGGACCCTCGAGCACTTCGAAAAGGGCGAGTTCGCCGAGGAGGCGCGCGGGGCGCGGGTCGAGCGCGTGAAGGAGCGCCTGCGCCGCGCGCTGGCGGAGCACGAGGGGGGGCTTCGTGAGGCGCTCGAGACGGTCCTCGCGACCATGCCGGAGAGCTACTTCTTGAGCACGCCCGAGCAGAGCGTCCCGCACCACGCGGAGCTGCTCCGCGAGTTCCGCGAAGGCGGCGGCTCCTTCGTCTCGTCGGTCCGTCACTTCCCCGATCGCGAGTTCAGCGAATTCACCGTCTGCGCCGCCGATCGGCCGGGCCTCTTTTCGATGATCGCCGGCGTGATCGCGGCGCACGGCATGAACATCGTCGGCGCGCAGATCACCACGAGCCACGACGGCGTGGCGCTCGACGTTTTCCGGCTGTCACACGCCGAATCCACCGAGCGGGTGCTCGACGAGGGGCGCTGGCAGCGCCTGCGCGACACCCTCGAGCGCGTGCAGCGGGGAGAAACGTCGGTCGAGGCGCTGGTCGAGCGCTCGCAGCGACCGACCGTGCTCTCGCGCCGTGCGCTGCCGCGCATCCCGACCTCGGTGACGTTCGATCTCCAGGACTCGGAGCACTACAGCCTGATCGAGGTCTCGACGCAGGACCAGATCGGGCTCCTCTTCGCGATCACCAACACGCTCTACCGCCAGGGCTGCCTGATCCATCTCGCCAAGATCTCGACCGTGCTGCACCACGTCTACGACGTGTTCTACGTGACCGACGCGTCGGGCCGGAAGATCGAAGACTGGCGGCGCATGCAGGAGATCTGCGAGGCGGTGCGGCAGCGGGCCGAGGGAAGCAACGGGTGAGCGAAGCGGAGGGCTCGGGCGTCTCCCGCCCGCGCGCGACCACGGCGCTCGATCGCAGCGTCGACGCCTACCTGAACTATCTCGCCGCGGGCCGCGGCCTCGCCCGCAACACGCTCGACGCCTACGGACGGGACCTCGCGGTGCTCGTGTCGTTTCTCTCCGCGCGGGGCCGCACGGCGCCGCAAGGCGTTCGCTCCGAAGATCTCGTCGATTACCTCGGCTGGCTGCGCGACCGAGATCTCAAGGCGGCGAGCGTGGCCCGCCGCTTTTCGGCCGCGCGCGGCTGGCTGCGCTACCTCGAGTCGGCGGGGACGCTGAAGAGGAATCCCGCGGCGACCATCCGCTCGTCGAGGCTGCCGCGGCGTCTGCCGCGCCCCTGGACGCGCGATGACGTGCGGCTGCTCCTCGATCGTCCGTTCGACGGGCGATTCGGAGCGCGCGATCGGGCGATGCTGGAGGCCCTCTACGGCGCGGGGCTCCGCGTGTCCGAGCTGGTCTCGCTCCGGCTCGCGCAGTTGAATCTCGACGGCGGCTACGTCGTCGTCATCGGCAAGGGCAACAAGGAGCGTCCGGTGCCGGTGGGGGCGCCCGCGCGCGAGGCGTTGCGCGCCTACCTCGAAGGCCAGCGGGCCGCGCTCCTCCGCGGGCGAGCGAGCCCCTGCGTGTTCGTCACGCCGCGCGGCCGGCCGATGTCGCGGCAGGGATTCTGGAAGCTGCTTCGCCAGCGAGCGCTCGCACTCGGGCTGCCCGAGGTGAGCCCGCATCGCTTGCGCCACTCCTTCGCGACGCACCTGCTCGAAGGCGGCGCGGACCTTCGCGCCGTGCAGGCGATGCTCGGGCACGCCGACATCGCCACGACCCAGGTCTACACCGACGTCGCGCGAGCGAGGCTCCGCGATCTCCATCGTCGCTTCCATCCGCGCTCGAAGCGGCGGTAGGGCCGCAATTGCGGAGGCGGGAAGCGGGTGTTACAAATCGCGCACGTGCGCGAGCAGCTACTGCAGATCTCGCTTTGGATCCTACCGATTCTCGTCGCGGTGGTCTTTCACGAAGTGGCCCACGGTTACGTCGCGAACTGGTTCGGCGACGATACGGCCAAGCGTGCGGGGCGGCTCACGCTGAATCCGCTGCCGCACATCGACCCGCTCGGCAGCGTCTTCCTGCCGCTCCTGCTGCTCGCCACTAACTCCGGATTCCTGTTCGGCTGGGCGAAGCCGGTGCCGGTCGATTTTCGGGCGCTGCGCCATCCCAAGCGCGACATGGTGTTCGTCGCCGCGGCCGGTCCGCTCACGAATCTTGCCCTCGCGACTGTGAGCGCGCTCGTCTTTCACGAGATCCGGTTCGCCGCCGCCCACGGCTCGGGCGCTCTCGTCGAGACGGTTTTCTATCCGGTCGCGATGATTGCCCAGCGAAGTGTCTTGATGAACGTCTTTCTCGGCGTCTTCAACTTGATCCCGATCCCTCCGCTCGATGGTGGGCGAGTGCTCACCGGACTCCTGCCGCTCGCGTGGGCGCGCCAGTTCGCCAGGATCGAGCCGTTCGGCTTCCTCATCCTGATCGTGCTTCTCATGTCCCATTCGCTCGGCCTGATCGTTCGCCGGCCGATCCAGCTACTGCTCGACGTTCTCCTCTGATGGCTCAACCGACGCTGCTGAGCGGCTTCCGGCCCACCGGGCGCCTGCACCTCGGTCACCTGCACGGGACGCTCAAGAACTGGGTGAAGGTGCAGGCGAGCTACCGCTCGTTCTTCTTCGTCGCCGATTGGCACGCGCTGACGACCAAGTTCGAGGAGATCGACGGGATCGCGGGGAGCACGCGCGAGATGGTCGCCGACTGGCTGGCGGTCGGGCTCGATCCCGAACGCTCCGTCATCTTTCGCCAGTCCGCGCTCCTCGAGCACGCCGAGCTCTTCCTGATCTTCGCGATGATCACGCCGACGCCGTGGCTGCTACGCAATCCGACCGTGAAGGAGCAGGCGCGCGAGCTCGGGCTCGTTGCATCGGACGACGACGCGGAGATGACGAAGATCAACTTCGGCCATCTCGGCTATCCGGTGCTGCAGGCCGCCGACATCCTCGTCTACAAGGCGAACAAGGTGCCCGTCGGCGCCGATCAGGTGCCGCACGTCGAGTTCGCGCGTGAGCTCGCGCGGCGCTTCAACCACCTCTATCGTCCGGTGTTTCCCGAGCCGGACGCCTTGCTCAGCGAGGCGCCGAAGATCTCGGGGCTCGACGGGCGCAAGATGAGCAAGAGCTACAACAACGCGGTCTTCCTCTCCGAGCCGCCCGCCGACGTCGACGCCAAGCTCTCGCGCATGATGACCGATCCGCGCCGCGCACGGCGCACCGATCCGGGCGATCCGAAGGACTGCCCGGCCTACCAGAGCTTTCACAAGATCTACTGCACGCCGGACGAGCTCGCGTACGTCGACGAGGGCTGCAAGAGCGCCTCGATCGGCTGCCTCGACTGCAAGAAGATCATGATCCGCCACGTGCTCGAGGATCTGAAGCCGATCCAGGCGCGCCGGCAGGAGATCGACGCCAAGCCGTCGCTCGTGACCGAAGTGATCGAGGACGGCAACCGCCGCGCGCGCGCCGTGGCCAGCGAGACGATGCGCGAGGTCCGCGACGCGGTCGGCCTCGTATGAACCCCCGATTTCAGCTCGACATCTTCGAAGGACCGCTCGATCTCCTGCTGCACCTGATCAAGAAGAACGAGGTCGACGTTCACGACATTCCGATCGCGCTGATCACCGATCAGTATCTCGCCTACCTCGGTCTCTTCGAGCAGCTGAATCTCGACCTCGCGGGCGAGTATCTGGTGATGGCCGCGACGCTCATGCAGATCAAGTCGCGGATGCTGCTGCCGGCGGTCGAGGGCGAGCCCGAGGAGGACGAAGACCCGCGAAGTGAGCTCGTACAGCAGCTCGAGGAGTATCAGCGCTTTCGGGCGGCCGCTGGCCAGCTCGCCGATCGCGACGTCCTCGACCGCGACGTGTTCCGGCGCAGCCCCGAGGAGCCCGACAGCGAGACGCGGGAGCTGCCGCGCCTGCGTGAGCTCGAGCTCGCCGATCTCGTCGACGCGCTGCGTGAGGTGCTGAAACGGCTGCCGCAGGACAACCCGCACGAGATCCTCGGCGAGCGCATTCCGATTGCCGACCGGATTCCCGTGATCCTCGAGCGCCTGCGGGAGGGCGACGTGGAGTTCGCGAGCCTCTTCGACGAGCGCTCGTCGCGCCGCGAGCTGGTCTCGACCTTCCTCGCGCTCCTCGAGCTCGTGAAGATTCGCGCGGTCCGGGCGCTGCAATTGGAGCGCTTCGGACCGATCCTGCTCACCTTGGCCGTGCCGCGCGACGCCGTAGTATCCCTGGACTTCAAGGACGATTACAAGGGTTGAAGCCGATGGAAGCAGAAGACGAGGCGAGCCCGCTGGAAGCGGCGGACGAAACAACGGATCGAGCGAGCGACGACGCGCCGGACGGAAACGTCTCCAAACGATTGCGCTCGATCCTCGAGAGCCTGCTGTTCGCGGCCGGCGACCCGGTTCCGCTCGGCAAGCTCGCTCAGGTGCTTCCGGGATACGAGCGACGCGACATCGTGCGAACCCTCAACGAGCTCGGCGAAGAGTATGCGCGGGAGGAGCGTGGCTTTCGCCTGCAACAAGTGGCGGGTGGCTATCAACTGCGCACGACGCGCGCCAACGCGGAATTCGTCAAGGTGCTGCTCGCCCAACGGCCCGTCCGCCTGACGCGCGCCGCGCTCGAGACGTTGGCGGTCGTCGCCTACCGCCAACCCGTGACGCGGCCCGAGATCGAGGCGATCCGCGGCGTCGACGTCGATGCCGTGTTGACGACGCTCTCCGAGCGCAGGCTCGTGCGCGTCCTCGGCCGGAAGGACGTGGTCGGACGGCCGCTCCTCTACGGAACGACGCCGGAGTTTCTCGAGACGTTCGGCTTGAAGGACCTCGCGTCACTTCCCACCCTCGAGGAGCTCGGCGCCTCGGCCGATGCGCTCGAGCGCGCCGCGGCGGAGCTGTCGGCCGCCGCCGCCCCGCCTTCGCCAGAAGAAGACGCCGTGCCGCCTTCGGGAACCCGCGAGGAAGCCGAGAGCTGACGGCGGAGTGCCGATGGCCGCAGAGCGTCTACAGAAGCTCCTCGCCCGAGCAGGCGTCGCCTCGCGCCGCGCGGCCGAAGCGCTGATTCGCGCGGGGCGCGTGAGCGTCAATGGAGCGATCGTCGCCCAGCTCGGCACGAAGGCCGATGCCACGAAGGACGACGTTCGACTCGACGGAGAGCGGCTACCGCAGCCGCGAGCCCGCGTTCTCGCTCTTCACAAGCCGCCCGGCGTCGTCACGACGCTCTCCGATCCCGAGGGGCGCCCGACGATCCGCAGCTGCCTTCCCGGCAATTTCGATCGCGTGTTCCCGGTCGGACGGCTCGACTTCCATTCGAGCGGGCTCCTGCTCCTCACCAACGACGGCGAGCTGGCGGGGCGGCTGCTTCACCCGCGTTTCCGCATCCCGCGGACCTATCGCATCAAGATTCGCGGCCATCCGAGCGCGGCGGCGCTCGACCGTCTGCGGCGCGGAGTGAAGCTCGACGACGGCGTCACCGGCCCCGCGCAGGTCGACGTGGAAACGCTGCTGCCCACCAAGGCGTGGCTCCACATCACGATTCGCGAAGGGCGGCGGCGGGAGATCCGCCGCATGTGCGAGGCGGTCGGGCATCTGGTGGACCGGCTCGTGCGAGTGCGCTTCGGGCCGATCGAGCTCGGTCGGCTCGAGCCCGGCAAGTGGCGGCCGCTCACCGAGCGAGAGCTCGAGGCGCTGCGCGCGGCCGTCGGCCTCGGACCGCGATCGCGGAAGACCGGCTTGACTTCGCGCACCTTGGCGGTTAAGCAACGACG
>Ga0315275_10006234_pt1 | contig 11381 bp, 10 predicted proteins | sample YL17G03_0_MG_FD_205557 | JGI IMG/M metagenome (GOLD analysis project Ga0315275, IMG submission 205557) | Sediment microbial communities from Yellowstone Lake, YNP, Wyoming, USA - YL17G03_0 | ecosystem: Environmental > Aquatic > Freshwater > Lake > Sediment | place: USA: Wyoming | collected...
GCGGCCAAGGAGATAGCGGTGGCCTACCAGACCCTACGCTACGAGAAGGCGGGGCGAATCGCCCGCATTGTCCTCAACCGGCCGGAGCGCCTGAACGCCATCAGCGCCGAGATGCCCAGCGAGCTGGAGGCGGCCGTCGCCGCCGCCAACGATGACCCCGAGGTGCGGGTGATCATCCTCAAGGGCGAGGGACGGGCCTTCTGCGCCGGCTTCGACCTATCGCCGGGGCTGTTCACCGGCCCGCCCATGGGCGAGTGGGACCCCACGCAGGACTTCGCCATGACGACACGCATCGCCCGCCAGTTCATGAGCCTCTGGTACAGCCGCAAGCCGACCATCGCCCAGGTGCACGGCTGGTGCGTGGCCGGCGGCACCGACCTCGCCCTCTGTTCGGACATCATCGTCGCCGCCGAGGACGCCCGCATCGGCTACCCGCCCGCCCGTGTCTGGGGCTCGCCCCTCACCGCCATGTGGGTCTATCGGCTCAGCGCCGAGCGGGCCAAGAGCCTTCTCCTGACCGGCGACGCCGTGGACGGCCGCACCGCGGAGCGCATCGGCCTCATCTACCGGGCCGTGCCCGCCGAGCGCCTGGAGGCGGAAGTGGGAGCTCTGGCGGCGCGCATGGCCAACATCCCCGTTTCGCAGCTCGCCTCCATGAAGCTGCTGGTCAACCAGGCCTACGAGAACATGGGCCTGCGCACGACACAGCTCCTGGGCTCCATCCTCGACGGGTTGATGCGCCACACACCGGAAGGGCTGGCCTGGCGCGGACTCATCGACGAGAAGGGGATCAGGGCGGCGATCCAGGACCGCGACGGCCCCTTCGGCGACTACAGCGCGCGGCAGGTCTGAGAGGAGCGGAATCATACTATGACTAGACGTCTTGCTGCGGTGGCCTTCTTCGCCCTTCTGGCGCTGCTGGCGGCATCCGCCGCCTGCGGCGATGACGGCGGCGAGCCGTCGGGCACAGCAACCCCCACGGCGACCGGCGACGTGTCCGCGGCCATCGACATCAAGGACTTCGAGACGGCCCACTTCATCGTCAACCAGACGACGACCGTGGATGGGGAGACTCAAGAGCTCGGCGGGGACGGGGTTATCGACAATCGTCAGCAGGCGATGAGCGCCAACTATGATGCGGGCCAGTTCATTGCCATCGGGCCGACGATATACGAGTACAGCCGGAGCCAGCAGCGCTGGGTAAGCTACACAGACGAACGCGAGGGCCGGGTCGGCTTCGGGCGGCCCTACTGGCCGCAGTTCTGGCTGGATGCCGTGAAGATCGATAAGCTCGGCGGCCGGACTCTTGAGGGAGTCGAAACAACCGCCTATCGGGTGACTTTCGACAATGGGGTGGCGGGAGAACGCCTGAAGTCCCCTACTGCCACGGAGCCGCTGGACGTGCGCCAGGCTGAGGTGGAGGTGTGGGTGGATAACAGCTCGCGCTACGCCGTGCGGATGATCTTCCGCCTAGAGGTGGTGGTCGAGGCCCAGACCACGCAGATCGAGGCCACCTCGGACTTCTCCGATTTCGACGCCGAGGTGCAGATCGAAGCCCCGCCCATAGCCACGCCCACGCCGGCGGCGACCGAAGCCGCGCCCATAGCCACGCCCACGCCGGCGCAGGGCTGAGCCTGGGGCCCGCCTCAGCGGGTCATCTTGCGCGTGAAGGTGACCAGGAAGAGGGCCATCATGAAGACGCCCATGATCGCCTCGCCGACGCCCAGGAAGCGGCCCGCCCACCCCTGGGGCTCCGGCGCCCACTCGCCGTAGCCCAGCGCCACGAAGGACACGGCGCTGTAGTACAGCGCGTCCCAGAAGGCGCCGCTGACGGTACCGAAGAGCCAGTGGACGAGCGCCAACCCTAAGATGATGCCCGCCGCCCAGCCGATGACCCGCTCCGGCCGTTCCCCGTAGCCGTAGAGGAAGCGCAGCGCGTTCATGGCGACGGCGTAGGGCAGCTGGCGCTCGCTGAGCCCTAGCCTGGACCGAACCTGCACGCCCACGTCGCGGGGCACGCCGCGGGGAAGGGGCTCTTGCCTCCATGCCGACTTGCGGCGGGCCTCCATTTCTCGATAGAAGAACTGCCCGGCGATGTCGTACATGCCCGCCCGCGTGTGCCATTGCTTGAGGGCCCTGTAGACGGAAGCCGCCCAGACAAAGAAGGTGGCGAGCTCGTCTCCCAGCACATAGTCTCCCCAGATGGCCCCCTCCAGGTTCACGTCTCGCAGGTTGGCAAGGGCCAGGTGCACGCCGCGCAGATCGGCCCCGGCGAAGTCGGCCCCCGTAAGGTCGGCCGTGGTCAGCTTCGCCCCTTGCAGGTTGGCCTGGCTCAGCCGGGCTCCCTGCAGGTTGGCACAGATGAGTTCTGCTCGTTGCAGGTCCGCATTCAGCAGGATCGCCGCCGGGAGCTTGGCGCCGAAGAGCACCGCCTCTCTAAGGTTGGCGTAGGCCAGAATGGCTCCTCGAAGGTCGGCGTCCTCCAGACGGGCTCCCTGTATGTTGGCCTGGATGAGCTGGGTTTCCTGCAGGTTGGCCCGCTGGAGGCGGACTCCGTGGAGGTCCAGCGCGCCCAGATTCGCTTGGCGCAAATCGGCGTCGCGGAGGTCCAGGCCCTCGGGCCCGCCGTGCTCCTCTATCAGGCGCTCAACATCTTCCCGCGTCAGGCGCTCTCCGGCATGCGGCGGCGGAGCCTCGTGCTTGTCCACTGGCCAGCGTTCCGCTACGCGCCCCTTCGCCTGCGCCGCGGGCCGCGGCGGCGCCGCTCGGACGGGGCGGGAGCGCGACGGCGGGTCGCTCGCCGCTCCTCCGCCAGCGATAGCACCAGGTTCACCAGCGTACGGGTGGGGATGCCGGTGGCCCCTTTCACCCAGACGCCCTTGTCCTTGTCGGTGTCGTCGGTGCCGGCCATGTCCAGGTGGACCCAGGGCGTGTCCTCCACGAACTCGGCCAGGAACTGAGCGGCGGTGAGGGCGCCGGCTTGACCGGCGACACCCACGTTCTTCACGTCGGCCACGTTGCTCTTGATCATCTCCTTGTACTCCTCGAAGAGGGGGAGCTGCCAGAACTTCTCCCCCGCGGCCTCGCCGGCGGCGATGACCTTCTGGCAGAGCGCCTGGTCGTTGGTCACGCAGCCGGTGGCCACCTTGCCCAGGGCGACTACCATCGCCCCGGTGAGTGTGGCGACGTCGATGATGGGCGATAGGCCCTGCTGGCGGGCGTAGCCTATGGCGTCGGCCAGGACGAGGCGGCCTTCGGCGTCGGTGTTGATGATCTCGATGGTCTTGCCGCTCATTGCCCGCACCACGTCGCCGGGCCGGCTGGCGCTGCCCGAGGGCATGTTCTCGGTGGCAGGCACGATGGCGGTGACGTTGATCGCCGGCTTCAGGCGGGCGATGGCCCACATAGCGGCGATGACGGCCGCGCCGCCGGACATGTCGCCCTTCATCGCCTCCATGCCGCCGGCCGGCTTGATGGAGATGCCGCCGGAGTCGAAGGTGATGCCCTTGCCCAGCAGTCCCAGTGCCTGCTTGCGGCGGCGGTCGGCGCGGTAGCGCAGGACAATGAGCTTGGGCGGCTGGACGCTGCCCTGGGCCACGCTCAGGAGGGCGCCCATGCCCAGCTCCTGCATCTGCTCTCGCTCCAGCACCTCGCACTCCAGGCCCGCCTCCGCGGCGATAGCCTGCGCCTGCTCGGCCATGACGGTGGGGGTCAACAGGTTGGCGGGCTCGTTGGCCATGTCTCGTGCGCGGTTGGCGGCCTCGGCCAGGATGCGGCCGGTGGCCACCCCCTGGCGCAGGGCGGGCGTCTTCTTTCGGTCGATCTCCACCAGGACGACCTGCTCGATCTCCCGCTGCTCTGCCTCCGGCTTCTTGTGGCGGAGGAAGCGATAGAGGCCCATCACCGCCCCTTCGGCCATGGCCTGAGCGCACTGGCGGGGCTCGAGCCCGCCGACGCCGGCGCCGTGGATGACGCTGGCCACGCTGCCGGCCCCCAGCCGCCGCAGGTAGCGGAGCGCGCTGGCCGTGAGGTTGCGCACCTTGTCCAGCCGGAACTCGGACTCTTTGCCCAGGCCCACCACGAGCACGCGCGGTGAGGGCAGGCGGCCCAGGGTGTGGATCAGGGTCATCTCGCCGGACTTGCCCTTGATCTCCCCCTCTTCGATGAGCTGGCTGATGGCGCCGCCCAGCGCCCGGTCGACGGCGGCGGTGGCGCCGCCCGGCTTCTTGGCGCCTTCGAACAGGTTGACCACGATGGCCTTCGTGCGCTGGCGGGCGATGTCGCCGGTCCTGACGCTGATTTCCATGTTCTCCGCTCCCAGGCGACCGATGCTACTATCGTTCGGTCGCGGGGAAGATCATAGGCGAAAAGCCACACGAGCGGCAACAAGGAGACTTGTCGGAGCAAGGCGGGCGTTAAGTCTCTCCTGTCATTCTGAGCGCAGCGAAGAATCTGGGGAGGGGAGGGACGCACGAGTAGCGAGTGCTGGGAACCCCACCCCAGACCCTTCGTCCGCCTCTGGCGGACTCAGGGTGACAGAAAGGCAGGGCGTTGCCAAATTTCTGAGGCCATGCTTAAATTGTAGTAGCGGGCAGGCGCTAGGCGGGGGGCAAGATGGCGCAGCGAGTCGCTCCGGCGATCACACGTACGTTTCGCCTTGTCAGAAACATCGGCCTGGTGGAGATTTTCCTGGTCTCCATGGCCTTCATCTTCTACTACGTGTCGCGTGGGCTGGTGGTGGAGCGCACAGCGGAGGCGACGTCGCGCGGCATCCAGGTGGTGGAGCTGGAGCAGCGGCTGGGCATCTTTCTCTGGGAGACGAAGATGCAGGCCTGGGTGGCCTCCAGCGAGATCGTGGCCCACATCTTCAACAATATCTACGTCTATGCCCACCTTCCCCTGATCGGCGTCATAGGCCTGTGGCTTTTCTTCTTCCACCGCGAAAGGTACACGCTCCTGCGCAACGCCTTCCTCATCTCGGGGGGAATCGGCCTGATCATTTTCAACCTGTTCCCCACGGCGCCGCCGCGGCTGCTGCCGTGGCCGCTGAGCGACCAGGTGGTGGACACCATGGTCTCCTATTCCAAAGTGAACTACGATATTCAGCCGGCGGCCTTCGTAAACCGCTACGCGGCCATGCCCAGCCTCCACTTCGGCTGGAACCTCCTGTTGGGGCTGGGCATCATCTGGAACACGAAGCACACCTGGGCCAGAGCCTTCGGGGTGATCATGCCCGCCGCCATGTTCTTTTCGGTGGTGGCCACCGGTAATCATTTCATCCTCGATGTCGTGGCCGGCACAGTCGTGGCCCTGGGAGGCCTCGCCATAGCCTATCTCATCGAGAGGCACGGGCCTCGCCTGTGGCGGCTGATCCTGCCCGGCCGCATCTTCCGCAACCTGGCCCGCTCCGGCTAGCTCCGAGCGGCCCGCTGCGGTAGTATCTCATCGTGGTGAAAGGACCATCCTTGACCGGGTGCCTGGCCGCCCTCTGGCGGTGGCTAGCCCAGCCCTTCAGCCTACGCTCCCTTCTGGAGGGCGCGCTGGTGGCGGCGGCTTTCCTGGCCTATTTCGGCGTGCGCGGACTCGTCATCGACCGGCCGGAGATAGCGTACGCCAACGCCTTGGACATCATCGGCGTCCAACGCTATCTGGGCTTCTTCTGGGAGCCCGACATGCAGGACTGGATCAAGAACAAGCTCTTCCTGGTCCAGTCGGCCAACATCGTCTACTTCTACCTCCACTTCCCGCTAATCATCGTCTTCGGCATCTGGCTCTACTTCCACGACCGGCGCAAGTACACAGTCATGCGGGACCTGTTGCTGGTCTCGGGCGGGCTGGCGCTTATCGTCTACTGGCTCTACCCGGTGGCGCCGCCGCGGGAGCTGCCGAACCTGGCCGCCCGGTTCGACCCCAATGCGCCGTCTTACGTCATGTCCTTCATCGACACCATGAAAGTGTACCTGGGCTACGCCTACCAGTCGCAGTCCACAGCGGCTTTCGTGAATCCCTACGCGGCCATGCCCAGCCTTCACTTCGGCTGGGACATGCTCCTCGGCTTCGGGATCATCTGGACCTTCTGGCGCACCCTCTTGCGCTGGCCGGCCCTGGCCATCGGCGTGACGCTGCCGGCCATGCAGGTGGCCTCCATCACCGTCACAGCCAACCACTTCTTCCTGGACGCCATGGCCGGCGGCGCCGTCTGCCTGACGGCGATACCGGTGGCCTGGAGTCTCCAGCGATGGGGCTATCCCTTCCTGGGCCGGAGCCTGGCGCGCCTCCCCTGGCCGATGGTGACCAAGCTGCTGGCGCTCAAGGCTGAGCAGGGGGCGGCAGAATCGGGGCCGGAGAAGGCGCGGGTCTAGGCGGATTCGGCTGGGCGGGATGAATCCCGCGGCTCCTCGAAGCTGAGGGTTTCAACCCTCAGGGTGTGGTTGACCTAGTTCCAGTGGCGGTAGGCTGGCAAGGCCATGAGGGGCGTGTAGACTTCCACCGTCACCTCACTGACGTAAGGGAGCCAGCGCTCCCAGTCGCGGCGGGCCTGCTCCGCCTCCTTGCTGGCGAAGGCCTGCTGAACCATCGTCTCGCTGGAGAACTTGAAGATGGTGAGCCAGTTGGGGCCGGCGCGCGGGGAGTCGGCCCGGAAGGCGGCGACGATGCCGGGGATCTTGAGCATGGTGTGCAGGTGCACTTCGCGGTACCACTGCGCGAACTCGTCCAGGATCTCCGCGTTCACGTGGGCCCGCACCACCAGGAGGGGCCGCTTGCTCACCGGCGGCCCTCTTCCAGCTCTCGCAGGACGGCGGCGATAGCCGGCTCGATGTCCGTCGACGTATCCACCACAATGTGCGGCCGCCCTATGGGTTCCTCCTCGCTCTGCATGCGCTCGTACACCTCGGGGCCGGCGTCGGAAAGGTCCGCCGGGTCGGCCCGGCGAGAGCGGGCGGCGAATCGCCCCTCGATGAGCGCCGTTGGGGTGCGGAGGCTAACCAGCACCAGCTTTGCCGCGTGCCGATCGGCGATGTCGTAGAGCTGGCGACGGTGCGCCTCGCGCAGGTTCGTCGCGTCCAACAGGGCGGAAATGCCTCTTCCCAACAGCCCGTCCAGCACGTAATGACAGGCCGTGAAGAGGCGGCGGCTTTCTTCCGGCGAGTGTGTCGGCCGTTCGAACAAAGCCTTACGCAGGGCATCGCTCTCCAGGCGGGCGATGGGATGGCGGGAGGCCAGGCGGCGGCAGAAGTAGGACTTGCCGCTGCCGGGGAGGCCGCTCACAACGACCAGGGCGGGGGCGCTTGTCGGCGGCGGCAGAGGCTGAACGCCCTCCTCGATGCGGCGGGCGTCTTCCAGGAGCTGCTCCAACTCGTCTTGCACGGGCTCAGGGCTCGTTGTAGAAGGCGAGGCCCATCAGCCCCGGCCCGCTGTGGATGCTCATGACCTGGCTGAACTCTGTGATGTACAGCTCCGCCGGCTGGAACTCCTCCTGTACCTGATGCGCAAGCTGTTCCGCCTCCTGGAGGGAACGGGCGTGAAAGACAGCCACGTGCAAGGGCTCGTCCGGGCTCACGCGAGTTCGCATCAGGTGCAGGAGGCGGGTCAGGGCGCGGCGCTTGGTGCGCACGGCGCCTAGCTGGCTTATCCGGCCGTCGAAGAAGCTGAAGAGGGGCTTTATCCGCACCATCGCCTGGAGCCAGGCCGTCACCCGCGGCACGCGCCCTCCTCTCGCCAGGTACTCCAGTGTGTCCAGCATGCCGATCATGTGAAGGCGGGGGACGATGTCCAGCGCTGCGGCCGTGGCCTCCTCCAGGGTTGCGCCGCCACCGGCAGCCCGCGCCGCAACCAGCACGACGAACCCTAAAGAGGCGGCGGCGGAGCGCGAGTCCACCACCCGGATGCGGGCGTCCGGTAGCTCCTGCTGCGCCAGCTCCGCCCCCTGACAGGCGGCTCCGTAGGTGGCGGTGAGAGTGCTGCTGGTGACGATGCACAGCATCTCCTGGGCGCCCCGGCAGTGGGCCTGTCGGAAGGCCTCCAGGAAGTGGCCGGGCCCCGGCGCGGCGGTGGTAGGCAGACGGCGGGAGGCCTTCAGCAGAGAGTAGAATTCGTCGGTGCTCAGAGAAACGTTGTCTGCGTAGGAGCTCTCGCCGAACTGATAGCCGAGGGGCACCGCCTCGATCCCGTACCTCTCCTGTAGCGAAGGGGGAAGACAGGATGCGCTATCGGTGATGATGGCTACTGTGCCCATGGCAGGAAATAGCGATGACAATGATGATTCAGACCGTGATCAGTATATAGCAGCCGCCTTGCGCGGGCCATAGCGCTGTGCTATACTCCGGCCCAGATAGGACAGAGGGAAAGAACGCCCCGCACCGACGAGCTGGAGGGCGATGCTACTCAAAGAGAAGCGAGAGGCGATTGTTGCTGCCCACCGCCTCCACCCGCAGGACACAGGCTCCTCCGAGGTGCAGATAGCTCTTCTCACCGAGCGTATCCAGAGGCTGACGGAGCACCTTCGAAGTCACCGGAAGGATCATCATTCCCGGCGTGGGCTCCTCATGCTGGTGGGGCAACGGCGAAGACTTCTCCGGTACCTAAGTAGGGTTGATACAGGGCGATATCGCGCCCTCATCGCCACGTTGGGCCTTCGCAGGTAGTCGTTCGAAGTAGTCGACTGCATAGCGCGTTTTCTCCCACGGTTGTGGCTTTGTGATAAGCCGACCACTAGTGTTGCTGTTAGGTGCCCACGAGGGCTCCTGCTAGCCCGGGAGGTTCAGTACTGTCATGCCTGATGTCTACCAACGAGAGATAGGCGGCCGCCTCATGGCCATCGAAGTGGGCCGATTGGCTGGTCAGGCCAACGGGGCGGTGACCGTCCGCTATGGCGATACGTTGGTGCTGGTCACTGCCTGCACCAGCCAGCACCCCCGCGAGGGGGTCGATTTCTTGCCCCTTACCATCGACTATGAGGAGCGGCTCTACGCCGCCGGCAAGATCCCCGGCGGCTGGTTCCGCCGCGAGGGGCGTCCCAGCGCCGACGCCACACTGGCTGCCCGCCTTACCGACCGCCCCCTCCGTCCCCTCTTCCCCAAGGGTTATCGCAACGACATTCAGATCATTGTCACCGTCCTTTCCGCCGACCAGGAGAACGAGCCGGACACCCTGGCCACTATCGGCGCCTCCACCGCGCTCTGCATGTCGGACATCCCTTTCGAGGTACCGGTTAGCTCTGTGCACGTGGGCTACATCGACGGTGAGTACGTGACCAACCCCACCTTCTCCCAGCTCAAGCAGAGCCTCCTGGACGTGGTGGTCGCTTCTACGAAGGACGCCGTGCTCATGGTGGAGGCCGGCGCCCGCGTGGCGTCCGAAGAGACCATGCTGAAGGCCATCACTTTCGGCCACGAGGTGAACCGCCAGATCATCGCCCTGGAGGAGGAAGTCATTGCCGCCGTGGGGCGGCCCAAGGCGGAGTTCACTCCACCCCAGGCCTCCGAGGGCGCGCGCGATGCCGTGGCCGATTTCCTTCGCTCCAGAGACTGGGACATGCTGGCCTCGGTGAAGGAGGAGCGGGAGGAGGCCCTGGCCGAGCGCCGTCAGGAGCTTCTGGAGCGCCTGGGCGATCTGCACAACCCCGATCAGCTCCTCCAGGCCTTCGATGAGGCGCTCAAGAAGGAAGTCCGCCGCAACATCCTCGAGGAGGGGAGGCGTCCCGACGGTCGCCGCCCGGATGAGATCCGGGCCATCTCCTGCGAAGTGGGGTTGCTGCCCCGCACCCACGGCTCAGGCCTGTTTACCCGCGGCCAGACCCAGGCGCTCACCATCGCCACCCTGGGCTCGTTGGGACAGGAGCAGCGCCTGGACGGTCTGGAGCCGGAGGAGAGCAAGCGCTTCCTCCATCACTACAACTTCCCGCCCTTCTCCGTGGGCGAGGTGCGCCGCGTGGGCAGCCCCAGCCGGCGCGAGGTGGGCCACGGGCTCCTGGCGGAGCGCGCGCTGGAGCCCGTCATCCCCAGCGAGGAGGACTTCCCCTACACCATCCGCCTGGTGTCGGAAGTGCTGTCTAGCAACGGCAGCACATCCATGGCCAGCGCCTGCGGCAGCACCCTCTCCCTCATGGACGCCGGCGTGCCCATCAAGGCTCCGGTGGCGGGCGTGGCCATGGGCCTGATCATGGGCGACGGCGACCGCTATGCTATCCTCACCGATATCGCCGGCCTGGAAGACGCCATGGGAGACATGGACTTCAAGGTGGCCGGCACCGCCGAGGGCATCACCGCTCTCCAGATGGACATCAAGGTGAAGGGAATCACACTGGAGGTCCTGGAGAAGGCCCTGGCCCAGGCCAGGGAGGCGCGGCTGTTCATCCTCGACCGGATGCTGGAGACCATCCCCGCCAGCCGGCCAGAGCTCTCCCGCTACGCACCCCGCATGTATCGAATCCAGATCCCGCAGGAGAAGATCGGCATGGTCATCGGCCCCGGCGGCCGGGTCATCCGCTCCATCATCGAAGAGACCAAGTGCAGCGTCGATGTGGAGGACGACGGCACCGTCCTCATCGGCTCCTCCGCTGAGGAGATGGCCCGCCGGGCCATCTCCATCATCGAGGGGCTGACCAAGGAAGTGACGGTGGGCGAGATCTACACCGGCAAGGTGACCCGCCTTACCTCCTTCGGCGCCTTCGTGGAGATCTTGCCCGGCAAGGATGGCCTCGTCCGCCTGCCCGACCTGGCGGAGTATCAAGTCGACCGACCCGACGAAGTGGTGCGGGTGGGCGACGAGGTCATGGTGATGGTCATCGAAGTGGACCACATGGGGCGAATCAACCTGTCCCGCCGAGCGGTGATGGAGGGCGCGCCGCCCCCGTCTCCCGAGGGGCCGCCGCGGCCGATGGCTGATGGGCGCCCCGGCGGTCGTAGCGGCCCCTATCGCGACCGCGGAGGCGGAGGCGGAGGCGGAGGCGGCTACGGCGACCGCCAGCGCGGCGGCTACGATCGCCCAGGCGGAGGTGGCCGAGGCCGGCCGCGAGGCAACGGCCCGCCCGGCCCGCCGGGCGGGCGCCGGCCGCCGCCGGGTGGACGCCCGCAACAGGGGCGCCCTCGCGATGACCGGCGCGGAGGCCGCAGCGAGCCGCCTTCCGGCCCGCCGGGCCCGCCGCCGCCGCCTCGCCCGCCCCTGGGCCGCCGCTGGTAGGAGGCACAACTCCAGGAGGCAGCGCTCATGGCCATCAAGGTCGTAGTCTCCGGCACTGGCAAGATGGGGCAGGAGGTGCTGCGGGCCGTCTGTCGCGAACCCGACCTGGAGCCCGTAGGCGTGGTGGAGAAGGTCTCCACCGAGGAGTTCCTGTCCCTCCCCGACGGCTCCGGTCTCGTCCCCTTCGGGAACGAGCCGGC
>Ga0315275_10006235_pt1 | contig 11381 bp, 11 predicted proteins | sample YL17G03_0_MG_FD_205557 | JGI IMG/M metagenome (GOLD analysis project Ga0315275, IMG submission 205557) | Sediment microbial communities from Yellowstone Lake, YNP, Wyoming, USA - YL17G03_0 | ecosystem: Environmental > Aquatic > Freshwater > Lake > Sediment | place: USA: Wyoming | collected...
GAGATGCTGCGCTTCCAGGTGAAGGAAATCGCCGATGCGGCGCTCACTCCCGGCGAGGAGGACGAGCTTCGGCGGGAGAAGCAGGTGCTCGGCGGCGCCGAGAAGCTCGCCGACGCGGCGCGCTTCGGCGAACAGGCGCTCTATGCCGGGGAAAGCGCGGCCGCGACGACGCTCCGCAAGCTCTCGACGCGGCTCGCTGAGCTCCTAGAAACCGATCCGCGGCTCGGCGAGATCGCCAAGCTCGTCGAGGAGTCCTACACTCTCGTCGAGGAGGCCGGCTGGCGCCTGCGCGAGTACGCCGACAGGGTCGTCTTCGACCCGGGGAGGCTCGAGGCGATCGACAACCGTCTCGTCGAGATCGGCAAGCTCCGGCGGAAGTACGGCGAGTCGATCGACGCGATTCTCGCGTTCCAGGCCGCCGCCGCGCGCGAGCTCGCGGACCTCGATCTCGGCGAAGAAGGCCTGGCCGCGCTGGAGGCGGAGAGCGCCGCGGCGGAGAACGCCGCGCGGCAAACCGCCGCGGCGCTCTCGCAGTCGCGCCGGGCGGCCGGCACGCGGCTCGAATCGCGGATCGTCGAGGAGCTCACCGCGCTCGGCATGAAGGACGCGCGCTTCGAGGCACGATTCGCTCCCGAGCCGGCCGCGCTTTCGGCGCGCGGGACGGACTCCGTGGAATTCTTCTTCTCGGCCAATCCGGGCGAAGACCCCCGCCCGCTCGCTCGCATCGCGTCCGGCGGCGAGCTCTCGCGCATCATGCTGGCGATCAAGTCGGTGGCTCTCGAGGAAGCCGACGCGCCGACGGTCATCTTCGACGAGGTCGACGCCGGGGTCGGCGGCGCGGTCGCCGAGGTCGTCGGCCGGAAGCTCGCCACGCTCGCCCGCCACCGTCAGGTGCTCTGCATCACCCATCTGCCGCAGATCGCCGCCTTCGCCGACCACCACTTTGCCGTCGAGAAGACGACCGCCAAGGGCCGCACGCGCTCGAAGGTCCGCAAGCTCGGGCCCGACGAACGCGGCGAGGAGATCGCGCGAATGCTCGGCGGCGTGAAGGTGACGGCGGAAGCGAGGAAGCACGCCGAGCAGCTTCTCGCCACGGGGCGGAGCCGGAGGAAGGGATGAAGCGAGGCACGCGGCCGCTATTCACGACGCCGATACGCAGTGTGCTCGACAACGCGCTCGATGACTTCCGCCGGGCACTTCGCGAGCGACGCGTCTACGACAACGACGAGAACCTGGCCCGCGCCTGGAACGGCGCCCGCGACTTCGTCGACTTTCTCCTCGACGGTCCGGGCGTGCTGAAGAAGTGGCGGCAGCGCCAGCGGTGAGGACGGTGAGCCGAGCGACGCCGCGGCCCCCGACCCTCGTTGCCATCTCTACGGTCTGGCTGATATGGGTACCCATATGAAGACGACGATCGAAATCGCGGACGCGCTGCTGCGAGACGCCAAGCAGCTGGCCCGGAGCCGCGACACGACGCTGCGGGAGCTTTTCGAGACGGCGCTGCGCCGCGAATTGGCGGCCGCTCGCGCGCAGCCGAGAAGGCGATTCAAACTGCGAAACGTCAGTGTCAAAGGAAAGGGAGTACAGCCGGGAATCGATCTCTCGAACTGGGAGCAGATTCGTAGCCTCATCTACGAGGGCCGCGGCGGGTGATCGCCGTAGACACGAATCTTCTCGTCTACGCCAACCGCGAAGATTCGCCATGGCATTCGGCCGCGGTTCGCTGTCTCGAATCGCTTGCAGAATCAGCAGCGCCGTGGGCGATCCCTTGGCCTTGCGTGCACGAGTTCCTCGCCGTGGTCACCCATCCACGCGTGTTCAACCCACCCACGGCGCTCGAGATCGCGCTTGCGGCCGTCGATGCCTGGACACAGTCACCATCGGTCGTGTTGCTCGGTGAAGCGCCGGGATACTGGGTGACGTTTCGACGACTGGCGGAATCCACCAAGATCGTCGGTCCGCGTGTCCACGACGCACGGATCGCGGCAATCTGCATGCAGAACGGCGTGGAGGTGTTTTGGACGGCCGACCGTGACTTCGGCAGATTTGGCGCTCTCCGCGTCCGCAACCCGCTGATCGATCCGGCGGGTGAGGTGCGCGAGCGCCGGCAGCGCCACGGGCGCCGCCGCCTCGCGCGGTAGCGTGACTCGTCCGCTGCCGATCGATCCGCTTCTACCCGAGATCGTCGACACACTGCGATCCCGCGCGCGGCTCGTGCTCCGCGCTCCGCCGGGCGCGGGCAAGACCACGCGCGTGCCCGCGGCGCTCCTCGACGCGGGCATCGCGAACGGAAAGCACGTGGTCATCCTCGAGCCGCGGCGGATTGCGGCGCGCGCGGCGGCGGAATTCGTGGCCGGCGAGCGGGGCGGTTCGATCGGAGGCGAGATCGGCTACCGCGTCCGCTTCGAGCAGAGAGGCGGGCGCGAGACTCGCCTCTGGTTCGTGACCGAGGGCGTGTTCTCGCGGAGCCTGGTCCGCGATCCCTATGTCGACGAGGTCGGCGTCGTAGTCCTCGACGAGTTCCACGAGCGTCACCTCCAGGGTGACCTCGCGCTCGGCGTCGTACGAGAGCTCCAGGAGACGGTGCGGCCGGACCTGAAGCTCGTGGTGATGTCGGCGACGCTCGAAACCGACGCGCTCGCGGCGTATCTCGGCGGCGCGCCGGTGCTGACCTCGGAGGGTCGGGCGTTTCCCGTCGAGATCGAGTACGAGCGGGAGCCGTCGCGCGCCCGGCTCTCGACGCGCGTTGCTGCCGCGGTCGCGCGCACTCTTCGCGCCGATTCCCGGGGCGGCGATGTGCTCGTGTTTCTTCCCGGTGCTGCCGCGATCCGCCAAAGCGCCGAGGCGCTCGCCGCGCTGGCCGAGGCCGAGGGAATCGACGTCGTGCCGCTCCACGGGGACCTGCCGCTCGACGCCCAGCGACGCGCGATCCTCCCCGGGCCGCGGAGAAAGATCGTGCTCTCGACGAACGTCGCGGAGACGGCGCTCACGATCGAAGGCGTGACGACGGTCGTCGACTCGGGCCTCGCGCGCGAGGCGCGCTTCGATCCGCGCCACGGCTTGAACCGTCTCGAAGAGGTACGCATCAGCCGCGCCTCCGCCGAGCAGCGTGCGGGGCGCGCTGGCCGAACGCAGCGGGGCCGCTGCCTGCGCCTGTGGACGACCGCCGAGCATGCCGAGCGCCGCGAGCGCGAAGTGCCGGAGGTTCTTCGCCTAGATCTGACTGCCGCCGCGCTCGAGCTTCGCGCATGGGGTGCCGGTGACCTACGCTCGTTTCCTTGGCTCGACTCGCCGCGCGACGGAGCGCTCGAGGCCGCGGAGCGCTTGCTTGCCTCGCTCGGCGCGCTGGGGGCCGAGGGGGAGCTGACGGAGGTCGGACGGCGCATGCTCGACCTGTCGGCACCGCCACGTTTGGCCCGTATGCTCGTCGAGGCCGAGCGCGCCGGAGTCGCGGAGGAAGGCGCGCTGGCAGCGGCTCTCGCCTCGGAGCGCGACATCCTGCTCGAGCGTCGAACGTTCGCCGAAGGAGGCGCGGCACCATGGCCGACCGGGCCATCCGACCTGTTGCTGCGGATGGAGCTCTATCATCGCGCGGAAGGCGCCCACGGTCTCGATCCCCGAGCCGTGCGCGCGGTCGAGCGCGCCCGCCGCCAGCTCGCTCGATCGCTCGATCGGCGAGGGGGCGGCGACGCGGACGCGGACGAGGGCGCGATCCTTCGCTCCGTGCTCGCGGGCTTTCCCGATCGCGTCGTCCGCCGGCGCGGGGCGGGATCCATGCGCGGCGTGATGGTCGGCGGGACCGGCGTGGCGCTCGATCCGGCCAGCGTCGTCCGTGAGGCGGAGCTCTTCGTCGCCATCGATCTCGACGGGGGCCCGCGGCGCGAGCGTTCCGAGGCGCGCGTCGGTATGGCGAGCGCGGTCGAGCGGCGTTGGCTCGAGGAGATGTTTCCGGAAAAGATACGCACGGTTCGCGAGGTCGTGTTCGATCCGGCCTCCGAGCGGGTCGTCGGGCGTGCGCGCGAGCTCTACGAGGATCTCGCGCTCCGCGAGACCGTACGGCTCGACGTCGATCCGCTCGCCGCCGCAACCAGGCTCGCGGAGGAGGCGAAGCGTGATCCCGCGCGTGCGCTCTCGATCGGGCGCGACGAGCGGGCGCTTCTCGACCGCGTGCGCTTCCTTGCGCGGATGATGCCGGAGCTCGGCATGCCCGACTCCGAGCGGGACCTTCTCGCTCGCGCCATCGACGTGCTTTCCGCCGGAAAGCGAAGCTTCGCCGAGCTGCGTAGAGCGGATCTCGTCGGCGCTCTTCGCGCCGAGCTGACTCCCCGCCAGATCCAGGCGCTCGTGCGCCACGCGCCCGAGCGCTTGCGCCTGCCCTCGGGCCGCTCGGCGCGCATCACCTACGAGCGCGAGAAGCCCCCCGCGGCGGCCGCGCGCATCCAGGATCTCTTCGGCCTCGCGACCACGCCGCGGGTCGCCGCGGGCCGCGTCCCGCTCGTGATCGAGATTCTCGCACCGAGCAACCGCCCCGTGCAGGTGACCGACGACCTCGAGAGCTTTTGGCGGCGGACCTACCCCGAGGTGCGAAGGCAGCTCCGCGGGCGCTATCCCAAGCATGCCTGGCCGGAGTCACCGCTCGACGCGACGCCCGATACGCCACGCCGTCGCCGCTGACGATCTTGTGCCAAATTGCGGCCGCACCGGGTCGAAAAAATGGCGCCGCAGGTGTCATAGAGCAGGCAGATCGTTCGCGGAACCACGCCAAAAATATACGATTTCGATATTCCCCAAGACTGGTACGAGTGTTGCTCGATCTCTCACTCGGGAGTAGCGAGTCAATGAGTCCTTCACGAGACTATCTCACCGACACTGACATCCGCTTCGAGTTCCGCGTTATGATGCGGTGGTGCCGCCTGTTCCGAAAGACCGCTGTCGACTGGGTGAACCTTGAGGCGAAGCGGTTCCGCGACCGCTATCCCCTGCCGAGCCGCGAGCCTGACCGCGAGGGGCCTGGGCCTCTATCCGAGGCCCAGCCCCTCCGCTAGAAGATCGCCCGCGCGCGGTGCGCGCGTGGCATGAACTGGCTTGCAGCGACGATCTCGCTCTACGTCTCGGTGACGCGTCGCGCGGCCCGGATCGCGATCGTCAACTGGCCGGTCCTCCTGTCCGTCTTCGCCTATTTCTTGCTGATGAGAGTCACGCTGCCGATCGCGCTGGCGCTCGGCGTGCTGGGCGGCTTCCTCCTCGGGCTCGTCTGGGCCGCCTGCATCGCGTCGTTTCTCTATCTCGTGGAGCGGCTCGTGCGGCACGGGCGGGTCTCGTTCGAGGAGTTTCCGGCGAGCTTTGCGCCATACTTCTCGGACGTGATCGGCGTGATGTTCGTCCTGTGGATGCTGCGCACGGTCCTCTCGCTCGCCGTCATGACGAATCCGCAGGGCATGCTCATCCTACGGGTGGTCCAGCTCTTCATCTTCGTCTTCTTGAATGCCGTTCCCGAGCTCATCTATCTCGGGCATCACTCGTCGATGGATCTCCTGACCGAGAGCTACCGGTTCATTTCCGAGAACTGGATCGAGTGGTTTCCGCCGACGCTGCTGGCGGGCGCGATCCTCGTCTTCCTGACGGAGGTGTCCCTCGGCGGATGGGCAGATCTGCTGAAGTGGGCGCTCGTCGCTCTCTTCGTCTACTTCATGATGGTGCTGCGCGGGCTGCTCTTCGAAGAGCTATCCGGCAGCACGCGCCGCGGTCGCGCGTTCCGCTACCGATTCCGCTAAACGGCTTGAACGATCACGAAGACGACGATGCTGCCGAAACAGAGCAGGTGGTCTCGACAAATCGATCGCGCCAAGGCGCTCTGCCCGAGCGGGGAATCGCTGCGCGAACCGAGCCGAACGGCATTGGGATAGACGCGGAGAAGCGCAAGCACGATTGGCCCGCCGCCAAAGAGCAGGGAGACGCACCCGATCCAGGCGGACGCGTCGGAGGCGATCTGGGTGATGACGGCGGCGATCGTCACCAGCATCACGAGCGCGATCGCGTAACCCATGGGCCGAGCTTCGGTGGTGACTCGCCTGTAGTATGCGGCGATCGAGCGCAGGACTTCTTCCGGCAGCTCGGAATTCCCGTCCTTATAGCGAAGGACTTGAACGTCGAACATCAGATCCATCCAGAGGACGGCGAGCAGAAAGCCGCCGCAGAGAGTGGGGACGGCAGACATTCAAGTTTCCTCCATCAATCTTGAACTCGCCGCAAGCTTCTGATTTCATCCCCCCTCTATGGGCACGGGGCTGTAGCTCAGTTGGGAGAGCGCCTGAATGGCATTCAGGAGGTCGAGGGTTCGACTCCGTTCAGCTCCATTGTAAAATCAATGGCTTACGAAACAAACCACATTTGGTCACTCCTGCTAGGTAACGAGTAGGTAACTGAGCTCGCCACGACTTCCACGGGCGAGTTGCTTTCTCACCCCTCCGGCTTCGCAGTCAGCTCACTATGCATTCGGGGCTGAACACCGAGCCGATTCGACCAGACCTTGATTCGGCAGTCCCTCGAGCGCGCCCACGAAGTATAGCCCGTTCCGATCGGAGCCTCGCCGGGGCTACCTCGGAGCCGGAGATGTGCTATCCGAGGCGACGCCGATCTCTGCGCGTGGAAGAGGATTCTGATCATGGACGTCACTCGAAACGATCCTGCTCAGCCGACCGCTGCCGACGCGCCGATTTCATTCCATCGGGACACTCTACCCGAAGACGATTCTGAAGCAGCGCGCGTCCTGCGCTCCATAGCGCATGGCAAGACCGGGCGAATCGCTCCAGATCTGCTCGTGGAGCACGTGATCGCGATCACCGCCGACGCCGGGTGGCCGGTCCGCCGCGCCGCCATGGAGGCATTGCTTCGCCGCCTCCAGTTCGCAGAACGCGACGAGCTGAAGGTCGCGAAGCGGCCGCCGCGGGGGAAGCCTTTCGGCCTCTATTCGACGCGACGCCCCGGCGGGAGTGAGCGCCCATACCGGAGCTTGCTCGCCAGCGTTCACCCGTTGCGCGGCAGTTGCGATTGCGCTGACTTCCTGCGGAGCTCACTCGGCTTGTGCAAGCACCTGCTCGTGGTCCTCCAAGACCTCGCGCTTCGCGACCGAGGCTTTCGCCGCTCGACGGGTTCCTGGTCTCTCGGCCCAGGTGAAGCCCTTCTCGCCTGGGATCCACTCCGCCCGCTGAGCGGTGCGGGAGACAGCCTCGAACGCCTGCGGCTCGTCGACGGCGGAGAGAACGGCGCGGCTGCCGGCCCCTGCGCGCGACTCGAGCGTGAATGGTTCGCTCGAGATCGCGGCGGCGAGCTTCGTCTCCGCCTCGCACACTCGGATGATCCTTCGACGCGTCTCGGCCTCGTGCGCGGCCTGCTCAGGAGCATCGCAGGAAACGGGGCGGCTGGGCTCGTCGCCGAGCCGGCCGCCCGGGCGCTGCTCGAGGCGGAGCGGCAGCGGCTCGAGCTCGTGACCGCCAACCTCGCAGGCTTCGGTTCCCTGCGCGCCGCGCTTCGGGGTCTCAAGCGGAAGCTCTACCCGTATCAGCTCGAAGGCGTGGAGCGGTTCCTGGCGAGCGGGCGGCTCCTGCTCGCCGACGACATGGGCCTCGGCAAGACGGCGCAAGCGATCGCGGCCTGCCATGCGCTTCTCGAGATCGGACGTGTCGAGCGCGGGCTCGTGATCGTGCCGGCCAGCTTGAAGCCCCAGTGGCTCCGTGAATGGCAGTTCTTCAGCGACGCCCCGGTAGCGGTCGTGGAGGGCCCGCCGGCGGAGCGAAAGCGCACGTACCGCTCGCGCTCCCGCGGTTTCTTGATCGTGAACTACGAGCAGGTGCTCCGCGACCTCGATCTGATGCGCACCTTCGAGCCGGGGATCGTCGTTCTCGACGAAGCGCAGCGGATCAAGAACTGGGCGACGCGCACCGCCATGACGGTGAAGATGCTCAAGCCCCGCTTCCGCCTCGTCCTGACCGGCACGCCGATGGAGAACCGGCTCGACGAGCTGGCCTCGCTCCTCGACTTCCTCGACGATACGGCGTTCGAGCCCAAGTGGCGACTGGCCCCCTGGCATTCGGCGCAAGCCGATGGGAAGCGCGAAGTTGTCGGCGCGAGGGACCTGGGAACGCTTCGCACTCGCCTTAGGGGCGGCATGCTCCGCCGCGTCCGCAGCGAAGTGTTGAAGCAGCTCCCCGAACGAACCGACACCGTCGTGCCGGTCGAGTTTACCGACGCCCAGCGTGCCGAGCACGACGCACTGAGCCAGCCGATCGCGCAGCTCGCGGCGACTGCCAGCCGGCGTCCTCTCACACAGGCGGAATTCCTTCGCCTGATGAGCCTCCTCACCACGCAGCGGGTGATCGCGAACGGCCTCGCGCAGTACCAGTTCGAGCGGGTCTGGGATGGGATCTCGCGGGTCGCGCGTCCGCAAGAGGCGCTGCTGCGCAGTCTCTCGACGCCGAAGCTCGCGGAGCTCCGCCAGATCGTCGCGCAAGTCGCGGTCGAGCAGGCGCGGAAGATCGTGGTCTTCAGCCAGTGGCGACGCATGCTCCGGCTCGCCCACTGGGCGGTGGCGGATGTTCTCGGCGATGCCGGGCTGCGCGCCGTGTTCTTCACCGGTGAAGAGGGGCAGCGGCAGCGCACGCGGAACATCGTCGACTTTCACGACGACCCCACGGCGCGGGTGCTCTTCGCGACCGACGCCGGCGGCGTGGGACTCAATCTGCAGCGTGCCGCGAGCTGCTGCATCAACCTGGAGCTGCCCTGGAACCCAGCCGTGCTCGAGCAGCGCATCGGGCGCATCCACCGCCTCGGCCAGAAGCGACCGATCGATGTCTACAAGCTGGTGACGGAGTCGAGCATCGAGGCGAAGATCGCGGGGCTCGTGGCGGACAAGAAGGCGCTCTTCGCAGGCCTCTTCGACGGCACGAGCGACGAGGTCCGCTTCGATCGTTCGGGCTCGTTCCTCGGGCAGCTCTCGAAGATCACGGAAGCGGCGCCGGCCTTGGTTGCGAATGACTCAGAGCAGGAGCTCGACGCGCTTTCGGATGATACGGAGGTCGAACGGGCGATCGACGCTGGTGACGGCGGAGATCCTCCGGCTGCCCCGGCGCGCGCCGAAATTCCGGTCGCCGCTCCGGCGCCCGCCGAGGTCGCGGTTTCTGCTCGGCAGCTGGAGGAGATGTTCGCCGGTCTCGAGGTTCGAGCCCGAGCTGGTGGTGGTCTCGTGATCGAGGCTCGACCGGAGACGGCGTCAGCGCTGCTCGCGATGTTCCAGGGAATGGCGAGCCTACTCGGAGCCGTCCGGGGTGCGGACACCCGCGTCCGATGAGTTCGTCAGCGTGATTCATCGCGTGGATCAGAATCCGAAAGAAGCTCTGCTCGCCGAACTTACGCGAGAGGAAGCTCGCCTGGCCGTCCTCGATCGAGAACGCGAGGAAGCCAGATCGCCGCCCTGTAGCATCGGCTCTCCGCCTCTCGACCGCGTTGAGAGCGACGCCGGCTCCGGCATCCAGGGCGTTTACCGGGCGCTCGCTCGTGACCAGCTGCGAAACCGCCTCATTCTGGACGACGTGCTGCAGACCCTTGCGGAACGGGGAGCCCCAATCGTCCTCACAGAGAACAAGGATCATCTCGACTACCTCGCGACGGAGACTCACGCGTTCGCCCGGCACGTTCTCGTCTTGCGCAGCGGGATGTCGGCAAAGAAGCGCCGCGGAACGGCTGCCAAACTCGCCACGATTCCGGATGAGGAGGAGCGCATCCTTCTTGCGACCGGCCGCTACATCGGCAAGGGCTTCGACGACCCGCGGCTCGACACGCTCTTCCTGGCGCGGGCGATGTCCTGGAAGGGGAGGCTGGTCCAACGGGGAGGCCTCATCGGCTTCACCCGCGAAAGAGCGAGGTGCGGATCTTCGACTACGTAGACCGCGATCCGGTCCTGCTGCGAATGTTCAAGCGGCGTTTCCGCGCGTATCGCGCCATCGGGTGCGCCCACGGCGAGACGCTGCTCGGCTACTCGGAACCGTGCGACGAGCCGACGATCGAGTGGGACGAAGATGCCCGTCACCATTTCGACGAGTCGGGGCGGGGATCGTCTTGACCCGCGAGTCCGGACCCGCCGTCGTCGCTCTCGCCGGCTCCAACGGCGCTGGGAAGTCTACAACCGGCCCTGTCCTCCTTCGGGACACGCTCGGGATTACGGAGTTTGTCAACGCCGATGTGATCGCTCAGGGTCTTTCAGCGTTCAATCCGGAAGGCGCGTCGATTGCGGCCGGCAGGGTCATGCTCGCGCGCCTTCACGAGCTCGCGGATCGCAGAGTAGACTTCGGTTTCGAGACTACGCTCGCGGGCCGTGCCTACGCCGGTTGGATTAAGGAACTGCGAAGGAGAGGCTACACCTTCCATCTGATCTATCTCTGGCTACGGGACGTCGATCTCGCCATCAAGCGAGTTAGAAAGCGCGTCGATCTCGGCGGCCACGATGTCTCAGAGCAGACGATTCGCCGTCGCTACCGGGCTGGATTGGTGAACTTCTTCGGCATCTACCGATCTCTTGCGAAGACCTGGCGGTTCTACGACAACTCCTTCGAGGGAGGGCCCCTCTTGATCGCTGAAGGCACAGGGAGCAAGGTCAGGACCATCCGAGATCGAGACACTTGGCTTACGGTGAGCCGCGAGCTGAAGAACAAATGAAGCGCAAACCTCGTCGCTCTGTCGACGAACTCATGGACGAGGGGACGCTGGTGGATGCCGCTCTGCGGCGCGCGGCTCGCGACGCACTTCGGCGTCACAAACTTGCTGGTGTACCGATCGCCGTCTGGCGCGACGGTAGGACGGTCGAGATCCCTGCCGCACGGATCAAGATTCCGGTTGACCGTCCGGAAGGAACGATGTCCGTGTCCGGGAGAATGCGCCCCGAGGTTTCCGAGTCAAGGTAACGGTCGAGAAGAACAAAAGCCCACAGGATAAAGGGATCCGTCCTGAGACCGGGATGGTCGTTGATGGCATTCAGGAGGTCGAGGGTTCGACTCCCTTCAGCTCCACTTTCCAAGCTGTTGATTCATCGATGGCTTTCGAATTGCCGGAGCGGGTGGGCCTCGCGTCGGCGCTCATTTTGACCGCCAGTTGACCGCCATCAGCTTTCAAGCCGCTCCGCTCTGAGTTTCTTCGGATGGAATCACCGCACCGGCGAGGCGAAGCAGCTCGCGGGCGAACCGCCGCACCGTCGCTACCGTGATCCCGGATGAGCCGAGCTGCGACCGCAGCCACACCGCCAGAGCGTCGGTGAAGCAGAGAAGCAGGACTTTCCCGCCGCCGGCAGCGAATCGCATCGCCGCCTCACGCGCGAGGATGGTCTTGCCGGT
>Ga0315275_10006236_pt1 | contig 11379 bp, 19 predicted proteins | sample YL17G03_0_MG_FD_205557 | JGI IMG/M metagenome (GOLD analysis project Ga0315275, IMG submission 205557) | Sediment microbial communities from Yellowstone Lake, YNP, Wyoming, USA - YL17G03_0 | ecosystem: Environmental > Aquatic > Freshwater > Lake > Sediment | place: USA: Wyoming | collected...
TTAAGGTTTGGAAAAAGGGCCCACACACCCTTACGTTCTCCTGGAGCAAATGGAGCATGTCAATATCAAAGGGGATGTACTTGTCAGCGTCACAAGTAAACTTAATCTTTGATACGCTGCCGATTGGGCCGTATCCTGTCTTTAGGGCCTGGATCAAAATTTGGCGAAGGGGGTAGTCCCTTTGGATTGGAATGGACTGAATCGCCCCGGATACCTCCGTGTAGGAGAACATTTCTTTTGTCATCAAAAAACCCTCATTCGGTTCCGCGCCATCTTCCATGATATTTGCAATAACCGTTAAATCATGTCCTGACGCTGCCCATGCCGTAGCCGACGGCGTAGTGAGGGTATTTGTGATCCGAATCTGTGGGTTCTTAAATGACTTTGGATGGAAGAAATGTTTAGGGTCATTTAGAAACAGACCGAAAGGAATTGTGCACGATTCCACCTGGACCGCACTTGTTTCAAGGGTTAGGTCCATCAAGGGCAGATAATTTGTTTCAAAGGCGTTCAAAGCCTGGAACTCTTTCATGGTCCCCGAAGCGATAACGTCTGAGCCGTCGATAATCTCAATCTTAGTAAACTCATCGTGTGGCTTGACGATAGAAGCCTCTGTCATGCCTGCTCCGTTTGTCATCCTGACGATTACATCAATAGAGGATATTGGGTCCGCTATATTGATGTCCTGGGTTTTAACCCTGGCAGCGGTAAAGGCGTCCTGGTAAATGAGATATGTTTTTCTGACTTTCATGGGTAATTTTCACCTCCGTTTAAATAAAATGGGGTTTTAAGTTTTAGGATATTTATCCCGTTTTCTTCTTTCTCAGCGCCTGAGAAATCGTTTTGACCCTATCCAGGTTCCGGAGATCTCCTCGAGGGAATCGAGGAGTCAAGGTCGTCGCCTTGATCACGTCCGCATATGGAGCGAATCCAGCGCCGTAATCCGGAGCAGCGATAACGACACCCTCCGCGAACCTGCCCGGCCCCTTCCTCGAGGCCTTGTCCTGCCACTTGGCAGTGCCGGCCTTGCCAACTCCCTTGGCGTAGGAATCGGACGCGGCTGCGGCGACCATAGCTGCCTTGTGGGACTCCTTGGCTGCGGCAGCAGACTGAGCCCAGTCCCGCTTCGGGTTCTTGATCCCGAGCGTGTAGTCCTCGGTCCTCTGCGGAGTCACGCGCCCCCACTTGTCTTGAATTGCCTGAATACTCTTGATCTCTGCCATGACAAATACCTCCTTTGGATTTGATAGCGACAAAAAGTCGCTCCCTGGTCATTTTCCATCCATATATCAGACATTTTGTCACTTGTCAAGTGTTATTTTTTTGCATAGCAGGTATGCAAACTTTTCATACCACTAGGTAAAAATACAGGCTTGACAAATGGGATCCCTTTTTGGGAAGATTAAAGAAAACTTTCCCGGAGGTTTACCATGCAATCACAAAAGACAGCAATCCTGATGACCCTAATTGGAGTCGCGAAGTGCCACAATAAACCCTATTGCTTTGTTTCCCAGGAAAGGCAGCTTCAGCTTCTTAAAAAATACCACTCATGGAATATCTCAAGGCGCACCCTTAATCGGAGACTCCACGAGCTCGAGAGAGAGGGATACTTCATCAGGATCCGGAGACACCTCAAGGCGCAAGATGGTCATTTAATCCTTCGGAGCACCCTTTATAAGTTTTGTGGAAAACTTTTCCACTATCTTGCTGGGTTGAAACGGTGGCTGGCCTCTGTCTTCGGCGTCTTTGCTGTGCCAAAGATGGCACAACATAACTCAATCCATGAGAGTAAGGTTTCTTTCGAGGTTATCCCCAATGTGGAAATCCTGTGGAATCCTGATGAAAAAGGTAGGGCTTCGCCTATTTTGGGTCCCCAGGGGCCCTAAAAGGCATCAAGTCGAAGCCCATCTAAAGGCATTTTATCAAAACCTCAATTCTCCTTTAGGGAGAAAGTCAAACCCAAGGGGGTAGTCTATGAATCCGACCGAATTTGCGATGGCCTGTATGTTGGTTTCTTTAAAATGGAGAGCTTCAGTGACGAGCTGGGGCCGAACTGAAAAAAGAAATGCTTTTATTGGAGGCGTCCCAGGATCTTTTCATCTCAACTGGCTTGGGATGGATATTGTCCTGGACGATCAAAAAAAAGAGCTTGCATTTGAGAAGGATTGTGGTATATTCGACCTCACCGCTCTTTATGAGGGCGACCACTATCACCTTCAACCTAAAGCGATTTAAAAGGAGGGAATATGTTTAAACTGCCGCTGTATGTGATTTTTTTGGTGGGCGCGATCGTTGTTCCAGTTCTATCGAAGGTCTGCGAAGCCCTTAAGAAAAGGGCCGCAGAGACGCCGGAGACGTGGGACGACGTTGCTGTCGGCGCCTTCGAGACAGTCCTTGAATTTCTTAAGCAGCCCGGACTCTTTGAACCCAAGAAATAAAAAATGGAAGTCTGGAAAATTAAGGAAGGTCTTTACCAAAGCTCGAAGATCGATGACCTCGAGGTTTTTGAGTCGTACAACTTCGATGCGGTGATCGACCTCGAGGGCGGCTTTGATAAAATTCCAAACAAGGAAGTTACCTACCTTCACTTCCATTTTTACGACGTCCCCTGGCTCCCGAACAAAATCAAGCTGGGTGCCGCGGTACTATTTGGCTTTTCTCTCTGGTATGACGGGGCCCGGGTCTTGGTTCACTGTACTCAAGGGATAAACCGGAGCTCGCTGGTAAACGGGATGATCCTGAACCTTAGTGGATATACCGGCAGGGAGGCCGTCGAGATCATCACGACGGCCCGTCCAGGGGCCCTCTTAAATCCAATCTTTCGCCTTCACCTCCTGCGGCTCGCCTAAGCCCCAGGCTCAACCTTCTTCCAGGGGTCAATCCCATTTTCTTTGTACTGGTCGAGCTTTGCCATTTCGACCTTGAAACAATCCGGGCACAGCCCGTGCGTCTCAGAGTCGTCGTCGAGAGGTTCTTTTAAACCAAACATTAAACCACAAACACAACAAACCCTCCTCATCTCAACCTCCTTCCTGTTTCAGGCTCCTTAGGAGTCAAAGCCGTTGACCGGATCCCCCTTAATGCTTTTTTGAAAGTCTCATCAACCGTCGCATTGCCGTACCAGTGACGGTAATCTGAATATTTGGTAAAGATAAAACGCGCTTTAGGTTAGGGACCTTCATCTCCTTAACTCTGCGGATTCTATCCTCCGCACATGTCACCTCGCCATACTTAGTTTTGAATGGATTTTTCATGATATTCTTTTCCCTCCTGCCTCAGGCCCCCCAGGGGTCCGAACGGCTTTTATTTTTTCCTGAACTTTAGTGGCATCATCGCCGAATCAATCGCCTCATAAACATCAATCCCATGCAGGACATTTAACAGGGCAACCCGAAGCTCCCGTTCGTCCATATCCAGGATCCGGGGCGTCAAATCCTTCTTCGCCTTAAGCCTGTCAATCTCCGCAAGATAATTTATCGCTGGCATCCCCTCACCTCCTTTTTTCCAACTCCCTTACCACCCATGCGGCGAGGTCGTGAGGTGGTGTTTTAAAATCGAGGCGAGCGAGATCCGCCACTATTTTAAGGAGTTCTTCAATTATTTCTGCAATCTCTTCACCCCTTCCATATTCAGGATTCACCACATTAACCCCTTTCTCCCCGCATGACCGATAGGTCACCCCTAGAAAAACCGCAACTAATCTCGTGCAAGCCGGACTATCGGGACCGGGATGTCGATGTCTTCCCGAATTTTTCCACATCGGATTACCTGGACAGAATACAGTCCAGCGCCGTGGTAGGAGATCTGCATCCGGCCCCCTCTTTTAATTTTAAGCTCTTTTCTAATAATACTCTTTTTCATCTTCGTTCTCCTTTCTTTTTTATAGTTGCAATTTAAGTGCCAAATTTTCCCCTCAACCCCTTGTGGTAAGTGGCCGAACTGACCACAAGATTTAGTCAGTTATCACAAGGCTCCCTGTCAATTTTCGTCACAACCCCGCAAATATTATCTACCATTCATATCACCTCCCTTCATAAAAAACCATAAATCTTTTTTCCCCCTCTTCGCCTAAGACTGAGAGAGGGAAAAAAGATAATCGAATCTCCGCAACCATCAAGACGGCCCATAAACGAGCACGGCTTCAAGGGGCATGACGGGACTTTGGGAGCAATTTTTACAGCACTTATTAAAAATCAGCGAAGCGAAGTACTATGTGGTAAATATTGCGGAGTCCTGGCGTGACCCTTGAAATGTGCCACCAAAGGATTCGACGGCCGTCCGGGGTTTGACTTTTTGCTTGACAAAAGCCTGTTGGTCTTGTAGAGTCCTTACGTATGAATCACACCTGGATTCGTGGTGAAAAATGTGTGTGTTTTTTTTGTGGAATGGAGATCAAACCTTGGCAAATTCGTTCTGGCAGGCTTGGTCCCTGTGAGAAGAAGCAAGGGATAAGATACAGGCGGCCAGACCTTCACAAGCGGAGGAAAAAACATGATTGAAAAAATTCAACTAATTAAACTCGACCAGATCGACCGGCCGGTAAAAATTTCAAGGGAGATCATAGATCCTGAAAAAATCCGTGAGCTCGCCGAATCGATCCGGGAGAGCACCCTTTTGCAGCCCGTTCTTTTGCGTCCGGTAAACGGTCGCTTCGAGATGGTCGCTGGCGACCGGCGATACCTTGCCCACAAACTACTTGGCCTGAAAGAAATAAAAGCGATCGTCCGGGATCTCGATGATCGCGAAACAATCGTTGTTCGTGGAATTGAAAACCTCCAGCGCGTAGACCTTAGCCCATCAGAAGAGGCGGCATTGTATTTGCTTCTAAAAGAAGAGGCCGGACTAACCGTAAAGGATATTGCCAAGAAGACCGGGAAGTCTACAAACACAGTGACAAGATATTTGAACTTTGGGCGATGTCCTGAAGAAGTCCGGAGAGCGGTAGACCGGAAGGACATCTCCCTCAATACCCTCGAAGTACTCATGGAGATAGGAGACGCAGTCTCATTTGATTATTATTTTAAGATGGCCTCTTCAAACGGGATTGTGCCTTCGGTCGCCCGTTTGTGGGTTGATGATTATCAAAAAACAAAACTCGGCACTTACTACACAGACGACGGGGGTGCCCCCCCCGTAAATATTGAGATTGAACAAAAACCCATCTTCATTACCTGTGAGGTTTGCCTTGGTCCGTGCGAAATTAAGGTCGTCAGGAACCTAACCGTTTGTCCCACTTGCCGAGCGAAAGTAAAGAATCAAAATGTCAAAACTGCGTGAGGCAATTGAGGCCTGGAAAGAATCGCCGCCATATGAAGGGGTCAGGGGAGCCGAACTTGAAGACATCGAAAAAATCGAAATCGAAACTCAGGCCAAAATGGAGACAATCCTCGAGGCCATGGAGTGGCCTCAGCTTATTGTTTTTCGGTACGGCGATTCCGATCGGGTTGCGGCGCCTTTTGTTTTAGGGATAAGCTCCGAAGGAAATCCCCTCATGCGAGCCTATCAGCTCGAGGGAATTTCCAGGAGCGGTAAGGGGGAGGGCTGGCGGATCTTCCAGATCCGTAAGATGGAGAACGTAGAAAACCACCAGGACTTTTTCAACAAAGAAGACTTTGACTTCCAGAGGTACTACCCCTGGATCCACAAAGTCTTCAAAATGCTCTAAGGAGGTGATGTGGAAATGAGATTGTGGGTGGGCTTCCCATAAAGCCCTGAGTCTAATGGCCGAGATTAAATTCTATTCAAGCGATTCAAGACCCATGGGGGTTAAAGACTAGGCCCCCATGGTTTTTCTTTTGGAGGTTTTTAATTATGGGTTACTCAATTAAAAAGCACGAAGTTGACAGACTTCTAAACGTCCTCGTTCCATTGGGTTGGACGCTTATTGAAGAGCGTTATGAAAATGGGGGTATCACCCTCCTCATCCACAAAGAACTCTCTCGAGAGCTTTTAGCTGCCTCCGGCGAACTTGAAAAGATGTCTTCCCCTCAGTGATGGTTTTGTCCCCCCCTTCGCCCGATTAGAATTTTTTTGTATTCAATTCCCGCACAGATCCGGCTCCAATACCAGGCCAAGAGCGGGAAGAGTCCCCTGGCATCAGGGTGAGGGATTAAAAATTTCTGGTACAGAAATTTGCCGAACCCCGAAGAGAACGAAGTGAACGAAGCCGGAGGCGGAGGCTGCCCCCGCCGTAGGGGATGCCAGGGGACTCTTCCCGCTCTTGGCCTAACAAAGATTTTATAAGGGATCTGTGCGGGAATTGTCTTGGTTTTGGTTTGAGGGCGAAGGGGATTGTTTTTGATTTTATTTTTATTCTGGGATCCCGGGCTCTAATCGGCAACGAAGATCTCATCGAGCTGATCTTGGATTGCTTGCCATTCCGGGAAGATCTCCGCGGCCGCGTCAAAAGCCCTTTTTGGAAACGTCCTCATCCATTCGATTCCAATGGAGCTTCCGAACCTTGCGACGTCCTTGATCGCTGGCGCCACGCCGGTTGTTCTTTCATAGTCTCCGATGTAGTCGGCGAGCGTAGCGATTGCCGACTCCGGAGCATCCGGAGGGATTAAGTAGATCTCCCTCATCATATCCTCTGCAACGGCCCACCATGCCGTCATGCCGACCCTGACTTCATGGTCGTCAGAAAACGACCTGATCACGTTTTTGGTGAACCCAACCACCTGCTGCCCGGCGATCATAGCTTCCCACTCATGGGAATATTTTAAAGCGTAGGTTTGGAATGAATCTTTTATCATGGGAGCGTATGTGAAAGCGATCTCCTCGATCGTCGCGTACTCTTTATCGAGGTGTGGCCATTTAAGGGTTGACTTCCATTGTGGTGAGTGTTCATCAAGTATGTCGATCGTTGTCGGATCTGTTGGCGCCGGTGCCCTGAACCTAAAGTCTCTTAGGCCTTTAAAGTTTGTAAGCGGATCGTTTTCGATCCACCAGGGCATTAACCCCTGGATTGCTGAATTGAGCATCATAAAAGCCTTGGTGTGATCTTCCTTAAGAAAGTCGTCCTTCCCAGTCGACATAATCATGTCGCCGATCAGGGTGTTTGGGTAGATCATCATCGCCTCTTCTGGCGGGCCTGGAAGCCAATCCCAGGGTTTCTTTATTTTTTCAATAAACCAATCATGGACCTTTTCCTGAAGGCCAAAATAAAACCCGCCGATTCTGGCAGATTCATTTTTTAGATTATCGTCTAACTCTCCCAGCGATCGCTTTATATAGTTATAGTCTGCGACTCCCGCCTTGGCCGAGGCGGTTGCGACATCTTTTACGGTGCCATAAACAATAAGCCTATTTATTTCTGACCAATACTCAGGGTTGAGCGCCTTCGAGGCAGCATCAGTTACCATCCCCATGAGGCCGCCCAAGCATAGGCCTACCCCAAAGAGTTGGTCTGTGGTTTGAAGGATTTCTAGGATTTCACCAAAACCCGGAAGGGTACGCTGAAGGCGAAGGGCTCGGTTGGCCGCTGCCTTTGCGTGGAATGGGTTTCTTTCCGCCAAACCCTCAATTTTCCTTTTTCCTCCCTTTGCTGCGAAAGAGGCCCATGAGATCAGGTTCAAAGCGTTTAAAATATCTGCGCCTAATAAAACCCATCCCAACCCAGGGACAATACGGCCCAAAAGTCTAGGAGCTATTTTAGCGGCGATCCTTCCTAAAACTGAAACAGTGATAAGACCGTCTTCGACGTTGTCAAGAACCGCAGCGACCGCGCCATAATTTTTCATCCATGCTGGCGTTGCGCTCGATAACGCCTTTAAGAATCTGAATTTTTTGTAATGCATGGTTTCGATTTGTTCAGGCGTCAAGGGTGAAGGAAGTCCCCTCTTCGTTGCCCAAAGATGGGCCGCCCTTTCTTCTGCGGAAATCCGTGCTTTTGGAATGATGTGGATTACGTCCGAAAATCCTGGGATGTTTACTGTGTTCCCGTATTTCGCCTGGTATGCGGTGCGTCGCTTTTCAAACTCTGCGGTTGTGAACTTCGGTAGGAACCCGGAAAAGTCAATCCAGGTCCGCTCATTGTAGTCCGTCCGCACCCGGGCCAGCTCCGCCTGGTAAGACGGAACGGCCCGGATTGCGTTGTAATACGGGGTTTTTCCGTATTCTAAAGCCCTTAAAACGTCCTCTTTTGCACTCATCAGGATCCCTCCGGAGGAATTTTCTGGTATCTTAGCATAAAAGAGGTGGTTTTGTATAGCTGGTCATTGCGCTGATGGCCCCAGGGCAAGAGATCTCCCCCGGGTTAAGGGGTTAGTATGGTGGGTTTTTGGGTTTTGGGTGGCGGTTCAATGGTTATGATCTCAACCCGGTAGTGCTCAAGGATCCTCCTTAAATCAGAATCGATGAACGGACACAGCAATATCATTTTTGCGGGCTTCTTTATCTTTGGATCCTCTTCCCACAAAAACTTATAACTAAGGCACTGTCCCACCGCCCGCAAATAAGGTGACGAGGCAACCTCAATAATCCAGAGCTCATTTTTCTTCTCTCCGATCGCATCGATCCTTTTCGCTGTCGAAGCATACCACATCTTTTTCATCGCCTCGTCTGCATCGATGTTTGTCATGTCCGGACCTCCGACCCGGACATTGTAATAAAATCTCTCAAAGTTGGAGGCGTATCGATCGAGGAAAAGATGCCAAAGCGGTACGTCCGGAGGCAGCATCTGCTCTGGATCCCCGCGCCAGGTTATTTCGTATGGTCTTCCAATGTCTGTTGGCAATTTGGGCAGCCCCGTTTAATCCACCTAATATCTGTTTCGATTTTAGTGAGCCTCGATGCTATGTGAACCAATCCACCCGCAAGGGTGAAAAGATTAGCCAGGGCAATTCCGAAAATCATAATCCACGCTTCGTATGACATGGTTTATCCTATTCCCATGATTGGGAGGTACTGAAGTTTTGCACTTTCATAAGTCAAGGAAAAATCGTCGAAATGGATTTCTCCAACTAAGGGATCGTCTTTAGACATTAAAACGTAAATTTCAGAACCCACAAGAGACCAATCCGAAGGAAGGGTTGGGTCGACATAAAAGTACCACCACCGATTGCCGCCATAAGGCTGGGCTACCCAATTATTATAATCATAGGTCCCGTCAGCAATGCCCCAGCGAAAATTCAATCCATTGGGGGACTGCCCATTAAAATGAGCCCAAAACGATAGGGTGTTAAGTTTTCCGGTGGCGGGTTTTATATAGGGGTATTTTAAGGAGATGGTTTTCGTTAAGGGGTAATCTGGAGGAGTACAGCCGATGTATCCTGATTTGCCCCAAAGAGGGCCCGGGTACCACGCTATGTCTCCAATCCAGTTTCCCTTACTGGAAGTGAACTCTCTATCTTCCTGGTTTAGTATGGCCTGCATTTATGATGGCCTCTAATCCTTCTCATAGAAATACGAAATAAACCCTCCGACGTGGACGCCCGCGCCGTCGGAAGTTATTGTAAATCCTCCCTCACCTAAGGGCAATGGAGAATTTCCAAAAGCGATTACCATCCCCCTGGGTTCATCTGCTCCTCCGAGATCCATGGATCCGGAGGGTCCGAAAATTCCCATACCGAAAGTGATATTAGTTTCTCCGTCTACGGTCAAAACGATCGCAGAGAGATAAGACCTCCATCCCGGAGTCTGTCGGATTACAACGTGCGTGCCGGCATCGGGGATGTCGATATTCCAGGCCCTTGCGTCCTTCCACCATTTCGGGTATGGGGTTCGTTCGATTATAAGTTCTGGTTTCTCGGTGGGTTGTTTCGGTGCGGCCGGTGCAGGCGACACCGGCGGCTTAGGTGTTGGTGTGGTTACTGGCTCTTTCTTGATTTGTCCCCGGAGCGCTTCTCTCTGGGCAGGCGTTAAATCGTAAGCGCCGGCCCAGACGTCAAAGAACTCGTCTCGAGTAAGTCCGATTCGTCCCGCGGCCCAAATCTCAAAATCTTTTATTGTGGGGACCGGTGGCTTAGGTTTTTCCGTAGCTTTCGGGGTTGTGGTTGGTTTGTCTGCCATGGCATCAGATCCACCAACCCTTGATACTTAGGAAGAGATCTGTAAATGTGGTATTAGTTGCCTTGTACTGCAATTTTTGATTGTCCGAAATAGGGCATATAGCGTCTGTCGAGAAGTAAGTGTCTGTATAGGGTTCTGCAAACCAAACGACATTAGTGTCGTTTGAATTTCCTTTTTTGCGTAGTTGTATTGTTGATCCTATGACGTCGTCCCGCAAGAGGATGCGGAGAAGGACCGCCTTCGCGTTTTTTGGGACAATAGAAGATAGGTCTAAATCTCTCCATGTATCGTCAGTCGTAAAGCTACCCGTGGCGAAATCCCAACCTAACGGATCTCCGCGATCCACAAAACCCTTTCTAATTCCAATTTTCGCCATTGCGGTTCACCTCTATTCCAGCAGCAGATAGAGCTTGCCCTGGATCGTTGCTTTCAAGACGTCTCCGCTGGTGCATCCGGTTAACCTGCAGCATACCCTTTCTTGTTCTGTGAATTTTAACTCTGATTCGGTCCAATAAACCTCTCCGGCCGCAGGTGCTTTTTCTTCCTCAAGGGGTATAAAGGTTCCACAAGATTTGATTCCGATTCTTAAATTAGTGTAGGAAGTGGTTTCGTTTTCGACCGAGACGTGATCTACGATGAGGTAATGGTTTTCTTTAAGTGGAGGGGTTTCCAGATCATCAAAGGTTGCCCCCCCACTATTTTTTTGGATAATTTCCCTGTAGTGCGACCAGCGCATATTAACCTCCCTTTAGGATTAAATTATTCCCTTAACTGTTGGGTAATCACATTTACCAATCCGGCTGCAGCACCACCGGTTAAGAACAACTTAATATCCCCGAAACTTGAGAGGTCAAGCCAATCCGAAGGCACATCTTTTTTTCCAAAAGGCAACAAAACGCAGCTATGAGGTGCGTATCCAATAGCCTCACAATCTGCCAGCGCTTCTGCCGTGGAGACAATGTCGGTTGCTCCCTGGAGCACATCTTCAACGCCCATCGTCTCACCGGCATAAGTCAAAACCGTTGCCGTGTGGAGGGTCGTACCCATTGTCAACCAGCCCTTCAGTAAATAATAGAGGTCCGCATAAATGTTAGCAGCTCCGGTTATTCTTTTCCTTAAGGTTTGGAAAAAGGGCCCACACACCCTTACGTTCTCCTGGAGCAAATGGAGCATGTCAATATCAAAGGGGATGTACTTGTCAGCGTCACAAGTAAACTTAATCTTTGATACGCTGCTGATTGGGGCGTATCCTGTCTTTAGGGCCTGGATCAAAATTTGGCGAAGGGGGTAGTCCCTTTGGATTGGAATGGACTGAATCGCCCCGGATACCTCCGTGTAGGAGAACATTTCTTTTGTCATCAAAAAACCCTC
>Ga0315275_10006237_pt1 | contig 11379 bp, 7 predicted proteins | sample YL17G03_0_MG_FD_205557 | JGI IMG/M metagenome (GOLD analysis project Ga0315275, IMG submission 205557) | Sediment microbial communities from Yellowstone Lake, YNP, Wyoming, USA - YL17G03_0 | ecosystem: Environmental > Aquatic > Freshwater > Lake > Sediment | place: USA: Wyoming | collected...
AGCGGCGCGGCGCTAATCATCGCCTCCATGACCCGCCGCGAGGCCGGGCAGCTTGTCCTGCTGCTCCTGCCGCTGGCCCTGCTGGCGGGTTGCTGGCTGGAGGCCCTTGTGTCCGAGTTGGACCTGGACTCACTGGTGAAGTCGTTGCCGTTCCTGACGCCTGTCCTGTTCGTGGTAGGCTATCTCGTCCTGGTGCTCACCGACTGGGCCCGTGACGGCAACGTCGGCGGCAAGGGCGGGCCCGCCGACGAGCCGGCGACGCTGATCCTGGTGACGGGAGGTGCCATCGCTCTGCTCTGGCTCGCCTGGAGCTCTCTGGGGCGCCGGGCCATCACCGGCTATGTCCTCCTGGGTTCGCTGGTCTCCCTGGTCTTTCTCGTACACGGCGCCACCTCCGCCGCTTACGGGCGCGGGAGTGAGTTCCTGGCCGGCGAACGCCTGGACCGCCAGGTGCCGCGTCTCGAGAAACAGCTCGCTGCCATGGGAGGCGCGGAGGGCGCCGTCGCCGCCGACATGTCGTTCCTGCCGGCGCTGGGCTGGTACCTGCGGGACGTGCCCGGCCTGGTGTTCACGTTCTCGCCGCCGGCGGAGGCGAACGCCTACCTTGCCGTGCCGGGGCAACCGGCGCCCAGCGGCTATCGTATCGATAGGAGGTGGCCCATCGCTCAAGGGTGGGTGCCGCATACCATCGACGGGCTGGACTGGTGGCGATGGCTGGTTTACCGTGAGCCTTACGGTAGCCTAACATCTACTGAAGCAGAGTTACTGGTGAAGGGACCGTGACCGAATCGCCTCTGGCGACCGCGACCGCAGCTCCCCAAGCGAGCCCCCTGGCCCGCCTGGCTGCCTTCCGCATCCAACTGAACTGGGAGATAGCGCTCTACCTCCTGTTCATGGCCGGCGGCGGCGCCCTGCGCTTTTGGGACCTGGGCGCCCGCGCCCTCCACCACGACGAGAGCCTGCACGCCCAGTACGCCTACTATCTCTTCAACGGTGGCGGCTACGAGCACATGCCCATGATGCACGGCCCCTTCCAGTTCTTCGGCCGGGCCTTCTTCTACGTGCTCTTCGGCGTCGGGGACTACTCGGCGCGGATGCTGGACGCCACGGCCGGCACGGCCCTGATCGGCCTGCCGTTCCTGTTCCGCAACCGCCTGGGGCGGACGGGTGCGCTGGCGGCGGCGGCCTTCCTCGCCCTCTCACCGACGATGCTCTACTTCAGCCGCTTCGCCCGCGGCGATATTCACATGGCGGTCTGGACGCTGGGGCTGGTCATCTGCATCTGGCGCTACGTCGACGACGGACGGCGCCACTGGCTGTACTTGACGGCGGGCCTGCTGGCCCTGAGCTTCGCCACCAAAGAAGTCACCTACCTCAACGTAGGTGTGTTCCTCATCTTCCTGAACCTGTGGGTCGCCCATAGCCTGACGGCCCGCGCTCGCGAACTGGGCAACCTCGACCGGGTCGCTACTGCCTGTCTGTTCATCCTCCTGGTGCCCTTCGCCTGGGCAGTCGTTGCCGTGCGGCCGTTCCTAAGACCGAGCTGGCGCGAGTTCCTGGGCGCCGATGAACTGCCTCGCCACGCCGATGTCCTGCTGATCCTGGGGACGCTGTCGCTGCCGCAGTTCGCGGCCTTTGTCCAGATGCCGTTCGAATGGTTCTTCGGTTGGAGCGACGCCGACTTCGCCCGCCAGATGTTCACCATCAACCTCGGGCCGCTGAGCGACGCCGAGAAGGTCACCCGCGAGGAGTTCATCGGCTTCTTCACCGTGGCCGCCCTCATCGGCGCTACTGCCGTGGTCGGTCTGCGCTGGAACCTGCGCGCGTGGCTCATTGCCGGCGCCGTCTTCTACGTCATCTACGGGTTCCTGTACACTACGTTCTTCACCAACCCCGACGGTTTCGGCTCGGGCATCTGGAGTTCCCTGGACTACTGGCTGGAGCAGCAGGGCGTGAAGCGGGGCAACCAGCCCTTCTACTACTACCTCGTGCTCCTACCCATCTACGAGTTCTTGCCGCTCATCATCGCCCTGCCTGCCGTGGCATACCAGTTCATCCGCGGGAACGCTTTCGGCCGCTTCTTGGCCTTCTGGTTCGTCGGGGCCCTCTTCGGCTATTCCTACGCCGCCGAGAAGATGCCCTGGTTGAACGTACACCTGACCCTGGTGACGATAGTCCTGGCCGCCTACACGCTCGGTCAGATGTGGACGGCGGCCCTGGACCGCGAGTGGCGTCTTCGGCTGCCGCCCGTCGCCTGGCCGGCGGCCGCCGCCGCCCTGGGAGCGGGAGCGATGGCCTTCGGTGTGTTCGGCCCGGGCGACGGCGCGGTGGCCCGCATCTTGGTGGGCTTGGCTGCCGTCCTGGCCATCGCCGCTCTGACCCTTACCCTGCGCGGCCGGATGATGGCCGTAATGCCGGTAGCGGCCGTGATGGGCGCTCTGGTGATCTTCAGCGTACGCGCGGCCTGGATGGCCAGCTTCGCCAGCGGCGACGGCGCCGACGCCCGCGAGATGCTGGTGTACACCCAGTCCACGCCCGACATCCCGAAGGTGATGCGCCAGATCGAGGAGTGGTCTCAGCAGACAGGGCTGGGCCTCGATCTGCCGATCGAAGTGGACGGCACCGACGCCTTCACCTGGCCCTGGGCCTGGTATCTGCGCAACTACCATCAGGTCGCGTACCCCACGATCAACGAGTCTTTCCAACCGCGCGAGAACGCCGTGATCCTGGTGAACGCCGGCAACGACCCTTCGATCCGCACCAAGCTCACCGGGTACAACGAGGGCGAGCCCTATCACCACCGCTGGTGGTTCCCCGAGATCTACCGCAACATCGAGCTCGAAAACGGCCGGCAGAAGCCCCTGCTCACCACGGCCTGGGACTTCGTGGCGAGTCTGGGCGACGGCGATACCTGGCAAACGTGGTGGCGCTACTGGCGCGACCGCAAGCTGCCGGAGCCCAAGGGCTCGGTGGACGCCGTGGCCTACTTCCCCAGCGACTACAAGCCCAGCACCGGGCCCATCGTCAGCGCGCCCGTGGAAACGCCCAAGCCCGACAAGGAGGGCCGCCTGACCATCGGCGGCTACGGCGCGGCCCAGGGCCTGTTCATCAAGCCGGCGGGGCTGGCGGTGGACCAGGAGGGCAATTTATACGTGGCCGATAGCGGCAACCACCGCGTCCAGAAGTTCGACCGCGACGGCGTCTTCCTGGCCGAGGTGGGCGGCGCCGGCACCGGCAACGGTCAGTTCAACGAGCCCTGGGGCGTGGCCGTGGACGCTCAAGGCAACGTCTACGTGGCCGACACCTGGAACCACCGCATCCAGAAGTTCGACAAAGACCTGAAGTACGTGACCCAGTGGGGCAACCCTGCCTCCGACCTGAAGAACCCCAGGCCCACCGACTTCTGGGGCCCGCGCGACGTGACGGTGGACGCCCAGGGCAACGTCTGGGTCGCCGATACGGGTACCAGTCGCGTCCTCAAGTTTGACGCCAACGGCACGTACTTGGCCACCCTGGGCGGGCCCGGCTCCGAGACGGGCAAGCTGAGCGAGTCGGTGGGTATCGAGGTCGCCGCCAACGGCGACATCTTCGTGGCCGACGCCTGGAACGCTCGCATCCAGCGGTTCGACAAGGACCTCAAGCAACTGGCGGCCTTCCCCGTGCCCGGCTGGCTGCCCAACGACCCCACCACCAAGCCCTACCTGGCCGTCCTGCCCGAGGGCGACATCATTGCCAGCGATCCCACCCGTCAGCGGGTGCTGCGCCTCCAGCCCGACGGTCGCATCGCCGCCGTGTACGAAGGCACCGAAGAGGTCCCGCTGGCCGGCCCCACCGGCCTGGCCCTCTCCGCCGACACACTCTTCATCTCCAGCAGCGCGACCAACATCGTGCGCCGCATCCCCTTGAGCGACCTAACGGCGCGCTAGGCGGGGCCGCAGCGAGCAGCGCCCCTACGCAGGCATCGCCTTCTCGTTGCTCCTGTCAGTTATCGCGCCCTATAATTGGGCGTGTCCGCCTCGGCGGACCACGGAAAGCGGGTAGTATTTGCTGCGCAGCCGCCAGCTCTGGCTTGGCATCCTGGGGACGGCCCTCTTCCTGGGCCTCTTCTTCTGGCGCACCGACCTGGGTGACATGGCCGACGCCCTGGCCGACGCCAACTACTGGTGGTTCGCCCCCGCCATCGCCCTCTGGTTCGTCTCCGCCTGGTTCCGCTCGCTGCGCTGGCGCTACCTGCTGCGGCCCATCGCCGACCTTCCGGCGCGGACGCTGTATCCGGTGGTGGTTATCGGCTACATGGCCAACAACCTCCTGCCGGCGCGAACTGGCGAGCTGGTGCGAGCCTACATCATGGGCGAACGCCACCGCCTGAGCCTCATGGCCACCCTGGGCACCATTTCTGTGGAGCGCCTCTTCGACGGGCTGGTGCTGCTGACCTTCCTGGTGCTGGTGGGCGCCTTCGTTGGCCTCAGCGAAGAGCTGACTATCCTGGCTATCGCCATGTCCGTCATCTTTGTGGTCCTGCTCGCCGTTTCCCTTTACGTCGCCTCATCGGCAAGGCGGGCGCAGCGGTCCATCGAAGCGCTGGTGCGCTTCGCGCCGGCCAGCGTCCGCGAACGGGCCCGCGGCTGGGCAGGCGCCTTCGTGGCCGGGCTGGACGCTCTGCGGAGCCCCGCCGCCCTCGCCGTCGTGGTGCTCACCTCCGCGGTGGCCTGGGCGCTGGAGGCCACCATGTACTTCATGGTGGGCGTCTCCTTCAGCCTGGGCGAGGCCTTCCCCATCTACCTGATGGTGGCGGCGGCGGCCAACCTGGCGATAAGCGTGCCCTCCACCTCCGGCGGCATCGGCCCCTTCGAGGCGCTGGCCAAGGAGACGCTGGTGTTCGTGGGCGTGGGCACCTCGGCGGCGGCCGCCTACGCGGTGGCCCTGCACGCCCTGCTTCTCCTGCCGGTCGTGGTCGCCGGGCTCGTTTTCCTCTGGGTGATCAACCTGTCCCTGGGCGAAGCCCTGCGCCACCCGAGTCGACCGGTGTTGGCTCCCAGCGCTCGCCCAAAGGAGGCCGCCGAGTGAAGGTCTGTATCATTGGCGGTGGCGTGGGCGGCCTCGCCGCCGCCTATCGGCTATGCCAGCGCGGCTTTCAGGTGCACCTGCTGGAGGCCGGCCCCAACCTGGGCGGCCTGGTGGGAACTTTCGAGATCGGCGGCGGCCGCATCGAGCGCTTCTATCATCACATCTTCTCCACTGACACGACGATCGCCTCCCTGATCGAGGAACTCGACCTGGGCGACCGCCTCGTCTGGCGGGAGTCGAAGGTAGGCGTCTTCTACGACGGCCGCATCTACAAGTTCGTGACGCCCCTGGACCTGCTGCGCTTCAGCCCTATCCCCCTGGTCGACCGCGTGCGCCTGGGGCTGGTCGGCCTCTACCTCCGCCGCCAGAAGGACTGGCGTCGCTACGAGGGCATCACCGCCTCTGAGTGGATCAAGCGCTACGCCAGCCAGCGCAACTACGATGTGGTCTGGGGCCCGCTCCTGCGGGGCAAGTTTGGCCAGCGGGCCGATGACGTGGGGATGGCCTGGTTTTGGAGCAAGATCCACCTGCGCTTCGCCTCTCGGAAGGGCGGGCCGCTCCAGAAAGAACAGCTCGGCTATCTGCTGGACAGCTTCGGCCTCCTGGTGGACGTGCTCTCGGAGCGCATCCGCCAGTTGGGCGGCCTCCTGGAGACGGGCCGCCCGGTGCAGCGGGTGGTGGTGGAGGGAGGGCGAGCCGTCGCCCTAGAGGTCGCCGGCGACAAGCCCGAGCGCCTGGACTGCGACGCCGTCATCGCCACGGCGCCCAACCAGGCCTTCCTGCGCATCGTGCCGGACCTGCCGGAGGAGTACGCGGCCAAGCTGCGCGCCGTCCAGTACCAGTGGGCCCTGTGCCTGGTGCTGGCCCTCAAGCACTCGTTGTCGCCTTTCTACTGGATGAACATGAGCGACCGCAGCGTCCCCTTCCTGGCCCTCATCGAGCACACCAACTTCATCGAGCCCGAGCACTACGGCGGCTTGCATGTGGTCTATCTGTCCAACTACCTGGACGAGGCGTCGCCGCTGCTCAAGATGGACGTTGACGAGCTCTGCCAGCTCTTCTTCCCCCACCTGGCGCGCATCAACCCCGGGTTCTCCCCGGACTGGGTGGCCGATCGCTGGCTCTTCCGTGGGCCCTACGCCCAGCCCATCATCGGCACCCACTACTCGCGCTCTATCCCGGAGCAACGGACGCCCATCCCCGGCCTCTACCTGGCGAACATGACCCAGATCTACCCCGAGGACCGCGGCCAGAACTACAGCATCCGCCTGGGAGAGCAGGTGGCAGCACTGGCCGCCGAGGATCTCCACATTGTTCAAGAGAAGCACATCTCCAGACCCGCCTAGCGCCCCGCTGAGTAGCATCGCCGACGCCGGCACGAGGGAGGGGCACGAGCGCATCTGGCAGGAGTTCCTTCAGCGCCCGGCCGTCTTCGTCTACGAACCGCGCATCTTTCGCATCCCCGGCGTCGTGGGGATGCTTACGGTCCAGGTACGGGTCACCGACCGCCCCATACGGCGGCGGCTGCGCCGTGTGGTCGAGGGCCTGAGGGGTGTGTCTTGCGCCGAGCCATTCCCCGGCGACTACCACCACATGACCATAGTCCCGCCGGCTCTGCTGACGACGGGGGAGTTGCGACCACCCCTACTCTTGCGCGACGGATTCGAAAGCGAAGCCCTGGGATCGATAAGAGAGGCGCTGCGTGGCTATGGGCCGTTCGAAGTGCGGATCCAGGGACTGAACGTGTTCCGGGATGTCCTGGTGGCCATAGCCTACGACGGAGGCCATTCGGGAGAGATTCGCCGGCGGCTGGCTGAGGTCGTGCCAGAGCTGCCCGACAAGTACTGGAACACCTTGCCTGCGCTGCCTCACATCTCCCTGGCCCAGTTCACCAGCGCGGAGGGGGTCGCTCAGCTGAGGGACGCTGTGGCCCCACTGAGAGACGTCTACCTGGGAACCCTGCGCGTCACCCGTCTGTACTTGGTGAGGTCGCCGCTGCGAGAGGGCGTTTTCGGCGAGCCAAAGAGGCGAGCGATCCCGCTGACCGCATAGTGGTTCGCACGATGGTTCCCCGGATTTGGTCTTGAACCAACGGACGCAGCGTTCTATGATTTGGTGACGGCAGACACAATGGAGCTAGCTCAGGAAGACCCCCCTTGACCGAGACAGCCAAGGCCCCGCCGGAACTCGCAGCGCTCGTAGCGGACCTGAAGCCCGACAACGCCGACCTCCTGGCCACCTTCCATCACATCCAGGAGGCCTACGGATACGTTCCCCCAGAAGCCATCCCCCTGCTGGCCGCCAAGCTGCGCACCACGCCGGCCAAGGTATTCGGCGCCATGTCGTTCTATTCGGAGATCCGTACCGAGCCGCCGCCGCGCCTGGCCATCTCCTGGTGCAGCGGCCCGGCCTGCCGCCTGAAAGGCGCGGAGAACATCCGGCGGGCGCTGGAGGCCATCCTCGGCGTTGAGCTGGGCCAGAGCACGCCCGACGGCGCCCTCGGCCTGAGCCTTGTCCAGTGCGATGGCACCTGCGCCCAAGCGCCCCTGCTGCGCCTGAACGGTCGCCCGCGCGGCCCCCTCACGGTGGCCGAGGCCATCCGCCTGGCCCGTGAGCTGCGCGAGACGAGAGGGAACGGCCACCAAGCATGAGCGTCTACAGCGAGCTGCGGGCCAAGGCCAGCGAGGCGTGGCAGGTGGTGGAGACTCCTCCCCGGCCGCGCATCGCCGTGGGCATCACCACCTGCAGCCGCGCCCATGGCGCCGACGAGACGTTGGCCGCCATCCGGAGCGAGGTGGCCCAGCGCAACCTGGTCCTGGACATCGTCGTCACAGGCTGCTGGGGCCTCTGCTACGCGGAGCCCATGCTGGAGATCGCCAAGCCCAGCGGCCAGCGCGTGCTCTATCAACTCGTCACCGCCGACCGTGTGCCGCAGCTCATCGCCGAAGCCCTGGACGGCGAGGGCGTTTGCAGCGTCCTGGCTCTGGCCGCCGTCGGGCTGACGCCGGTGCGGGGTCTCCCTTCCTTCGAATCCCTCCACATGATCACCCTCCAGACGCGGCGACTGATGGCCAACTGCGGCATCATCGAGCCGGAGAGCATCGACCAGTACATCGGCCGCGGCGGCTACGAGGGACTGGCCCAGGCGCTGGCCACGTCCTCCGAAGGCGTCATCAAGGAAGTGACCGACGCCGGTCTCTGGGGCCGCGGCGGCGCCGCCTTCCCCACCGGCCGCAAGTGGGACTTTCTGCGCGGGGCCAAGAACCAGCCGAAGTACATGGTCTGCAACGCCGATGAGGGCGACCCAGGCTCCTTCGTCAACCGCACCCTCATGGAGAGCGACCCCCACTGCATCATCGAGGGCATGGCCATCGGCGGCTACGCCTGCGGCGCCAGCTACGGCTATATCTACATCCGCGAGGAGTACCCGCTCTGCGCCGAGCGAATGAACACCGCCATCAGCCAGGCGCGCGAGCGCGGCGTGCTGGGGACCGATATCCTGGGCGCCGGTTTTTCCTTCGACATGGAGGTGGTGCGCGGCGCCGGCAGCTACGTCTGCGGCGAGGAGACGGGCCTCATCGCCTCCATCGAGGACCGGCGGGGGATGCCCAAGATCCGGCCGCCCTTCCCGGCCCAGGCCGGTGTCTTCGCCAAGCCGACCAACGTGAACAACGTGGAGACCTACGCCAACGTGCCCCTCATCATGCACCACGGCGCCCCCTGGTATACAGCCATGGGCACCGAGAAGAACAAGGGCACCAAGATGTTCAGCCTATCGGGCCACATCCAGCGGGTGGCCGTCCTGGAGGTGCCCTTCGGTGTGCCACTGCGCCGCCTCATCGACGCCTGCGGTGGCCTGCCCGAGGGCCGCACCCTGAAGGCCATCCAGCCCGGCGGCCCGTTGGGCGGTATCATCAACGCCGAGCATGTGGACATATCGCTCGAGCCGGAGCCCTTCCGCGAGCAGGGCGCACTCCTCGGCAGCGGCGGCCTCGTGATCATCGACGACACCGCCTGCATCATCGACATGTCCCTGTACTTCGAGTGGTTCGCCGAGGATGAGTCCTGCGGTCGCTGCACCACCTGCCACGGCGGCACGCAGCGGATGGTGGAGATCCTGCGGCGCATCGCCAACGGCGGCGGCCGCACTTCGGACAAGGAGATGCTGCGCCTGCTGGGCGACACGATGCGCTGGTCGAACTGCGCCCACGGCACCGCCGCCCCCACGGTGGTGCTGAACATGCTGGCCGCTTTCCCGGAGGAGTACCGCGAGCACGTGGAGGGCAAGCGCTGCCCGGCGCGGGTCTGTCGCGGCCTGGTGCGCTACGAGATCACCGCACAGAGCCCCAGCCTGCCCGATGCGGCCGCCATCTGCCCCACGGCGGCCATCGTGGGGAAGGATGGCGCCTACAGCATCGACCAGGGGCTGTGCATCAAGTGCGACGCCTGCCGCGAGCTGGCGCCGGAGGCGGTGCATGTGGTGGATGCGCTGGCGCCGTCAGCTGTCTCCGTCAGCGAATAGTCGCTCCAAGCAGCGACCGCATCAGTTCAATCCCTCGGCTATCTTCATCATCTCATCCATCGACAGTCCGAGAGCGGCTCCGCTGACAACGGTCATACCGAAATCCTCGGCAAGATACACGGCCGCGGAGTCGTAGCCCTCAACCAGAGGCTTCTTGAGCACGGCCGGCTTGCCGCCGATCGTCGCCGCGGACAGCCGCTCGGCGGGGACGGATATGGGGGCAGCATGCTCTCCCCGCGAGCGCCTGATGTTGAAGTCCCCTTTCCCGGGGAGCCACCAGCTGCGCTCCACCCACGCCACTATCCCCTTGCACACCACAGGGCCAAACGTGGGAGGGACCTCTTCGGCGCCCGCCGGGAGGTAGGTCGGGACGATCTCCATGGGTGTCCCGGCGACCGCGCTCATGTCCGGGTGCTCCACCTCTTCGGGCTTCGCTCCTGTGCAGGCAGTCTTCGGCTGCTCTTCCGCCGGAGCGTCCGGAGAGTAGATCCGGATGCCGTTGAGAACCCCTTCGAACTTGGGTTTGGTCGCCTCCTCCTGCCGGAGCCGTTCCAGCTCTGCCAGGGGCGCTGGCACAGTGGGCGTCGCCGTGGGGGTCGCCTGCAGCGTCGAGGTAGGCTCTGGCTCCTTCACCTCTTGCCCTACGTCGCAGGCCACAAGGAACAGCGCCACGACCGCCAGGAGCACGCCAAGAACAAGCCGCTTCGTTATCTCCGCTCACCCCTCTCGCGCCGACGCTATTATATGCCCCCCTCAAGCACCCTCGCAGCATTTCTCACAAGATTTCCGGCGCCTCTCGCTGTTCGGCGATCTATCGCGTCGACCAAAAGTAGCCAAGGCTGCCCTGGCGCATCACTCTAGTCCCTCGGCTATCTTCATCATCTCATCCATCGACAGTCCGAGAGCGGCTCCGCTGACAACAGTCATACCGAAATCCTCGGCAAGATACACAGCCGCCGAGTCGTAGCCCTCAACCAGCGGCTTCTTCAGCACGGCCGGCTTGCCGCCGATCGTCGCCGCGGACAACCGCCCGGCGGGGACGGCTATGGCGGCAGCATGCTCTCCCTGCCGGCGCCTGATATTGAAGTCGCCCTTCCCGGGGATCGACCAGGCTCGTTCTACCCAGGCCACTATCCCCCTACACACCACAACGGGGCCAAACGTGGGGGGCTGCTCTTCGGCGCCGGCCGGGAGGTAGGCGGGCACGATCTCCAGGGGCGTGCCGGCCACCGCGCTCATGTCAGGGTGCTCCACCTCCTCAGGCTTCGCCCCTATGCAGGGGCTCTCCGGTTGATCCTCCGGCGGAGCGTCGGGAGAGTAGATCCGGATGCCGTTGAGAACACCCTCGAACTTGGGCTTAGACACCTCCTCCTGCCGGAGCCGCTCCAACTCTGCCAGAGGCGGCGGCACCCCCGGCGTCGGCGGCACCCACTGGCTGCGGGTGACTGTGGGGGTAGGCGATTGCGCTCTCCCCTCGCCGCAGGTCATCGGGGCCACGGCCACGGAGCCGCCCTGGAGAGTGCAACCCGGGCCCATTCCGCCGCTCGCGTCGCACTCGTTGACCGGGATGGTGTTGCTGACAGCTACCGAGCCAGGAACGAACTCTAGCCGGTACAGGTCGGGGACGGCGCCGTTTTGAATGATCGCGGTGCCGCGCCAGGCCGTGCCCTGGCTCCAGGGCGGACTTGTCTCCTCGGCGCCCAGGTCCACTACGGAGCCAGTGTACGGGGAGGCGGTCACCGGCAAAACCGCTCGGTCGAACAGGGCGGCGCCGCTGCCGCTCGCTTGGG
>Ga0315275_10006238_pt1 | contig 11379 bp, 5 predicted proteins | sample YL17G03_0_MG_FD_205557 | JGI IMG/M metagenome (GOLD analysis project Ga0315275, IMG submission 205557) | Sediment microbial communities from Yellowstone Lake, YNP, Wyoming, USA - YL17G03_0 | ecosystem: Environmental > Aquatic > Freshwater > Lake > Sediment | place: USA: Wyoming | collected...
GCAAAGGATTTCTTTGATACTCTCTTGTTCAAGACCATACGCAGGTATGATTTATGCGATGTCGGCAGGTATAAGATAAATAAAAAATTAAAGCCGATACTTGATTCAATGAAGAAGGAGTTGCCAGCCGCTATCCAGGCAGCAATAATTAACTCCGACTATTATGTTGCAGAAGAGGACAGCAAGAATATAGGTGCCCCATCGCTCAAACAGAGGACACTGGTGGCTCAGGATATAATCGCAACCATTAAGTATCTCGTAAACCTCAATAATGATGTGCCTGGTTTTACGATTGACGATATAGACCACCTGGGGAACAGGCGCGTGCGTTCCGTAGGGGAGTTGCTGGAAAACCAGATAAGAATAGGGTTGTCTCATATGGCAAGGTTAACCCGCGAGAAAATGAACATGCAGAACGCAGAGGTTATTACACCAAGGGACATACTGAACATGGCACCTGTAGTCGGGGTTATAAGAAAGTTTTTTGGCACCAGCCAGCTTTCACAGTTCATGGACCAGACCAACCCGTTGTCAGAACTTACCCACAAGCGCAGGTTATCTGCCCTGGGGCCAGGAGGTTTAAACCGTAAGCGCGCAGGATTTAAAGTAAGAGACGTTCATTATTCACATTATGGCCGAATATGCCCGATTGAGACGCCTGAAGGCCCGAACATAGGCCTTATAGTAACCCTTTCACTTTATTCAAGAATAAACAAATATGGCCTTATAGAAACACCCTATAGGAAAGTTGTAAGCGGCCGTGTTACTGATGAAATAGACTTCCTTACGGCTGACATGGAAGATGAATATATAATTGCCCAGGCGGATGCGCCGATTGATTCAAACGGCAAATTTAAAATTGATATGGTCATCACGCGCTGCCGGGGCGATTTTTCCTATGTCAATGTAATGGATATTGATTATATGGATGTATCCCCCAAACAGCTTGTAAGCCCTTCTGCCGGGCTGATTCCTTTCCTTGAACACGATGATGCCAATCGTGCGCTGATGGGTTCAAACATGCAGAGACAGTCAATTCCCCTGTTGATTACAGAAGCTCCGCTTGTGATGACCGGTATTGAAAAGACGGTAGCGCGAGATTCAAAAGTAGTCATAATCGCAAGATCAGGCGGAGTGGTAAAGAGCGTTACAGCTGAAAAAATAGTCATCTGGAACGATGAAACAGGCAGCGATTCCAGAGTTGATGTTTATAATCTGAGAAAGTATTATCGCAGCAATCAAGATACATGCATGAACCAGACCCCGATTGTCAGAGAGGGGGACCGTGTTAAGAAGGGGCAAGTCATAGCTGACGGCCCCGCAACAAGCGGGGGAGAGTTGGCGCTTGGGAAGAACCTGCTTGTGGCGTTTTTATCGTGGGATGGTTATAATTTTGAAGATGCCATAGTCCTTAATGAAAGGCTTGTCAAGGAGGATGTTTTTACTTCCGTCCATATTCAGGAATTCCAGGTTGATGCCCGTGACCTTGCGATAGGTTCAGAGGAAATTACGCGGGATATCCCGAATGTAGGTGAAGATTCACTCAGTAACCTTGACTCGAACGGTATAATCCATGTTGGCGCCGAGGTAAAGCCCGGGGACATTCTTGTTGGCAAAGTGACCCCAAAAGGCGAAAGCCGGGCAACTCCCGAAGAAAGGTTGTTGAAAGTCATTTTTGGAAAGAAGGCAGAGGAAGTGCAGGATGCTTCGCTGCGCGTGTCACCGGGAGCAGGCGGGAAAGTATTAAAGGTGCAGGTTTTTCTGCGCAGGGTTAAGATGAGCAAGGTGGTGGAAGAAACCGAAAAACGCGCGATAAATGAAAAATATAACAAAATTACAGATGCACTGAACAAAGAGAAGAAAAACCTCATGCAGAAAGCTGTTTCTGCAAGTGAAAAGAATGAACTAGAAAAAATCTATGAAATCAGAAAGACAAATGAAGTCAAAAACGCCAGAAAAAAAGATCTTGAAATATTAATGCACGGTGATGACCTCCCGGTCACCGTTAACAAGCTCGTGAAAGTATTTATTGTAACCAAAAGAAAGGTTGCTGTGGGAGACAAGTTATCAGGGCGACATGGAAACAAGGGTGTAGTATCAAGAATTCTGCCTGAAGAAGATATGCCGCATCTTCCGGATGGAACCGCGGTAGATATAATTTTAAACCCGCTATCAGTACCCTCAAGAATGAATGTTGGACAGATACTGGAGACACAGCTTGGTTGGGCGGCAAAAAAGCAGGGAGTGCATATGGTATGCCCGATATTTGACGGTGCTAACGAATCGGATATTGAGAGAGAACTTAAAGAAGCAAAACTACCCTTAAACAGCAAGACTTATCTTTATGACGGAAGAACCGGAGAGCGTATGAGGTCAAAGGTTACTGTAGGATATATATATGTTTTGAAACTAGCCCATATGGTTGAAGATAAAATGCATGCCCGGTCAATAGGCCCTTACTCGCTTATAACCAGGCAGCCGCTTGGCGGAAAGGCGCAGTTTGGCGGACAAAGATTTGGTGAAATGGAAGTATGGGCATTGGAAGGTTATGGAGCGGCTTATGCCCTTCAGGAATTGCTTACAATGAAAAGCGATGATGTCGCAGGACGGACACTGATATATGAAAGAATTGTGAAAGGTGAACCACTGGAATCCGGCGGAATACCCGAGTCGTTCAAAGTTCTAATAAAAGAACTTCAGGCGCTGTGCATGAACGTAGAGTTGTTAAAGTAAAAAATGGAGGGTCTGCAAATTGGCTAAAAAAGCGAAAAAATCCCAGGTTCTTAAATCACTTGATTTCGGAAATTTTAGCAAGATACGCATAACTTTATCTTCGTCAGCTCAGATAAGGCAGCAATCTTACGGAGAGGTGAAAAAACCCGAGACTATAAATTATCGTACTTTTAAGCCGGAATGGGATGGACTGTTCTGTGAAAAAATATTTGGCCCGGTCAAAGATTATGAGTGCAATTGCGGCAAGTATAAATGGATTAAAAATAAAAATATAGTATGCGACCGTTGCGGGGTTGAAGTCACTGAAGCGTCCTCCAGAAGAGAAAGAATGGGGCATATTGAACTGGCGGTGCCCGTAACGCATATATGGTTCCTTAAAAAACCTCCGTCAAGAATAGGCCTGCTGCTTAATATGAAACTCGCTGACCTGGAGAAGATCATATATTATGCAAACTATGTTGTAATTAATCCGGGCAAGGACACGCCGCTTAAGAAGAACCAGTTGTTAAGTGAAGAGGATTACCAGAAATATCGCAGAGAGTTCGGCAGCAGGTTCCAGGCTGAGATAGGAGCCGGAGCCATAAAGACGCTTCTAAAGGGTGTAGACCTGCATAAATTATATAATGAAACCAAAGACAAGATAAAGAAAGAAACCTCCCAGACAAGTCAGATACGGCTTGTTAAGCAGTTGCGCGTCAGTGATGGATTTATTAAATCCAATGTTAAACCTGAGTACATGGTGCTTGACTGCATTCAGGTAATACCGGCTGATTTGCGCCCGCTGGTGCCGCTGGAAGGCGGTAGATTTGCTTCTTCAGACCTGAATGACCTTTACAGGAGGATTATTAACAGGAATAACCGGCTTAAGCACATACAGAATCTTAAGGCTCCGGCAGTTATGATAAACAGTGAAAAACGCCTGCTTCAGGAAGCTGTGGATGCGTTGTTTGAGAACGGCGCCAGAGGCAAGACTGTAAACGGGCCCGGTAACAGGCCGTTAAAATCCTTCTCTGATATACTTAAAGGAAAACAGGGCAGGTTCAGGCAGAACCTTCTTGGGAAACGGGTTGACTATTCCGGACGATCGGTAATTGTCGTTGGCCCTAACCTGAAGCTGGACCAGTGCGGGTTGCCAAAGGAGATGGCGCTTGAACTGTTCAAGCCTTTTATTTTGAAGGAACTGCTCCAGAAAGGGATTGCTTCCACGTTGAAAAGCGCAAAAAGGGAACTTGAAAAACAAACACCGCAAATATATGACATACTTGAAAATATCATATCAAGCAGGCCTGTGTTACTCAACAGGGCGCCTACGCTGCATCGGCTTGGTATTCAGGCTTTCCAGCCCATTCTGGTTGAAGGAAAGGCAATACAGTTACATCCGCTTGTTTGCACGGCTTTCAATGCTGACTTTGATGGTGACCAGATGGCAGTACATGTACCATTAACGGTCCAGGCATGCATGGAAGCAAGGCTGCTTATGATGGCCTCCAATAACATTCTGAATGTGGCAAACGGCCAGCCCATAATAATGCCTTCTCAGGACATGATTCTTGGATGCTGCTACCTTACAAAGGAAAAGAGAGGAGCTCCTGGTGAAGGTAAGATTTTTACCAATATTGGTGAAGTCATAGTGGCTGAACAACAGGGTGAAATAGACCTTCATGCATGTATAAAAGTAAGAGGTATAAATAAACTGAAGGAAAGTGATGAATGGAAGCCTGAGAATTTAGGTGACTTTAGCAAGTGGAAGGATTATACTACCGTAGGAAGGATTATATTTAACGAGTCCGTTCCGAAAGAGCTTGGGTATTATAATGAAATAATAGATAAAAAGGTTTTAAGTAAAATAATTATTCAGTGCTACAACAAAATTGGCAGCAGCAAGACCGTGGAATTTCTTGACAGTATAAAGAAACTCGGTTTTAAATATGCAACTGTTTCGGGAATATCAATGTCCATTGAGGATATGAAGACGCCTATTGAAAAGCAGGACCTGATTGAGAAGGCGCATGAGAGGGTGAAAAAGAAAGAGACAGCTTACAAGCAAGGTCTTATAACTTTTACCGAGAGGTACCATGCAATTATTGATATATGGACTCATGTTACAGAGCAGATAGCTAATCTCATGATAGATGAATTGAAAAAGCAGGAAACCCTGCCGTACGATGCAAATTCAGATGAATTTAATTCAATATACCTGATGTCTGAATCGGGCGCCCGCGGTTCAAGGCAGCAAATAAGACAGCTTGCAGGCATGAGGGGACTGATGGCGAGGCCGCAGAAGAAAATAACAGGCCAGGTGGGAGAAATCATAGAGTCACCCATTGAGTCAAATTTCCGGGAGGGATTAACGGTCCTGGAATACTATATCTCAACACACGGAGGAAGAAAAGGCCTTGCGGATACAGCGCTTAAAACAGCCGAAGCCGGTTATCTCACCCGCAGGCTTATTGACGTGGCTCATGAGATGGTGATAGCGATGGAGGATTGCGGTACGATAAACGGTATACGTATTTCCGAGTTGAAAGAAGGGGAAGAGGTTGTTGAATCACTTTTTGAGCGTATCATCGGCCGTTATACAATTGATAGAATTACTGACCCGCTTACCGACGAGGTTATAATAAATGGTGGAGAGATGATAACCAGAGAGCAGGCGGAAAAGATAAGAGAAGCCGGTATTGAATCAATCAGGATACGTTCCGTGCTGACCTGCGAATCTCCAAGCGGTGCCTGTTCTAAATGCTACGGGATAGACCTTTCAACCTCCAGGATTGTGGATATAGGGCTTGCTGTAGGAGTGATTGCAGCCCAGTCAATTGGAGAGCCGGGAACTCAGCTTACCTTAAGAACTTTCCATATCGGCGGAACAGCCAGCCGCGAAGTTTCAAAATCAGAAATACGCGCAAAAGACGATGGGGTGGTAAGGTTCCAAAACATTAAAACAGTGGTTGACAGAAATGACCGCACGGTTATAATCAGCAGGAACGGGGAAATAAGCATCAGAAGCGGCAAGAACATAGCCAAGAATATATACCAGTCAGTGCCTTACGGGGCAAGGATTGTCGTTAAGGATGAGAGCAAGGTGAAAAAGGGTGAACGAATTGCTGAGTGGGACCCTTATGCAATGCCAATTATTTCAGAATTCAGCGGCAAAATAAAACTTATAGATATTCAGAAAAATAAAACACTTCAGGAAGAACTTAACAGGTCTACAGGCGTAACTGACAGGATAGTCATACCCGACCGCTCGGGTAAATTGAGGCCGCAAATCACCGTGGTTAACAAGCAGGGCAATAAATTGATTGATTACCCGTTGCCGGTTGATACAAGGTTGACTGTTAAAAATGATGACAATGTTGAGCGAGGTGATTTACTGGCGAAAATACCACAGGATATAAGCAAACCCCGGGACATCACAGGAGGCTTGCCGAGAATTTCAGAATTGTTTGAAGCCAGAAACCCGAAAAGAAGCGCAATAATTTCGGAAATTGAAGGCAAGGTAAAACTGGGCAGGACTCAGAAAGGTGAAATTAAATTAACGGTTGAGAACGACATAGGGATTAAAAAGGAATACAAGATACCCGCAGACAGGCATCTTGTTGTATATGAGGGAGACAACGTAAGAGAAGCGTCTCCTTTAACGGATGGCCCTGTCAATCCACATGATATATTAAGAATTAAAAGTATTCAGGATGTGCAGGAATACCTGCTTAATGAAATACAGGAAGTATACAGGCTTCAGGGCGTCAAGATAAACGACAAGCACATAGAAGTCATTATCAGGCAAATGTTGTCCAATGTACGTATTGAGGACGGGGGAGATGGCAGTTACCTTCCGGGAGAACAGGTAAAAAAACAAAAAGTCCTTGAAGAGAATGAAAAGATAGCATCAAAGAAAGGCAAGCCCATCAGGTACAGGCCGATATTACTTGGTGTTACCAAGGCTGCTTTATCCAGCGACAGTTTTATTTCAGCGGCCAGTTTCCAGGAAACGACAAGGGTGTTGTCTCAAACCAGCATTTCAGGCAATGTTGACAACCTTGTCGGATTAAAGGAAAACGTTATCATTGGCAGACTTATTCCTGCCGGGACCGGTATGAAATGTTATCAAAAAGAGGTGGAATGATATGCCTACGATAAACCAGTTGATTAAATATGGCAGAATAAAGTTAAAAAAGAAGAATAAAAGGCCGGCACTGATGGGTTCTCCTTTCAAGAGGGGTGTATGTACAAGAGTCTATACGACTACTCCGAAGAAACCGAATTCAGCCTTAAGAAAAGTTGCCAGGGTTAAGCTTACTAATGGTATGGAAGTCACGGCGTATATACCGGGAATCGGGCATAACCTGCAGGAGCATTCCCTGGTTCTTATAAGAGGCGGGAGGGTGAAAGATCTGCCTGGAGTGCGGTATCACATAGTACGCGGGGTGCTGGATTCTTCCGGAACTGAAAACAGGTGCAAGAGCCGTTCAAAGTACGGGACCAAACAAGCCAAAACTGTTGCAGCGGCAGCAGCAAAGGCATAAAAAGGAAAGAGTATGTCAAGAAAAAAGAGAAAGATACAGTCAAGAAAGATAGAGCCGGATATCAAGTACAATAGCGTTGAGGTGCAGATGTTTGTCAATAAATTAATGATGAAGGGTAAGAAGAATCTGGCAAGCAGGATACTGTATAATGCGCTGGAAGAGGCAGCTGAGAAAACTAAAATTCCTCCTTTTGAGGTATTCAGTACCGCCATGAAGAATGTAAGGCCGATACTTGAAGTCAGGGCAAGAAGGGTGGGAGGAGCTACATATCAGGTTCCTATGGAAGTAACACCGAACAGGAGCCTTGACCTTGCCATGCGCTGGATGATAGGGTTTTCAAGAACTCGCAAGGGCAAAGCGATGAGCAGCAAACTTGCGGATGAATTTATGTCTGCAGTTAAAAATGACGGCGCTTCCGTGAAAAAGAAAGAAGAGACACACAGGATGGCGGAAGCTAACAGGGCTTTTGCCCATTATAACTGGTAAAAGAAACATCTTTATGAAAAATAATTTAGCAATGGACAAATTGATGGAAAAACAATCTTACGAACTTGAGGACATAAGAAATATTGGCATAATTGCACATATTGATGCCGGGAAAACTACTGTGTCTGAAAGAATACTTTATTATACGGGCAAGATATTCAGGATGGGTGAAGTGCATGATGGCACTGCAACCATGGATTGGATGGAACAAGAGCAGGAAAGGGGTATTACCATAACTTCTGCAGCTACCTCGTGTTTCTGGAAGGATTGCCAGATAAACATAATAGATACGCCCGGCCATGTGGATTTTACAGTTGAAGTAGAGCGTTCTTTAAGAGTGCTGGACGGGTGTGTGGTCGTTTTTTGCGGCGTAGGTGGAGTGCAGCCGCAATCTGAAACCGTATGGCACCAGGCAGATAAGCATAAAGTTCCGCGCCTGGCTTTTATTAACAAAATGGATAGAATAGGAGCTGATTTTCTTAATGTCGTAGATAAAATGAAAACCAGACTGGGTGCCAATCCCGTAGTATTGCAGCTTCCGATAGGGAGCGAGGAAAATTTAAGCGGAGTGGTAGACCTGGTAAGAATGAAAGCATATATTTATAAGAAAGACGATGAAGAAAAGAGTTATGAAATGACCGAGATACCTGCTGAATATAAAAAAATATCTGCGGAATACCGTGAACACCTGATAGAAGCTCTTTCAAATGTTGACACGGGCATGCTGGAAAAATATATTCACGGCCAGGAGATTTTTGAAGAGGAAATAATCGCAGCCATAAAGAGGGCTACAATAAGTTCACAGATAGTGCCCGTACTATGTGGCTCCGCATTAAAGAACATAGGAGTGCAATTGCTTCTTGATGCAGTGATTGATTACCTGCCTAATCCGCTGGAAAAACCTGTTATAGAAGCAAAGGACCTGCGCACAAATGAAAAAGTGGAAGTTAAACCAGATATTAACAGGCCTTTTGCCGCGCTGGCGTTTAAAATGATGCTTGATAGTTTTGTTGGAAAACTAATCTTTATAAGAGTGTATTCCGGAAAGCTGACAAGGGGTGCCTATATAATTAATGCTAGCAATGGCACCAAGGAAAGAGTTGACAGGATATTAAGAATGCACGCCAATGACAGAGAAGAAATGCCGTTTGTCGGAGTCGGAGATATTGCAGCGGTCGTAGGGCTTAAAAATACATTCTCCGGTAATACGCTATGCCAGGTGGACAGGCAGATATTGCTTGAATCCATAAATATTCCGGAACCGGTAATCTTTCAGGCAATAGAGCCGAAAACAAAGGCTGATAATGATAAGCTTACGGAAGCGCTTAGAAAACTTGGAGAGGAAGACCCGTCTTTTCAGGTTAAGGTAAATGATGAAACCGGACAGAGAATAATTTCCGGTATGGGTGAGCTTCATCTGGAAGTTTTATTTACCAGGATTGTCAGGGAATTTAAAATACAGGCAAAGGTTGGCAGCCCTCATATTTCATACAGGGAAACAATTACTAAAGCTGTTGAGTCAGAGAAAAAATACGTAAAACAGACGGGTGGCCACGGGCAGTACGGCCATGTCATTCTCAAAATCGAGCCGACCGGGCTTGGTGGTGGTTTTGAATTCGTAAATGATATAAGAGAAGGTAGAATACCCAGAGAATATATTCCTTCAATAGAACGCGGAGTAATGGAATCAATGGATAGGGGTGCGCTTGCAGGTTATAAAATTGTTGATATCAGGGTTACACTGCTTGATGGCAGTTTTCATGAAGTAGATTCTTCAGACATTGCTTTCAAGGCGGCGGCTTCAATGGCGATGACTCAGGGTATAGCGAAAGGCAATCCGGTTTTGCTTGAACCAATAATGAAAGTTGAGCTAACCGTTCCCAAGGAATATCTCGGAGACGTGCTGGGTGATTTCAGCAGCCGCAGGGGCAAAGTGGCAGGCATGGAAGATAAAGGGGCCATACAGATTATAGACGGGACAGTGCCTCTGGCTGAGATGTTTGGTTATTCAACTGCAATAAGGTCCCTTACCCAGGGAAGGGCATTCTATAATATGGAGCCACTGCATTATGAAAAAATACCCATGAATATACAAGAAAAGATTTTAGCGGGAGAAGCATAACGAAAATACGCTCCAGGATAGTAAAACACTTGAAGGGGAGGGAATAAGAAATGGCTAAAGAGAAATTTGTAAGGAGCAAACCGCACGTAAATATAGGAACTATCGGGCACGTAGACCACGGCAAGACGACGCTGTCAGCGGCGATAATGACCTGCCTGAGCAAGAAGAACATGGCGGTGGCAAAGGGAGTGGACGACATAGACAATGCGCCGGAAGAGAAAGAGCGCGGAGTAACCATAGCGATAGCGCACCTTGAATACCAGAGCGATAAGAGGCATTATGCGCACATAGACTGCCCGGGGCATGCGGATTACATAAAGAACATGATAACAGGGGCGGCGCAGATGGACGGGGCGATACTGGTGGTAAGCGCAGCGGACGGCCCGATGCCGCAGACCAGGGAGCACATACTGTTGGCCAGGCAGGTGAACGTGCCGGCAATAGTGGTATTTTTGAATAAGATAGACCAGGTAGATGACCCGGAACTGATAGACCTGGTGGAACTTGAGGTAAGGGAGCTATTGACGAAATACAAATTTCCCGGGGACAAGATACCGATAATAAGAGGCAGCGCCACAGAGATACTTGCCTGCGGGTGCGGAAAGCTGGATTGCCCGAAATGCAAGGTGATAGACGAGTTGATGAAAGCGGTGGACGAATTCATACCGGAGCCGAAGAGGGAAGTTGACAAGCCGTTTTTGATGAGTGTAGAAGATGTATTCAGTATTACCGGCAGGGGGACAGTGGCCACCGGCAGGATAGAGCGCGGCATGGTGAAGGTTGGAGAAGAAGTTGAAATAGTGGGGATAAAGGAAACAAAGAAGACGGTGGTGACCGGAGTTGAAATGTTCAGGAAGGAACTGGACGAAGGCCGTGCGGGAGACAACGTTGGGCTGCTGTTAAGAGGGATAGAAAAGGAAGACATAGAGCGCGGGCAGGTAGTGGCGAAACCGAAGTCAATAATGCCGCATGCAAAGTTCAAGGGGCGTATATACGTATTGACAAAGGAAGAGGGCGGCAGGCATACGCCATTCTTTGCCGGTTACCGGCCGCAGTTCTATTTCAGGACGACGGATGTAACAGGGGAATTGAAGTTGCCTGAGGGCAGGGAGATGGTGATGCCCGGGGACGACGTTGACATAGTGGGAGAACTGATAACGCCGATAGCGATGGAGAAGGAGTTAAGGTTTGCCATCAGGGAAGGCGGGCACACGATAGGCGCAGGGGTTGTTTCTGAAATAATTGAATAAAGAGAGGTTTAGAATGATAGGTAAAAAGATAAGACTTGAAAGGATAATGGACAGGGTTTCAGGCAATACGGTGATAGTCCCGATGGACCACGGCACTACCGTGGGCCCGATAAAGGGTTTGCTTGACATGAAAAAGACCATTAACGATGTGGTAGAAGGCGGGGCGAATGCGATACTGCTGCATAAAGGCATAATTACTGCAGGGCACCGCGGTGGCGGTAAAGATGTGGGGCTTATTATTCATCTGTCTGCCAGTACGGTG
>Ga0315275_10006241_pt1 | contig 11378 bp, 8 predicted proteins | sample YL17G03_0_MG_FD_205557 | JGI IMG/M metagenome (GOLD analysis project Ga0315275, IMG submission 205557) | Sediment microbial communities from Yellowstone Lake, YNP, Wyoming, USA - YL17G03_0 | ecosystem: Environmental > Aquatic > Freshwater > Lake > Sediment | place: USA: Wyoming | collected...
CCCAGGGCAAACCCACCAGCCAGGATCAATGGACCAATCAGATTTGCCAGTGAACCCGCAACTGTCCATCTTGCCATCATTTGAGGCTCACGCCCGGGGTTTAGATCCATCAATGTAGCCTGAGAAAGTGAAACGAAGGCACCGCTGGCTGGAAAGCTGATCACCATTCCCATCAATACCAGGGGGAAAGAACTTGTACCAGCGATGACAACCAATGAAAATGCGATCATCAGTCCGCCGCCCAGCATAATGTGTTTGCGGAACCGCGTATCGCCGAGCAACATGAGTACCGGTTCGATCAATGTATTGAGGATGGTTGGTAATCCAAGCAGCAAACCCACCTGCACGTATGATAGACCCAGGTCGGTTCGTATGGCCGGTAATGCAGCATTTCCTACGCCATAATTTAGCTCATCAAAGAACTCGATCAGCATAAATAGAAAAGTCAGCGAGGTCAAACCCCGTAGGATGCTGGATAAAACGATAGAATTTTTGGAAATAGCTTGTTTAAACATTTCAACCTCTTTCTCTCCATCAGATTTTTATTGCGGTGGTTGGGAGGGAAAGAGGTGGTGCGCGTGCATGTTGATAATAACTATGGTATCAACATGGAGGGTGGTAATGGCTGTACATAAGATGATTATACATTCGTTTCATCGGGTTGGGTAACTAAGCTCATCACCCCAATTGGATACTTCATCAAGCAATCCTGGTAAGCTCATCAATCCTGCCGCCCGGAGATATGCCCGGTCACGTTCTGGGATTTCAGCCAGGGTTAGCCAGCGCACTTCCGCCAGGATCTGATCATCCTTTGTAAATTCAGGGTCAATCCCCATGTGGGGCTCCTGGTTGCCAATCTCGATCAGGAATGTGATCGTATCAATACCAAATCCATCGGTAATATGGGCAGTCTGGTGGATAATTTTACCCCCCACACAACATTCTTCTACCAATTCACGCAGGCCAGCTTTGGCTGATGTCTCCAGAGGTTCCACCCCACCTCCCGGCAGGCACCACCATTCCTCACCGTTTACACGGTGTTTCACCATCAGTACCTGTCTGCCTCGCGTGATAAGACACTGGGCGCGGGTCATTTTCCCATCATGTCCATATAAGCGCTATCGATTAAATCCTCTACCATGATACCCAATTTTTGCATCAAGTTTTCAGCGATAGTTTGACCTTCTGCATCATTCTGGTCAGGTCGCAAGACTACTTCCAGCTCAACGAACTTACCCAATCCCGTAACATCGTCCAGGTGGATGCGGGTCTGTCCCACTAAATATAGATACCTGACTTTGGTAATTACCCCGCGCACTCCAAAAGCCTCTGCCAATATCAATCTTAAAGCTGCTGGGTCATCTGTTTCGAATATTTTATACTCTGAGTGCTTCGGCCCAGTAACATCCTGCCGCAGATAATAAACCAGTTGCCCACGATGCGGACCCAATACCCTAAGCTTGATCCGTCCTTGCGGGCAATTAAAAAATGTATCTTCTTGAGGGATGACCTGGCATGGTGTATCACTAAGCTGTTCAGCCTTTTGCTGCAGGCGATTAAAATCATGCACGCGCGCTTTGATCTCAATATTGGCTGGCATCTATATCTCCAATGACATCCTTAACTGTAAGCCAGCCTCGGTTGGGAAAAATCTTCGCAACCTGGGGCGTAAAAGTCGTGGAATTCGCTAGCACTTCCTCTGGAGAGCCGTCTGCGGTGACCAATCCATTCTCAAGCAGAATGATCCGGTCGGCTGCCTGGACCGCCAGCTCGACGTCATGCGTGACCATCATGATTGCCATACCATCGTCACGCCAGGTATGAAGCAGCTTGAGCAGGGTGAGCTTGGCAGTATAATCAAGTCCCCGCGTGGGCTCATCCAATAAAAGCGCGCCTGGTTGGGTAACCATAACTGCCCCCAAAGCAACTCGCTGGCGTTCGCCAGTACTCAGATCGCGGGAATAAAAATCCGCTTTATCTCCCAGACCCAATCGATCCAGTAGCTCTCCGGGTTGGAGATTTGTCTCAGATACGTCTAAATGATGGTTATGTAAAGTAATGAGCAGCTCATCCATCACTGTATCGGCAAATAATAAGGCATTGGGGTCTTGCGGCAGGTAACCCACCTGTTGACATATCTCAGCTACCGATCTACCTGTAATGTCTTTCCCTCCAACCTGAATGTTTCCGTTCTTAACCGGTATCAGCCCAATTAATGAACGCAGTAAAGTTGACTTTCCTGCACCATTAGGTCCCATCATCACCACAATTTCACCCGGGTATAAACTAAGGTCCACTCCTCGCAGAGCTTGTAGATTTCCATAATTTATCTCTACACCATTCGCCTGGACGAAAGCTGTCTCCTGACGATGTGCGTTGGTTGCTCGCTTCGATAATGATCTTTTGCTCACCTCTGCCAGTTTCTCCTGCGACTGTTGGGCGCACACAAGGGCTTCATCAATTGTTAGCGGAAGAGGCTCCCATCCAAATACCTTTCCCAAAATGATCATGGGCGGGTTAAGCTGGATCCTACTTAATATATCGCGCGGTTTGCCCGATAGCCCACCTGGAAAATCATCAGATAGGTAGATGATTTGCCCGGTATGAGGCAATACGCGTTCCAAACGGTGTTCAGCGAGGATTACTGTCAGGCCTATTCGTTTATTCAGCTGCACCAAGCCTTCCAGCACTTCTTCTGCGCTATGGGGGTCAAGTTGAGAAGTGGGTTCATCCAATACCAGGATACGTGGCTTTAACGCCAATGCAGCGGCAATGGCAACCCGTTGGATTTCCCCCCCCGAGAGTGTCTCAAGCCGCCGTGACCGCAGTTGTGTTAGTTCAAGCAGCCTGAGTGCTTCGTCCACGCGGAATTCCATCTCATCCTTTGGCAAAGCAGCATTTTCCAAGGAAAACGCGATCTCGTCTTCTACACGATCAACAACAAACTGTACTTCAGGGTCTTGAAACACAAAACCAACTTGTCGGCTCATTTCGCGGGGTGAAAGGCGGACTGGGTCAAGGTCATTTACGCGTATCGTTCCACGCAAGCTCCCACCACTGAAATGGGGAACCAAACCGTTTATGCAACGTAATAAGGTTGATTTTCCTGATCCTGAAGGTCCAATCACCAGGCATAACTCCCCATCTGGTATCTGCAGGTTTACTCCGCTTAGTGCAGGCTGGTTCGCTCCAGGGTATGTGAAGGATAGATCGGTAATGCTGATCATGGATTATCAGTATATCACCGTTAAAAATGATAAAGGACACGGTTCACAAAACCTGTCCTTCACTTATGATAAACTTTTGATGAGTTTTGTTTATATATTACCCGCTTTGGGTGAGTTGCGCGTGTGTTCTTTTTGCAGTAGAGCGGCGATTTTTTGTTCATCTGCAGGCATGGAAATCAATTTTCCCTGAATATATTCACATTCAAGTTTATTAAGCTGTGTCAATTGCTCTTTGGTTTCCACACCCTCAGCTACTACTGTCAAACCCAATCCGTGTGTAAGCTTAATGATTGCCTGCACTATTTTCATATAATTGGGATCTTTGAGGATCTTGCTGATGAAAGAGCGATCAATTTTTAATACTTTGATTGCATTATGTGACAAATAATTCAGTGACGAATACCCTACTCCAAAATCATCAATTTGTACCTGGATCCCATGAGCGTTTAATCGGTCGAGCACATCCAGGATGATCTCAAAATTTCCCATCACCGCATTTTCAGTAATTTCCAAATTCAAGCTGGCCGCGCTCAAACCTGTTTGCTCCAAAGTCTGAACGATATATTCTACAAAATCAGGTTGGGTAATGTGCTTGCCTGAAATGTTTACACTGACGCCCAAGGATTGGTCGCTCGCGAATTGTTTTTGCCACTCAAGGAGCTGCGTAGCAGCTTTGCGCATCACCAATCGATCTATTTGAATGATAAGACCAGTTTCATCCGCCAGTGGGAGGAATTCACTGGGTGCTAATAAACCACGTTCTGGATGCTTCCACCGGACGAGTGCTTCAAACCACACAATTCGCCCAATTTTAACATCGACCACTGGTTGGTAAAATACATCCAACTCTTCCCTTTCGATTGCCTGACGCAAAGCGGATTCAATTTCAAGGCGGAGCATGATTTGGTCACGCATGGCACTATCAAATATTTCATATCGTGAACGGCCATTCTCCTTCGCTCGATACATGGCTGTATCTGCATCCCGCAAGATGTCTTCAGGGCGATCATAGCCGGTGGTGCTCAACACGATTCCCATGCTCGCTGACATGAAAATGGTGTGTTTTGGCAGTAAAGTGGCCATCATCAGTTTTTTCTGGATTCGATCTGAAACCCGTGTGACATCACTTACATCCTTGATATCCTCAAGCAGGATCACAAATTCGTCTCCCCCCAAGCGTGCCACAGTATCCATCGGTCTTAATATGGATTTCAGCAAATGAGCCGTCGCCACCAGTAATTGATCACCTGTCAGATGCCCGAGGCTATCGTTAACGTCTTTGAACCGGTCCAGGTCAAGGAATATCACTGCATAAATATTGCTGTTATCCCGCTTGCTTCGTTCAATCACATGTTTAAGTCGATCAATAAATAATGACCGGTTGGGTAATTCCGTCAGCGAATCGTGAAAGGCATCATGCAGTAGCTTGGATTCTGCCTGTTTGCGTAATGTGATATCAGTTTGAGATCCAGCTAATCGTAGGGCAGTTTTATCTGCTCCGATGACCGCCATCCCACGGCTGAGCATCCAACGGTAAGAGCCATTGGAATGTTGGATACGGTATTCGCATTCAAAATGAGCTGAGAGGCCTTTTATGTGTGCCGAAATGTTCGTTCTTAAATGAGCGATATCATCCGGATGGACACGATTGAACCATTCATTTGGGTTGTCGCCTATCTCCTGGTCTGAATAACCGAGCATTTGTTTCCAGCGGGGAGAATAATAAATTTGACTCTTTTTTAAGTTCCAATCCCAGAGCCCATCATTGGCCGCACGCACCGCTAGAGCGTACCGTTCTTCACTTTCACGCAATGCACTCTCAATCCTCTGGCGTTCAGTGATTTCTTGCAGTGCTTGCTGATACAAGTCGGCATTTTCCAACGCGACAGCCGCATAAGCCGCCAGGGAGCTTAATACCACTTCATCTTTTTCCGTAAAAGGTATGTCGTTCTTACGATTGGTAACCGAGAGCACACCTAAGGGGACATCTTTCGAAAGGATCGGGACGTGCAATAAGCTGTGAACGAGAAATCCAGTAGATACCTTGAGCGGTGCTTTTAGACTCGGCTCAATTGCCCGTAGGGCACGCTTCGATTGCAGTACCTGACCTACCAACGAATCAGCGATGGGAATCCGTAATGTCTTTATTGAATCCTCATCCATGTTCTTAACCGCTCGTAGGTAAAGTAATCCACTCTCCTTTTCCAATAATGCCAGGAAGCCCTCTTCAGCATTGGTAAGAGATACTCCTGCTTCAACGATCCGCACCAGTACCTCCCCGAGTTCCAATGTGGAGGTAACGCTTTGTCCAACCTTTGAGAGTGAGGTGAGCCAGGCGACTTGCTCTTCCAACTGTGAATTTAGGATTGCCTTTTCGCGTTGCAGCCGGCTTTCAGATAGCGACCGGGTAATTGCTTCAGTTAGCAAAGTTTCATCCAGCGGCTTACTCAGGTAATCATGCACCCCAAGGCGAAATGCTTCAGCAGCCACCTGCTCTGAGCCATGTCCGGTCATTAAAATTGTCGGAATAAGGTAACCATCCTTAGCCAAACGACGGAGCAAGTCTAGACCGGTTAAATCAGGCAATTGCAGATCTAACAGCATGAGATCTAGTTTGGCCCTATGCTGCTTTACGATCTTTATGGCAGTATTAGCGTCACGTGCGACCATCACTTCATACCCTAAACCTGGTAGAACGGTCTCTGCCAAAAAGTCACTGATTTGGCGGTTATCGTCGACGACTAAAATGATTTCATGGCTCATGTAAACCTTCAATCCCTTTGATTACTCACCGTAAACCCATAAAACCATTATTCCAGGATTATTTCGATATGATTTTATGTGCTATAAAAAGTTACCCATAACCGATGAATGAGATAATTATAATCTAAAGAACGCTTTCCACAAATTGTTCCTTTTATCCTCGCATTATGCCTTATACACATTACACCTGATGTACCAGAAAGAGTATGTGCTTCATCGGATAATGATTGGTTTGGTCTGACCAATGTGAATTGTTTGATAAGTTCCGTAACAGCGCAGGATATAATATACGCAATCTTATTTTCATTATTATTTTTTCACAGTACTTGGAAATGTTACTGCTATTCATATTACCTCTTGGCTTGCTGATGTTCATTGGTTTATTGACCCTTCTTTCGAGTATCCTCCTCCCCCCTAAACAATGGGCAGCCATGACTTCAGGACTGCTCTTGATTGTTCGAACGGCACGATATCCGTGTCAGCGGAGAAAGTGGACGGCGTATTTCAGCCTTGTTGGGTCATAAGCCTATGAACTCGGAAAAACTCGACTGATCACAAAGATTCCAAACAGGAGATTTGAATGCATATTCTTGGGATTTACATTGGTGGAACAGGAATCAAGGGAGCCCCCGTTGAAATTGACACTGGTATATTATTGGCTGAACGTTATCGCCTACCCACCCCAGACGGGGCAAAACCTACCCCTGTCGCGGATGTCGTCAAGAATGTCGCTGAGCAGTTTGATTGGCATACCCAAGTTGGTTGTGGCTTCCCGGCAGTGATCCGCGATGGGGTGGCTGAGACTGCTGCCAATATCAGTCAAAAATGGATTGGCACAAATGTAGCCCAGCTCTTCTCCGAAGCAACCCATTGCCCTGTATATGTGGTCAATGACGCCGATGCAGCTGGCTTGGCTGAAGTGACCTTTGGGGTTGGGAAAGGCGTTCACGGAGTGGTGTTAATGATCACCATCGGAACAGGGCTGGGATCAGCCTTGTTCATCGATGGAAAATTGGTACCCAACACTGAGCTCGGTCACCTTGAAGTCGAATGTGAAGAGGCCGAGTCGATTGCTTCCGACGTTGTGCGCAAGGAGCAGGATCTCTCCTGGAAACAGTGGGCCAGGAACCTGGATAAATATCTGAATACGCTTGAAAGTCTGTTCTCTCCGAACCTGATAATTCTCGGGGGCGGTGCAGTCAAGAAACAGGACCAATTTATGCCCCTCCTCACCGTGCATACCAAGGTCGTCCCCGCCGAGCTTGGCAATGACGCTGGCATTGTCGGTGCCGCCCTCGCTGCCAGGCTATATTTTGGTTAACAAACCAACCATGCAGGTGGGCATTATGCTCCCTGGGTCGCTCGTTTGCGCACTTCGTAGCTGCAACTCCATTTACGGAAGTTACCGGATATTTGGTTAGGTAAATCGCATCTCACCCCACCTTATGTCAGTGCGAGGGTTGGATGCTCTTTCCAACCCCCAGCCCCGAGCACAGCGAGGGGGAAGCAATCTTCCTCCATGCGTTTACTCCTTTCAGCGATAAAAGAGACACGTATTCTCTATTCGTTTATTCGTGTCCTATTCGTGGACCATCTCCCGTCACCTATTTTCAAAGAAATCTGGGAAGGCAGGAGCTGGCACAAGTGTCATCGAGGGCAAATTTTGCCCGAAACATGAGGACTGTCTTCGTCCGAAACGCCGCGAGTTTTTTTACGAGCGGTGCCAGGAACTCTCTTCGGCTTTTCACGGATGATTATTGCGATAAAAAACCCGCCTTGCGGGTTTTGTGCTCTTCGTAGCCGGTGGTTTTAACTACCGGCGAAGGATGAAGGGTGAGAGGTGAACTGCCTGAGCCAGGCCTGATCCGACTATACCTGTACGTAACAAGGCGCTTAAGCGCCTTGTTGGGAGGTGGGGTGTGGATGGTTTCAACTTGAGGGCGTACCTGCCCGAAACATGAGGACTGTCTTCGTCCGAAACATCGCGATTGTATATACAGTGTCTTTACCTGTAGTGTCTTCGTACTTTCACTATGTTTTCACTGCTCAGTGAGCGAGGGTGGCTTTACGAGCGGTGCCAAGCAGCTGATTGATCTGTGGAGCGCCATCTCTGACCGGAAGGTGACGATCGATGATAGCCTTGCCGAAGGGGGATGAAGCCCGTCTGGTGGAAGCTTATTCACAGGCTGCTCATCGCTTGGGTGACCTCGTCTCGGCAGGTGAGCCGGCGCACACGTGGAAGATAGACACCTGGGCGGATGAGCTCTTGAGCATGCTGGATAGGGTCGAGGCGCAAAACGGTCGCCCGCCGGTCAGCCAGCAGGTACGTGAGGAGGCATTGGGGATATCACCCGATATGGTGGAAGCGTCAGGAATCCTGACGGAGGAGATTGCCACCATAAGATTGCTCCTCTGCAACGTATATTCGCGGGCCATGCAAGGGCTCGATATGCGCGAGTATTTGCCTTTGGTGGACCTGTATGGGCTTGGGTGCGTGCGGCTGGCAAGGCTGCTCAAGCTTGGGGGCTGTGATGAAAATGGACGCCTGGAGAGGTATTTGCAAAAATCGATCGATGAAGCCATCCGGGAATTGAACAGGGAATGGGGGCTGGATATATGAGAGTGGTTGAAGGCCGGAAGAAAAAATATCACCACAAAGGTATAAAGGATACATGGGTGCACGGAGGTTTTATCAAGCAGAAGGACGTTGAACCTGGGCTATAATTCAATTGCAGATCTAGCAAGGAGGCTATATGCGGATCACTTTTGATGGCGCGACACAGACTGTGACAGGCTCGCAGCATTTGCTGAATATCAACGGCTATAACCTGCTTCTGGAATGTGGCTTTTATCAGGGAAAACGGCAGGACTCATACGAGCGCAACCGTAACTTCCCATTTGACCCAGGCAGTATCGATGCGGTCATCCTATCCCACGCACACATCGACCACAGCGGTAACCTGCCCAATCTGGTAAAACAGGGCTACCATGGTCCGATCTACACCACCTCAGCCACGGCTCACCTGGCGAACATCATGCTGATGGACTCGGGGCACATCCAGGAAGCGGATGCTGAGTTTGTCAACAAGCGCCGCATGAATACTGGTGAGGCGCCCGTAGAGCCCCTGTACACTCAGGTGCAGGCGGCATTAGTAGCACAATATTTCACCCCGGTGGTTTACGACCAGCCTTTCGAACCCATCCCGGGGGTGAATGGGCGCATTCTGGATGCGGGGCATATTTTGGGCTCAGGTGCGGTGGTGCTGGATATCGAGGAGAAGGGGCATAAGATGCGGTTGTGGTTCAGCGGGGACATTGGCAGGCGTAAACTACCCCTGATCCGCGACCCAATCCTTCCGGATTGGGCGGATATCTTAATCATGGAATGCACATATGGAGATAAACCACACCAAGACCCCGAGCTGGCTTACGAGGAGCTGCGCCAGGTGGTCGGACGAACACTCAATCGTGGGGGTAAGGTGATCATCCCAGCGTTTGCAGTGGGGCGTACGCAGGAGATCGTGTATGCGCTGCACCAGATGTTCGAGAGCCATCAACTCCCGAGTGTGCCGGTATATGTGGATAGCCCTCTGGCGGTGAATGCTACGGATATCTTTAAGCTACACCCGGAGTGTTTCGATGACCAAACGCAAGCATTCATCAGGGCTGATAAATACCATACCGCACTGGGTTTTGATCGTCTGATCTACACCCGCTCGGTTGAAGAATCGAAGGCACTGAACGGTCGCAAGGACCCAATGATCATCATTTCAGCGTCGGGCATGGCAGAGACCGGGCGCATCCTGCACCACCTGCGCAACAACATCGAGAACCCCAAGAACACCATCCTGATCGTTTCCTGGCAGGCTCCATACACGCTGGGGAGGAGATTGGCTGACCGGGAGAAGAGGGTGAGGATATATGGTGACGAATATGAGGTGAAAGCGGAGGTGGCGACGATTGGTGGGTTATCCGCTCACGCCGGGCAGGATTTTCTCCTGGAGTATGCCTTGCGGGTGAAGGGCAGGGCGAAGCAGGTATTCCTGGTTCACGGCGAAGCAACACCCGCAGCTGCACTCTCGGAGAAACTCGTGGAGGCAGGCATGGATAAACCAGCTTATCCACAGTGGCGTGAGAGCGTGGAGGTCTGAACGTTTGGTATAATGAGCTTCCCACTGGAGAGGTGCCAGAGTGGTTGAATGGGACGGTCTCGAAAACCGTTGTGGGGTTCGTCCCCACCGTGGGTTCGAATCCCACCCTCTCCGCAGAATCTCGATGAGATCAAATTCCCACCGTGGGCACCCGTGGAGGGTGTCCGATCCCGCAAGGGGACGATGTTCGAATCTCATCCTCTCCGCAGAGTGTATGAACCGGGAGAGAATCTCGTAATCCGAATTGCCACAAGGTTATTTGGGTTCCTGGTCAGGGTCGGTCAGTGGAGCTGGAGTTCGGTACACATTACTAAGTCGATCTTGGAATGGTTCCAGATTAGGCACATCCATCAACTCTGGAATTGAGGGAGGTGCGGTCTTAAGACGGTGGGCGTACCAGCGGGTTAATGGCAAGGCAGAAAATCCGTGCAACAGCACGCTTAATAAAATCGTCCAGCCAGCTATGGAAAAAAGTATCTGATATGGGCGACTTATCTCGTAGAAGGATTCGAAGGCGATGATGGTGAACACGACCGAAGCCAGGCCGCGGGGCCCCAACCAGCCCATGAGAAGTTGTGTATCGCGCCGGAAGTGTGTCCCAACGAGTGAAAGCGCTACGGGAAGCATGCGGATCAGAGTCAAGCTTAAAACGGCATAGAGCAAAGCTAACGGATTGAAGGCGGTAAAAAGGGGAATGACCAGAAATGAGCCAAAAATCGTCCAGACAAAAAGTGAGAGCGTCGTGCCCGTTGATTCAGTGAATTCCAGGGTATGATGTTGCCGACGGCGAGTACTGTAACTGAAGAACAAGCCGCCCACGAACGCTGCGATAAATCCATTCCCGCCCAAGGTGATCGAACCGAAATAAATTAACAGAGCCAGCGCCAGCGTTCCAATCTGCTCAGTTGCTCGGGAAGTTAAACGGTGGCGCATGGCAACAGCAAACAGCCATCCGCCTAACATGCCCAACGCCGTGCCAACTAAGACAGCAACAGCAATATCGAGCAAGGCGGACGAAAACCAACCAGCTAATTTCTGGGTTTCCTCTGCTACAGCCAAGGCGGTGAATAGCGTGATAAAAGGCGTGGCGATGCCATCATTGAGTCCGCTCTCCACGTTCAGAGCGCGACGGATACGCACCGGGACGCGCGGGTTCGTGAATATGGGCAACCCCAAGGCAGCATCGGTTGGTGCTAGGATTGCCCCCACGAGCAGGGCAAATCCAATCCCTTCCTTG
>Ga0315275_10006242_pt1 | contig 11375 bp, 9 predicted proteins | sample YL17G03_0_MG_FD_205557 | JGI IMG/M metagenome (GOLD analysis project Ga0315275, IMG submission 205557) | Sediment microbial communities from Yellowstone Lake, YNP, Wyoming, USA - YL17G03_0 | ecosystem: Environmental > Aquatic > Freshwater > Lake > Sediment | place: USA: Wyoming | collected...
CTGGCACGTGATGGAGATCAGCTTCATTGTGGATAGCAATGCGGGCAGACTGGCCAGATGGCTCCGGCTAATGGGCTATGATGCCCTATTCTTCACCGACATGGACGACTCCCGCCTGCTCCGTATCGCCATGGAACAGGGAAGGGTAGTCCTGACCAAAGACACCCAGATGATGAGGAGACGCGTGATCTCTAACGGGCAACTGAAGGCCCTCCTCATTGAGAGCGATGACTACCGAGAGCAGTTGAGCCAGGTGGTGAGAGAACTGAGGCTGGACTGTCGCCTCAGACCTTTCACCCGCTGCCTGGAGTGTAACCAGACGCTGGTGCCTAGAAGCAAAGACGATGTCAAGGGACTGGTACCACCTTATGTTTTTGGAACCCAGCGCCAGTATATGCAGTGTCCCGCCTGTCTCAGGCTCTACTGGCGGGGAACGCACTGGCAGAGGATGAAAGAGGAGTTGGAGAAGCTGCCGGCAGATCATGGGGCTTCCGGGTAGGGCAAATCCCAAATGCATCTCTCAACTCTGAGCAGATTCCAATGACCGAAATCAGAAACTCCGACCATACATTGACGCTATTTTCGTGAGAATCCAGGAACGACAGAGCGCTGAAGGAGACACCGTTGCTAACGCTTGTCAGACAAAATATCATTAGGCGGTTGCACCCGTGACTGACAACCTGGCGACTCAACTGCAACAGCGCCTTGCCCCCGAATACCTGGGGCTGATTCGAGCGGCGGGCGAACTGGCGAGCGACCTGGGCGCAGGGCTCTACCTCGTCGGCGGAGCCGCCCGCGATCTCCTCCTCGGTCAGGCCAGCTTCGACATTGACCTGGTGGTGGAGGGAGATGCCCCCCGACTGGCCAGCCTGCTGGCACAGCAGACAGGGGGCCAAGTGGTTGTCCACCACCGCTTCGGGACCGCCAAGCTCTCCATCAGGAACCTCACCCTTGATCTATCTACGGCACGATCGGAGACCTATCTGCACCCCGGCGCTCTGCCTGCAGTCCGACCCAGTTCCATCAAGAGTGATCTGGCCAGGCGGGACTTCACCATCAACAGTATGGCAATCCGACTGAACCGTGATGACTTCGGCCAACTGTTGGACCCTTTTGAGGGTGAGAAAGACTTAGCCCGCAAGCTCATCCGCATCCTCCATGAGAAGAGCTTTGTCGATGACGCCACCCGCATGTTGCGGGCCATCCGCTACGAACAGAGATTCGACTTTTGGCTGGAACCGAATACGGAAAATCTGCTGCGCCGCGACATCTCCAAGCTACACACCATCAGTGGGGACCGGATACGGCACGAGTTGGAACTAATACTGAAGGAGGAACTGCCAGAAAAACCACTGCGCCGAGCGGGAGACCTCGGCCTGCTCCGCACCATTTATCCCTCCCTCAGAGGCAACGGCTGGATGACTCAACGGTTCCAAGAAGCCCGCTCCCTGCTTCACCCTCCACCCCTGGGCCTGTATTTCTCGCTCCTTCTCTACCACCTCAGCCAGGCAGAAGCGGAAGATGTCATTGCCCGCTTGAAGATGCCGAGGGCAATATCGCGGGTCATACTGGATACCCTCCGTCTCAAACAAGACTACATCGCCCTGGAGTCTCCCGATCTGTCACCGAGCGGCATCTACCATCTCCTGGAAAACCGTTCTTTCCCTTCTCTGCTGGCCTGCGTGGCAGCTACAGACTCACCGCTGATCACTAGCCGACTCCATCTCTATCTTGACAAGTTGCGCCATGTGCGAACATCATTGAACGGGACGGCGCTACAGCAAATGGGCGTACCCCCAGGCCCCCGGGTCGGCGAAGTATTGAAGGCATTGCAGGAAGCAAAGCTGGACGGCCAGGCAAGAACCAAGCAAGAGGAGATTGACCTGGTTCGTGCCTGGTTGTCACGAGAAGGATGAATTGGATCAAGACTGCTGCATCTGCGGTGAACCTCTGGACGGCGAGAATGTAGCCCGCTGTCACTCATGTGGCGGATACTTCCATATGGGCTGGTCAGTCGATGCCCAGATGAAGAACTGCGGACACTACTGGCTGAATGAAATATCCTGCGGCCTGGCTTTTGCCTGCGACCTCTGCCAGCAAGGGCTATCAGCCCGGGAGAATCAGTCTCCCAACCAGTCCAGTACCGCCTGGGGCATCTGACGCAAGCTGCCGTTCCTCATTGTACACTTTGGCAGGGACGCCAGGAATACATTGCCATACACCTTGGTTTGCAGTCGTCTGTCCAGAATGATGACCACGCCGCGATCCTGTCGGCTCCGTATGAGGCGCCCGAATCCCTGCTTAAACTTGATAATCGCCTGGGGGACGAGGTACTGGTTGAAGGAGTCGTTGAACAACTCGGACCGAGCCGAGAACACCGGGTCGGTAGGAACACTGAAAGGCAAGCGGGCGATAACCAGAACGCTGAGCGCCCGTCCCACCACATCGATCCCCTCCCATAGCGCTGAAGTGCCCAGAAGGAGGGAACTGGAATTGGCCTTGAACCGGTTCACGACCTTTTTGGGGCTGCCGTCTATCCCCTGCCCCAGAACCATAATACCTTCCTCCTCCAGGAGCGGCTGAACCACGCCGTAGGCGGCCCGCAGGCCGGCATGTGAGGTGAACAAGGCCAGGGTGCGGCCTTCAGTGGCGCGACAGACCTCCACCAGGGACTGCCTTACTGCGTCTTGGTACCCTGCCTTGTCCGGCTCAGGGATGTCCTGGGGAAGGTAGATCAGGGTGGAACCCATGTAATCGAAAGGAGCCTCTATGGCCAACTCCGTGGCCTTGTCCAGCCCCAGGGATTGCCTGATATATTCAAAGCTGCCCCCGGTAGTCAGCGTGGCGCTGGTCAGCACTACGCAATCCTTCTGAGAGAACAGCGACTTCTGCAGCAACCGTCCGACATGCAGTGGAGCAGCATGTAGATAGAGGCTGCCGTCACCCTTGAGGGAGACCCAACAAATGCTGTCCACCGGGGGGCTGGCTATGACAGCATCCATCCGAGAACAAAGCCCGTGGATATGCTGCCGCAAGGAAGATATCTCTGCCAGAACGCCACTCAAATCATGGCTTCTCCTGCTGGGCAAGTCCTCCATCATGGTGTGTAGTCCGCCCAGGCGATCCTCAATATCGTCCAGCTTCAGCTTGAGGTTCTCCCAGGCCAGTTCCACCTCCGGCCATCCTGAATGATGTCTAACCTCTCTGGCGAGCCTCACATGGCGCTCGTATTCTCCTTGCTCTCCGACCAGCAAGTTCACAAAATAGGCTAAGCCGTCAAAGACTTTAGCCGCCCTATCCCGAGCTTCCTCGGCTGCCTCCCTCAGATGTTCCACCTCCTGCTCGATTTCACGGCGTCTGGAGTAGGCCACGGCAGCAGTGCGCAGGTAACTGCGGAGGTGGAACACAAAACCACCTCTATCCCCCAAAGGCTCCAGGCAGTCGTCCACCTCCGATTGGCCAAGATGATATCCCAGTTGTGCTGTAGCTTCCTCTTCCAGGTGGTGAGCCTCGTCAACAACCAGATAGCGATACTCGGGCAGAATGCCGCCCTGGGTCGCCAGATCAGTCAAGAGCAGGGCATGGTTCACCACAATGAGATGGGATCCCTCCGCCCGGTGACGCGCCCGATAAAGGAAACAGCCGCTGGGGTAGTAGGGACAGCGCTCCATGACGCAGTTGTCTCCCGAAGCACAAACCCTGGTCCACAGGTGGCCCTCTGCGCCGGTGAGATTGAAGTCAGCCCGATCGCCGTCGGAAGCGGAGACCAACCAGAGCAACAAGCGCAGCAGGAACTGAGTCTCCTCCCACGGCAGTCCCGGGGTCTGGCGCCATGTGTTCCACCTCCTGATGCAAAGGTAGTTGTTACGCCCCTTAAGCTGAGCTATCTCCAGGTCGGAGGTAAGGCCATCGGCGACGCTGTCGAGAGCGCGGCGCAGATCGGGGATGTCTTTGTTCATCAGTTGTTCCTGGAGATTTATGGTGTTAGTGGAGATGACAACAGAGACATTGTTCCGGAGAGCAAAGAAAAGGGCCGGCAGCAGATAGGCCATGGACTTGCCTATTCCGGTACCAGCCTCCACGATGAGATGCTGATGGCGGTTGAAGGCTTCCGCCACCTGTTGCAGCATGGTGACCTGCCCGTGACGGTATTCATAGCCAGGGAAGGCCCGCGACAGAGCCCCCTCCTCACCCAGCAGACTGGCCAGCCACTCTCCATCCACAGGCAGAAGCATATCCCCGGAGACAAGCGGCTTCTTCTTCTCCATCTCCACGCTCAGGGGAACCAAGTCTGCTTCCCATGCCCCTCTATCCCATAGAGAAACACCCTCCAGCCCTGCCCTCTCAATGTCCAGAAACATCGGGCGCCACGACCAAGGGCTACCCATGGTCAGCCGATTGATCTCGGCGATCAAAGAAAGGTCAAGCCCCATCGCCCTATCCACCATGGCCAGGTACACCTCTCTGGCAGTCAGAGCATCCTCCAGGGCGCGGTGCTGAACAGGGCAAGCGATACCGAGATGTCCCGCCAGGGCTGGCAGGCTATAGTCAGAAAGCCGAGGCAACAGGATGATGGCCAGATCAAAGGTATCATAGAAAGCGTTAGGGAAGGACAAACCGTGGCAACGCAGAAAGCTGAGGTCAAAACCCAAATTCTGTCCTACGATCGCAGAGTCCCCCACAAAAGAAAGGAAGGCCTCGGCCACCTGGGAAAAGGGCGGAGCAGTCTTGAGCTCTTGGGGCGTAATGCCCGTTATGAGGCCGGCGCGGTGGGGAAGGGGACAGAGAGGGTTGATCAGGGTATGGAAGGTGCCGAGGGTTTCCCGGCCACGAAACTTGACCGCGCCGATCTCAATAATATGGTCGTTCTCCGGGTTTAACCCGGTAGTCTCCAGGTCCAGCGAGACCAGGGTCTGATTCAGTAAAGATGTCATCTTATGTTGTCTTGCATTACCTTGGCCCTATTCGGGGTTGCCTATGGCAACCTCTTTCTACATTATACTTCTATAAGGCTTCGACTTCCCGGGGAAGGGGGAGGCCTTGCCAAGCTTGATGCGCCTGAATCGATCAAAACAGCCAGCGGAACAGAAGGGCAAACACAGCAGAAAGGGCGGCGCATACGGGGAAGGTGAGAATCCAGGCAGTGACGATGCGCCTGCCTACTCCCCAGCGTACTGCTGAGAAGCGGCGGGCCGCCCCCACCCCCATAATCGCTGTGTTGATCGTGTGGGTGGTACTGAGGGGCACTCCCAGAAATGTGGCTATCTGTATGGCCGAAGCGGCGGAGGCCTCGGCGGCAAAGCCATGGACTGGCTCCAGCTTAGTTAGGCCAAAACCCATTGTCCTTATGACGCGCCAGCCACCGATGGCCGTGCCCAGGCCCATGACCGTGCCACAAAGGATTATCACCCACAGGTGAACATGGAACTGGGGCAAGACACCTGCCAGCACCAGAGCCAGGGTGAAGACTCCCATGAACTTCTGGCCATCATTGCTGCCATGGCTGAAGGCCATAAGAGCTGCCGACAGTATCTGTAGCTTGCCAAAGACAGATCGCACCATACTTGGCCGCACACGGCGCAGGGCCCAGTAAAGAGCCACCATGATGGCTAGGGCCAGGAAGAAACCCACCAGTGTGGAGAAACCCAGCCCTATGATCACCTTCTGCCAGCCCGACCACAGCAGCACATGGTGGCCCGCCGTGACCACCCCTGCACTGGCCAACCCGGCGACGAGACCGTGGGAAATGCTGATGGGCAAGCCCATCAGTGTAGCTACAGCGCCCCAGACGGCGATGCCGGCCACAGCAGCACCAACCACTGGCAGCCCTATCGCGTCAGGTTTGACAATCCCTGTGCCGACAGTCGAGGCGACTGCAGTACCTGTCACTACCGCCCCCAGGACATTTAGAAGAGAGGCCATTACAAGGGCCTTAAATGGGGATAGGACTCTGGTGGAAATAACGGTAGCTATGGCATTAGGAGCATCGTTCCAGCCGTTAACAAATTCGGCGACTAGTATTAACAGCAGGACGAAAACCAGCGGCGCACTTACATCCGACATGGTTGAGGGCTAGTTCCTCCAGAGATCGACTGCATCTACGGCCCGCCGGGGCACGGTCCCATGTGGCCAGATGTGCCCCGGTCGTATCGGTCACATCCGGCGCTATCCACGAAGGACTCTCCGCTCCCCAAGAAGGGCACTCAGCAAAGCTACGAAATCATATCACTACTCCGATGTGACCAGCAAGGCTTCCTTCAAGATAGCCGCTGATCTCACCCAGCGAACCACCTATGCTGGCTACCAGGGCTACCAGAGCGGTATTCCAGATTTGAGCCGCGGCTATCACCACCACCGTCCCGGGTATGGGTATGAGGACAGTCAGGAAACCATGCCACTTCACCACCGTGTGTTCTCCTACTGGCCTAGCCGGGGAGGTGGGGGATCATCCAGGAAGGCAGATGACGGATGATATGCTCGAAGACCCAGGTGTAGAAGTAGATCTCCAGAAAAGCCCGAGGCAACCGGCCCAGCCAGGTAAAGAGCATGAACTTCTTCAAGGGGAACTTCAAGCCTCCCGCGGCAATGCCCACAAAGTCAAAGAAGAAGAGGGGCAAGAAAGCAAACACAACTATGGCCAGTCCACCATAGGACTCCATCCATCTCTCCGCCGTCTTATATCTTCCAAAACGCTCCAGGTGAAAGAGGTCCTTTCCCCCGTAGCCTACATAGTAAGCGGTTATCTCCCCTAGCGTGCTGCCGAGGCTGGCGAGTACAGCTACCAAGGGCAGGTTCCCCATGGAAGCCACCACAACACTCAGGGCTTGGCCAGGCAGGAAGAGATGAGCTGGAAAGATGACACTCAGGCTGGGCAGCAGATTGGCCAGAAAAACACCCAGATAGCCGTATTTCCGGAACTCAATGGTGGGAACAAAATGAGACAATACGGCAAAAAGGACGACAGCACTGCTGAAAAGGGCCACAACAAAGAGGAGCACCATCGCCCTCTTCCAGGTAAGCCGAGGTATAGCCTCTTGCAGATCCGCGAAGAACTCGTCTACTTTCATGAGCTAGAGGCTACGCACCAGGCGGCCCTCCACTCTCTCCCTCTTCAACCGAAGGCAGATCTCCTCACCCTGAGCCTTGTCCGCCACCAGGGTGAAAAGAGTGGGGCCAGATCCAGCTAGATGAACCTGGCTCGCCCCAGCGGCCAGAAAGCGCAATCGGCAATCCTCAAGCTGCGGCCAGAAGGAAAAGGCCACGCTGTCAAAGGCATTATAACAGTGTTGGGTACTGACTCTCCGCCTCCCGTCTATAAGCTGAACCATCCTCCGGGTATGCTCTCCCGCCGTAAAATGAGAGACATCCAGCCTGGAATACATCTGGCGTGTCTTGTTGGCTATAGTCACGGGCGGCCTCACCAGGACAAACCAGGTCTCCGGTAACGGAGGCAAGGGGGTTACCTGATCCCCCCGCCCCCGCACCAGGGCCGTGGTGGCTTCAGCAAGGAAGAAAGGCACATCCGAGCCCAGCCTGGCAGCTATGTCCCTGAGCCTCTCCCGATCAAGATTCAATCCCCACATCTGACTCAAGGCGCGCAGCGTCGCCGCAGCATCGCTGCTGCCACCCCCCAATCCGCTGGCCAGCGGAACGGCTTTCTCCAGACAGATAGACGCACCCAGTTTCCGGCCAGCGACCTCCTGTAGCATCCTGGCGGCCTTCACCACCAGGTTCTGGGGAGAAGCCATCTCCGGGAGGTTGCAGCTTAACCGAAGACCCTCTGCTACCTCAAAAGTAAGATCGTCGCCAAGGTCTATGACCTGGATCACCGAGGCAATATCATGATAGCCGTCGTCACGACGGCCGAGAACCTCGAGGGTGAGGTTGATCTTGGCCCAGGCTTTCTCCCCACTAACAGCGGACCGAATCCCCATTCCTGTCCACCTCTTCAGAAATCCTGGCCCATTCCTGAAGGCTCAGTGTTTCAGCACGGCGGCGCGGATCGATGGCTGTTTTCTCCAGAAGAAGGGCTGCCCTCTGGGGTGGTATGCTCAAGCCTTGGGCCAGGGAGTTGCGCAACTGCTTACGCGGGGCGCTGAAGCCAGCCCGGGCCACCGCAAAGAAATGATCGGTTTGAGATACCTTGACGGGGGGTTCCTCCAGAAGCTGAATGCGCAGGATAACGGACTCGACCTTGGGAGGCGGGGAGAAACTGCGGGCCGGTACTCGATCGATAATGACTGGTTTGCCATAGAACTGCACGCTGACAGCCAGCAGGCTCATATTCCCGGGCTGAGCCGCGATAGCCTCTCCTACCTCCCTCTGCACCATAACCACTATCACAGATGGTTTCAGGGAGGCCTCCAGAAAATGGCGCAGGATGGCTGAGGTAATATAGTAAGGGATGTTGGCCACCACCTTGTAGGGCGGCGAGCTGCCGGCGACTCCGGCGGAAGCCAGGAGCGAACCGGGGTCGGTCTGCAGTATGTCGGCCTCGACTATGTGGAGGTTATGCGCATCAGCCATGCTGTGCCGCAGGGCAGAAATCAGTCTGCCATCGGTTTCTACGGCAATGACCTTCGAGACCCGGCTGGCCAGCGCTCTGGTCAAGATCCCTAGCCCCGGCCCCACCTCAATGACCGTATCCTCCGGGGCAAGCTGCGCTGCCGAGATAATACGGCCCAGCACCTGCCTGTCTACCAGGAAGTGTTGCCCCAGACTCTTTTTGGCCCGCAGTCCCCGGCGTCCTACCAAAGCTATCGCCTCTCCATCTACTGCCCTGACAGACTGGGTAATAGCGCCTAAGAAAAAGGGTCGTGCACCCGCCCTCGACCGCGCCTCGTAGCTTTCCTCCACTGGCAGCTCCGACCAGGAAAACCTGTGGCACCCAGGACTGTATACTTACCGCTGCTTCCTTCCGGATCTGACGGAGTTCGTAGTGTTCTGCCGCACAGGGCCTGATCGTCAACACCACCTGGTGGAGGCAGTTCCACAAGGTTTGAGGCCTCAAGCAGGCATTCAGCCCCGCTATAGCGGATTTCGGGTACAGGGCACCGCTAGCTCCCCGCTCAGCACGACCCAAGGCAATAGTAATGCCGATCGCCCGTCTTTGTCAACGCGCCTCCAAAAGCTTTCTGATATTGGCGGCCTGCACCTCCTATCGTTTCTGAAAATGCTATCCTGGTCCATCGCCTCTGCCAACCTTACGCCGCCACGACACAGAAGAAGTCGAGCAGGGTTGACATGCGAAAGGTGCTTCTGATACTGTACACTGGCATCTATGGGGACGCCGATGATAGCTGTAGAGATCATACAGGACATTTCAGTGGTTATACACCCCAGAGAGGTCCTTTGGTTGCAGGGATACCGAAGAGAAGGCGAAAGACCGAAGAAGGTGGTTCAGGACATGGTAGAGGAGGAGATCGAGGAAGGCCGGCGGCTTCTGCAACCGCAGGCGATTTGCACCGAGGTGAAGGCTGAGATCGGGGAGGACAAGATCAGGTTGGAGAATGGCCTTGCACTGCAGGCCGGAGGGATGAGCGTGGTGTGGAGGAAGGCTGATCGCCTGGCAGCAGTCGTGTGCACCATAGGCCCGGCTCTGGAGAAGAGGGTGGCAGAGCTGATTGCCCAAGGTGAAGAGGCCGCGGCCCTGGTGCTGGATAGCTTTGGCTCTGCGGCAGTGGAAAAGGCCGCCGAGCAGGTAGACTCTCACCTTTGTCAAAGCGCCGCGGCGCGGGGCATGAAAATAGGGCCACGGCTGAGTCCCGGGCATGGCACATGGCCTCTGGCTGATCAGAAGACGATCTTCGCCCTGTTGCCCGCCCACAGGATAGGAGTCAGCATAAACGAGCAGGGTATGATGGTTCCCATAAAGTCTATCTCCTTCTGCGTGGGTATGGGAGAAAGATTAGAGAGCAGCCCGAAGACCTCGCCCTGCCGCTACTGCAACATGAAGGACTGCCGGTTCAGAAGGGCATAGCCCTAATCGCTGCGGCCGCACCGCTCAGAGCTTCCGGCCCCCTGGGTGGATGGCTGTTTGGCAGCATTGCTGTTGATGCCATAAGAAGGGCGATAGAGGCGGTCGGGGCGGGGAATCTCACCGGCGCTGCCAAATAAGTGGCAGAGCGTCAGCGATTGGATCAGAGCCCGCTCTGCGCAGTAGAACGGGACTGGGAAGAGAAGCGATAAGCCCGAGGGGGTAAACCCCCTCGGGCTTTCTGTATGTGTGCTGCCACTATAGCTGTTTCGCCTTGTAGACCCGGCACAGAAGGCCGCGGAAGTAGCTATCCCCTGTATAGTCGCAGACCTCAGGATCATCAGGAAGAATAGAGTTGATATTGGAATCCCATACTCCGAAGAGCCCCGGATCCACCTCCGGCTGTTCGGGGAACCACCAGTAGCCATCGGCGTGGACTACTTGAGGGTGCATGCCCTCCAGAAGCTTGGCCTTCTGCCTCACCGTCCCCAGCGGGGTCTCGATGCATACGGTGTCTCCGTCGGTGATGCCCAGGCGGGCAGCAGTCTCAGGATTGATCTGGAGCAGCGGAAAGGGATATCTCTGGCGCAGCTTCTCGAACTGCCGGTGTGATGAATGGTGATAGGTACGCACTCGCGAGCCGCTGATCAGAATCAACGGGTACTCTTTGGCCAGCTCAGGGGTGGAAACAGGGCTCCACGGTGGCTCCTGGTAGCCCGCCAATGGGTCATATCCCAGTCGCTGGAAGATGCTGGGGACCAGTTCCACTTTGCCGGAGAAGGTGCCAAATCCCTTCTTCTCGTACCTGCGGAATTGCCGCGGTGCCGAGTAGCCCGGTCCTCGAGCGAGATTCTGGAAAGTCACGCCAGCAGGCTTCAGAAGCCTGTCGAACCACTTCTCCAGGGTCTCCGGCCAGTATTCCGCCTGCCCCAGTCGTTTGCCCAGGTCACACCATAGCTGGTAGTCATCGCGGCGCCCATACAAGGGGGCCACAGCCGCCTCCCGTCCCGACCAGGAGTTGGACATGCCCCACAGGACGCCCATGTCAGGTCTCTCCAGAGCGTCTGTCGCCGGCAGAACATAGTCCGCCAGGGCTCCGGTGGGCGTCAGGAAGTGGTCCATGGACACATGCAGATCGAGGTTGTCGCTCTTGAGCGCCCGGTAGGCCAGCTTGCCGTGGCCTATGGTACACAGGGTATTAGTCCCCTGATCAAACGCGGCCTTGATAGGATAGGGAGTTCCTTCCAGTATAGCTGTCCACACGGCGCGCGGGCCGGGATAGATAAAGTACTGCGCCGGGCCCCAACCCTTGGGATAGACCTTCTTCATGGCCTCCTTGTAGAGAGCCAGGGCCTTCACCGAGGCAATAGGCCAGCGATCAGCGCTGACATTATCCCTT
>Ga0315275_10006245_pt1 | contig 11370 bp, 9 predicted proteins | sample YL17G03_0_MG_FD_205557 | JGI IMG/M metagenome (GOLD analysis project Ga0315275, IMG submission 205557) | Sediment microbial communities from Yellowstone Lake, YNP, Wyoming, USA - YL17G03_0 | ecosystem: Environmental > Aquatic > Freshwater > Lake > Sediment | place: USA: Wyoming | collected...
CGACACCCAGATCGCCGGGGAACTTGCAGAACTGGCCCTCGATGAATTTGCTGAACGAAACGCGCCGGTCGAGTGGGCCATGAAAACGCTCACTGCCGGACGCCTGAAGAAATTCGGTGAGATGGGCCTCCTGCCCTACGGTATCGACTCGGCCATTTCGGAGATCATGCACCGCACGACGAATGGCGTGGACGCCGACCCGGTCAACCTGCTGCTCGGCGGTATCAAGTGCGCCATTGCCGACTACGACGGCATGGCGCTCGCCACCGACCTCTCGGACATCCTCTTCGGCGTGCCGCAACCGACAGTTGCCACCGCCAACCTGGGCGTTTTGAAAAAGAACGCCGTCAATATCGCAGTCCACGGACACAACCCGGTGCTCTCGGATATGGTTGTGGCTTTCGCGCCGCAGATGGAAGCCGAAGCTAAAAAGGCCGGCGCGAAAGAAGGGATCAACATTGTAGGCATTTGCTGCACAGGCAATGAAGTGATGATGCGGCATGGGATCCCGATGGCGACCTCCTCCGTCTCGCAGGAACTCGCCATTTTAACGGGCGCCCTGGATGCCATGGTCGTGGACTACCAATGCGTGATGCCCAGCCTGACCAAAGTGGCGGAAAGTTTCCACACCCAAGTCATCACCACGATGGGCATCGCCAAGATGCCCGGCGCGACGCATATTAACTTCGAGGAGGAGCACGCCGCTGAGGGGGCGCGCGAGATCATCCACCTGGCGATCGAAGCCTTCAAGAAGCGGGATGCAGCCAAAGTCCACATTCCCGATATCCGCAACACTGCCATCGCGGGTGTCTCCGTCGAGGCGGTGATCGGCATACTTTCCAAAGTAGATGGCGCTGATCCCCTCAAGCCCCTGCTCGACAACATCGTCAACGGGAACATCACTGGCGTCTGTCTGTTCGCCGGATGCAACAACGTCAAGATCCCCCAGGATCGCAACTTTGTCACCATGATCAAGGAACTGGCCAAGCGCGACATCTTGATCCTGGCCACCGGTTGTGCTTCGGGAGCCTTCGCCCGCCACGGTCTCATGACCCCGCAGGCTACCGAAAAATATGCCGGTCCCGGACTGAAAGCCGTGCTCACCGCCCTGGGCAACGCCGCTGGATTGAATGCGCCACTGCCGCTCGCCCTGCACACCGGCTCGTGCGTGGACAACACGCGTGCGGTTGCCATCGCGGTTGCCATCGCCAATAAGTTGGGCGTGGATTTGGATAAACTGCCAGTCGTTGCCTCCGCGCCGGAGGCATCCATGGAGAAAGCTATCAGCATCGGCACGTGGGCGGTGGCGCTCGGCCTGCCAACGCACGTCGGCGTCGTCCCGCCCGTCACCGGCAGCCCGCTCGTCACCCAGGTGCTTACCCAGACGGCGAAAGACCTGTTCGGCGGCTATTTCATCGTCGAACTCGATCCGCTGAAAGCGGCCGAAAAACTCTTCGACGCCCTGAACGAACGGCGCAAGGGTCTCGGGCTAGCGGAAAAGTCGCTTTAGACAGAGGTGCACAATGAAACGCATCTTCGTCAACCCTGACCGCTGTACTGCCTGCAAGACCTGTGAGATAGCGTGCGCCATCGAGCACTCACAGGCCAAAAGCATATTTGTCAGCCCATCCGAAATGCCTCATCCGATGAACCGTGTCTTCGTCGAGGCCTCCGATGGACATAAGATCCCCATTTTCTGCCGCCACTGTGATGAAGCCCCCTGCGTCGCTGCCTGCATCTCCGGCGCCATGTTCCGCGATCCACAGACCGAGGCAGTGATGTGCGATACAAGTCGCTGCATCGGCTGCTGGACGTGTGTGATGGTCTGCCCGTATGGGGTCGTTGGCCGTCAACTCGAGTTGGGTAAAGCGGTCAAATGCGACCTTTGCCCGGAGCGAGAATCCCCGGCGTGCGTCGTCTCCTGTCCGACAAAGGCTCTGCTCTACGAGGAGGTGGAGGGTTTCAGCAAGAACAAGCGGCGGGAATTCGCCTCGGCCGTCGCAGCAGGAGGGTAACGCCATGCAACATGTGATTGTTGGCGCTTCAGCAGCAGGCATGGCGGCGGCTGAAGCCATCCGCAAACGCGACCCCACCGCTGATATCATCATGCTCTCCGATGAGGCGCACCCGCCATACTACCGCCCGCTCATCCCATATCTTATCTATCAAGGGAAAACGGGGGATGAGCTCCTGCGCGAACCGCGTCTAACGCCGGCAAATCTCGACTTGCGTCTGAAGGCGCGTGTCACCAGACTCGACCCGGCGAAGCATAGCCTCACCCTGGCCGACGGCTCGAGCCTCGCCTATGACTGCCTTCTGCTGGCGACCGGCGCAAGCCCCATCCTCCCGAACATCGAAGGTCTAGATGGGTCAGATGTTTTCACCCTGCGCACATGGGAGGACGCGCTCGGCATCGCCAAAGCAGCCAAAGCCGCGAAGAGCGCGCTCGTCCTCGGCGCGGGACGTATCGGCATGAAGTCAGCCTTTGCATTGCGTCATCTGGGATTGAACGTTACCGTCGTCGAATTGATTGACCGCATTGTGCCGCAGCAACTGGACGCCGAAAGCGCAGCCATTTTTTCCGAGGCGGTGGCGAAGGCCGGCATCGAAACCATCCTGGGACACACGATCAAGCAGGTCAACCGCCGAGGCAAAAAGGTCACTTCGGTCATCCTGGATGATGGTCGCGAACTCAAGGCGGATTTTGTGGTTATCGGCGTGGGCGTAGTCGCCAATCTCGATCTGGCAATGGCCGGCGGCCTGCGTGTCGCGCGCGGGTTGCAGGTGGATAAGCACCTTTGCACCAGCGATCCGCACATATTTGCCGCTGGAGATGTGGTGGAGACGAGGGATATCGTTTCGGGAGATGCCATCGTCAGCGGTATCTGGACCAATGCAGTTACGATGGGTCAAATCGCCGGCGACAATATGGCAGGGGGAAATTCGACCTATGCGGGCGCTTTCAGCCTGCTCAACGCCATGGAACTGGGCGGCCTGCCGGTCATTTCCGTCGGTGAGGTCCACCGCACCACAGGTGCTGATATCGAAGTATTTGCCGAGCGGCATGGATCGAACTACCGCAAACTCGTCTTTCGCGGCGACCGGTTGATCGGTCTGATCCTGGTGGGTCAGATAGAACGAGCTGGCGTGTACCAGACCCTAATCCGCGAGAAAGCCAATGTTTCCACCCTGCGCCGCGAACTGCTCGGCTCCAGGTTCCATTACGGCCATTACATCCTTTTACAACCCAAGAAGATTGACCGCTACGTAATGGCCGGGTAACTGCTATCCCAGACCATAGACCTCCGAGGTTTTAAAGACCTTGGAGGTCTTTGAGCGTGTCACCCTGCTCTTCCGCTGCGCCTTCAAGCAATTGATGGATCAGAAAGGCTGGAATGTGACGGATATCGCCATGGAGCAGCAAACCATCAAACTGCCGTAGGGCGGATTTCTCATCCGCCGCCCATGTAGGACGGGTTTCCTTTCGGCCGTCAGGGCTTTTACATTCTCCCTTGAATGTCATGCTGAGGGGCGTTCTTCCCTGTCACCGCCCGCCACCTGTGCCTGCGTCAGGTGCAGGCAGGGCAGGTTCTTCCCGAAGCATCTCCGTTGCCGTGCGGGAGCCCCTTCGGTCGCAAAACCTGTCCTGAGCTTGTCGAAGGAAACGCTCCCTAAGGGTGACACGATAGGTAGGTTTTCGATACTTTGTGAAAGCCCTGTACCCACTTTCCCTGGCAGGTATAGAAACCAGCCCTACGTTATAATAAGCGTAACTTTTCATCTATATTGGCGTAAATATACATGAGGCTTTTTCAACACACTAATCAAGAGGAGAATGTTATGAACAGAAGAAACCGCACGCAACTCGCCCTTGGCCTGATCCTCATCCTGGTAGCGGCCTGGCTTGTGGTGGCCAAGTTCCGTCCCGACCTGGCCGCATGGCTGACGCTCACCTTCGACTGGCCAATGTGGGTCATCTTCGCTGGGGGCATCATCCTGCTGATCGGCCTACTAACCGGCGCAGCGGGGATGGCTGTCCCGGCTTGCATCGTGGCTGGCATCGGCGGCATCCTTTACTACCAAAACACCACCGGCAACTGGGAATCATGGGCTTACATGTGGGCATTGATCCCTGGCTTTGTGGGACTTGGCACGCTGCTCTCCGGTCTGTTGGGCGGAAATTTCAGGCAGGAGGCGCGCCATGGGCTGAACTTACTGGTCGTCAGCGCGGTGCTGTTCCTCATCTTTACTGCCATCTTCGGCGGATTGGGGATCTTTGGCCCCTATCAAGAATACGCCCTGGCCGGGGTGCTCTTCCTGTTTGGTCTGTGGCTCATCCTGCGCGGCCTGCTGCGCAAACGCCAATAGGAGGCTGTTATGCGTCGCAATTACCTGTTCTGGGGTAGTGTTCTTATTTTGCTCAGCGCTTTGTTCTTGCTGAAAGCCCTGGGCATCACCAACGACGTCTGGGGCTATTTCTGGCTGCTGGCGGTGGGGTTGCTGGGAGCGTGGTTCATCGTCCGGGCGATTTGGCGCCCCACGGGCGAAGAAGGCGAGCATGTAGCAATCGAATTGAAAGACGCGCAACAGGCCAGCCTGCGTCTCAACCATGGAGCTGGGCGGTTACGCGTCGGTGCCGGAGCGGGAGCAGGGATGCTCCTTTCAGGGAAGTTCGGCTACGGACTGGACTACAAGACCGAGATGGTCGGCGACAAGCTTGAGGTGCGCATGCGTTCGGCGGCCAACTTCGGACCCTTCATCGGCGAGGGTTTCGACTGGAATCTCGACCTGACCCGCGACATTCCGATCTCCCTGACTATCAACACCGGAGCCAGCGAGTCCAGGATTGACCTGAGCGAGCTGCGCGTCCCATACCTGAAGCTGGAGACCGGCGCCAGTTCCACCACGCTGACCCTGCCGGCCCAGGCCGGGAACACACTGGCGGAGATCAACGCCGGGTTTGCTTCGGTGGATATCCGCGTGCCCGAGGGCGTGGCGGCGCGCATCCGCATCAAAGAGGGGCTTTCTGCCCGCAGGATCAACAGCGCCCGTTTCCCGCGCCTGGAGAGCAACGTTTACCAATCGCCTGATTACGACCAGGTGGCCAACCGCGTTGAGTTGAACATCGAGGCCGGCGTCGGCTCGATCAGCATTCAATAGGAGAACAATATGAAACGCATTGACTTTCGCATCGTGATCGGCATCTTGCTCATTTTGGGCAGCATTTTGGGACTGCTTGAAAAGTTTGGGTTAATTCAGCGCGGCTGGGACCTGTTCTGGGGAACCATCCTGGGGCTGGCCGGAATCACCTTCCTGTATGTCTTCGTAACCAACCGGTCACAATGGTGGGCGGCCATTCCAGGTTTCACCCTGCTCGGTATGTCCGTTTCTTCCTTCCTGCTGGATCAGCTTGGCTGGGGCGGCTTGACCTTTTTGGGCGGGATTGGCCTGGGCTTCTGGGCTATCTACCTGACCAGCCGCGAGCGCTGGTGGGCGATCATCCCCGGCGGTGTGTTGATCACGCTTGGCTGCGTCTCCGTCCTTTCGGACGCATTTGGGATCCTCAACACTGGCGGCGTGTTCTTCATCGGCCTGGGGCTGACTTTCCTCCTGGTGGCGCTTCTGCCCGGCACGGGGAAGTCGAGTTGGGCGTTCTTCCCGGCCACGGCTCTCATCATCTTGGGTATCTTGCTGGGTACGCCCTTCAAAGGCATCATGGATTACGTCTGGATCGCGGCGCTCTTCGTGGGCGGCGCGGCCTTGATCTGGCAATACTTCCGCACCAAGAAATGACAAAGACAACGCACAAAAACCCCGGTCTCTCAACGAGACCGGGATTTTTTTTATGAATGATTTAAACTTTTTGAAATTTCTCATCATGGTTGTCATTCTGAGCCCTGAAGGGGCGACACCTGCACCTGTGGCGCACCGCAGGTGCGGTGCAGGTGAGAATCCCCGACCGCAGGGCGGGAGACCCTTCGCTTCCCTCCCTGGCCTAGCCCGCCACCGTTCGTGCCGCAAGCAACGGCGGCACGCCGGTGCGAGACGGCAGGGCAGGCAGGGTGATATTCCAGTTTGGAAAACCTTGAATCAGTTCTATTCATTCAGAAGATTCGCGCCGATAAACTCGACGAGCCGACGGGATTCGGTTTCGATCTTATCAATCAGCGCGGCTGCGTCCGTCACATCTCCTTGCCTGGTCCGCTGCTCCAACTCGGCTGCCAGGGAGGAGAGGATATTCGCATCGAAGTTGGCCGATAATCCTTTCAGGCTGTGGGCATGGCGGTTGAGACTCGTCACATCTCCAGCCTGTAAGGTGGTTTTCATAATCTCGATCCGCGCGGAGAGATGTTGGATGAACTCCCGGCACATTTCCACAAGAAAATTGCGATCATTGTTGAAGCGCGGCAAGGCAGTTTCGATATTCATTAGGAGGCTTTCGTTCTTTTCCCCGGCTGCTGGCATCCCATTCGAGCGGGGCGCGGAGGCGGCTGTGTCGCTGAACAGGGTCACGTCGCGCCGAGTTTCGGCGGCGGCTCCCGCCTCTTCCTCCTTACCTCGCACCCAGCGGTCAATGGCAGTGATCAACGCCTGCGGCTGGAGCGGCTTGGAGACGTAATCATCCATGCCGGCTTCGATACACCGCTCCCGGTCGCCTTTCAAGGCATGAGCCGTCATCGCAATGATCGGGATGTGTCCCTTGCCAGCCTCCCATTGCCGGATGCGGCGCGTGGCTTCGAAGCCATCCATGATAGGCATTTGCACATCCATGAGCACAGCGTTGTACTGCTCCTTCTGGACCTTCTCGAGGACTTGTTCGCCATTCTCGACGGCATCAACGGAATATCCGGCCTTTTGCAGCAAGATGATGGCCAGCTTCTGGTTGATGGCATTATCTTCGGCCAGCAGGATGCGCAGACCCTGGCGTTTCTGCTCTGCGAGGGTATGGCGCGTAATCAGTCGGCCGGTTCCACCTTTTGGAGGCTTGTAGCCCATGACGGCGATGATGGCTTCCGAAAGCATTTTCTGCTTGACCGGTTTATGTAGATAGGCCGAGCAGCCCAGCGCTTCCAAACGTTTGACATCGCCGCGCTCGCCCATGGAAGTCAAAATGATGATCTTGATATCCTGGCTGGTCGGGTCGCTCTTGATGGCGCGCGCCGTCTGCTCGCCATCCATGCCAGGCATTTGCATATCCAACAGGATCAGTTGGTAAGGGTCTTTGGCGCGATGCACGGCGCGCAGCATCTCCAATCCTTGAGGGCCGCTCTCGGCAGCAGAAACCCGGCAACCGAAACCCGTCAGGATCTTGGTCAGGATCATGCGGCTGGTGGCATTGTCATCAATGCAAAGGATGTTCAGATTGAGTAAATCCACCGGCGTGGGCGGCTGTTCGACGATTTCCTCCGCCTGTTTCTCGAACTCCACCTCGAACCAAAACGTGCTTCCTTTTCCCAGTTCACTTTCTACTCCGATTTTTCCTCCCATGGCCTCCACCAATTGTTTGGAAATGGTCAGGCCGAGGCCTGTACCGCCGTACCGGCGCGTGGTCGAGCCGTCAACTTGCGTGAAGCGCTCGAAGACCGCCGCTTGCCGCTCCGGTGGAATGCCAATGCCAGTATCCTGCACGGAGAAGTGAATCGTGGCATGTGTTTCAGTCTTGGTGACAGGTTCAGCCCGGATGACAATCTCGCCCTGTTCGGTGAACTTGATGGCATTCCCCACCATGTTGACCAGGATCTGCCGCAGCCGGCCCGGGTCGCCGCGTAATTCGGAATAGATATCCGAGTGGATCAGGCAGGCCATTTCCAACCCCTTATCCTGGGTGCGCTTGGCCAGGGTGTAGGCCACGTCCTCGACCGTGTTGCGCAAGTCGAAGTCAATGACTTCGAGGTCCAGGCGCCTGGCTTCGATCTTCGAGAAATCCAGGATGTCATTCAGGACGATAAGCAGCGATTCAGCACTTTGGAGAGAGGTGTTGAGGTAATCACGCTGTTCAGGGGTGAGGGGGGTGTCCAGCGCCAATTCCAGCATCCCGATGACGCCGTTCATCGGTGTGCGGATCTCGTGGCTCATGTTTGCGAGGAACTCGCTCTTGGCGCGGCTGGCCTCTTCCGCCTCCCGGCGAGCGCGCATCAAATCCGAAATATCGTGGTAGATGCCCAGCGCGCCCACCCTTTTCTCCTCCACGACCACAGGCACGCCGAAGATCTCGACGTCCACTGGCGAACCGTCCTTGCGGCGGCGCTTGAAGCTGCCATGCACCAGGCCGGTCATGGCCTGCTTGGTAAAGGCGGTCGCCTCATCAAAAGTATCCGGCGTTGTAACCAGCGAGTCGATGTCTTTCCCAACGACCTCCCGCGAGGTGTACCCGTAAAGCTGCTCGAAGGCCGGGTTGCAGGATTGGATCTTCTCATTGTTGTCCAACACGATGATGGCGGCCGGGCTATTCAACACCAAGGCTTCGAAGAATTGTTTCTGGCGAATCACCTCGGCTTCGGCCCGCTTGCGGGCGGTCATGTCGTGGAGGATGTACAGCCTCCGCGCAGCCATTCCCTCCATCTCGATAGGATAGATTGAAACATCATAATAACCCACCAGGCAGGGGAAGGTCATTTCACCGCTCTGCCTGTTCCAGCCAGCTTCGCTTTCGCTGCAACCAAACAACATCCACGTGAGAGGCTGACCGAGGATCTCCTGGTACGCCATGCCCAATTGTTTCGTCACAGTCTGGTTGCAGCGGACGATCAGGTCTTTATCGTCTGTCAGGATCATCGGGTCTGTAACAGCGTCGAAGGTGGTCTCCCATTCCTTCTTCGCATGGCTGATGAGCATCTCCGTCTGGCGGCGCTCATCCACTTCGCGTTGAAGTTCCTGGTTGGCCCGCACCAGTTCCGAGGTCCGCTGCGCAATCGTTTGCTCCAGGCTAGCATTAAAACGGATGAGACGCTCCTCGCGCGAACCGTTAAACCCAAAAGCCAATCCCAGGAACAGAGGCAGCGTGTCAATGATCCATAGCAGCGGATGGTTTTTCTGAGCCAGGAACAACGCCCGAAGATCGAGCGAGGTCTGGTCAACGAAGGTTTGTAAGATTGTGCCAAAGATGAGAAAAATCGTCCCGATCAAGGCACCAACGAGGGTGAACTTGAACGTGGGAGAAAGACCAGTGAATCTTTTCATGGGAGACTCCATGGGCTATGAAGCGAGCAATCCGGTATACGTACAGGTATTTCAGCCTCGCGATAATTTAGTTTAGCACAAAACGGCAAATATATGGCACCCATCCCCCAAAAAACCGCAGAATCTCCTACCCTAACTCGGACAAGCCGAAGCCAAAGAGGTTAACCACAGAGCGCACAGAGCCCATAGAGAAAAACATTAATAATCTCCGTGATCTCTATGTTCTCTGCCTGCACTGTGCGCAGGCACACGTGTGGTGAGATTTCTTGCACAAAAAACAAGAATATCACTGATAAGGTATTAGACGCTCCAAGAGAGGCAGATGAGGGTTAGACTGCTTCTACCTGTTCGATATCCGGAAAAAACTGCCGCACAGTCCCCTCCACCCAGCCGTGCAGCGTGGCGGGGGAAAGTGGACAACCCAGGCAAGCTCCACCCAGCCTCACCTTCAGGACTTTCCCATTAAAGGCTACAAATTCTACCGACCCACCGTGGAAATGCTCGATATACGCACTCAGTTGTTCGATCAAACCTTTCATTTGCATTTCTTGTGAAAGGGGTTTCGTTTCTGCCATTCTTCCAACCTCCTTGAACCCTTTCGGGGAACTGACCGGTTGGCGGACACCTCTTGCCAGCATGGATGTCACCTGCGTCCGCCTACTCTGCCAGCGTTCGGAGATCACGTTCGCCAGGCAGTCGAGGATGACTTTCCCGACCCCAGGATGCTTTTCACATATGGATCGTAAATCTTTGCCGCGTACTTGCAGAACTTCACAATCTGTCGTGCACATCGCGCCGGAAGTATAGTCCACATTTCCCAAGGCTGCCGACCAGCCGAAAACGCCGCCTGGTTGCACACGCGTCACGATCATCATTGGCCCGTCATCCGGCTTGTAGCGGATGAGCACCTCGCCCTTCACCACGAGATAAAGAAATTCGGCGATGTCTCCCTGCTCGAAGACGATGGTACTGGCAGGATATAACTGTGAGTTGAAATAAGGCATCAGCAACTTTATATCTGCCGTGCTCAAGCCTTCAAAGAAAGCCAATTCTTCCATTACATCAACTATCATTGCATGGATATTATTCTCACCTCCCCACCCTTTCAAGTGGCGAACATCCTAAATTAAGAGACATTTGTCCCTCATTTGAACTCATTATGTCATAGGCATCGGGTATACTCTATCTCTGCAACTTTTGATTAAGGAAAACATCTAATGATTGAGAAAACGCCGCCAGAACTCTCCCTTGATGCCCTAAAGTCCGGAGATAGAGATGAATTCGCCAGGCTTGTGGATGTCTACTCTGTGCCGATATACCGGTTGGCGATAAAAATGCTCGGCGACCAACAAGACGCCGAGGACATGCTCCAAAATACCTTCCTCAATGCGTTCAAGCACATCCGCAGCTTTGAGGAACGTTCCAGCCTGGCCACCTGGCTTTATCGCATCGCCGCCAACGAAGCCCTGATGATGATTCGTAAGCAGCGGCCCGAAACGACCCTGACGGATACCAGCCTAGAAGACGATGAAGGCGAGGATTATTCCCCGGTCCAATTCGTGGACTGGTGCTGTCTGCCCGAGGATGAATTGCTCTCCTCCGAATCCAGGAGCCGCCTCGACCAGGCCATTCAGCGCCTGCCGGAGAGACTGCGCATCGTCTTCATCCTGCGCGACCTCGAGGGCTTATCCATCGAGGAAACCAGCCAGGCGCTCGACCTGAGCCAGACTGCCGTGAAGACCCGCCTGCTGCGAGCGCGCCTGAACCTGCGCGAGCAACTCAGCAGCTACTACGGCGAACGCCTCCAGGATAGGAGTAAGCAGAAATGATAGAATCAGCGGAATGCAAATCTTTATTGGAATCGCTTTCAGACTACGTGGACGGAACGCTCAGCGAAGAGTTGTGCGAGGAAATCCAGCGGCACATTGACGAGTGCCAGAATTGTCACATCGTGGTGGACACGATGCGAAAGACTGTCTACCTCTACCATGCCACTGCCAACGAGCCGGCTGATGTCCCGCCGAACGTGCGTGACCGTCTCTTCCGCAGCCTGAATCTGGAAAATTATCTCAAGTATTAAGAGTTACTTCTTAAACACAAGTGGGGTATGAGGGTTGGGAAGCCGGGGGCACCCCCCGGGGGACCCCCAAATTACCCCCCCCAAAAAAAATAGAAGATAACAAAAAAAGT
>Ga0315275_10006246_pt1 | contig 11370 bp, 8 predicted proteins | sample YL17G03_0_MG_FD_205557 | JGI IMG/M metagenome (GOLD analysis project Ga0315275, IMG submission 205557) | Sediment microbial communities from Yellowstone Lake, YNP, Wyoming, USA - YL17G03_0 | ecosystem: Environmental > Aquatic > Freshwater > Lake > Sediment | place: USA: Wyoming | collected...
AAGATTCGCGCCTACTGCGTCGAGCACTCGCTCGACATGGACCTCTGAGGGCCATCACGAGCAGCAGAAGGGCGCCCCAGGTGAACTCCTTGGTGAAGTTGTTGATGTAGGGCCCGGCGAATTCCTGAAAGCGCAGCAGGTTCAGACCACTGGACAGGAATTGCAGTGCCAGGACGGCCAGGAGGATTCCCCAGACGGTCCCGAAGCCGCCGCGCGGATCGACGCCCGCCAGGATGGCGACGAGGACTGCCTGCAGCAGGTAGGAGGTGCCGTAGTCCGCCTTGGCGGAGTTGGTCCGTGCAATGACGATGAGGCCGGCGATCCCCGCCAACAGCCCGCTGACAGCGTAGGTCTTGACTTGCAGCCGTCGGACGTTCAGACCTGCAAAAACGGCGGCGGTCGGATTTGTGCCCATCATGCAGAGCTGCATCCCCAGCGCCGTCCGGCTTAGGAGGATCTGAAGCACGAATGAAGAAGTCAGGAACAGGACCAGCGGGATGGGCGCAAACAGCAAGGTTCCATTGCCGAGCGTCTGGAAAACATCGGGATATCCCGCGACCGCGTGACCCTTGGTCAGCACGAAGGCGATCCCCATGAACAACTGCATGGTGCCGAGGGTCGCCAGGATGGGCGTGATTCCCATGTACCCGATCAGCCAGCCGTTGAACAGCCCACATGCAAGGCTTGTGAGGAGGGCCAGGGATATCGCTGTCCCTATGAAGAGACCGGCGTGGTCTGCTGCCCCGGGTCGAACCAGGACGAATGCCGCCGCCAGACCGGCCAGGTTGGCCACGCTGATGATGGATAGGTCGATACCGCCTGTGATCAGGGAGATCATGATGGCGAGGGAGAATACGCCCAATTCGGGGAACTGAAAACACATCGACGCGAGGTTGCGATAGGAGAGGAATCGGCTGCCGTTCAGGACGCTCATCAACGTGAAAACCGCCAGCGTCACGATCAGCAGTCGAAACAGACTGCTCTTTCTTGTCTTCGTGCGATTCCTCAACACAATCCAACTCCTCGCACCCGCTGCGCGCGGCTTCGGGCGGTGATTCCCGTGCTCACGAGGATCACCAGGCCGGTTACCACTTTCTGCCAATAGGAGGGAACATCGAGCAGGATCAGGCTGTTGTTGATTGTCACGATGAGGAACACTCCAAGCACGGTTCCCAGGACCGTTCCCCGGCCGCCTGTAATGCCGGCCCCTCCGAGCACGACGGCTGCGATGACGTTCAATTCCATACCGACGAGGTCGAACGGGTTCGCGTTCCTCATCGTGCAGGCGTGCACGATGCCCGCGACGCCGGACAGTAGTCCCACGAAACCATAGATGAAAAGCTGCCGGCGGCGAATGTTGAAGCCGGCTCGCTCGGCGGCCACCAGATTGCCTCCCATCGCATAGATACCTCTTCCCAGCATCGTACGCTGGAGCAGCAAGCCGACAAGCAAGGCCGCCAAGACAAACAGAAGAAAGGACCAGGACAGCCCAGTCGTCGTCCCGTTCGCAAGGGTGCTGTTCCACATCGTCAGCTTCGAGAATCGGACCATGCCTTCCGGCAGGTTGTTGACAATCGTGGTGCCGATAAAGCCCAGCAGCAAGCCCCGAAAGAGGCTCGCTGAACCCAGGGTAACGATGAGGGTAGGCAGCCGAAAGAAGGCGACGAAGACGGCGTTGAACAGGCCCAGCGACAGACCGATGATGCCGGCCAGCAGAAACGCAATCACCGCCGACCCGTGGAAGTCCAGGGCAAGCAGCGTCCGGCTCGTGACGTACATGCTGAACGCGCCGATGGCGGCGAAAGACACGTCAATCCCGCCGGAGACGAGGACCACGAGCACGCCCAGGGCAAACAGCCCCACCACGGTGCTGCTCTTGCATAGGTCAAAGAGGTTTGAGAGACTGTAGAAGACAGGATTGGCCAGACCAATCGCCGCGATCATCATGAGCGTGATCGTCGCGAGAAAGAATTCATGTCTTTGCAGCAGTTTTCGCATGCGACCTTGTCACCCGACTATTCCAACGCACCCAAGCTCGGCCGCCAACCCATCGTCGTCGCAGCCGGTGGTTTGAAACTCCTTCACGATTCGACCTCGGTGCATCACCAAGATGCGACCGCAAACCTCGACCAGCTCGCGCAGATCGTCCGAGATCAGAACCACTGCCATCCCTTTGCAGGCAAGCTCCTGGATCTTTGCGTGAACGTCCATCTTCGCGCCAACGTCAATGCCGACCGTCGGCCCGTTCAGAATCAAGACCTTGGCCTGCGTGGCCAGCCATCGGCCGAGGACCACTTTCTGTTGGTTGCCGCCGGACAGGCTCGCGACGGGCATCCGAGCCGAAGGGGCCTGGATTCTGAGGTTGGCCATCCACGGGGCGACGACCCGCCTTAGATGCGTGGGGCTGATCCATCCCGCGAGACGGGCAAACGATGACAGGCCGGAGATGACGATGTTCCGTTCGATCGACTGCTCTGCGAAGGCGCCTTCCGCGAGTCGATCCTCGGGCACGTAGGCGATCCCCGCCCTGATCGCGTCCCGGACGCTCCGCATCCGGACAACCTGCCCACCGATCTCGATGGAGCCCGAGTCCGCCGGCTCCAGGCCGAACAGGGAGAGAGCCAGCTCCGTCCGGCCCGAGCCCAGCAGGCCCGTGATGCCCACGATCTCGCCGGCGCGCACTTCGAAGCTGATGTGCTCGAATGCACCCTTCCTGGTCAGGCCGGTCACTTTGATCGCAGTTGCGCCCCCGCTCGCGGCCGTCTCGACGGGCCGATTCTGAAGCTGTCGTCCCGTCATGTGCCGGACGAGATCGCCGTGACTGAATTGGGGCGCCTCGCCCTCTGCCACGTTCTGCCCATTGCGCAGCACGGTGATCGTATCGCCGATCTCCAGAATCTCCTGAAGCTTATGGTTGACGAACAGGATTGACATCCCTCTTTGTTTGAGGTCTGTGACGATCCGGAACAGGGTCTTCACCTCCTTGTGCGTGAGGGCCGTCGTCGGCTCATCCATGATGAGCACCTTGGCGTTGTGGAGAAGCGCCTTGGAGATGGCGACGAGCTGCTTGTCCGCCACGGACAGCTCGCCGACCGTTTTTCCAAGGTCGATGTCGCCGCCAAGCTTCCTCATCGCCTCTGTCGCGATGCGGCGGATGTTCCGCCAGTTCACTAATCTGGCGCCTCGCTCCAACTCGGTGTTGATCGCCAGGTTCTCCGCCACCGTGAGGTTGGGAAAGAGGGAGAAGTCCTGGTAGATGACCTGGATTCCCGCTCGGATCGCTTCCATCGGCTCCAGGTGCGTACATTGCTTGCCCCCAACGACGATTTCCCCGGCATCCGGTTGGAGTGCACCGGCGATGATCTTGATGAGCGTCGATTTGCCGCAGCCATTCTCACCTACAAGGCAGCGAATTTCGCCTCGATACAGGGTCACAGAGACGTCCCGCAACGCCTGAACGCCCCCGAAGTGTTTGCTGACGTGGTTGACTGCAACGAGTTCTTGCCGCATCGGGAGCCCAACGGGTCAGAAGTTGTAGGCATCCATGTTCTGCTTCGTCACGTCCACCCAGGCCGAGCCGTAGAAGAGGGTGGGCTTCTCCGGGTCCTGGCGGATTTGGGTGTAGCCCGGGACGCCCAGGTCCGCGCCGTTCACCGGCTTCTTGCCTTCGAGCAGCATCACAGCGATCTTGTTCATTACGTAACCCGCATCCGCGGGGTCCCAGAAGGTGATCACCTTGGTGCTGCCGCTGGCGAGATACTGCCGGCATTGGGAGACGAGCCCGGAACCGACGACGGCGAGCTTGTTCTGAAGGCCCTTTTCCTCCACGGCCAAGCCCGCTCCGGCGGCGGTCGTCGAGGCGCTGCCCTGAATGCCCTTCAGTTCGGGGTATGCCCTGATTAGCTCTTTGGTCTTCTCATACGCCGTGTTTTGGTTGTCGTACTCCTCGATCCTTTCGGTCACGAGCTCCATCTTCGGGTACTTTTCCTTCTGCCTCGCGATGGCGCCGTCGATCCACTCATTGTGTGATTTCGAGGTCAGGCTTCCGACGAAGACGGCGTATTGGCCCTGCTCGCCCATGTGACGGGCCAGATGGTCCATCAGGTGCGCCCCGTAAGCGAAGTTGTCGAACGGTTCGATGATCGCGTCGGCGTTGACCTGGTTCGAGGCCTCGTGGGACACGACGATGATGCCCTGACTCCGCGCCTTGCGCAAGACCGGCTCAATCGCCTCGACCGAGAACGGCACGACACAGATCGCATCGACGCCCTGGGCGATCACGTCCTCGATGATCTGGACCTGCAGGGCGGCGTCGGCCTGTGCCGGTCCCAGCAGAAAGCATTTGTGGCCGGTTTCTTGGCCGAACTTTTTGACTCCCTCGCGCATCCGCTCGAACCAGGCGATACCATCCAGCTTGACGATGGTCGCGATGGTGTAGGGCCGTTTGCCGGATGGCACGCTGGGTCCGCTCTTCCTGCAGGAGAGCACCAGGACCGCCGTCATCAGCAGCAAGACCAGGATCGCAGTTCTCTTCATGGCCAAACTCGCGCAAAGGATTATTGATGATTGATTATTGATTATTTGTCGGTTCGAGGCAATGATTATTGCCGGACGACAGCAAGAATCAGTGGCCGGTATGGAGGTGTCTTTCATGTCCAATCGCAGTGAGCAGAAGTGGCTCGGTCTTGTGCCTATGGCAATCAGTCTGATTATTATCGGAACCGTGTGTGCGGAGCCCGTGGGTTTCACCAAGGTCGTGCTCGACAAGACATTTCGTTCGGAAGGCGTCGCCGTCGGGGACGTCAACCACGATGGGAAGCTCGATATCCTGGCGGGGGAGGTCTGGTACGAAGCGCCGGACTGGAAGATGCGCGAACTGGAGCCGCCGGGCAAGTACGACGGCAAGACGGGCTACAGCAAGACGTTCGCGAACTTCGCCTGCGATGTCAACCGCGACGGCTGGGTCGATTCCGTGATCACGACGATGATGGGCGAGCCGTCTCTGTGGTACGAGAACCCGCAGAACAAGCCGGGCCACTGGAAGGTCCACACGGGGACTCGCAGCGCGTGCAACGAGACGCCGCTGTTTGCGGACCTGCTGGGCAATGGCAAGCCCGTGGCGATCTGGGGCGTGCAGCCGGAAGGCTACATCGCCTGGTTCAGCCTCCCGGATGACTCCTCCAAGCCGTGGGACATGCACATCATCGCCGGACCGAAGGCCCCGGGCAGCGAGGCTTACAGTCACGGCCTCGGCGTGGGCGATCTCAACGGCGATGGACGCAACGACGTCCTCGTCACCCAGGGCTGGTGGGAGGCGCCGGAAGATCGCACGAAGGAGGGCTGGAAGTTTCACCGGGCTGACTTCCGTCCCGACTGTGCGGATATGGTCGTCTATGACATCGACGGCGATGGGGACAACGACGTCATCACCAGCTCGGCCCACGACTATGGCATCTGGTGGTTCGAGCAACTGCCGGACGGCAAGTTCGAGAAGCACGAAATCTGCAAGACGTTCTCGCAGACCCACGCGGTCCGGCTGGCGGACATCAACCGCGATGGGATTATGGATTTCGTCACGGGCAAGCGCTACTTCGCCCACAACGGCAGGGACCCCGGCGAGTTCGAGCCGGCCCTCCTCGTGTGGTTCGAGATCCAGCGGCCCGAAAAAGGCAAAGTCAAGTTCATCCAGCACACCATCGACGAGGATTCCGGGATCGGCACTCAGTTCGAGGTGGTGGACATCAATGGCGACGGCAGACTGGATGTCATTACGGCCAACAAGAAAGGCGTACACCTGTTCCTCCAGGAAGGGGCCCAAGCTGCCATCACGCTTTTTGACGGCAAGACCCTCGACGGGTGGGAGGGCAATCCCGATTTCTTCCGCGTCCAGGACGGTGCTATCGTCGCGGGCAGTCTGAACAAGCCGACTCCGCGCAACGAGTTCCTCTGCACCAAGAAAGCCTATGGGGACTTCGAGCTGCGTCTGAAAGTAAAGCTGCTCGGCAACCCCGCATCGGCCAATGCGGGGGTCCAGATCCGCAGCCGGCGCATCCCGAACCACAACGAGATGAGCGGCTACCAGGCGGACATGGGCCAGCAGTACTGGGGCTGCCTCTACGACGAATCGAGGCGCAACAAGGTCCTGGCCCAGCCGAACGCCGAAGTGCTGCGCAAGGCATTGAAGGCCGGCGATTGGAATGAATACGTCATCCGATGTGTCGGGCCTCACATCCAACTGTGGCTCAACGGCGTTCAGACGGTGGACTACACCGAACCCGACCAATCCATCGAGCCTACCGGCCTGATTGGCGTGCAGATTCACGCGGGACCGCCCGCCGAGGCTTGGTACAAAGACATCACGATTCGGACCATAGAGGCATCGAAGTGAGTGGGAGTTGTGCTGTGCAATGATTCGGGTCACCGCAAGCGGTGAGAACGTCCGGGGTGCTGTGGATGCGTTTCACCGGCCTGATGAAGATCTGGCGAATGAAAGCCGACGGCTCCGGCCGGGAACAGGTGACGCTCGACCCGGAATACGCCGATTGGTTCGCGCATCCATCGCCCGATGGCAAGCTTCTGCTGTTTCTCTCGTATGGCAAGGACGTCCAGGGCCACCCGGCGAATCAGGACGTTGTGCTGAGGGTCATGTCACTGCCCGGCGGTAAGCCCAAAGTGCTGGCCCGGCTGTTCGGCGGGCAGGGCACGATCAATGTTCCTTCCTGGTCGCCCGACAGCCGGTCCGCGGCCTTCGTCAGCTATCGGCTGATCGACGGTTCCGAGTAGACAGTCTACAGGGTGGGCTGTGCCCACCAACAGTCTGCGCGAGTGCACGCGGTCCGCGGACCCGCAAAGACCATATCTGCAGCGAGCGACGAGCGTTCCCAGCCCACCCGCGTGACCATCAGCATTATCAGGCGTTTTCCCATGCCGTCGGGGCCGCCCGATACCCGCAACGGCACGTCAACCGACGCTCCCGCGGTCCAGGAGCGAGGGTACGCACATCCTCGCCACTGTGGAATCATGCCTTCTTATGGGCCTTCCTCCTTCGTCATCCTCTATTGCCCAGCCGAAGGCCCGGGGCACGCAGAATCGCTTCTCGATGTGCAAATGAGCGGATCGCTCCCGGCCCATTAATGCAGACTGATAGGCCTGTGCTGAACAAGCTGTTTGCCGCGCGGAAAGACATGCTGCGCGGAGATTCGTTGTTTGCCGTGATCATTTTTGTCGTCGTTGCGCTGTTTCTTCTCAATCTCGGCGTCTCCGTCTGGCACAACATCGTGTTTCAAAGAGGACATCGAACAGAAAGCGAGCGTCCGACGCGCCAAGGCGGTCGGCAGTGTGCTGGCGAAGGCGGCCGAGTCCCTCATGGACGCCAACGAATTGTCCATGCTCCGGCGCACCGTGGCGGAGACGGCGCTGGAGCACAATCTGCGATCGTGCCGGATCCTGCTTCCGAATGGCGGGATCCTGGCCGATGCCGATCCGGCTTCCATCACTCTGATCGATCTACCATCCACCTGGGAAGGCACGGTCCCGGTGTATGCCGAGGAGTTCGCACGCCGCACCGCACGCTTCAGCTTCCCTCTGACCGTCCCCGGCAGGGGCGGCGCGGTGCTGAAGATCGCCGCGGGAGTCGATGACCGTCTGGATGCGGGCCTGACGCCGCAGACGACCCAGATGGCGATTGCCTGCATGGCTTTGGCCAGCATGCTGCTGGTCCATCGCCATTCCCGTTTCCGGCTCAAGGCGATTGGGGCCATTCACGAGGTCTTGCTGGCGGTCCGGGAAGACGGCGCGGATATCTCCACGCTGGAACTGGATCCGAAACTGGGTCTGGAAGCGGTCGCTTGGAACAAGCTGCTCGGGGAAAAGCAGGACATGCAGATCCGCACCGTGATTCAGCAGGTCAAAGAGACGGTCCATGAGAAATCGGAAACAGCGGGGCCACTGGAGGCGGCGTTCGACGCCATCCCCTCCGGGCTGGCTCTTGTGGATGGCAAAATGGAGATCGAACACATCAATGGCGCCGGCGCCGTGTTCCTGCAGGCCGCGCGGGATCAACTGATCCGTGGCCAGATCGCCAACGTCGTCAAGGACCAACAAGTCGTTGCGGCGGTTCGCGAGGCCGTTGAGAATCCGGCGTCCAAGCGTGTTGCCCTGGAAGTCGAGCAGGGAGAATCGGTTACGGCCGGAGTGCTGCGATTCACCGTCGCGCCGATCCGGCAGGCCCAGTCGCACTTTGTTTTGATGACCATCGAAGATATCACGCAACAGAAAGTGGCCCAGGCGGCGATGAACAGCTTCCTGGCCAAGGCGGCCCACGAGCTGCGTACGCCACTGACCAATATCCGACTGTTCGTTGAGGAGGCCCTGGAGCATTGCGAGCGGGACCCGGCGGCGGTGAGCCGATGCCTCAACGTCATCAACGATGAGACGCAGAGGCTGGACCGCAGCGTGGCGGAGATTCTGTCGGCCTCCCAGATCGAGGCCGGCTCGTTCGAGCTCAAGCGGGACGACGTCCACATGGATGAGATGCTGCAGAATCTCAAGGCCGATCACGGGGCCCAGGCGAAGGAGAAGCGGATCACGTACGAGTTCGATCTGCCTCCGAAGCTGCCGGTGTTCCAAGGGGACCGGGACAAGATCGCTCTGGCCCTGCACAACCTGGTAGGCAACGCGTTGAAATACACGCTCGACGGCGGCCGCATCGTCGTCTTGGCCCAAGTGGAGAAGACCCGGCTGAGCGTGGCCGTCAGCGACACGGGGATCGGGATCAGCCCGGAGGAGACCGAGAAGGTCTTCGAGAAGTTCTATCGATCCAAGAACCCGCTGGCGGCCAACGTCAAAGGGTCGGGCCTGGGCCTGTCGATCGCACGCGAGGTGGCCCGGCTTCACGGCGGCGACGTCACCCTGGAATCGGAACTGGGCAAGGGCAGCACGTTTACGCTGATCCTGCCGATGAGCGAACTTCTGCAAGATGGAGATTAGGCTGGCTTGAGGAAGGAAGAATGGGCTTCGCGATCTTCCCTTCCGAAACGGTACGTGCGTGACGCGCAACGAGTTGGGCTGATTGTTCACGGAAATCCCAGAACCGATTTCCTTGAATAAGATAAACCTAATCTCCATTTTGCAGAAGTCCAAGGAGAAGCATAAGGTGGAGATACAGACCTGCCACAGAGGGGCGGTGCTGGTTGTGCGGCTCTCCGGTCCGCTGGCCGGCGCCGATGCGGACACGTTCAAGACCGCTATCCAGGGGTTCGTACGGGACAACCTGGGGCGGGTGGTCATCGACGCCTCGGCCTTGCCGTACGTGGACAGCAAGGGGCTGGAGTCGCTCGCCGACGTCGCGGAGGAACTGGCCCTCAGCGGCAAGGGACTGAAACTCTGTGCAGCCAACGAAACGATTCGCCAGGTGATCGACTTGACCGGCTTGTCGCAGCAGTTCGAGCATTTCCCGGACACCACCGCAGCGGTAAGGAGCTTCCTGTGACAGAGCTGCGCATGGAATCCCGACTGGGCACCATCCTCGTAGCCGAAGGAGTCGTTACGCAGGAGCAGCTTGACCACCTTCTGGCCGAACAGCGGACGACGGGCCGCATGCTTGGTGAGATGCTCGTCGAGCAGGGTATGATCGACCATTCTCGCACGCTCCGGTTCCTGGCGCAGCAGCTCGGCGTACCCTGCTGTCAGTTGCGCCACGGACTCGTCGATTTCTCTCTCCTGTCGCTGATCGGCGAGGAGGAGGCCCAGCGGCTCATGGCGATTCCGATGTTCAAGGTGCACGACACACTCACCGTGGCCATGGCCGAGCCGCAGTCGCTGCCGAAGATCGACAGACTGCACCAGTTGACGGGCTGCAAAATCCGGCCGGTGCTGGCTCTACGTGAGAACATTCGCGAATACGTCAACAAATACGCCTCGGGCAACACGGACGTGGACTCGTTTCTCGCCTCCCTGACGGAAAGCGAAGTGGAGGTGGTCGATAGAGAGTCGGTGGACGATGGGCCGGCCACGAACCTGGACAAGATGGTCGAGGGTAGTCCCATCATCAACCTGGTGAACGTGGCCCTGCTCACGGCCATCAAGGACAAGGCCAGCGACATTCACATCGAACCGGATAAACAAGGCACGCGAATCCGCTATCGCATCGACGGCATGCTGAGAGACCTCATGAAGCCGCCTCCGGGTCTGCACGCGGCGGTCGTCTCCCGCGTCAAGGTGATCGGCCGGATGGATATCGCGGAGAAACGCCTCCCCCAGGAGGGCCGCGTACGGATCGTGGCCGAGGGCCGCGAGATCGATCTTCGCGTCTCCAGCATGCCCACGCTGCTGGGAGAGAAGATCGTCCTCCGTATCCTGGACAAGGCGAATCTCCGGATTCGCCTGGAGGACCTGGGCTTCCGCCACGAGACCCTGGAGGCGTTCGAGAGGATGCTTCGCCAGCCGTATGGGCTTGTCCTGGTGACGGGGCCGACCGGAAGCGGCAAGACCACCACTCTATACTCGGCCCTGGACCTCATTCGAAGCCCCGAGAAGAACATTGTCACGGTGGAAGACCCGGTCGAGTACCAGCTCGACATGATCAACCAGATCCAGGTCCACGAGGCCATCGGCATGACGTTCGCCCGGGCCTTGCGGAGCATTCTCCGGCAGGACCCGGATATCATCATGGTGGGCGAGATCCGTGATGAAGAGACGGCCCGCGTGGCGGTGCAGGCGGCCTTGACGGGCCACTTGGTGCTCGCGACGCTGCACACGAACGATGCCCCCGGCGCGGTGGCGCGGCTGCTGGACATGGGGATCGAGCCGTACCTTCTCTCCAGCGCGATCAATGGCGTCGTCGCGCAGCGGCTCGCCCGGACCATCTGCCCGAATTGTGCGGCCAAGTACATCCCGGCGGCGAACGTGCTGGCGGATGCGGGCCTTTCGGACAAGCCGGGGCGTCCGTTCCGAAAGGGCGCGGGGTGCAAGGATTGCCACAACTCTGGTTACCGGGGCCGGGCCGGTGTCTACGCCGTCATGGAAGTGACGTCCGACCTGCGGCGGCTGATTCACCTCGCGGCTCCAACGCACGAGTTGCGAGATGTCCTTCGTAAGCAAGGCGTGCTGAGCCTTCGTGAAGAGGGGGTACTGCTGGCCCTGGACGGCAAGACGTCTCTGGAGGAAGTGCTGGCCGCGACGCACAGCGAGGATACGAGCGCGGAACCGGCGGAACCCGTAGAGACGCCGAATCCTGTGTCCTTAGTAGCCGTTAATAAATGAAGGTATCAAGTAGGCTATGTCGATTGAGGCCGGATCGTATAGTTCCAGTCCCCATGAAACGTGCTACGCTCCAGATTCACACGCTTCATTTCTTCATCGGTCACCTTG
>Ga0315275_10006249_pt1 | contig 11366 bp, 12 predicted proteins | sample YL17G03_0_MG_FD_205557 | JGI IMG/M metagenome (GOLD analysis project Ga0315275, IMG submission 205557) | Sediment microbial communities from Yellowstone Lake, YNP, Wyoming, USA - YL17G03_0 | ecosystem: Environmental > Aquatic > Freshwater > Lake > Sediment | place: USA: Wyoming | collected...
CTCGTGCGGAGCGGCGACGGCGTGCTCGATGTTTACCTGGGGCTGCCGAGCCTCCTCGGGAAGGACAAGGTTGCGTTCGCCCCCGGCGACCAGATTGAAGTCCTCGGGTCAAAGGTTCTCTATCGGGGCGGTGAGGCGCTGCTGGCGCGCCAGATCAAGAGAGGCGAGCAGATTCTGACCTACCGTAATGCCCAGGGCATCCCGATGCTTTCACGGGGCCGTGGCCAATACCCCAGGGGTGAACGATCCTCGTCCGGGAGGAGGGCGCAATGAAAAAGCTGAAGATGCTGTACGCCTTACTGGCCTTGGGGCTGGTCTCTTGTGGCGGGGGCGGAACCCCTCCGGCACCCCAGCCGGTTTCCGTGACCATTTCCCCGACCACGGCGTCCGTGGAGATCAACAACACGGTTCAGTTCACGGCAACGGTCCAGAACACCTCGAACCGGGCCGTAACCTGGCTGGTCAACGATGTGGAGGGAGGAAACGCCACGGTGGGCACGATCAGCTCCAGGGGCCTTTACACCGCGCCTGCCACCGTGCCCAATCCCAACTCGGTGACCGTGAAGGCCGTCTCGCAGGCCGATACCAGCAAGTCAGCCTCGGCCACGGTGATGATTACGCCGATCATTACGATCACGATTGCGCCCACGGCCGTCACACTCGCGGCAGGCGCCACGCAGCAGTTCACCGCGACCGTCGAGAATACGGCCAACACTTCCGTCACCTGGAAGGTGAATGACATCACGGGAGGCAACTCGACACTGGGCACAATCTCGACGGGCGGCCTTTACACGGCTCCGCTTGCCCCACCGCCTTCCGGTACGGTAACAGTGACGGCCGCCTCGGTGGTTAATCCGGTCCGCACCGGCTCCGCCACCGTGACCATTGTCTTCTCGAATGCCACCCTCACCGGCCAGTACGCGTTCGGCTTCACCGGATACGACAACAGCGGCATCTTCCTGGTGGGAGGAAGCTTCACGGCCGACGGCAACGGCGGCATCACCAACGGCCTCGAAGACCTCAACCACGGCACGGGCGTCTATGACAACATGACGTTTACGGGCAGCTATTCGATTGGCCCCGACGGGCGGGGCAGCATGAGCCTGGCGGATTCGGAGGGGGGGACCACCAACCTCCGGCTGGTTGTGTCCTCCAATAGTAAAGGGCGGGTGATTGAGTTCGATACCTTTGCCAACGGCACCGGCTTCCTCGAGAAGCAGGATCCCTCCGCCTTCATGAACTCTGCCCTGACCGGCGGCTACGCCTTCCGCTTTGACGGACTCGGTTATGACGATATCAGCCAAACCTATGGCGCCATGTCGGCGGCGGGCAGGTTTACCGCCAATGGCGCGGGGACAATGACCGCTGGCGTCGAGGACATCAACGATGGGGGCGTGGTCTCGACCAACGTGGCCTTCACGGGAAGCTACAGCGTCGACGCGACCGGCCGGGGCACCGCCGCGGTGACTAACCCTGATGGCACTTCCCACTTCAGCTTCTATGTCATTTCCGCTCGCAAACTGGTATTCGTTTCTCTGGACTTTGTTCCCGCCTTCCTGGGCATCGTCGAGCAGCAGACGTTGCCGTCTTTCTCCAACAACTCCCTGGCGGGCGATTACGTGTTCCAGTCGGTCGGGTACAGTGCGTCGAGCATCGACTATTCAGTCGGGCGGTTCACGGCGGACGGCAGTGGTGCTGTCTCCAGCGGGGTCTTCGACGACAACGATACCGGCACGGTGTCCGAGAATGTCCCCTTTACCGGCATATACTTCATTTCCGCCAACGGTCGTGGGACGCTGACTATCACGGCCCAATCGGATACCTCCCTCATTTCCTTCTACCTAGTCTCGCCCGACAGCGCGTTTTTCGTGCAGACCGACTCCACGATGACGGTCAGCGGTGAGGTGTTCGGCCAGCACGGCGGACCGTTCACGACAGATTCCGCGACCGGCAGTTACAGTTTCGGCCTGACCGGGCTCACCGCCGCCGGAGACATCGACATCTCCGGCCAGTTCCTCGCCGACGGCGCCGGTAACCTCGCGGGAACCAACGATGTGAACGACTACGGGTTGCTTACCACGGACCTGCCGCTCACCGGCCCTTACACAGTCTCCCCGAACGGCCGAGGCACCATGGCGGTCACCACCGGCGGCGTGACTTCTGACCAGCGCTTCTACCTCATCTCCCCGTCGCGCTTCGTGGTGATCGGGGTGAATGACTTCGAGGTGCTGACGGGAGGTGGGGAGAAACAGTTTTGAGATTGAGTGATTGAGAGATTGAGTGATTGAGCGAATGAAGAACTGTCCGTTGTCATTTGTCCGTCGTCAGTTGCAGCGAACCACGCAGAACAGACAACGGGCCACGGACTACTGGCAACGGACAACTAACAACCCACACCTGCCCGCAGCCCAGTTCAATCCTACAATCACTCAATCTCTCAATCACCCAATCTTGCTCAGGAAATACCGGTGTATCGTCTCGTCTTCAGTGAGTTCGGGATGGAAAGTCGCGGCCAGGACATTGCCCTGCTCGACGAGAACCGGCAGACCGTCGCAGCGCCCGAGCACGCGCACGCCATCACCCACACGGCGAATGATAGGCGCGCGAATGAACACCATCTCCACCGGCCGGTCCGCTAGCTCCGGGCAATCACCCAAGCGCACCGAGCTGTCCACCTGCCGTCCGTAAGCATTGCGCTCAATCGAGATATCGAGCAATGCCAATCGCTCCTGGGGAGGGTTCAGAACCTCTCTGGCCAGAAGAATGGCTCCGGCACATGTCCCGAAAACCGGCTTGCCCGCCGCAGCAAAATCCTGAATCGCGGCGCCCATCCCTTCGTTCGAGAAAAACTTGAGCATGGTGGTGCTCTCGCCGCCCGGTAGAATCAGCCCACCCACCTCGCTGAGCTCTGAAGCGTACTTGATAAGTTTCCAGGGCGCGCTGATGCGCTCCAGCATCTTCGCGTGCAGCGCAAAGTCACCCTGAATAGCCAGAATGCCGACGGGTTGGTTGCCGTTGTTCATTTGAGTAGAGACGGCCCGCTGGGCCGTCTTGAAGGAGACGTTCCAACGGAACGTCTCTACGAGTTACGTCTATCCCGCAAAGAGATTTCGTGCCAGAAACCAGACGTTGGCCGGCCGCTCGGCCAGCCGCCGCATGAACCAAGGAAACCAATAGCTCCCGTAAGCGACCAGCACGGTGGACCGCCAGCCGTCCCTGGCCAATCGAAGCTGCTCGGCGCGCTGGATGCCGTAAAGCATCTGATACTCCAAGCTGTCCTTGCTCAGCCCCTTCGACACGGCCAGTTCTCCGATGCGACGAATCAGTTTGCGGTCGTGCGTCGCAATCGCCGTCTTCACGCCGGCGGCCCGCGCCTCGTCGCTCAAAAGCTGCTGGCTCAAGGCGAAGAAATTCCTGTCCACGTCTCGCTTGCGCGGAAACGCCACGTCTGCCGGCTCCTTGTACGCGCCCTTCACCAGGCGAACGGCCGACCCGAGCGGGATTAACGACACCAGGTCGTCAGCCGTCCGGTAAAGGTAAGCCTGCAAGCAGATACCTACGTTCGGGTAGGCTTGCCGCGCGCGGCGATACAATTCCAGGGTAGCGTCAACATAGTTGCTCGCTTCCATGTCGATCCAGACCACGCTGTTCGCGCCGGCGTGCTCGATGATTCGTCTGAGATTCGCGTAGCAAACCTCAGGGCCCAAATCCAGACCGAGCTGTGTCAGCTTGACGGAAACTTCCGTGCCGAGACCAAACCACTCAACGCGATCGAGCACCTCGAGATAGTGCTTGGTAACGGATTCAGCTTCCGACGCCTCGGTAACGTTTTCTCCCAGCCGCGTGAAAATCGTTCCGAGCCCGTTGTCCTCAAGCACGCGCGCCGCCCGGAGCGCCTCGCTCAACTCTTCGCCCGGCATGAAGCGCGCCACGGTGCGGCGCACAAACCGATAGCGCGGCACGCGGTTCCGCAACCACTGGTTCTGCGACGCCGCCAGGAGAACGTCACGCATCACGCCAGCCATGGTCCGCTCTTCCCCTCTCGTCGATGCCTGACGTAGAGACGGCCCGCTGGGCCGTCTTCTGATGAAGAGACGTTCCGCCGGAACGTCTCTACCAGCGCATCCGCTCACGCAGCGAAGTTATGTGCGCCACGTGATGGCGGCCGTGCCAAGCGTACATCGCCAGCACCCTCTCGAGCTTCATCAGGCCATGTTCCGGGTGTTGGAATTGGCGCGCAAAGTCGGCGGCGCTCATCTGCCGGAGCAGTATCACCCATCGCTGGTGTAGCCCTTCGAGCATGGCCAAGGAGGGCTCCACGGGCGCGGTGCGCGCATCCGCCAGTTCCGCCCAAAGCTGCTGCTCGTATGTCTTAACGGCGGGCCGGTCTTCGGTGAGCGCCAGCTTGAAACGCACGAAGGCATTCAAATGGCTGTCGGCGAGATGATGGACTACTTGCCGCACCGTCCACCCGCCCTCACGATAGGGCGTGTCAAACTGCTGCTCCGTGAATCCCGCCACCGCCGCGCGCAGCTTGGCCGGAGTCTCGGCAATCTGATCGATCATCATCTGCCGCTGTTCTTCCGTGAGATTGTCCTGCCCCTGGAATATGCCAATGGGATATTTCAGGTCCACTTTAGCTCCCTCCTGTCAGTTCGCAATCGCGGAATACTTGCTGTTCGCTGTCAGAGCCTTCCGTGTACAATAGTGGCATGAGAAAGACTCGACAATTCCTGGTCAACCTGATTTTCGATCCCGAGTACGGCGGTTACGTTGCCGACGTGCCGCAACTGCCCGGCTGCATGTCGCAGGGCAAGACCGTTGAAGCGGCCCTGAAGAACGTGCGCCAGGCCATCAGGGCCTATCTCAAGGCGACGCGCCCAAGCGACCTGGCTGAAATTTCCGAGGTTCTCACCAGCCAGGTTGAGGTCCGCGTGTGACACGCCTCGCGGGAATTTCCGGACGCAAAGCGGTTCGAGCCTTCGAGCGCGCGGGCTTCGTCGCCAGCAAGCCCGAAGGGAGCCACGTGACGCTGAAGAAGCCGGGCTACCCTATGATCGTCATCCCGCTGCACCGCGAGGTCTCGCCCTTCCTCCTGCGCGCTCAAATCAAGCGAGCCGGACTCACCGAGGAGGGATTCCTTAGATTGCTTTGAGCCCGCCTCGAAAACCACAACGATCAACTGCAACAAACAACCGCGAACTAACGACGGACCACGGACAACGCACCGTTCCGCACATCCCACATTCGACCTGCGACATACGGCTCTTTGCCCGTATGCCGTATTCCGTCTGCCGTCTACCGATGTCTCACCACCCCCGCGTTTGCAGCAACTCCTTCGGGTCGAGCTTGGCGACGTCGAGGCCGCGCATAGCCTCGCCCAAATCCTCGCAGCACTCGGCAACGACGGCGGGCTCGTTGAAGTGCGTAGTGGCGCGCACGATGGCTTTGGCGCGCTTCGCCGGATCCTCAGACTTGAAAATCCCCGAGCCCACGAAGCAGGCTTCGGCGCCGAGTTGCATCACCAGCGACGCATCGGCTGGCGTGGCGATGCCGCCCGCGCTGAAATTGGGCACAGGGAGCCTTCCGTTCTGGCTCACCCACTTTACCAAGTCATAAGGCGCGCCCAGCTCTTTGGCCTTGGCCATCAATTCCTCTTCGCGCAGCGTGGTGAGCAGGCGAATCTCACTCACGATGGCGCGCATATGCCGCACCGCCTCGACGATGTTGCCCGAGCCAGCCTCACCTTTGGTGCGAATCATGGCCGCGCCCTCGCCGATGCGTCGCAGCGCTTCGCCCAGGTTGCGCGCGCCGCAGACGAACGGCACCTTGTACGGCCACTTGTTGATGTGGTGCTCCTCGTCGGCGGGCGTCAGGACTTCGCTCTCGTCCACGTAGTCCACGCCGACGGACTCCAGCACCTGTGCTTCGGCAAAGTGCCCGATGCGCGCCTTGGCCATCACCGGAATGGTTACGACGTCCATGATCTGCTTGATGATCTTGATGGACGCCATGCGGGCCACGCCGCCTTCTTTGCGGATGTCCGCCGGCACGCGCTCGAGCGCCATCACCGCCACGGCGCCCGCGTCCTCAGCAATCTTGGCCTGCTCGGCGGTGGTCACATCCATGATCACCCCGCCCTTGAGCATTTCCGCCAAGCCGACTTTCAGTTTCATGGTTTGATCGTATTCCCACATTTCCTCTCTCCTTTATCGAGCCTCTTGTAGCGGCGGCCTTTAGGCCGCCATCCCTGTGTCGCCCTGAAGGGCGACGCTACTTCGTTATTGCTTCGTAGCGGCGGCCTTTAGGCCGCCATCCCTGTGTCGCCCTAAAGGGCGACGCTACGTTCACGTCGCTACACCAGCGCGACGCCGGAACCGGCAGGGGCGGGCTTTCGGCCCGGCGGTAACTTGCTGATCTCCTCTTTCAGCAGTTCGCCGAGAATCCTGACGCCCTTCTCAATCTGCTCGTCGGTCGGAGTCGTAAAGCATAGCCGAAAGGCATTGTGCTGCGGATTCTGGAAATAGAAGTACCGCGCGGGCGCGAAGATGACCCCGCGGTCGCGCGCCTTGACTAGGAGTTCGCCCGCATCCACCCCCGCCGGAAGCTCGACCCAAATCGACATTCCACCCTCCGGAATGTCCCATTTCGCCACACTGTGTAAAAATTGCTCGGCGGACCGGAGAAGTACGTCTAACTTGTGACTATACAAGTACTTAGCGCGCCTAATTAGCTTGTCGAGCCATCCGCGGCGGCCAAATTCCTCAAGGACTGCTTGGCCTAGCAGATTGGTGTGCAAATCGGCCTGCTGCTTGGCCTCACGCAAGCGCTCAATCACCCGCCGCGACGCCACTACGTAGCCCACTCGCAGGCCGGCAAAACCGACCTTCGAGAAGCTGTTCACATGAATCACTAGCCCAGATGTGTCCAGCGCCTTCAAGGGCGGCAACTCCCGGCCGCGATAACGCAAGGCGCCGTAAATATCGTCTTCGGCAATCGGCACCTGGGCGCGGGTCGCCAGCTCCAGCAGACGCTGGCGCGCCGCGAGCGGCATCGTCCGCCCCGTGGGGTTCTGAAAAGTGGGGCTGGCCAGGATCAGCTTCACCTTGTTCTGGCTGAGCACCGCTTCCAGAAAGTCCAAGTCCATACCTTCCGCGCCCACCGGGACTCCGAGCAGGCGAATGCCCGGCGACTCGAACACGTGCCAGCGGCCGGTGTACGTGGGGTTCTCGCAAACCACCACGTCGCCCGGCGCGACCAGCGTGCGGTGCAGCAGGTCGAGCGACTGCTGGCAACCGCTGGTGATGAGGAGTTCGTCGAGGTCCACCGCGATGCCGTCGCGCTCGAGCCGCGCCTGCAAATAGCGCTTGAGAGGCGGGTAGCCGTCGCTCGAACCGTATTGCAGCAGCTTCGCCCCTTCGCGCCGCAAAGCCGCGTCCAGAGCGCGCCGCACCAGGTCCACTGGGCTCAGCTCGGGCGAGCCGTGCGTCGCGGCGAAGGAAATCATCCCGGGCTCGGAAGCGCTCGCCATCAGACGGCCCAGCGAATCGTCTTGCGACTCCGGCGGAAAATAACTGTCCCAGTAGAAATCGTTGGTGGGCCGGCGCCGTGGCGGACCGGAAGTGAGGAGCTCCGCGGCCAGCGGCGAGACGAAGGTCCCCCGGCCGACAGTCCCCTGGATCAGACCCTCGGCTTCGAGGTCGGCGTAGGCGTTGCTTACCGTCGTACGGTGCACGCCCAATCGCTTGGCGAGTTCGCGGGTCGGCTCCAGGCGGTCGCCCGCAGCGAGCGCGCCGGAGATGATCCGCTCGCGGATTTGGTCGTGGATCTGGACGTACAGCGGCTTGTGTAGGTTCGGATCCAAAGTGATGAGCACCGGCTGAAGGCCCCCCGGCCTAACTCGGCAGTCCAATCTAAGCGATTGTGGGAAGAATGTAAAGAGCCAATTGGGCAAACTCCGCGTCAGACCGAGTTTGAGCGTGAGACCAGTGAGACTGGTGAGACTGATGAGACAGTCGCTTCCTTCAGCTAGCGCGCTAGCCCGCCTGGTTCCCGCACGCCGACTCGGTTCCTGGTATAATCCCCGCCGAGTAGACGTGCCAAGGGAGTGAACTCTCATGACCCGTGATCAAGTGCCGCACGCCCGGCTGCTCGACCGCCACGACGTCGCGTTGCTGGTGTTGGACCTGCAAGCGAAGTTGCTGCCCGCGATCTTTGAGCCCCAGCGAGTCGTCCGCAACACGCAACTATTGTTGCGGCTCGCGGAGCTTCTGAAAATCCCCACCCTCCTGACGGCTCAGTATCCCAAGGGGCTCGGTCCCATCATCCCCGAGATCACCCAGTTGGCCCCTGGCATCGAGCCCATCCAGAAAACAAGCTTCGGGTGTTTCGGCGAGCCCGATTTCCTGCGACGCCTGAAGCAGCGCGCCCCGCAAGCGACCTCTCTGCTAGTGGCCGGTGTCGAATGCCATATCTGCGTGATGCAGACGGTGCTGGGAGCTCTCGAGGCCGGCTACCTCGTCCACGTGGCGGCGGACGCCACCGCATCGCGGACTCAGGAGAATTGGCAGATCGGGTTGAAGCGCATGGAGCGCGCCGGCGCCGTCGTCAGTTCCACGGAGATGATAGTTTACGAACTGCTCACCAAGAGCAACACCCCGGAATTCAAGGCGCTCCTGCCCTTCTTGAAATAGTGCCACTCAATGAGTCGTTAGCTCTCTGTTGCGGCCAGCGAAGAACCCAGGACGATCAGAGTCCCTGGAGGAAGGGATTGGATTCGCGTTCCTCGCCGATCGTGGTCGCTGGCCCGTGGCCAGGATAGACGGGAATCTCGTCAGGAAAGCGCAGCAGGCTCTCCTGGATCGAGTGCAGAATCTGGTCGAACGATCCGCCCCACAAGTCCGTCCGGCCGATGCTGCCCTGAAAGAGCGTATCGCCGCTGAAGATCCTCCGGTGCTCGCCGGGCAAGTGGAGGGAGAGGCTGCCGGGCGAATGGCCGGGCGTGTGCAGAACCTCAAGCTGGAGCGATCCCCAACGCAACGCGTCGCCCTCGCGGAGGAATTGATCCACTTCAACCATGCCGGGCGGCCGCACGCCCAACCAGGCGGCCTGCACGGCCAGGTTCTGATAGAGCGGCAAGTCGCCCTCGTGCATCAACACGGCGGCGCCGCTGGCTCGCTGGAGCTTTTCGATGCCCGCCACGTGATCGATGTGGGCGTGCGTGGCGACAATGTATTTGACCTTCATGTTGTGGCAGGCGAGGATTTCCTGGACGCGCTCGACCTCGTCGCCGGGGTCGATCACCACGGCTTCGCCGGTGGTCTCATCCCCCACAATCGAGCAGTTGCAGGCCAGCATCCCTACGGGAAGAATCTCATGGATCATGGTCACGCTCTCAACCGCATGCCATTGTAACCGAGGCGGCGCGGGTTTGAACACAAACCCCCGGGTTTGCTGCCTGAACGGAGGTTTCTATACGGCCGGCGCCGGCGTACCACTAAGTAGATTCCCAACCGTGCTATGGAAAGCAGGGCCCTTGACCGCTAGTTCAACCTTGCCCTCCGCGCCGAGGAACGTCTAGAATGCACGGATTCGCTGGGAGCAAGTCATGTCTGCTTTGGTCCAATGGATTCACGTGGCCGCGGCCGTGATGGGCGTGGGCGGAATCGGATTCCTGCTTCTTATCCTCCTGCCGTCAACGCAAGCCCTGAGCCCTGAACAGCGTGACCTGCTGCTCAGGACCGTGATGAGACGATTCCGTTGGGCCAGTGGGGCGATGGTTCTCCTCCTGCTGACCACAGGCCTGTACAACATCCGTCTGCGCGCCTGGGAAGCCCCCTGGGGCCCATACTGGAAGTGGCTCACGCTGAAGATTGTTCTGGCCTTCTTCGTCTTCACGATTTGCCTGCTCTTGACGCTTCCCCTCACGGCGTGTGACCGTTTCCGGGCGCGGCGCCAGATGTGCCTCTCGATTGCTTTTGGCCTGGCCATGATTGTCATCCTCATCTCGGCTTATCTCAGGGGCTAATCCATGGCCGCCTCGACCCGCAGCCCACTCGCTGACTACCACGCTTCCCAGGGAGCGCGCCTCGTCGCGTACCATGGCGGGCTGGTTCCAGCTCGCTTCTCGGACTCCCGCCAGGAACACGACGCCGTGCGCCAAGCCGCGGGCCTTTTCGATTTCTCCTTCCGCGCCAAGATGGCTGTCGCGGGCGCCGACCGCGTTCGTTTTCTTCAGGGCACAGTGACCAATGACGTGAAGAACCTCACGCCGGGCCATGGCACTTATGCCGCGATGCTCAACCCTCAGGGGCACATACTGGCGGACCTGCGCATCCACTGCGCGGAGGACCGCTTCGTGATCGATACCGACGCCGACCTGCACGAGAAAATCCTCGGATGGCTTCAGCATCACATCATCGCGGACCGAGTGAAGCTGGAGCCCCTGGAGATGTACGCTTTGGCCTTCCAGGGGCCGCGCTCGCGCCCGCTGCTCGAGAAGACCCTGCACCTCGACCTGCCGGCTATGGAGGAATTCGACTACCTGACGACCAACTACGCGGGCTTCCCGATCCGGATCGTGCGCGCTTCGAGCACCGGCGAAGAAGGCTACGAAGTCTGGGTCGGAGCTAAAGGTCTGCCGGGTGTGTGGGGCGCGGCGTGTGGCCAAGCGCCGACTTACGACATGCTCCCCTGTGGCGTCGAGGCCCTGGAATCCCTGCGCATCGAGGCGGGCATTCCCCGGTACGGCCCGGATCTGGCCGAGGACACGTTGCTGCTCGAGGCGGACCTCGTGAACGCCGTCAGTTTCACCAAGGGCTGCTACATCGGCCAGGAAATCGTGGAGCGTTCGCGCACCCGCGGCCACATCAACTGGAAACTGGTTGGCTTGGTGGTCGACGCAGCCGAGGCGCCGACGCCGGGTGAGAAGTTGTCATCCAACGAGAAGGAAGTCGGCGAAGTCACCAGCGCCTGCGTTTCCCCCACGCTCGGCAAGACCATCGCGCTTGCCTACGTCCGCCGCGAAGTGGCCGAGCCAGGCACGAAGCTGGTGCTCGCTCCCGGGATTGCTGCTGAGGTAACTGCCCTGCCCTTCCACAAGAAAGCGGAAACTGGAAACTAGAAACTGGAAACTCGCCAACCCATTCTTTCCATCCTCGCACGAACATCCCAACGGTCGATTTCTAGTTTCCAGTTTCGCTTTTCGGGTTTCAGTTCTTGGCAGTTTCGATTTTCCAGTTTCTATTCTCAGACAGGCTACTTCGTGTGGAAGACGGCCCGCTTGAACGAGCCGCGTTCCGCCTCGATTTTCTTCTGGAGCATCATGATGGCGTGAATCAACTGCTCAGGCCGAGGAGGGCAACCGG
>Ga0315275_10006252_pt1 | contig 11365 bp, 5 predicted proteins | sample YL17G03_0_MG_FD_205557 | JGI IMG/M metagenome (GOLD analysis project Ga0315275, IMG submission 205557) | Sediment microbial communities from Yellowstone Lake, YNP, Wyoming, USA - YL17G03_0 | ecosystem: Environmental > Aquatic > Freshwater > Lake > Sediment | place: USA: Wyoming | collected...
GCATATAATCCTTCAGTTTTTGCCACATGCTGGGAGGCAGCAATGATATTCTGCCCGTTAGGCCAGTACATATTCCTGTAATTATCAAATATATTGTATGGAGTCAAATCCAGCATATCAATCGGGATAGGCATTACATTCTGAGCGATGAGCTTTTCGATAAGACCCAGGTTCAAATGCGAATCAGCACTGTTGTATGGTTTTCCCAGCAGAACGACAGGTCTGCAATTTTCGGGGATATTTTTTAGAACCTCTTTTCCATAATCCACGAGATTCTTTTCGAATGATACCTGAACTTCATCCGCTTTGTAAATTGCTTTTTTGATTTCTTCTTTACCTATTCTGAATTTCTCATTGAAATAGGTTGTCATCTCTTTCACAAGAGCACGTTCGAAGAATCTGAAATGGAGTGTTGGTACCAACAGCTTTGATTCATCAATTTTCCCTTTCAACGCTGCTCTTACCATAAACGGATAGGTTTGAATCCAGGGGCAGTTGCAGTTGAAAGTTTTATTGCCTTCCTGGAATTTGGCATTCACGATAAACGGAAGAAATATATAATCAACTCCCTTTTGGATCAGATCAATTACGTGACCATGCATCAGTTCAACAGGAAGGCATGTTTCGGTTGTAATCGTTTCAATTGACTGAGTGACAAGTGCTTTATCAGATTCTCTTGACAGGATCACTCTGAATCCCAGCTCCTCAAAAAATGTGTGCCAGAACGGGAACTGCTGGTAATAAACCATCAGGGCCCTCGGGATACCGATAGTCGCTGTTTTCACGGCCACGTTTTCCTTGTATCCTTCCATCAGCATTTCCAGTCTTTTGGTAAAAAGATTTGGGATATTGTTGACTGCCTTTTTCCGGCCGTCCGTTTCATACCTTTCGCAACGTCCGCCATAGAATAAGGATTTCTTTTCTCCGGCTATTTTAACTTTCCTGATCTCGCAGTGATTGGTACAGCTCTGGCACACAAATCTGCTGATCTCGTATGAAACATTTCTGACTCCGAAACCTTTGAAAGTGGTCTCCTGTCCCTTTTTCATCGACCTCTGGGCAAGGATAGCAGCACCGATAGCTCCCGTGACGTCAAAATGCGGAGGAATGGTTATTTTCTTACCTGTAACGTGTTCAAAAGCGGCAACAACGGCTTTGTTGTTTGTGACACCTCCCTGGAAGAAGATTTTATTGCCAACCTTGCGGTCAGCCACAACTTTCTGGAGATAATTATATACAATTGAGTAAGCAAGACCTCCGACAAGGTTCTCATTTCTTGCACCTTTTTGCATGTAGCTGTTAAGGTCCGATTCCATAAATACGGTGCACCTGTCGCCCAGTTTTATCGGGCACTCGGAGTTCAGTGCCATGCATCCGAACTCATCCACAATGTTAATGTTCAGCTTTTCAGCCTGTTCCTCAAGGAAAGAGCCTGTCCCTGCGGCACAAACCTTGTTCATTTCAAAGTCGACTACAACACCGTTTTCAATGCTTATATACTTTGAATCCTGGCCGCCAATTTCAAAAATTGTGTCAACCGTAGGATCATAATCAATGGCAGCTGTAGCCTGGGCTGTAATTTCATTCTGGATTGTATCAGCTCCGATAAAATCACCTGTAAGGTAACGTCCTGATCCGGTCGTGCCGGCGCCAATAACTTCAACATAATCACCTACTTCATCATATATCTCAGTCATGCCCTTCTGGATTGCCTCGAGCGGTTTGCCGGCGGTAGGTAAATAACGTCTCGCAACCACATTATGGTCCGGATCAATAAGGACAACATTGGTGCTTAGCGATCCAACGTCCACTCCAAGATAAACCTGCTGTTTTTTATCTGGATTTTTTTTGAAGTGAACTGTTTTATTGTAGAGAGCCTCTGATTCTTTCAACCTGGGAAGACTATTAAAAAGTGTTGAATCTTCCGAAAGATACTCTTCCAGTTTTGTCATCCCTTTAAAATGGTTCATTTCCAGCTTATTGGAATATGCATACATGACTGCGCCCATGGCACCCATCGAAGCATGGTGTTCGGGGATAATAAGTTCATTTTCTTTCAGGGAAAGAACTTCTCTGAAGGCTTTTATCATTCCGATATTTGCTGCAACGCCTCCGGAGAAGATCACGGGCTTTTTAATCTCCTTGCTTCTTGCCACATTGCTGCGGAAGTTGCGGGCAAGGGCAAAACACAATCCTGCAACAATATCATGCAGTGGAGTGGCAATCTGCTGGTGATGGATCATATCGCTCTTGGCAAATACACTGCATCTTCCTGCAATCCTGGGAGGATCAACAGATTTCAACGCCATTTCACCAAACTCCTTCTCAATCGGAACACCTATTCTGCGGGCCTGCTGGTCAAGAAATGATCCTGTGCCTGCAGCACAGATACTGTTCATCTCAAAATCCACCAGCCTCGAGTGCCCGTTTGACGGATCTTTTTCGAGCACAATAAGCTTTGAATCTTCTCCTCCTATTTCAATTACTGTCTGAGCATCTGGAAATAATCTCCCTGAGGAGGTAGCCTGAGCAATAATTTCATTTACAAATACTCCGCCAATGAGTTCGGTTGCAAGCTTACCGCCTGTACCTGTTACGGCAATTCCTGCAATATTTTCTGAGGAATGATTTTCTAAAACAGAGGTCAGCCTTTCTTTAAGGACATTAAAGGGTTTCCCGTGAACATAATCATAATAATCCTCCAGAACATTGTAATTCTCATCCAATAGTACCGTATTTAGAGAAACCGAACCAATATCGAGTCCCAGGTAAAATCTCTTATCACCAGAATTTACCTGTTTATTGCTATTCACCATGCTTTGAGTGTTTAGTTAAAACTATTGCATTTCTGCCATCGGGCGGCTAAAGTATGGATTTTTTTTTTCAGTACCAATTTTTGAAATCGTAATATGATATTTATCACCTCATACCCATTCGTCATTCAGTACTTCACCGGAAAGACTTATCGTCATCTCCTTTACCGGCACTTTCCTGGATGCTTTTGATAATGCATTCTTTACCATCTGAAGCAATCCGCCGCAACATGGCACTTCCATCATCATCACAGTAATAGTATTGACTTTTGCTATGTCGATCATGGCAGTAAGCTTCTCAATATATATATCTGATCCATGATCAAGTTTAGGGCATGCTATAGCAAGTGATCTTCCCTTAAGATATCTGCTGTGGAAATTACCCATTGAGAATGCAACACAATCTGCTGCAAGGAGTAGATCAGATCCTCGCAGGTAAGGGGCATTGGGATTCAGAAGATGCATCTGAACGGGCCACTGCCGCAGTTCCGACGGCTGGTCAGAAGAAACAGTAAGGCTGTCATCCTGATGTCTTTCAATTACTATAGCCTTTGATCCGGGACAACCTCCTCCGGCTTGACCCTGATGATGTCCAGGGTTATGAACTTCATGCAAAACTTCAGTAAGGTTGAAACTAAGCTCATCCTTTCGGCCTTTCAGGTAATTTACTCCATCCTGGAGAAATAGGATTTCACCATGATCCTTGAGGTGCTTCAGATGAGCGATAATTGTATTTTTACCTTTGTTGATCATCTGCTCCATAACTTTTACCTCGCTGTATGGTTCGGCTTCCCTTGTTTCGATGGTTATCGCACCCTCAGGGCAATGTCCGATACAAGCGCCAAGTCCGTCGCACATCAGCTCACTTACAAGCCTTATCTTTCCGTCAATAACCTGCAAAGCTCCTTCATGGCAGTTCGGAACACATTGTCCGCACCCGTTGCATAAATCCTCATCTATTTTCAGAATATCTCTTTTCATTCTTGTTTTTTAAGTTTATGGTACAAAAATGTAAAATGAGAAATGAATAAATTGTAACATTTGTTACAATTTGTAATTTTGATTAAAAATCACTACAAACCGAATAATTTTTTACATATTATAAAAGATTCTTCGCTTCTCCGCAGAATGGCGGATCAGCTCAGAATGACAGACACTTTTATTTTAATTCTATGGATTATTCAATTCTTCTTAAAGCGCCTCTATTCTCAGGAATGATGCTTACAGAGATAATGTCGGTCATTTCAGTTACGCCTTACCGCATACGGAAATATAAACCGGGAGCAATGATATCCCAGAGCGGTGACCTGGTAAGTTCATTTATGATGGTGATCGGTGGTACAGTAAAAGGAGAGATGATCGACTTTTCCGGAAGGGTTATCAAGATTGAGGATATCCCTGCCTCCGGAGCCCTCGCTTCAGCATTTATTTTCGGAAGCAGGAACAGGTTCCCGGTAAATGTTGTGGCAATTTCAGAGACCAGTCTTATGATTATTGAGAAGGCTGATTTTATTAAATTCCTTAAAAGCAATGACAAATTGCTTACAAATTTTCTTGACATGATTTCGAACAGGTCACAATTCCTGACGGAAAAAATCAAGTTCCTGAATTTCAAAACAATAAGAGGTAAGTTTGCCCAGTACATACTTCAGGTGGCAGGTCCGGACAAGTCTGAGATCAAACTTGCGGTGACCCAGAATGACCTGGCTGAGTACTTTGGAGTAGCCCGTCCTTCGATTGCCAGGGTTTTAGGGGAACTGGAAAATGAAGGAATAATTATTACAAAGGGTAAAACTCTTAAGATACTTGATAAGAAAAGATTAACGGAGCTTACAATAGAATAGCCAAAGCCACCTTCCCCCGAAGGGGATTTAGGGGCGGCTTGCAATAAGAGATTCTGGTGACCATTTCATTAGGGTCTATTCCGGCAATGTTATGGTAAAACAAGTTCCTTCACCCTCCGTACTTTCAACAGTGATTGTGCCATTGTTGATTTTGACAAGTTCGTGACAAAGCTTGAGACCAAACCCGGTGCCTTTTTCATTTTCAGTGCCAGGAGTGCTTTCAATTTCTGTGGCAGTGAAAAGATATTTCTGTTTGTTGGGAGGGATCCCAACCCCGTTGTCGCAGATCTTTAATGAAATACCTTCTCCTGACATTGTTTTATCTTTAAGCAGGATGCTGATTCTTCCGCCCCTGGGGGTATATTTTATGGCATTCGACAGGAGGTTCCGTATAATTATATCCATGAGGTCCTTATCAAAAAAGGCCTTTGAATTCCCAATCTGGGTGAAATTAACAGATATCTCTTTTTTGTCGGCTGTCTCTTTGAAGATGCTCAGATTAGTAAGAATTATGTCGGCAAAATCATGCTTTCCGGGAGAATATTTGATTTTGTCTTCCTGTCCTCTCCCCCAGACCAGCATATTCTCAAGGAGGCTGATTACCTGCTGTGAATACTGGATACTGGCGTCGGCAAAGGAATCATATTTTTTCTTGAATTCCTCCTCCTTTAGCATGTTTAGCATGTAAAGGATATTAACGACCGGGCTTCTCAGGTCGTGTGCGATCACTGAGAATATTTTGTTCTTAAGCTGAATAGTCTCTGAAAGCTGTTTATTCTGTAATGCGATCTTAATATTCTGATTTTCAATTTCTTCCCTTCTTGCATTTATTTCCTGGGTTCGTTCGCTTACAAGGATTTCAAGATTCCTGTTCATATACTCAAGCTCTTTCTGAAGCTTCTCCTTTTCAGAAAAGGCTTTAAACCATTTATAAAGCAGCAGTACAGCCTGTATAAATACGAACAGAATGATTACATATGTAAGGATATATTCTGAAAAAATGGCTGATTTTCCAAGTGAAATCCTTACGTCATTTACCGCGGCAAAGGATAAAATGGCAAAAGTCAGGGAATAGATATAATCGACACGATTCTTCTTAAGGATTCCCCTTATGCTTCTTGTCACGCCATATCCTATCAGAATGATCAGAAGAGGATATATTATAAAGGTCATATAGCTGAAAATCCGGACAGGAAGAAATAGTGTAAGTAATGAAGCAATAGAGAAAATCAGGGTTATGATCCATGTTATTATCCGAAAGTGCCTGGTAGGGTAGAGGATTACTGCAAACCAGAACCATCCTGTCAGTACGATGTAAAGGTCAAGGTATTCCCACCTCACTATCCACACCCAGCTCATTTTCATGATATTATGAATCAGGAAATTAGAAGTAAAAAGCGGTCTGAGGGCAAGCCCTGTCGTGGCAAGACTGAAGAACCCCATCAGGCTGTCTTTTGTATAAATAATGAAGAAGAAAAAAAAGAAAAATGAGAATCCGATCAGAAAACTGATGGTTGCCCAATCCCTGGCCCATCCCGAAGCGTATCTATTCTGAACTTCAGAGAATGTCCCGGTCTTCACCGGAAGCCAGAATCCGCCCCGGCGATGATGAAAATTTGAAACATTTATTATTACCTGTACCGAATCTGATGCAGGAATGAACCGGAAGAACACTCTTTCATACCCGGGTACGGTTTCTGCTTCTGTTTTACCGGGTGTCCCGTTTCCTCCCATTAATTTCCCGTCAACATAAATCTCATAGGAAGAATCGAAAACAGGCAGATTAAAACCAAGAGAATTCCTGTAACCAGGAGGTAACAGTATGACAAGCCTGTAGGTGGCAAATCCCATACCGGTGATCTTTGCAGATTCTGACTGATAGCTTGTCCAGTAGGAAGGAACAGTGCCAAAAAGATCTGGTTTTATACTATTATCATTGTGAAAATCATCAGGCTTAAGCAGTTTTCTCCAATAAAACTCCCATTCCCCGTTCAGCTTGACCGTGAAATTATCATTTGCTGTTTCCCTGAGATCTATAACTCCTTTGACGGCAGAAGGTTCAGATCCGAAAGCAAAGTTTTCTAAAGCACAAAGTATGAAAAGAAATAGAAATTTACCTTTTATTTTCATTTCAGTCCTCTGTTTTCAAGAAGGGCATCAATGCCTGGTTCCTTTCCCCTGAATGCGATATACATATCAAGAGGATCTCTTGATCCGCCTTTTGAAAGAATCTCTTTTTCAAATCTGGCTGCAACTTCGGGATTAAAAATATCGCCTGTTTCCCTGAATGCCTGAAATGCATCAGAATCAAGAACTTCGCACCAGATATAACTATAATATCCGGCCGAATAGCCACCTCCCCAGATATGGTTGAAATATGTCGACCTGTAACGCGGCTTTATCTCAGGTATCAGCCCGTATTTCGCCATGGCTTTATTCTCGAAGTCCCTGATATCCAGATCAACTGGTTCTGTAAGAGAATGATATTCCATATCAAGCAATGAAGCAGCAAGGTATTCCACTGTAATGAATCCCATGTTGAATTTGCTTGACTTGTCGAGCTTGTCAACAATTTCCTGCGGAATTATCTCGCCAGTCTGATAATGCTTTGCATAAACCTTTAGTACTTCCGGTTCAAGAACCCAGTGTTCCATAATCTGGGATGGCAATTCCACAAAATCGCGCGGTATCGAACTTCCCGGGTAGGTAATATTGGAAAGCAGATTGTTCAGGGCATGTCCGAACTCATGGAACAGTGTTTCGGCTTCAAGAGCGGTGAGGAGAGATGGTTTATCAGCTGAGGGCAAAGTTGAATTTGTAACCATTGTTACAATCGGGTAGATCATCTTGCCTTTCATATCCCGCTTCTGACTCCTGAAGGTACCGCACCATGCACCGCCTCGCTTCGATGGCCTCGGATAATTGTCGATCATAAGTATCCCGACATGTTTACCAGCTCGCGTTACCTCAAAAGTATTGACATCGGAATGATATTTAGGTATGTCGTTCCTTTTGGTGAAAGTAAGTCCATATAACCTGTTGGCCACATAGAACATACCTTCCATAACGTTGTCGATCTTGAAGTACGGACGTGTGATCTCATCATCAAGATCATATTTCGACTTCTTGATTTTTTCGGTGTAATACCACCAGTCCCATGGTTCAAGCTTGAACTTGCCTCCCTCCTGGTTTATCAGTTCCTGCTGGGCAGCAGCTTCTGCCTGTGCGACCGGTAATGCTGCATCCCATACCTGTCCGAGGAATTCAGACACTTTTTCGGGTGTCTTAGCCATATTCCTTTCAAGAGCGTAGTCGGCAAAACTTTCATAACCAAGTAGTTTTGACCTTTCAACCCTCAGTCTGGCTATCTTGGCAATAATTGACTTGTTGTCGTATTCATTGTCATTGTCGCCTTTCATGAAATATCCTGTAAAGAGTTTTTCCCTGAGGTCACGGCGATCCGAATATTGCAGGAATGGAGTCATGCTGGGAACCTGGAGCGTGAATAACCATTTGCCTTCCATTTTCAGTGATTTTGCCATAGCGGCTGCCTGTGCAATTACGCCTTCAGGTAATCCTGAAAGATCTTCCTTCTTATTGAGAATAAGCTTGAATCCATTGGTTTCTGCAAGCAGGTTTTGTCCGAACTGGACCTGGAGCATCGAAAGCTCCTCATTTATTTTGCGAAGTTTTTCCTTGTTTTCAGCAGAGAGTTCTGCACCGCTTCTTACAAAGTCCTTATAAGTATCCTCAAGCAGCTTCTTCTCCTCATCGGTCAGCTTAAATTTATCTCTGTTATCGTAAACTGATTTCACCCTTTTGAAAAGAGTATCATTCAGGTTAATGTCGTCCCTGTGTCTCGAGGCGATTGGTGCTATCTCCCGGTTGATAGCCTGGAGAGAATCGTTGGTGTTTGCTGAATTAAGCGCACCAAACACCCTTCCCACTTTATTGAGAAGCTCACCACTGTAGGTAAGCATCTTAATAGTGTTTTTAAAATCGGGCTCTTTGGGATTGTTTATTATTACATTTATTTCAGTTTTCTGCTCTTTAAAAGCCATAATATATGCAGGCTTGAAGTGGGATGCTTTTATCAGATCAAACGGAGGTACTCCGAATGGAGTGTCAAATTCATTGAGCAGCGGATTCTCATTTTTTTCAATTTGGCTACACGAAGCAAATATCACAGAAACTATAACCATCAGTAAAGCAAATTTTTTCATTTTTCAGATGAGGTTAATTAATACCCTTGATCAGTCTGTTGCAAAGATTAAAATTTCCCGATATTTTCAACACTTAATCCGGGATTTTCTTGCTTTTCTTTCTCTTTAATAATTATTAAGGGGATAAGATGTGAAACAACAAGTAAGTAAGATCACAATTATTTTAAGCAGGTTCTTGTTAAATAAAAGGAAAGAGTTTTATTTTCAATTCAGGTTGCTTAGTATACGACATGAAAAAGAAAAGGAAAGATAGTTGGGAGTTATCTTTCCTTCATTAACCTAAACCTGATCGTAGAATTTGGCCGGACGGCCTTTATTAATGTTTTTCAATATATAGACGCCAGGGAATTTATTTTGTTGCAGAGTATTTTGTTAATCTTTTGTTAATTTTTCAGCACATTTTTCTAAAAAGTTAAAATTCTGCAAATTTTATTCGTATCTTTAGGCCAGTTAATTACTTATGATTTCAAAGCTCAGATATAGCTTTTTAATGCAGCGTCTCGGACGGAGACTCTATCACTGCCTGATGTTCTACAGCATCTGATCCTGAGGTTACCCCAAGCCCGCCAACTGGCGGGAGCTTTATTCCTTTTTTTATTTCTGATTTTATTTTCTATTCTTTTTGCCAATGCAAGGATTGATTTTCAGCGTTAAACGATATTCAATACACGATGGTCCGGGGATCAGGGTGACATTTTTCATGAAGGGTTGCCCGCTTTCGTGCTGGTGGTGCCATAATCCTGAAGGGATATCTCCCGACAGGGAGGCTGCAGTTCAGACCAGGAGAGTGGGAGAAAAGGAGTTTTCAGATAATGAGGAAGTTGGGAAATACTATAATGTTGATGATATTCTTGAAATTCTCAAAAAAGACAGGATATTCCTTCAGCAGTCACATGGCGGAGTGACCTTTTCCGGGGGTGAGCCGATGATGCAGTCTGAATTCCTCCTTGATGCTTTAAAAGAATGCAAGGCAAACGGTTATCATTCCGCAGTTGATACTTCAGGCTATTCATCTCCCGAAAGTTTCCAGTCAATTATCCCTTTTACGGATCTTTTTCTTTTTGATATAAAACATCTTGATGTTTCGAGGCATACTGAATATACCGGTGTCTCAAACATAGGTATCCTGGATAATCTGAGAATGATAGTTGAAGGCGGGAAAGATGTAATGATACGGATACCTTTGATCCCGGGAAAAAATGATGATAAGGAAAATCTTAAAGCTGCAAGGGAATTGATCAGAAGTTTGAAATGTGAAAATCTCAGGAGAATAAACCTTCTTCCGTTCCATAAAATAGGGAAAGCAAAATATAAGAAATTCAATGTTCCTTACCTGATGAATGATACGGAACAGCCATCACCAGAAAGGATGAGGGAACTGAAGGAGTTCTTTGAAGAGACGGGTATAAAAGTAAAGATAGGAGGATGAGATAATTAATTTTTAAAAAATGATACTATCTGAAAGAGTTAAAAAACTACGGGAACAGAGCCTCAATGCTGTTGAAAAGATCACGGCTGAACGTGCTGTATTGATCACCCGTTTTTATAAAAGCGATGAAGCTCGCGAAATTACGGCTCCTGTCCGCAGGGCAAAAGCATTTGAATATCTCCTGCGAAACAAAAAGATATGCATAAATGACGGTGAGCTTATAGTTGGTGAAAGAGGCCCTGCACCAAAGGCGACACCCACATATCCCGAAATAAGCCTTCATTCGCTGCAGGATCTTGATATACTTGATTCGAGGGAAAAGGTGTTTTTTAAGGTTGATGATGAAGTCAGGAAGATCTATGAAGAGGAAATCATACCTTACTGGAAGGGCAAGAGCAACCGCGACAGGATAATGAGCCTTATGACGCCGGACTGGCTGAACTCATATATGGCTGGTGTTTTTACGGAATTTCAGGAACAGAGAGCCCCAGGTCATACAGTACTTGGTTACAAAATGTTCAGGACAGGGTTCCTTCAGTTAAAGGAGGACATAAAGGAAAGAATCTTGAAGCTTGATTATTTTAATGATAATGAAGCGTTCGAAAAGGCTGAGGAACTCAAGGCAATGGATATTGCATGCGATTCAATAATAATGTACGCCGGAAGGCATGCGGAAGAGATTGAGAAACTTGCCGCAGTCGAAAAAGATGAAAAAAGGAGGGCTGAACTTACTAAAATGGCTGCAGTTTGCCGGAAGGTGCCTGCCCATGCACCTGAAACAGTTCATGAAATGCTACAGCATTACTGGTTTATACATCTTGGTGTCATAACAGAACTTAATCCGTGGGATTCATTCAACCCTGGGAGGCTCGACCAGCACCTTTATCCAGTTTACAAAGAAGAGAAAGAGGCAGGATCACTTTCGGAGAACGAACTCTTTGATTTGCTGGGATGCTTCTGGATTAAATTCAACAATCACCCTTCCCCTCCTAAAATGGGCGTTACAGCAAGTGAAAGCAGTACTTATACAGATTTTTGCCTTATCAATCTGGGAGG
>Ga0315275_10006253_pt1 | contig 11365 bp, 7 predicted proteins | sample YL17G03_0_MG_FD_205557 | JGI IMG/M metagenome (GOLD analysis project Ga0315275, IMG submission 205557) | Sediment microbial communities from Yellowstone Lake, YNP, Wyoming, USA - YL17G03_0 | ecosystem: Environmental > Aquatic > Freshwater > Lake > Sediment | place: USA: Wyoming | collected...
ATCTCAAAGTACACGAAGTAGTTGGAGTAGTACACGAAACCCATCTGATCCGTGTCGCGGTAAGTGACGCGGACGAGGATAGTCCCCTCGGCGAGGGGGCCGACGTTCCGGGCGGCCGGCTTGGCGGATGAGGGGGTGTCGCAAGGTTGGTCCATGAGAGGTCTCCGATATTCCCTATTGCCTCCCGCGTTCGCCGTGCGGAGCAAGGAAGGCCAGAAAACTATAGAGAAAAAACCGGGACGAACGCAAGAAATTGATTGTTGGCTTTCGGCTTTCTGACTTATATTCTTGAGGAGTGGATTCTGAGCGCGTCCTGGAGACCGCGAGGCATGTCCCCCCCAACTTCCGAAGAGTCCCCGCGCATCATGCGGCATCGAAGAGGCATCCGCAAGCCCCGCCCGAGCGAGGTGCGCATGATGATTTCGCTTCCCGCCCTGGTGGTGCTCCTGGTGATCGGGATGGGCGTGACGAACTACCTGGTGTGCGCCGATTTCGCAGAGGAGATCGCCGTGGCCTATCCACGGGCCGACACCAGCGGCCTTTTGCGGTCCAGCCTGGTGATCCTGGTGGTATTCTCCTTTGTGGCGTTGTTCAGCAGCATCGCGCTTGTGTGGACGGTGCTCGGGCCCATTCGGCAGTTGGCCGACGCCGCCGCGACGATCACCCGCGGCGATATCCATCCCGCCCTTCAGATTCAGGGAAGCGCGTTTGAGATTGACCAACTCGGCAAGACCTTCAACTCGATGGTGGATTTCATCAACGCCATGATCGAGCAGCGGGAGCTTTACCTGACCGAGGGGACGCCAACGGGGAGTCTGATCCTGAGCGCGCGCGGGCGCATCACCATGGCCAACACGACCGGCCTGAGCATCCTGCGCCTGAGGCGCGAAGAGCTCACGGGAAAAATGTTGTCGGACTTCCGGCGCGATTTCCCCGCGGCCTGTCCCTCGTTCTTCGAGTGGTGTTCACACCAGCTCGAAGCGGCCGAATCCGCCCCAGCGGGGGAGACGGAGATTCCTGGCCGGGAAGGCGAGAAGCCTCTGATCGCCACCGCGTCGGTGCTGCGCGACGAACGCAACGCCTTTTCGGCCTTGCTCATCAACTTCCGGGACGCCACCGCCGGCAAAGACCTGCATCAGCTTTTCACCGGCACCGATCAGCTGGCCGCCCTGGGCACTTTTACCTTCGGACTTGCCCACGAGCTCCGGAATCCCCTGGGCGCGCTGAAGGGAACCGCCCAGCTCCTGGGGGAGATGACCGCCGGCCGGGAGGAGTGCGTGCCCTATGTGCGCCGAATCGTGCACGAAGTCAACCGCCTCGACCGGCTTATCCAGGAGCTGCACGATTTCTCCCATGCCCCGCTGGGTTCCCCGGAGCCCTGCTCAGTCAACGATATCGCTCGCCGGGGTCTGGTGTGGGCGCGGCAGGAGCTTCCCGACAACCTTCGCGCGGACAAGACGGTGGTCGAGGAGTACGCGGAGGACCTTCCGCTTGTGGTCGTGCAGCCCGACCGGGTGCTCCGGGCGATCTCCAACGTTGTGGTGAACGCCTTCGAGGAGGCTCCGGCGGGCGGCGAGATAGTGCTTCGGACGGGCCTGCTTCCCGCGGGAGAGGGCGACGCGGCGGTCCAGATGGGGGAAACTGCCGTCAGGCCGGTGTTTCTGGATGTTTTGAACACCAGTCCCGGGATTCCGCAAGAGAACCTCCAGAAGATATTCGAGCCCTTCTTCTCCACCAAACCCGGAAGAACGGGGTTGGGTCTGGCGATCGCGTACCAGATCGTTTCCCAGAACCGCGGCCGTCTCACCGTCTCCAGCGGGGGGGAAGGCGTGTGTTTCCGGTTTCTCTTCCGTGTGGTTCGAGGCGAATGAAGGGTGAGCGAGCGCCATGGCCGAGACAGCCACACACATCCTGGTAGCGGACGATGACGAAGGCATCCGGTTTGTTCTCGAGGAGCTTCTTCTCAAACTCGGCTACCGGGTGACCTGCGCCGACCAGGGTGACAAGGCGCTGGATCTGATCAGCCGCGAGCACTTTGACCTGGTCATCCTTGACCTCAAAATGCCCCGGGTTGACGGACTGTCGGTCCTGCGCCGTGTGCGCCAGGAGAATCCGGACCTGCTCGTCCTGGTGATCACGGCCTACGGTTCCCCCGAGCTGGCCATGGAGGCCATCCGTGAAGGCGCCTACGATTACTTCACCAAGCCCTTCGAGGTTCAGGACCTTCGCATCACCATCCAGCGCGCCCTCGAGAAAAAGCACCTGATCGCCCAGATACGGGACCTTCAGTCCCGTATCAGCGGCCTGCCCGTTTTCCACGAGATCATCGGCGTTAGCGATCCCATGCAGAAGGTCTTCGCAATGATGCGCCGCGTCATAGACAACGACGTGCCCATCCTGGTGGCCGGCGAAAGCGGCACCGGCAAGGAGATTGTCGCGGAGGCGATTCATGCCCGGGGACCCCGGCAGAACGGCCCCATGACCAAGGTCAACTGCGCCGCCATCCCCGAACCTCTTCTTGAAAGCGAGCTCTTCGGGCATGAGCGCGGTTCCTTCACCGGCGCGATCCAGACCCACACCGGCAAGTTCGAGCAGGCTCACGGGGGCACGCTTTTCCTGGACGAGATCGGCGACATGCCTCTTTCTCTGCAGGCGAAGATCCTGCGGGCCGTGCAGGAACACGAGGTTCAGCGCGTCGGCGGCAAATCCCCCATTCCGGTCAACGTGCGGCTGATCACCGCCACGAACAAGAACCTTGCCGAAGAGGTGGCCGCAAAGCGTTTCCGGGAAGACCTGTACTTCCGCATCAATGTCATCACCATCGAGCTCCCTCCTTTGAGGGAGCGCCTCGCCGATATCCCCCTCCTGGCTGACTACTTCATCCGCCAGCACGGTCCCCGCCTCGGAAAAATGGTCGAAGGCATCAGCCAGGAAGTGCTCGATCTCTTTCTTGAATACCCGTGGCCCGGGAACATCCGTGAAATGGAAAACGTCATCCAGCGCGCCCTGATCATGACCGCCGCCTCCCGTATTCAGGTTGCAGACCTCCCTCCCCACTTCCTCACCGCGGAACGTCACCCTCCGCTTTCGGCTCAGTCTGTCGAGAACGTTGACCTCAGCATTCCTATGCCGGACCAAGTGGACCGGGTTGTCGAGGCCACGGAGCGTCTCTGGATCAGCAAGGCTCTGCGGCAGTCGCAGAATCGCCGGGAGGCAGCCCAGCGGTTGGGGATAAGCCCGCGCAGTTTGGACTACAAGATCCAGCGGTATGGCCTTTTGTGATTGGCCCTCGGCGATGCGCAATCAATTGCGCAGAAACGCGCAATTGTTTGCGCGAACGAGCGGTTCTGAGAGAAGGAAAGGGGGAAGAGAGAACAATCAAAGAAGGCTCCGGGGCCGGTTGCACTGAACAGATGGAGTAGATACAACACTGATTATACATATCTTAGTTCAATAATGGGCGAGAGGTGTTCTGGGGGAAACGAGGGAAAACCACGAATTCTCTGTCCTGGCATTATGGTTGCTTATAATTCTGTACAGTTGAGGGAAGGCAGGGCTCGGCGATGTGAACCCATGCGAAACAGCCCTTCAGGAAAAAAAAGACCTCAGAAGGCGAAAAGAGGTTCAAGAAATCACCGGACCCGGCCGAAGAGAAGAGTAGTTTAGGGAGTTGGGAATTCCCCGTTTGCCTCAGACGGGATAACAAATTCGAAGGAGGATAACACTATGAAGAGGATGAAACGCGGTTTTACACTGGTGGAGATTATGATCGTGGTTGCCATCATTGGTATTCTGGTTGGCATCGCGGTTCCCGGCTTCATCAAGGCCCGCCGGACGGCCCAAGGCAAGTCGTGCAATGAGAACCTCGCCAAGATTGACGGCGCGAAGGAACAGTATGCCCTGGAGAACAACCTGGCCGCCGATGACGCCACAGTTCTGGACGACACCGTGCTGGTGGAAGCGGGTAACACGGGCTACCTGAAGAAAACCCCGGTTTGCCCAGGTGGCGGCACCTACACGTATGGGACCATTGCCGACACGCCGACCTGCGACAAGGCGGATACGGCCAACAACCTCCACCTGCTGCCGTAAGCTGTGTTGGACTCTCGAAAAGCGCCCGCTTGCGGCGGGCGCGGCAGGGAAGAGAGAATTGTCCTGAAAAGGGGGGACAGGGAAAGCGCAAAAGCCCCCTGTCCCCCTTTCTATCTGCCGACCTTTCCGGACGAGGGAAGGCTTGTCCCGATGGGAGTAAGGAGCAGGTGGCAATGGAAGCGACGAAACGACCAGTACGGGCCTTTACGTTGATCGAGATTATGATCATCCTTCTTGTTATCGGGATCCTCGTGGGCATCGCCGTTCCCGGGTGGATCAAAGCGCGCAAGACCGCGAGGGCGAAGACCTGCCACGAGAACCAGGCCCAGCTTGCCGGCGCTTTGGATACGTGGGCCTTTGAGAACAACAAGGACTCCGGAGCGGACGGGCCGGCACTTGCTGAACTGGTGGGTTCCGAGGCTCTTCTCCGCAAGACCCCCAGCTGTCCTATTGGGCCAACCGTTTACGAGGTGCCCAAGGTGGGGTTTCCGGTGGTCTGCCCCAACCTCACCTCCGCCCCGGAGCACGAAATCCCCTACTAAGCGGGGGTTCCGCCGGCCCGGGGGCTTTGATCTCCGCCCATATTCCCCAGTGAGCAGATCATTCGGCTCGGCCGGTCAGGAGGCGCTCGCCGCCAGTTTTTCCACCTGATCGAAGCTGACCGACACCAGGTTCGAGACACCCGTTTCCTGCATCGTGATGCCGTAGATCGTGTCGGCCAGTTCCATCGTTATCTTGTTGTGCGTGATGATGATAAACTGGGTGCGCTTGCTGAACTCGCGCAGCTTTTCACGGAAACGCATGACGTTTACGTCGTCCAGCGGGGCGTCTATCTCGTCCATCACGCAGAAGGGGCTCGGTTTGTACAGGAAGATCGCGAACATCAGGGAAACCGCCGTCAGCGCCTTCTCTCCCCCCGACAGAAGCGACACGTTCTGAAGCTTCTTCCCCGGCGGCTGGGCGATGATGTCCACTCCGCCGTCCAGAAGGGGATCGCCGTCCTCCACCTCTTGCAGCACCAGGTCCGCCTTTCCGCCTCCGAAGAGCGCCCGGTACATCTCGATGAAGTTCCGGCGGATGTTCGCGAAGGCTTCGTGGAAGAGCTCCCTCGTGGTCTTGTCCACGGTGGCGATGGTCTCCATGAGGGAATCCCGCGCCTGCATCAGGTCGGTCTGCTGCCGCGTGAGGAATTCGTAGCGCTCATTCTCCTCCTGGTACTCGATCAGGGCGCCCAGGTTGAGGTTGGGGCCCATTCGGTTCAGATCGTCCATCAGGCTGTCGAGTTCCTCGACGAGCTGTTCGCGGTTTTCCTCCACCTGCCCCGCCGACTCGAGAAGAGTCTCGATTGTCGTGTTGAAGCGTTCGCCCGCCCTCTGACGCAGCTGACGGAGGGTCGCTTGGGCGTTCACGTAGGTCTCCTGGGTTTCGCTGTGCCGGTTGGTGGCTTCGTTGAGCTCGCGGACCAGTTTCTGCGCCCGTTCGCTTTCCTGGTGGCTTGCGTTCTGTGCCTCTTCCTTGGTCTTGGCGGCGGCGTGGCGGCGGTCGTCAATCTGCGCCACTTCCTTTTCCAGCGCCGCTTTCTCTTCCTCCACGCGCCCGGCCTGTTCGAGGTATCCTTTCGCGCTCAGGAAGCTGCGCTCGCGGTCATTCGCAAGCTGGGTGGCGCGGCGGGCGAAGTTCTGACGCTGCCCCGCGAAGGCCCCCGCGTTCTCGCGCAGATGGGCGCAACGCGCGCGCAGGTGCGTGATCTCCTGGTCGTTCCGGCTCACGTGGTCGCCGAGCTGATCCACTTCCGCGTTGCGCTCGTAAACCGCTTCCTCCATAAGCCCCAATTCGTCCCGCTGGGCTCTCGCGCGGGTTTCCACCTCCTCGAGCGCCGCGCTGCAAGTCCGCATCTCGCGCGTGAGTTGCTCACAACTCATCCGGCTGGAGTCCGCCCGCTCTCTCAGGCCCTGGAACAGCGCCGCAAGTTGGTCCCGCGACTCGCGAAGCCCGGCAAGCTCCGTTTCGATCTGTCCCAGCTCCACTCGGAGGTCCTGGACCTTCTCGCGGATTTTCGCGCACTCTGCGTCCAGCCGGAGCATGTTTTGCTCGCGCTTGGCGATCCGCTGCTGAAAGTCCTTTTCCAACTTCGCCAGTTCCTCGACCTGCCTGCCCAGATCCGAGATCTCGCGCTGCCGCGTGATGATCTGCGACTGTTGGCGGCTGCCGCCCGTCATGGCGCCCGAGGGGAAGGTCAGCTCGCCTTCGAGGGTCACGTAGCGCTGCCGTTTGCCCTGCCGGATGAGCTGCATCGAGATATCCAGGTCCTGGGTTACGATCGTGCGGCCCAGGAGGTTGAAGACGGCTTTTTCGATGTATCGGTCATAGGAAACGAGGCGCGAGGCGAGGCCCACGATTCCCGGACGCCGCAGTATCTCGTCAATGTCCGGCCCGCCCTCGCGTCCGTCAATCACGTTGAGCGGCAAAAAGGTGGCCTGGCCCTGGCGCGTGGACTTGAGAAACCCTATCGCCTTCTTGGCGTCGTCGTCGGTCCGCACCACGACGTCCTGCGTGTGGTTTCCGAGGGCCACCTCGATCGCGAGGTCGTGCGCCGATTCGATGGACTGGATCAGCTCCGGCACCACGCCGATGACGCCGTCCAACTCGTGTTGCGCCGCGGCGAGCATCACCGACTTGACGCCGCGGTAGTATCCCTCGTAGTCCTTCGCGAGCCGTTCCAGGGCGTTGAGGCGCGACCGCGCTTCATGAAGTTGCTGCTCGGCCTTGCGGTGCTCGGCGCGGAGCGTGTCCCGCGCCCGCAGCTCGGCCAGGCCTTCGGTCTGCGACGTCGAGAGGCTTTCCTGGAATTTCTTCAGTTCGGCGCGGCGGGCTTCCAGATGCTCGCGCTTGCGCTCGATGTCCTCGGACAGGGCGGCGATGCGCGCCTCGTGATCGGTTTTCTGCTTGCCGAATTCCTCGATATAGGCGCCGGACTGCTCGATCAGAAGTTTCAGACGCGTGCTTTCGTTGCGCAGCCGCTGCGATTCGTTGTTGCCGGCCTCCAGCGCCTTGCGCAGGTCGCGGATCTTCGTCCGCGTGGTCTCGGTGTCCGAGCGCAGGCGTTCGTATTCGGCGCGGCGGATATTCTGTTTGGCCTCGAGCGAGATGAGGCGGAGCCTCAGGCGCGCTTCCTCGGCGTTCGTGTCGGCCAGGTTCGCTGAGATCTCATCCTTGCGCAGGTCGTTCTCGGCGATCTGTTCCAGCAGGTCGCGCGCCCGGCGCTGCTCATTCTCGGCGAGGTTCCTCAGCCGCATGATTTCCGCCGCGGCGTCGGCGATATACTGGCGCTGGTCCTCTTTCCGGATCGACAGGTCGCGGAGCAACTGGTCGGCCTCTTCCGCCTTCAGCAGCAGCTCCTCGCGCCGCGCCTCGACCGCGCTCGCTTGAGCCTGGAGCGCCCCCAGGCGGTCTTTCGCTTCGCGGAAGGCCTTCTCGATCTTCTCGAAGTCCGCGCTGACGCGGCGCATGTCTATGGCGAGGAGTTTCTTCTCGATCGCGTCGGCGGCGTCGCGCAGTCCTTTGTAGCGCTCGGCCTTGGCCGCGGCGCGCTTTAGACTGATAGTGCGCGTTTTGCACTCGGCGATGCGGTCGGCCAGCCGGATCAGGTCGTGCTCGGTCTTCTCGAGCTTCCTCAGCGCCTCGGCCTTGCGCGCCTTGTACTTCGAGATCCCCGCCGCCTCCTCGAACAACAGGCGGCGCTCCTCGGGCTTGGCGCGCACTATCTCGTCCACGCGGCCCTGCTCCATCACGGAGTAGGACTCGGTGCCGACACCTGTGTCCAGGAAAAGCTCCTGGATGTCGCGGAGGCGGCAGGGGACCTTGTTCAGGAGGTACTCGCTCTCGCCGGAGCGGTAGAGGCGGCGCGTGATGCTGACCTCGGTGAAATCTATGGGCAGGCGGCCGTCCTCGTTGTTAATCACGAGGTTTACCTGGGAGCACCCCATTGGTTTGTAGGTGGCCGAGCCCTGGAAAATCACGTCGCCCATCTTGGAACCGCGCAAGGACTTGGCGCTTTGCTCGCCGAGTACCCAACGGACCGCGTCGAAAACATTGGACTTGCCGCAACCGTTGGGGCCCACCACCACGGTGACGCCGGGCATGAAATCCACCACCGTCTTGGTGGCGAAGGACTTGAAACCGGTCATCTCTATCCGTTTGAAGAACATGGGAAGTTCGCTTTCTGAAACAGGAAATGTTACCTCAGGAGAACCTCAGCAAAACTCCGGATCATCAGCATGGTTCCGGATCACTTCCCTTGGGACCGGCGGTGTCCGCGTTCCCTGACAAGTGGTGCGTCTTGACATGACCCCACGCTGCCACTTCTCCCGCCCTGTCACCTACTCGCTTAAGAAACGCTCCGCCTACCTTCCTCGTCCTGCGAATACTACCGCGCCCCCCACAGGCAGACGGGGGCGCACCTACAATATCTTGACGCGGAACATACCCGATGTCCCATATATAGTCAAGAGAAACTTCGCCAGGATTTTCAGAAAAAAGCTGAATTCTGGTACCGGAGGGCGTGGGCGGCAGAAGAGAAACACTCAGCTCCCGTTGGATCGCCGGACTCAGGAGTCCTTTCCCCACCACACGAGCACCTGTGCAAAACCGCTGGACCGGACCGGGACACCCCTTCCCAGACCCGGAACCAGCTTATACTCCCGGGCGCGGAGGGAGTGCAATGAAAAAGCGGATGAGGAAAGAGAGAGGGGCGCATCTTGGCTCCGCTACCAAACTGTGGGGACGGACAAAGTAGGGCGGGCGTCTCGCCTGCCGCTTTCAAACGCCGCCCCCGCCGACTTTATGTCGGTGGAGCGGTGGTTTTGCTCCAGAGCAGACGCGCTCCCCATAGCGCCCCCGCCGACTTTATGTCGGTGGAGCGGTGGTTTTCTTTTCGTTTGCGAACCCGAGACAGCGACAAAGAGAGAGGGCGTGAATGGGCGCCGAAAAATTTACGGCGAGAAGCGACGGGGTTCAATCACCGCTCCACAGACATAAAGTCGGCGGGGGCGTGGATGAATAATATGCCCGGTTCCGGAGCAAAATCATCGCTCCACCGACATAAAGTCGGCGGGGGCGATTGGGTGGCGGAGTCAAGATACGCCCAAGAGAGAGTCGGATTTCCGGAAGCGCCCTCCTGACGTTTCTTTTACACGCTTCTTACCTCCGGCTGACCATTTCCTCCGCTCTGTGTGGCATGGTCGTGTCATAAAGTAGAAGCCACCGAGAGCGGACCGGGCTTCTCATTCGATCAAACCACCAGACGGGAAAGGAGCGAAAACCATGAAGACGATACGCGCATCGCTGTGTTTGGGGATAGCGCTTCTGTTGTGCAGCGGGGGGCCTTCCCAAGCCGCGCCTGCCGCACCGGAAAAGGCGGTTCCTCTGAAGGCGCTCGACAACATGCCGGTGAAGGAGATCACGATCTTCAAAGACGGGCATGCATTCGTCCTGCACGAGGGAGACATGCCGACCGACGAGGCGGGCAATATCCAACTCGACTACTTGCCCCGGCCCGTTCTGGGCACTTTCTGGCCGTTCTGCGCGGACAAGAAGGCGAAACTCGAATCCGTGGTTTCCGGACGCAGGCGTGTGCGGGTGGAACGCAGCGCCCTCGAGATCCGGGAGTTCATCGAGGCGAACACGGGCGCGGCCGTCACAATCACCGAGAAGGGATGGCAAGACCGCCCCGGTGAAACCTACCCCGCCACGATCCTTCCGATCCCTATCCGCAGCGCTGAGGAGATCGCCGCGACCAGTGACCCCCATTCGGAGGACAAACTCCCGCAGAAAGGGAACGTCGTGCTCCTGCAGACGAGCAAGGGCGCCCGCACCGTCGCCTTCGACCGCATTCTCGACATCACCTTCACCGGCAAACCCAAGAGCACCGTCGAGGACGAGGAGTTCCGCAACCTACTGACCATGCGCCTTGCCTGGCCGGAAGGCCAGATCGGAAAGCAGGCGCGCGCGGGCCTGATGTACGTGGAACGCGGCGTGCGCTGGATACCCAACTACAAGGTTGAGATGGACGGCAAAGGCCAGACGGTGGTCCACCTCCAGGCGACCATCATCAACGAGCTGGCCGACCTCCAGGACGTGAGCGCCAACCTCGTCGTCGGCGTGCCTACGTTCCAGTTCAAGGACATGACGGACCCGATTTCGCTGCAGGACACGGTGACGCGAGTAGCCAGCCGGATGAACCAGGAGTCGCGCATGAACAGCATGCTGTCCAACGCCATCATGTCTCAAGTGGCAATGCCGGAACCCCAGTTCCGCGGCTCCATCCCCGAATCGCCCGGATCCACGGTGGACCTGGGCCCCGAGATCGGCGCCGCCGCCAAGAACGAGGACCTCTTCGTTTTCACCGTCCCGCATCTGACGCTCCGGAAAGGACAGCGCGCCGTCCTCCAGGTGGCCGAGTTCCGCGTACCCTACGAGGACGTCCACAAACTGAGCATCCCCTTCCAGCCCCCGCAGACGATCCGCGGGTCATTCAACGAAACCCAGCAGCGTGAGTTGGCCAAGCAGTTGGCCGCACCCAAGGTCCAGCACGTCATCCGCCTCAGCAACACCTCTAGCCAGCCCTTCACAACTGCGCCGGCGCTGATCCTGCGCGAAGGCCGGGTCCTCGCACAGGGACTCATGACCTACACGCCCGTCAAGGGAAAATGCGACCTGGCCGTCACCACCGCCGTGGACATTCAGGTGAAGATCAGCGAAGAGGAAACGGGACGCAAGCCGAACGCGGTTAGCCTGAACGGATACACCTACTCCAGGATAGACCTCAAAGGGACGATCGGCCTGACAAACTACAAGAATGAGCCGATTGATCTCGAAGTCGTCAAGGACATCCTGGGCCACCCCGACGAAGCGGGGCAACAAGGCAAGGTGGTCAAAACGGGAATGTACAACGAATCCCTCTATGACCGGGATGAGCAAAGCCCCTTCTGGTGGGGTTGGTGGCACTGGCCATGGTGGTGGCAGGATCTGAACAGCACGGGTCGGGTGACCTGGAACGTTACCCTCAAGCCCGGTGAGACCATGAACCTGACCTGCACCTGGCACTACTTCTGGAGATAGCACAGTGCGCCCAGCCCCGAGGGTCTTGCGAAATGCCATACTCCCTCACCAGTCTGTCCGTACTACTATCCACCATCTCCTTGTTTTTTCAGCAAGAAGTTCATGCGGCCATCTCCATAAGTGATTGAACGGCAACGGCTGACGCACCAAGCAA
>Ga0315275_10006254_pt1 | contig 11365 bp, 9 predicted proteins | sample YL17G03_0_MG_FD_205557 | JGI IMG/M metagenome (GOLD analysis project Ga0315275, IMG submission 205557) | Sediment microbial communities from Yellowstone Lake, YNP, Wyoming, USA - YL17G03_0 | ecosystem: Environmental > Aquatic > Freshwater > Lake > Sediment | place: USA: Wyoming | collected...
ACCATGCACATCCACAACTTTGATATTGCTGAGTTGAGTGAGTGACGGGCCGTAGTTCAGATCAGCGATGGATACTTGTTTCGAAAACGACTGAGGTTTTTCATAAGTGGAGATTTGCGCTTCGCGTTTGACAAAAACCGCGACGGGGCCAACAGAGGAAACGAATGGGAACGATGAGACTATCGACTGTTGACTTGGCGTGAGTTCAGCCGAGACTGCATTGAACCAGCGCGACGTGGAGCGGATGGTAATTCCTGAGGCCCGGAGTTGATCGAGATAGGCTTGATTGACCGGGAGATCGAGTTCGTCGATAAGTCGGCCAGCCGGCAAAACCTTGGCTCGTCTCCAGAGCGCATGATCTGAAATTCCAAGAGCTTCTGCGCTCAATTTTGATGGGTCAGCGTGAGTGCCGCGGTCGCGTAAGGTGATCCAGTACCTCTGCGTCTGTTGGGCAAGCGCAGGCATGCTGAGGACAACGACAAGGAGCGTAAGCCAGAGAGCTACGTTGGCCGGCTGCTTTGGCTGTTTCAATACATCTCCTCCATTGGTACATCCACCATCACAACTCGCTCACGAGTCTCTCGATGATTTGAATTGCAGAGACGCCTTCTGCCTCAGCGTTGAAACTAGTGACAATACGATGCCTGAGCACTGGTGCTGCCAGAGCTTTCACGTCGTTGATATCCGGCGTGTGGCGACCGGAAAGAATCGCCCGGGTCTTCGCTCCAAGAATAAGATACTGCGAAGCCCGTGGTCCGGCTCCCCAACGGATCCAGCTCTTGATATACGATGGAGCGCCGGGGACCGCAGGTCGCGTCCGATTCACCAGGGTCACAGCGTACTGGATAACGTTCTCGGCCACAGGCACGCGCCGGACGAGATCTTGGAACGCGCTGATCTCCTTCGCACTCAGTATTCGCTTCAGGTCCGGCTTGTAGGGACTCGTTGTGGATTTCACGATGGCAACTTCCTCGTCAAACGACGGATACTCTAACCAGAGGTTGAACATGAAACGGTCGAGTTGCGCCTCAGGGAGTGGATAGGTTCCTTCTTGCTCGATAGGATTCTGGGTAGCAAGTACAAAGAATGGCTCCTGCAGCAAATACGTTTGACCTGCAGCCGTTACATGGTGTTCCTGCATAGCCTCGAGCAATGCAGCCTGTGTTTTGGGAGGCGTGCGGTTGATTTCATCCGCCAGGAGTATGTTTGCAAAAACGGGTCCGTGTACAAACTTGAACGACTTCTGACCTGTTGCGACATTTTCTTCGATGATTTCCGTGCCCGTGATGTCGCTCGGCATAAGATCCGGGGTGAATTGGATACGGCTGAACTTGAGATCCAATGCCTCAGCGAGCGTCTTGATCAGCAGCGTCTTGGCCAGGCCCGGTACACCGATCAGCAGGCAATGGCCGCGGGAGAGAAGAGAAACTAGCAGGTGTTCGATGACTCGATCTTGACCGACGATCACTTTCGCGATTTCCGCGCGAATGTCACTGTATGCTTTGGAGAGCTTCGATACCGCTTCAACGTCGTTCATGAGGTTCAGAGCCTGTTAGCGTTGACGGTTGCACTGTTGGATAATGCACACAGTGCTTGCCGGTTATTGCTGAGCACGAATATCATAATAGATGTTCCTCTTCAGCTCTTCAATCCAAGCGGCATTGATCTTGTTGCGCTTGACATACAGCGCCATTTGTTCTATGCGCCTGTAATCATCGGTCAGATTGGCGGAATGCCCCGCGACGCGTTTCTTCAAATGGACAATCTGGTAGCCGTAAGAATTCTTCATCGTGACGCGATGGGGCTGACTGATGTCACCCGGCTTCAGGTTCTTGACCACGGACGAGAAGTCCGCTTCCAACTGATCAACGGAAATCTGACCAAGATCGCCACCGATGGACTTTGTATCCTCGTCCTCAGAGTATTTACGCGCAAACGCCGCCAACGACTTTCCCTGTACGATACTGTCACGAAGGGCACCCAAGAATCGAATCGCGGCCGAATCGCTCGCAGGACCTTTTTCCGTTCGGAGAAGGATGTGCCGTGCGTGTACCGATTCGCCTCTCCGCTCGAGCAGCTGGACAAGGTGAAATCCGAATTCCGTCTTCACTACCGGAGAGATCTCCTTTTCCTTCAAAGCGAAGACGGCCTCTTCGAATTCCGGTACGAACGCGAGACCTCGTTTCGCCCAACCAAGATCTCCTCCTTTGGCAGCATTGGGGTCCTGGGAGTATCGGCGGGCGAAATCGCCAAAATCGCCTCCGGCAACAATACTGTCGCGAATTGCACTGAGCTGAAGCAGCGTTTTGTTCTCCAGCGACGTATCAGCCTTCGGAACAATGAAAATATGACTCAATTCGACCTCTTCCGGCACTTTCGGGAGACTGTCTTTGTATGATTCATAAAACTCCTCTACTTCCCTTCGGGCGACGGAGAGATTCGCCTCGCGTTGCTGTCGGAGCCGTTGGATGAGCAGCTGCTTCCGCATTTCCGGGCGAAACTCTCTCTTCATTCTGGAAACCGGCTTTCCATAGATCTTCTCCAGCTGTTGTTCCGATCCCGCCTGTCTCACGAAGTTCTGGAATTGCTGATCCAAAGCCTTGCTGACCTCCTCTTCCGTCACGGCCACGCTATCGAGGATCGCTTGAGCAAGCATGAGTTTTTCGGCGATGAGGTTCTCCAGTACCTGGTTGCGTAGTTCAGGAGATTTTGGATCGAGCCGATTTTGCAGAGCTGCATACGCGATGCGTTCCTTGACATCGGATTCTGTAATGATTTCCTTGTCAACAACGGCAACGATCCGATCAACAACGTTCTGTTGCGCCTTCAACGGGCTGAGGGCGAGCATGGTCATGAATGTCGCCCGCACAATGGTTGAAACCAATGATGGCTGTCGACCCTTCATTGAAACTTCTCCTATTTCACAAATCGTGATGAGCTTGTATCGGCTTCGTCACTCAACATCAACTCTACTGCATGTTTTGATCTTAGTGTCTCGATGAGCGTGGTGAGAGCCCGTCGGCGGCGGTCAATCGTCAACCGACTGCGGATGTCGTTCTCCACATATGCAAGATCTGCAACCTGTCCCTGGCGACTGAACTTCCAGACAATCAGAATGTAACTGCCCTCGGTCGTTCGGATAGGAAACGATGGTTCCGGCTTTACGGAGGCAGCTGCGACGCGCCAAAGTTCAGCTGGCAGCATCGTGTTCTGAAGATAATAGCCGGAATCGATTCTCGCGATGATCTGAGAAGACTGTTGAGGATCCGCGAGTATCTGACCGATGGCCTGCCTCCAGGGAGCACCCTTCAGGATGGCCGTGCGAAATGCATTGGCAGCGTCACGGTCGCGAAAGAGAACATAGCTGACGAGAGCAACGTCCGCAGACAGAGTGAATTCCTTGCTGTGGGAGCTGAAGTACTGAGAAACCTCTTCTGCACCGGACTGCTGTAGTTTGTCTGAGTAGATTTCTTCCTGCAAGAGAGCGTTGATCACCAATTGTCGACGAACTTCTTCGAGTTGAATACGAGCACGCTCTGTGTTATCCAGCCCCCTTCGCACTGCCTCACGATAGAGAATCTCGTCATTGATCCAGCGGCGGGCGTATTCCCCGACCTGGGCAGCCGTCACACCCCGCGAGGAATCGAGCCGGGCCTTGACATCATCAAGCGTCAGTGTCCTGTCATCAATACGTGCCAGCGGTTGCCGCGATGAGTCCTTTCCGCCGCAGCCGATGAACAACAGCAGGCAAACCATGAGAAGATAGCTACTGCCTGGCAACCGGTTTCCTCTTAAACGCTTCAGAGAGAGTTTCTTTCCTCAGAACAACTGGATAGCGGTTTCTCAATTCCGCGAGCCACTCCTGCTCTCGGACTTTTGAGGCATGTTCCTGGTATGAGCTGAGCAGTTCAGGTGTTGCTTCTTCAAACGTCTTCGCATGCGCGCTGTCTTTTGCTATGGTCTTGACAATCGACCATCCAGTCACATGTTTGAACGGCGGAGTGATGCTGTCGACCCGCATCGAGAACGCACGGCCTGTTACTTCGTTCGTCCCCACCGGAGTCAATTCCCACGCACCTTTCTTTTCCTTGTATCCCGGGCGCATGGTGTACCGTTCAGCCACATCGTTGAAATTCTTACCCGCCATGATCTCCTTGTATGCAAGATTCACCACGCTGTCGCTGGTGGCATAGACTTCGGAGAAACTCACGCGCTCCGGCCAGCGAAACTTCTCCACATTCTGGCTGTGGAAGATCTTCAGAAGAGAGTCGTTCACGACAACCTTCTTCCAGATCTCGTCCTGCTCGATGCGATACAACAGTATACCATCCTGATACTCCTTCAAGAGTCTGTTGAAGGCAGGATAACGCTCGGGAATCTTGAGGGCATTTTCCTCAACAATCTTCGCCTCCGCCATCCGATCGATCATTTGCTGGACACTCTTCGGATGCAGAAACATCGACTTGAATTCCACTGTTGTATTGACATGCGCTACAAAATCTTCCACAGTGTAACGCCGTTCCTCACACAGGAAAAGCACCTTCTTTTTCAGATCAGGCGCCAGCGTGTCACTCCATGTGATTGAGGACGGTGTCATCGTCGTGTCAAGGGCGTGGGTGAGTTGCTCGACAGTGACTTGGTCGAAGAAGAGCCTGTATCGCCCTTTCAGACTGCGGATGTAGTTTTCGTAGTCGGAATTGTACCTCGTCTGTCGGTAGGACTGATGCAAATCTTTCTCGATCTCCTCGAAAGGCGGAACTCCACTGTACCCCGTGACCTTGAAGATGTGATAGCCATAAGACATCCTGAATGGCTTCGTCATTGAATCTAACGGAGTCGAAAAGAACAAATTCTCGATCTCAGGCATTACTCTGCCGCGCTCATAGTAGCCGATATCGCCCCCCTTCAGGTTGCTTCCTGGATCCTGACTGTGTTGTTTCGCAGCAGCCGCAAAATCCAGACCAGTCTTGAGTTGATTGTACACCATCCAGACGGTATCCTTGAGACCGAGCGAATCATTCGAAGTTTCTGTGAATCGCCAGAGAATATGGCTCACACGCACCGATCCCCTGCTCTGTTGTCGCCCTGTTACTTTTATGATATGATACCCGAATTGCGAACGCGCAGGAACGAGCGTGTACTCCCCTAGCTTCAGCTGATAGCACGCATCTTCAAATTCCGGCACCATCCGACCCGCCGAGAAATATCCAAGATTTCCCTTGTTGACCGAGGCGCTCTGATCTTCGGAATACCTCACGGCGAGCGTGTCGAAGAGAGTGCTGGGGATCAGACCAATGACCATCTTGGCCTTTTGATAGGCTGCTATCGTATCTGCCGGGCTCGCATCGCGATCTACCCGAATGAGAATGTGGCTTGCTCGGATTTCCTCCGTCTTTCTATTGTAGAGCTCGCGGATTCTTGGTTCGACAATTTCTCTCTCCAGCATATAGGAAGTTGCCACGGCAATCTTATACCCCTCCATCTCGCTCTTGATGGCGGAATCTGCCAGCAATCCCCGCTCGGTCGCTTCCATGACTTTCAGCCGGAATTTCACCAGCAGATCAAGAAAGCGCTCACGCTCTTCCTGCATCGAGGCAACGCCTTTGTCCCAACCACCATTGTTCTTGGCGTAGCTGGCTTCAAAATCCTCAAGTGTTAAGGCATCCTTGCCAATCGTGGCCACGACCGAAGTTCCGGATCCTGCACAACCCGCCAAAATCAATCCCGCACCCAAACTCATCCACATTAGCTGAGATAATCTCTGCATAGGTTAAACTCAAGCCTCCATTTGTTACTCTGACTATAGACGAAAAAAAACGGCGCAAGTGCGCCAGAACGTTGAAAATTAACCAAATTTGGAGCGCCAAGCAAGGGATTATTACCCTCTGCCTGCCTCAAACAGGCCGTTTTACTCCATGTGCAATTCTAGCGAACCGACTTTTTGAGATCTTGTTTCCGTTTAAGTATCTCGTTCGCGCGCCAGCCCAGAATCTCAAACCACTGGGGTGACACGGAGCTCTGAACGAGGTACTTCTCTCCTTGCGTGACAAAAAAGAAATTCAGCTGCGTACCGGCATACGCAATCTGAGCGGTGATTCTTGGTGGGCGTTGTAGGAGCGTGTCGACGAAATCATCAGCTTGAACATTCGATAGGGACGAGAGAAGGTTATTCACGACCGACTCCTGCGTGGAGTCCTTCCCAATGGTCCATGCGCTGTCTTTGAATGCGAGAACAAATGTCGTATCGCCGTACTGATAACGAACCTCTTTGATGTTCTCTCGGAGTGTGGTGAAGATGGTCTTATCGCGCCAGTCCTTCACAGCGCGCGAAAACCCGTACGCAGACGCGCCCCCCACAATGATGACGTCGTTAGACCCTGAGCGACGGGCATAGATCTCGGAATAACTGCTTGTCGCCTTTCCAACGACGAAAGCAGTTTTCTCCGCCCCTTTCTCAAAGATCTTCACCTGGGTTCCCGTGGAGTCGACTTGAAACACCGAATGCTTCTCCGGCTTGTTCGACACCACATTCTTCACTTCCATGCTTTTGCTGTCATGAATGAACGCTGCCACCGTTGACTGGTCTGCACGAAAGGAAATCGGCTCCTGGAGATACCATTCCACGCCATTCTTCTGGAGAACGATGGAGCTCGAAGGAGTCTTGATTTCTATCTTGTCTACTGCAATGGAGTCGATCGGCGCCAACACCATGCCTGTCCCGCCTGACGAGCTACGCTCTCCGGGTTTCTGCATAACGAGCACAGCGATGATGAGAAGGACGCCAAGAAGGCCCAGCAAAAGAACGGTATTCCGCGTCATGATACCTGCGCCTCCATCGCCTTTTTGAATGTAACTCGCCGACGCCATCGGAACAATCCATAGACAATAATAAGCAGCGGCGGCCCGATGAGATTGGCGTACTTCACGATCTTTTTCGATCCATCTGAGACTTGCTCAAGCGGCGGTGTGGCCACATTCTTCGAGCGAATGGTAATTAATCCCGCGTCATCGGCGAGATAGTCGATGATGTTTGCGAAGAATGTGATGTTTCCGCGGCTTCCGAGGAATTCATCTTTCATGAAGTCCCCGTCGCCGACGACGATAATCCGCGTCTCTGGGCTTGCTGTCAGAACAGGCGCAGGTTGCTTACCGACAAAAGAACTCTTGAACGAACCGTTCACAATAATCCCCAAAGGAATGCCAGATTCAGCGAGATCAGTCGGCGTATAGCGTTGGAACGGATCCATCATGAAAAAGCCCGTCTGCCGGCCGCTCCTTTTGGAGGAACGAATGAGAACCTCCGCTTTCAAACCCTGTGCAGATGCGCTCCCTGTGTCGACCGAACTCACAAACGGAAACACAATGCTCTGAAGATCTTTGACGATGGGATTGTTTGGGTTGAAGTCTGAAGCAATGAGGATGTACGGAAACGGCACCTGGCTCTGGAAGGTCATGCCGCCTTGCTGCTGCATAACGGAAATGTTTGCGCATTGAACGTCTCTCACGAGGTCCGGGTTCACCCGGGCACCATCCTGCCGCAACATATCATCCAATCCCAGGTCAAGCGGTTGACCCATGCGGTTCTGCAGACTTGCATTGATGCGATTGAGAAGAAACGCAACCTTGCCACCCCGCATGAGGAATTGATCGATCTGGTACTTTGCGCTATCCTGGAATCGGGTCTGCGGCGAGATCACGAGCAGCGCCGTAACATCATTCGGCACGGGCTCACCCTTGCTGAGATCGACCGCCATGAGATCATATTGAGGCGCTACAACTTGATACGCCTGTCGGAGGCTTGATGGTTCCGCTTCTCCGTGCCCTGTCGTATAACCGACCTTCTTTTTTGCCTTCGAGGTGAGACGTTTCAGTGCACTGCTGATGTCATATTCCAGCGAGCTGAGGTTCTGAACGACCGGGATAACCTCTTTTCGATCTTCGAACAACATCACAAGACCGAGATAACCCCGTTTCACTTCGAGTTTGTCCTCATTGACAACCTGCACCTGCACGGGAGCGATCCCCTGTTGTTGGACATCCTGCTCTCCCTTTTCCCCCTGCGGATTAATGAACTCATATTGAAGGTTCCCTTTTGCAAAGGCCTTGTATTCGTTGAGAATGTCAAGGACAGCGCGCCGGTTGTTGTTGTACGGGGAAGGGAGATCTTCCGTGAAATATGCTTTGACCGTCACGCGATCGTCGAGTGAGCCGATGAGTTTCTTGCTCGCGTCAGACAATGTGTAGACTCCCTGGGCCGTGAGATCCAACCTGCCGAACAGCCGCACGGAGATGAAGTTGAGCACGACGAGGATCCCCGCCACGACGGCAAGGCGAATCAGGATTTGAATTTTCCGATCTTTCATAGTTCAGTCACGATTGAGGTTTCCAATGGACATTGCTAGTGCCACTTCTAATAAGAGATCTTGTGGCAACGCCATGCCTTCGGCATATTCAGCAAGGCAGTAGTGCTCGCTTCCATTAGTAGTTTCGATGACGAAACACAATATTACTTTTTGTCCGAAGGACTCCTTCGGAGGAAGCGGCACTGGTTTGTACAACGATCACCACTTCCTTCGTCCAAGCGACACGACCGTCAGGTACAGCATGAAGCCCAGTAAGGACAAAAAGTAAATGATGTCACGGCTGTCGATCACGCCTCGCGTAATGTTGCCGAAGTGATAGTCTATTCCCAGAAACTCTACGATGCTCGCCAGTGATTCGGGAACATAGATCAGGACTTTGTCGAGCATGAAAAGGGAAAACACGAGTACAAAACCGATGATGAAGGCTATGACTTGATTCTCGGTCAAGCTCGAGGCGAACAACCCAATGGCGACATACACGCCCGCCATCAGCATGAGTCCGCAGTATCCGCCAATGACCGGTCCGTTGTCGATCTTCCCCAGGAGGGCGATCGTCATATAGTAGATGAGTGTCAGCAGAAGAGCGATTCCAATCAAGGCCCATGCCGCCAGGAATTTTCCGAGAACAATCTCAACGTCGTGCAACGGTTTAGTCGTCAACAGTTCAATGGTGCCCGATTTCTTTTCTTCCGACAGCAAACGCATCGTGATCGCCGGGATGACGAAGAGAAATATCGCCGGGACCATCTCAAACATCAGCCGCAGCGTGGCCATGTTTGCGAGAAAGAGATTGCTCGTGTGAAACCAGCCGATGATAGCCAGGAACACTACGATGACAACATAGGCAATCGCCGAGTTGAAGTACGACTGCACCTCCCGGCGAAAGATGGTACGAACGTTCTTCCAGGAGCTCGAAAGTTGATTTCTCGTGACAGCAATTGTTGAGTTCATAGAGTTTCAATTGTAGGTTTTTGTCTCCTGCGCCTTCATGCAGGACCGACGTTCATTTGGTAAATCCGGACCTAGTTACATTTTCAATGCCGCGTTCTCCGTCTCCTCGCTACGATTGGGTGAGCTTGTGGAACACTTCCTCGAGACTCGTTGCTTTCCGCGACATCTCGAGGAGCACCCATTTCTCTGATACAGCCTGTTGGAACAGCACTTCGCGGATATCAACCCCTTGTGCCGAGAACACGGAAAACCTGTGCACGCCTCCGTCAGCGGATCCGTACTCCACAGACTCGACTCCCGGGAGCGCTTTGATTTTCGGAAAGATGTCTGTCATCGCGTTCGGGACGTCCGCTTTGAGTTCGAGAGTCACGGACTCAGAGCTGTGAAACTTTTTCTGCAGTGCGGAAGGTGTTCCGTCAGCGACGATAGACCCTTCGTTGACAATAATCACGCGATCGCAGGTCGCCTGCACTTCCGACAGAATATGTGTTGAGAGGACAACCGTCTTCGCTCTGCCGAGTTGCTTGATGAGATTGCGGATCTCGACAATCTGATTTGGATCGAGGCCGCTCGTCGGCTCATCCAGAATCAACACATCCGGGTCATGGATCATAGCCTGCGCCAAACCGACGCGCTGACGGTACCCTTTTGACATCTCGCCGATATCCTTATGCCGGACGTCTTTCAGACCGCATACCTCAATCATGTGGCCGAGTTGTTGTCTCATTCTCGCTTTGTCCAGGCCGTGGAGCTGCGCTGCATATTGCAGGTAGTCCAAGACGTTCATGTCGAGGTACAACGGATTCATTTCCGGCAGATATCCAATCTTTCGTCTGACTTCGAGCGAGTGATCGGCGATAGAGTATCCATCGACATCCACGGTCCCAGAGTTCGGCGGCATGTAGCACGTGATGATTTTCATTGTCGTGGTTTTGCCGGCTCCGTTCGGACCCAGAAACCCAAGAATCTCGCCCGTCTTCACATCGAACGAGATATCATTGATTGCTTTCTCCTGACCATAGAATTTGGTCAGATTGCGAACTGTAATTGCCATGGCTGCTCTTTATGTATGTAATGATGAACCAAGGAGTAAAAAAGACCGCAGACCTCACGAGGTGCTCCCCTCTGAAAGCGGCGGTGCAATTGTATGAAGAAAGTGCGAAAAAATCAAGAATTGAGGGAAAAGAAGGATGGGGGATCTCAGGGACCGCTTGCAATGGCTATTGGACGCTACTTGCCGAAGATGCCACTGGCCGTGCCATTTCAGCCGTAATTGTCATCATCATTTGTGCGCAATGACGCAAAAGGTCCGCGCTCAGCTTGTCCGAAGTATCAGACGGTCTATGATAGAAAGAATCTAGGCCGCTCCATATTTCGTTAGCGGTGCCTTCTGAAATCTCAATTGCAGGATAACCGGCCTGTATGAATGATTCATGGTCACTTCCGCCGTAGCTTGACGTGTGAGCGTCAACGAGAAAGTTTAGGTTGTATCGCCGATTATAGACGAGCGCTGAATCCATGAGGGCAATCCATTTGCGGCCGCCAACAAGGGAGATTCGGTTGACATCTCCTATCAAGGGATATCCCAGCATATCGCCATTGACCACCGCTATGATGTTCCTTCCTTTTGCTTTCGCGTCCTGAGCGTACTGGTAGCTTCCAATCAGTCCTAATTCTTCCGCGCCAACAGCGAGAAAGCGGATTGTGTACTCAAAGCTGTACTGGCCGCAAATCCGTGCCGCTTCAAGCACGGCCGCGACGCCACTTGCATTGTCGTTGGCGCCGGGAACAATGGGGCTCACTGAATCGTAATGCCCCACGATGATGCATTCAGCCTTCGAGTGGCCAGTACCCTTGAGAGTCCCACAAATGTTTCTTGAGACTTTTCTGGAAGTCGATGAATACCTTAGAGAATTGAAGTCGAATGGTATTGACTCAACCTCAAGGCCATACCGTTTCATGGTATTCGCAATATAGTCGGCGGCTGAATCGGCCTGTGGAGAACGGTCCACGCGGGTTCCAAACCGTTCCAATGCACGGACGTGCTTCAT
>Ga0315275_10006256_pt1 | contig 11362 bp, 11 predicted proteins | sample YL17G03_0_MG_FD_205557 | JGI IMG/M metagenome (GOLD analysis project Ga0315275, IMG submission 205557) | Sediment microbial communities from Yellowstone Lake, YNP, Wyoming, USA - YL17G03_0 | ecosystem: Environmental > Aquatic > Freshwater > Lake > Sediment | place: USA: Wyoming | collected...
AGAATATGCACATAGAGGCTAGTCCGCTGGCGTTCCGTAAGAGACGTGTCCAAATGACTACTGGCAACCCAACGCCCTCGCAAGACCGCAATTCGTGCACGCGAACATGCATGGGCACGAGCGCTGCCCTGTGGACGAGAAGTTGCCGAGATGGCGCAGTTTGCCCTTGACGAGCATCGGTGTCTGACACCGAAGCTCGTCGGCCGCCGGGATCGGCAGCGCGTTGGTCGACGCTTCTATGCAGCGAGAGTTGCTGCGAGCACCGACAGCGCCTCGTCGGCCTCGGCGGCGCTGACGACGAGTGGGGGTGTCAGGCGCAGCACATCGGGCCCCGCCGACAGCACGAGCAAGCCGCGCTCCCGGCACCCGTCGACGACCGGGCCCACCGGCCGGTCGAGTACCGCGCCGAGCAGCAGCCCACGCCCGCGCGCCTCCAGCACTCCGGGCAGCCGCGCGAGGCCGGCGCTGAGTTGCGCGCCTCGCTCGCGCACGTTCGCCAGCAGGTGCTCGTCGACCGCCTCCACGACCGCGCACGCGGCGGCCGAGACGACCGGATTGCCCCCGAACGTCGACCCGTGATCGCCCGGCGCAAAACCGGCGGCAGCTTGCTCCGACGCAAGCAGTGCTCCGATCGGAAGACCGTTCGCGAGGCCCTTCGCGAGCGTCACGAGATCCGGCTCGATCCCGAGCTGCTCGAAAGCGAAGAACGTGCCCGTCCTGCCGATCCCCGTCTGCACCTCGTCGACGCAGAGCAGCGCCCCGACCTCGCGGGCGATCTCGGCCGCCGCCTGCGCAAACGCAGGCTCGAGCGGGATCACACCTCCTTCGCCGAGCACCGGCTCGAGCAGGAGCAGCGCCGTCTCACCCGACGGCGCCAGCGCGGCCTCGAGGGACTCGACGTCGTTCGGCTTCGCAAACGCCATGCCGGGGACGAGCGGGCCGAACCCCTCCCATTTCGCCGGCTGGCCGGTCGCCGACAGCGCGCCGAGCGTGCGGCCGTGAAAGCCACCCTCGAGCGCGACGATGCGGGGGCGTCCGGTTGCCTTGCGGGCGTACTTCAACGCCGCCTCGTTCGCCTCGGCGCCCGAATTGCAGAAGAACGCCTGACCTCCCCCGAGCCGGCCCGCAAGCAGTCCGGCGAGCCGGAGCATCGGCTCCGTCCAGTACAGGTTCGAGGCATGCCAGAGCAGGTCGAGCTGCTCGTGCGCTGCCGCCGCCGGCCCCGGTGCGCAGTGCCCCAGCGTGACGACGGCGATGCCCGCGCCGAAGTCGAGATAGGAGCGTCCGGTGTCGTCGAACACGCGGCAGCCCTCACCCCGCACGATCGTCACGGGTGACCGGCCGTAGGTCGGCAGCACGAAGGCGTGCGCGGGAATCTCACTCATGCGGCAACCTCGGTCGCCCCGATCGCAGCGTGCACGCCGCCGCGCGCGGCGCGCATCGCAGCCTCGAGCTTCGGCAAGATCCCGCCCTCGAAGACACCCGCCTCCAGCATCTGCTCGGCTGCATCGACACCGAGCTCGGAGACGACCTCGCCGTCGAGCATCACACCGGGCACATCCGAGACGAACAGGATCCGCTCGGCGCGAAGGCCGATGGCGAGCGCCGCGGCCGCCTCGTCGGCGTTCACGTTCAGCGGGCCCTCGGCCAGCGGGACGATCACGGGGACGTGACCCGCGGCAAGCACGGCCAGCACGGCGGCGGGCGCAGACGGAACAGGGTTGCCGACGAGCCCGAGCTCGGTCACCTGCACGGCGGGCAGCCCGATCGCGTCCCCCATGAGGGCGACCGCGTCCGGCCCGATCGCCGCGCAGACGGTGTCGTTGACCGCCTGCAGCGACTCGCGTACGACTTCGAGCACCTCCGCGGTGGTGACACGGCGGCCGTTGACGAACGACGGCACGATTCCGCGCCGCTCCATCTCGGCGGTGATCTGGGGGCCGGCGCCGTGCACGACGACGACCTCGTGCCCCGCCTCGCGCAGCGCGTGCACCTGTGCCGCAGCCTCTGCGGCAACGCGGCCGCCGAGCTTGAGCACGATCCGGCTCACGAGCTCACGTCGTGTAATCGGCGTTGATGCGCACGTAGTCGTAGGTGAGATCGGACGCAAGGTACGAGGCGGCTCCGGCCCCGAGCCCGAGGTCGAGCTCGATCCGGCAGGCGGCGCCAGACAGCTCCGGCACACGCCCCGTCGCAATACCTGCCTCGAACACCGTGACGCCGTCGAACGCGACGGTGAGACGATCGCAATCGAGTCGCGCGAACCCCCCGTTCCATGGGGCCGAGCCTGCTGCCGCGAGCACGCGCCCCCAGTTCGGATCGTGTCCGAACGCCGCGGTCTTCACGAGCGGGGAGGTGGCGATGCGCCGCGCGATCGACAGTGCCTCCTCCTCCGTCGAGGCACCCGTGACCACGACCTCGAGCAGGACGGTCGCGCCTTCGCCGTCCTCGACGATCTGTCGCGCGAGCGAGGCACAGACGGCGTCGAGTGAGCGCTGAAACAACGCGTCGCTCGTGGAATCGCGCGCGAGCCCACCGGCGCCGTTCGCGAGCAGCACGACGGCGTCGTTCGTGGAGCAGTCGCCGTCGACGGAGATCCTGTTGAAGCTCGTCTCGACCGCAGGTCGCAGGAACGCGTCGGCCTCGCCCGGCCCGAGCGGGTAGTCGGTCGTGACGACGGCGAGCATCGTCGCGAGGTAGGGATGGATCATGCCGGCTCCCTTGGCCATCCCGCCGACCGTGAAGCCGGTCGCCCGCACGACGGCCTCCTTGGGCCCGGAATCGGTGGTCAGGATCGCTGCCGCAGCGGCCCCACCACCGGCGGCGGCGAGGTCGAGGGCAGCAGCGCGGACGCCGGCCAGCACCTTGTCGACCGGCAGCGGCGCACCGATGACGCCCGTGGAGAGCACGAGCACTTCCTCCGGCGAGAGGCCGAGCTCCTTCGCCACGGCGACGGCGGTCGCCTCCGCAGCCGCCACGCCCCGCGCGCCCGTGGCGGCGTTCGCAACGCCGGCGTTGATCACCACGGCCTGCGGCTCCGCCACGGCGAGGTGGCGCTTCGAGACGAGCACGGGCGCCGCCTGCACGCGATTCGCCGTCCAGAGCGCAGCGCCGACGCAGCGGCCGACGGACCTGACGAGCGCGAGGTCGGGCTTGCCGGACGGTCTGATCCCGGCCGCGACGCCCGCCGCAGTGAACCCCTGTGCCGCCGTGACGGACACGGCTAGACGAGCACCCCGGCCAGGCGAAGCCCGGCCGTGTCCTCGAGCCCGAGGGCCCGGTTGACGTTCTGGATCGCCTGGCCCGCCGCGCCCTTGCCGAGATTGTCCTCGGCGCAGATCACGATCGTCCTGTCCGTGAAGCGGTCCTGGAAGATCCCGAGCTCGGCCGTATCGGTGCCCTGGACGCGCGACAGCTCGGGGGCGATGCCCTCGGGCAGGACGGTGACGACGTGGCTCGTCGCGTACGCCTGCTCGAGCAGCGCCCGGAGGTCGGGCCCGGTCGAGCGCACGTTGCAAGTGGCGATCAGGCCCCGCCGCACCGGCAGCAGGTGGGGGGTGAACGAGACCGGGAAGCCCAGCAGCTGGGCGATCTCTGGAACGTGCTGATGCGCGCCGACCTTGTAGGGCGAGACGTTCTCGAGCACGAAGCCCGCGTGCGTGGACGGCTTCAGCGTGCGCCCGGCGCCGGTCATCCCGGACATCGCGTCGACGACGACCGAGTCAGGCTCGATCGCGCCTTTCAGCGGGCCGAGCGCCAGCAGCGTCGCCGTGGCATAGCAACCCGGGTTCGCGATCAGGCGACCCGTGCCCGCAACGAGCTCCGGGAGGCCGTAGACCCACTCTCCGAGCTCGTCAGGCCTGGGATGGGTGAACCCGTACCACTGCTCGTACTGGGCCGCATCGCGGAGCCGGTGCGCGCCCGAGAGGTCGACGACGACGCCCCGGGAGGGCGACTCGAGCCCGGCCGCCTCCTCGTGCGAGAGGCAGACGAACGTGATGTCCGTGCCGGACGCGAGCGCTGCGTCGTTCGTGCTGAACACCGGCACCCGCGGCCCGCCGTTCCGGTTCAGCCGGGGATCGAGCGCCGTCGCCGGTTGCCCGGCGAGCGAGTTCGAGCCGAGGGCGACCAGATCCAGGTGGGGATGCGCGAGCACCCGGTCGAGGGTCTCCTGGCCGGTGTACCCGGCGGCTCCGACGATGCTGACAGAGTGCATGGTTTGCATAGTATGCATCAACTCCGGGTTGTATGCAGAGGTCGGCCGGGTGGCTCGCTGCTGCCGGCCGGCAGAGCGGGAGGCCGTGGCGCCGGCTAGCCGCTTCGCGGCAGCGCCACGAAGGCGAACGGCGCCGCCGGCGAGACGGATGCAGCCGCGGCTGCCACGATGATGCCGTTCGCGTAACGCATGGTTCCCCCGAGGATAGTCGGTGCAAGCGCCGGGGACAAGCGGCCCATCAGGGTGTCCCGGGCGGCAGGCTCCTTGCCAGCAATCGATTGTTCAGGCACACTTCGGTCTCCGATGCTCAGCCTCGCGCCCTCTTCACAGGTATGCGACCCGCGCCGCGTAGTACCGCGCGGCACCGGCATCGAGCCGATTCTCATTCTCCCCGTCTAGGGGGAGATGTCGCTCAGGCGCCTGCTGCACCAGCGCACACGCCGCGCCGAGACGACATCAGGTGTCCGCCCACCGGGCGGACGGGCAAGGAGACAGAACACCGTGACATCCGACGACAACACAGAGGCTCCCACCGCAGCGACGCACCGGACGCTGCGGGCTCTCGCGGCTGCCGAACGGAGCGTGAGACGATGCAGATAAACGGTGCAGACGCGATCCTGCGCTCGCTCGAGGCCGAGGGCGTCGAGGTGATGTTCGGCATCCCGGGCGGCGCGATCATGCCGACCTACGATGCGATGGCGCGCGGTACGACCGTCCGTCACGTGCTCGCGCGCCATGAGCAGGGCGCGGGCCACATGGCGCAGGGATATGCACGCGCCTCGGGGCACGTCGGCGTCGCCATCGCGACATCGGGCCCGGGCGCCACGAACCTCGTGACGCCGATCGCGGACGCGTGGATGGATTCCACCCCGCTCGTCTGCATCACGGGCCAGGTGCGCTCGAGCCTGATCGGTACCGACGCCTTCCAGGAGTGCGACATCACGGGGATCACGATGCCCATCGTCAAGCACTCGTGGCTCGTCCAGGACGCGAGCGAGATCCCGCAGATCATGAAGGCCGCCTTCCACGTCGCGCGAACCGGACGCTGCGGGCCCGTCCTCGTCGACGTGCCGCGCGACATCCAGGAGGCGATGCTCGAATTCGAGTATCCGCACACCGTCGACCTGCCCGGCTGGCGCCCCCCGTCGAAGGTGCACCCGCTGCAGATTCGCGAAGCGGCGGCCCGCATCGCCCGCGCCGAGAAGCCCGTCCTCTACGTGGGCGGGGGGACCCTGAACGGCGACGCGTGCGACGAACTGCGGGAGCTGGCAGAGCACTGCGGGCTGCCCGTGGTGACGACACTGATGGGGAAGGGCGCGTTCCCGGAGACGCACGAGCTCCACTTCGGCTGGCCCGGGATGCACGGCACGAAATGGTCGAACCTCGCGATGAACACGTGCGACGTCCTCGTGGCGATCGGCGCCCGCTTCGACGACCGCGTCACCGGCAAGCTCTCCGCGTTCGCGCCGGGCGCCACCGTCGTCCATCTCGACATCGACCCGGCCGAGATCTCGAAGCTGCGTGACGCCGACATCCCCGTCGTCGGGCCGCTCAAGCAGGCCCTGGCCGAGCTCGCGACGGCGGTCGCAGGCCATCGCGCCGACGGCGTGCCCGCACCCGAGGCCTGGATCCGGAAGATCGAGGCGTGGCGCGACGAGTTCCCGCTCAGGTACGGCTCGAGCAGCGAGTGGCTGAAGCCGCAGAAGCTGATGGAGACCCTGCAGGAGCTGACCGCCGGAAACGACGTGATCTTCACCACCGGAGTCGGCCAGCACCAGATGTGGGCGATGCAGTACCTGCTCACGGAGCGGCCGCGGAACTTCATCACGTCGGGGGGCCTCGGCACGATGGGGTACGGGATCCCGGCCGCGATCGGCGCGAAGGCGGCCCGCCCCGAGGCCAAGGTCGTGTGCGTCGACGGCGACGGCTGCTTCCAGATGACGGCGCAGGAGCTCACCACCGCGGTACTCGACGACCTCCCCATCGTGGTCGTGCTCGTCAACAACGGCTACCTCGGCATGGTCACGCAATGGCAGGACATGTTCTTCGACGGACGCCGCTCCCACGTGCATCTGACGGCGCAGCTGCCGGACTATGCGAAGCTGGCCGAGGCATACGGCGGTGTCGGCATGGTCGTGGAGTCGGAGGCCGAGCTGCGTCCCGCACTCGAGGAGGCGTTGTCGCTCGACCGCACCGTCGTCGTCGACTGCCGTGTCGATCCCGCCGAGCAGTGTTTCCCGATGATTCCCGGCGGCGCTGCGGCGCTGGACATGGTCGAGTACAAGGATCCGGTCGAGGCCGCCTCGTGAACAACAAGACGACCCTCTCCGTGCTCGTCGAGGACAAGCCCGGGGCGCTCGCACGCATCGCGACGATGTTCGCCCGCCGGGGCTTCAACATCGACTCGCTCGCGGTCGGTCCGACCGAGCGCGCGGGCGTGTCGTGCATCACGCTGCGCGTCGATTGCGAGCACCACACGCTCGAGCAGATCGAGAAGCAGATCCACAAGCTCGTGAACGTGCTGCGGGTGACCGAGCTCGCCCCCGGCGAGGCGGTCGAGCGCGAGCTCCTGCTACTGAAGGTGAGCGCCACACCGGACAAGCGTGCCGAGCTCGTCTCGACGGCAGAGGCCTTCAAGGGGCGCGTCGTCGATCTCGGCCCCGACGCGATCGTGTTCGAGCTCACCGGCACACCGGAGGAGCTCGACTCCTTCATGGAGCTCGCCCGCCCGCACGGGATCCAGGAGCTCGTCCGTACCGGCCGTGTCGGGATGTCCCGCACGTCGGTACGACAGCAGGCGCGGCGACTGTCGGCGATAAATTAGACGGGCGCGGCAGGCGCCTCGCCGGCCGCAGCCACTCCAGCAGCGGCAACCATCAACGAAAGGGAAGCGAACGCATGGCGACGATCCTTCGCGACGGCAACCTCGGCCTACTCTCGGGCAAGGTCGCCGTCATCGGTTACGGCAGCCAGGGCCACGCCCATGCCCTCAACCTGCGCGACTCCGGCGTCCAGGTGGAGGTGGGCCTGCGCTCGGGCTCTCCGTCGTGGGGTGAGGCGGAGGCCACCGGGCTCACAGTCGGCACGGTCGCCGAGGCCGTTCGCGGGGCGCAGCTCGTGGCGATCCTGCTGCCCGACCAGGTGCAGCCGCAGGTGTACGACGAGCAGATCGAGCCGAACCTCGAGCCGGGCGCAGCCGTTCTGTTCGCACACGGGTTCAACATCCTCTACGAGCGGGTCGCACCCGACGCCGCGCATGACGTGATCATGGTGGCCCCGAAGGGACCAGGCCACGTCGTTCGCCGCCTCTTCACGGAAGGCTACGGCGTCCCCGCGCTGATCGCCGTCCAGCAGGACGCCTCTGGCGGCGCGCGCGAGCTGGCGCTGGCCTACGCCGTCGGCATCGGCGCCGCCCGTGCGGGCATCCTCGAGACGACGTTCAAGGAGGAGACCGAGACCGACCTCTTCGGTGAGCAGGCGGTGCTCTGCGGCGGCACGGCAGAGCTCGTCCGCGCCGGTTTCGAGACGCTCGTCGCGGCCGGGTACCAGCCGGAGATCGCCTACTACGAGTGCCTGCACGAGCTGAAGCTGATCGTCGACCTGATCTACGAGGGCGGCCTCGCGGGCATGCGCTACTCGATCTCCGACACGGCGGAGTTCGGCGACTACACGCGCGGCAAGCGGGTCGTCGACGGTCATGTGCGCGAGGAGATGCAGAGCATCCTCGACGACATCCAGTCCGGTGCCTTCGCCCGCGAATGGGTGGAGGACATGGGCAACAGCGAGGCGCGTCTCAAGGCGATGCGGGCCGAAGCCGCCCAGACACAGCTCGAGACGGTCGGCAAGGAGTTGCGGTCGCTGATGCATCGCGCGGGGGAGCGTTGATCCGCGCAGCGGCCGGATCAGGGCCTGCCGCCGCGACGGGCACGGCAGGCGACGCATGCGCCTCGCCCCGGCGGGGATGATCAGGCCGTGAGCACCCGCGCATCTGTCGACGTCCCCGTCGCCCTGCTCGGCTACGGCACGGTCGGCGCCGCAGTGCACCGGCTGCTCGAGGAGAGCGCAGACGAGATCGAGCGGGCGACCGGCCACCGGCTGCGCGTCTCACGGGCGCTCGTGCGCGATCTCGCGAAGCAACGGGAGGCAGCCCCCGAGCCCGGCCTGCTCACGGACGACTTCGCCGTGATCCGCGACGACCCGTCGATCCAGGTGGTGGCCGAGGTGATGGGCGGCGTCGATCCGGCCGGAGGCTATGTGCTCGAGCTGCTCCGCTCGGGGCGTCCCGTCGTCACGGCGAACAAGCAGCTCGTTGCGCGCCGCGGCGCCGAGCTGTTCGAGGCCGCCACGGCCGGCGGTGTGCAGCTGCGCTTCGAGGCGTCGGTGTGCGCGGCCATCCCCGTGATCAAGGTGCTGCGCGAGTCGCTCGTCGTCACGAACGTGCACCGGGTGCTCGGCATCGTCAACGGCACGACGAACTTCATCCTCTCGGCGATGGAGGGGGGCCGCTCCTACGCGGACGCGCTCGCGGAGGCGCAGCGCCTGGGGTTCGCCGAGGCGGATCCGACCGAGGACGTCGGCGGCCTCGACGCCGCCGCAAAGACGGCGATCCTCGCAACTGTCGCGTTCGGCTCGCGCGTGCCGCTCGACTGGGTCGACGTCGAGGGGATCGAGGGGATCACGCTCGACCATGTCGCCGCGGCGCGCGCGCTCGAGATGAACGTGAAGCTGATCGGCCGTGCCAGCCTCGTCGGCGACCGTGTCGACGTCCGCGTCGGCCCCGCGTTCGTCGATCGCCACCACCCGCTGGCGGCCGTCGAGGGCGCCTTCAACGCCGTCATGCTGCAGGGCGATGCGATCCGGGAGATCACGCTCGAAGGGCCGGGCGCGGGCGGCATCGAGACGGCCTCGGCGGTGGTGGCCGACATGGTCTCGGTCGTCGGCACGACCGGCACGGGCTTCCTCCAGAACGACCCGGTGTGGCGTCAGCTCGAGCAACTGCCCGCCGGAGAGCTCACGTCGCCGTACTACCTGCGCCTCGAGGTCGAGGATCGAGCCGGTGTGCTGGCGCGCATCGCGCAGGAGCTTGCGGCCCAGGGTGTCTCGGTGGCGCGGCTCGTGCAGCAGCCGGGAGACGGCCACGCAGTGCTCCATGTCGTCACCCACGAGACGCCTGCCGGCAGCGTCAGCGCCGCGCTCGCCGCGATCCGCGAGCTGCCGGAATCGCGCGGCGACGCGAGCGCGCTCCCGGTCGTCTCCGATCGCGGCATCGAGCAGCTGGGCTGGGCTTAGCAGCTATCGGCTGCGTCGGCACATGACTGGGACAGCCCCATGACCACGGCACTGATCGACCGCTTCAGGGACAGGCTCCCGGTCAGCGAGACGACACCGGTCGTCTCACTCGGTGAGGGCTCCACCCCGCTCCTGCGGGCGCCGCGCCTGTCGGAGCGGCTCGGGGTCGAGCTCTGGCTCAAGTGGGAGGCGTCGAACCCGACCGGCTCGTACAAGGATCGTGGCATGACCGTGGCCGTTTCGAAGGCCGTGGAGGAAGGCGCCGAGGCGATCATCTGCGCGTCCACCGGCAACACGGCCGCTTCGGCGGCCGCCTATGCCGCCCGCGCGGGCATCCCTGCGCTCGTGCTCACGCCCCAGGGCGCGGTCGCGGGCGCGAAGGTCGCGCAGACCCGCATGCTCGGTGCGAGGGTGCTCGAGGTTCGCGGCGACTTCGACGAGGCCCTGGCCGCCGCCCAGGAGCTCGCCCGGCGCGGCACGCATGTGCTCGTCAACTCCGTCAACCCGTACCGGCGCGAGGGCCAGAAGACGGCGGTGTTCGAGATCGTCGAGGAGCTCGGGGGCGAGCCCGATGCGTTCGTGATCCCCTACGGCGGCGGCGGCAACACGTCTGCCTATGCCACGGGGCTCGGCGAGCTCGGCTCGACGACACCGATCTACTCGGTCGAGGCCCTGCACCGGCCGACCACGCTCGCGTCGGCGATCCGCATCGGGGAGCCCGTGCACGCGGAGAGCGTCGCCGCCGCCGGTGCGCGCATCGTCACCGTGTCCGACGAGGAGATCGTGGACGCGTGGCGCGAGCTCGCGACGCTCGAGGGGCTCTTCTGCGAGCCGTCCTCGGCGGCCGGTCTCGCCGCGATCCGCAAGGGTGCGGTGGCGGGCGAGCGTCTCGCGGTCACCATCACCGGCCACGGGCTCAAGGACACCGAGATCGCCGAGCGGTACGCGCCGCCGCTGATCCTCGTCGACGCCGATCCGGACGCGATCGCGGCCGCCGCGCGCCGATGATCACCCGGGCTCCGGCTACGTCGGCCAACATCGGCCCGTGCTTCGACTGTGCCGCCGTCGCGCTCGACCTCTGGAACGAGGTCGAGGTGAGCGACGGCACCGGCGTCACCGTCGAGGGCGAGGGTGCGGGCGAGCTCGCGACGGACAGCTCGAACCTGGCGGTACGCGCCTATGCCCTGTTGGCCGACCCCGCCGGCAAGAGGTTCCACTTCACCAACAGGATCCCGCTCGAGCGCGGCCTCGGATCCTCGGCCGCGGCGATCGCACTCGGCCTCGCGGCCGCGGCTCCGAAGGCGCCGCTCGAGGAGCTGCTCGCGGCAGGCCTCACGCTCGAGAGCCACTCCGACAACCTCGCGGCAGCACTGCTCGGCGGGCTCGCGCTCGCCTGGGACGGGCACGCGACGCGGATCGCCGAGACGCTGCCGCTCGCTCCGGTGGCCGTCGTGCCGCAGCTGCGCACCTCCACGGCAGCCTCGCGCGGCGCCCTGCCCGCATCGGTCTCTCACGCGGACGCGGCCGCAACCGCCGCGCGCGCTGCGCTGCTCGGCGCCGGCGCGGCCACCGGCGACGCAGCCCTGTTCGCAGCGTCCCTGTGCGACCGCCTGCACGAGCCGTACCGGCCCTCGCCGGTGCTCGATGCGATCCGCGCCGACCCGCCGCCCGGCTGCGCAGGAGCAACGCTGTCCGGCTCCGGCCCGACCGTGATCGCCTGGGCCTCGGACGCGACGGCGTGCGCCGCCGCGCTGCGCGCACGCTTCCCCGCACACACCGTGCTGGAGCTCGCGGTCTCCCCGCGAGGAGCGCTGTGAACGTTCGCCTCGTGGACGTTCGACCTTACGCCGATTACGC
>Ga0315275_10006257_pt1 | contig 11362 bp, 11 predicted proteins | sample YL17G03_0_MG_FD_205557 | JGI IMG/M metagenome (GOLD analysis project Ga0315275, IMG submission 205557) | Sediment microbial communities from Yellowstone Lake, YNP, Wyoming, USA - YL17G03_0 | ecosystem: Environmental > Aquatic > Freshwater > Lake > Sediment | place: USA: Wyoming | collected...
ACGTTTTTCGTCCTGATGAAAAGGAAGGAAGGCGAGAACTTCACCGTCGTCCGGGGCAAGAACTATTCGCTGGAAGAGGAGATGAAAAAGATCATCTCGGAGATCGAGAAGCAGACCGTCATCGATTTCCTGGAGTATTTCAACGCCCGGGAAACGCTCGAGGAGGCGATCGTCTCCTTCTTCAGCCTGCTCGAGCTCATCAAGGCCCGGCTGGTGCTGGCGGTCCAGGAGCGGTTGTTTCACACCATCAAAGTCTGGCTCCGGAAGGACCACACGGCCAGGAGCGAAGCATGACACCCGGATTGAAAGAGACGATCGAGGCCCTCATCTTCATGTCCCTCGAGCCGCTGAACATCGAGAAGGCCAAGGAAGTGCTGGGCGATTTCCCGGCCGAGGAAGTCGAGCAGGCGGCCCGGGAGCTCCAGGCAGATTACGCCGCGCCCGGCCGGGGGATCCAGCTCACGCAGACGGGCGGCGGCTGGGTGTTCGTCACCCGTCCCGAGTTTGACGCCTATGTGCGGCGCCTCCTCAAGATCGACCGCAAGAGCCGGCTATCGGCGGCCGCCCTGGAGACGCTGTCGATCGTCGCCTATCATCAGCCCATCACCCTCTCGGAGGTCTCGGCCCTGCGGAACGTGGATTCGTCCTACACCATCAAGTCGCTCCTCCAGAAGAAACTGGTCAAGATCGTCGGCCGGAAGAAGGCCCCGGGAAACCCGCTCGTCTACCGGACGACCGACAGGTTCCTGGCCTACTTCGGGCTCAACAGCCTGGCCGAGCTGCCGACCGAGGAAGAGATCGCCAGGATCCTGGGCGAGGACAAGACCGTTGAACCGACCTGAGCGGGCTCGGCTCGCGGCGGCCGGCCTAACGGGCCTCCTCATTGTCCTCTCGTCCGCGGTCATTCCGTATTCCTCCTGCCGACCGGCCCCGCCGCCCGAGATCGCGGCCAGCGCCACTCCCCCCGCCGACCGGCATGCGCCGTGGAATTTCGTCGCCCGCCGGGCGATGGTCGTCGCGGCCCATCCGCTCGCCGTCGAGGCGGGCGTCTCGGTGCTCAGGTCAGGCGGAAACGCCGTGGATGCGGCCGTGGCCACGGCCTTCGCCCTCAACGCCGCGGAGCCGTTCGCCTCGGGTATCGGCGGCGGCGGGTTCATGGTCATCTATCTCGCCGCGGAAAAGCGCACGACAGTGATCAATTACAGGGAGAAGGCGCCCGCCGCCTCGACCCCCGGCATGTTCAGGGAGAAGGGAGAGGAAGAACCGCGCTGGCGCACGTCGACGGGGCTTGCGGTGGCAGTCCCCGGAGCTCCGGCGGGCTGGGAGCTGGCCCTGAAAAAATACGGCACGCGGACCCTCGCCGAGGTGTCCCGGCCGGCCATCGACATCGCCGAGCGCGGGTTCGATGTCAGCGCGACGTTCAGCAACATCAACAAGGACGAATTCGAGAGGCTGGCCCGGAACGCCGGCGACGATACATGTTATCTCAACCAGGGGCTTCCGTATGAGCCCGGCGAGCGTTTCCGCAATCCCGACCTGGCCGCAACCTTGCGGGCGCTCGCCGGAAAGGGAGCGGCGGAGTTCTACACCGGCGGGATCGCGCGAAAAATCGTGGACGCGGTCCGGGCGCAGCACGGCATCATGACGCTCGAGGATCTCGGCGCTTACCGCGCGGTCGAGGTCGCGCCGCTCGAAGGGACATTTAAAGAGTATTCTATAGCCACGGCGCCGCCGCCGGCCTCGGGCGGACTTCACGTGATCGAGCTCCTGAACGTCGCGGAAAACTGGCCGCTCCGGAAGTGGGGGCAGAACTCTCCGGCGGTCCTCCATCATCTGAGCGAGGCCCTGCGCTTCGTCTTCGCCGACCGCGGACGGTATGTCGGCGACCCGGACTTCATCGCGATCCCGGTCCAGGAGCTGTTGTCCAAGAAACACGCGGCGGCCATCGCCGCCCGCATCCCGCCCGACAGGCCGGCCGGGAATTATCCTTACGGAGAATTCACTCCCAAGGCCGGGGACGCAGCCAACACGACGCACCTCTGCGTCGTCGACTCCGCCGGAAACGTCGTCTCGCTGACCCAGTCGATCAACGACTTCTTCGGCACGGGCATTGTGCCCGAGGGCACGGGATTTTTGCTCAACGACCATATGGACGATTTCGACTCCGACCCGGAGTCCCCGAACGCGCCCGGGCCGGGCCGACGCCCGGTGAGCTCGATGGGACCCCTGATCTTGTTCCGCGGCGGCCGGCCGTTTCTGGCGCTCGGCTCGCCCGGTGGAACGCGCATCTTTTCGTCGCTCAGCCAGATCATCCTCAACGTCACGGAGTTCGGGATGTCCCTCGACGCGGCTATCGAGGCGCCCCGCTTCTTCTCCTATTCGGTGGGCGGAGCGCCGCGTCCGGTCGAGGTGGAATCGAGGATCCCAGGGGCGGCGATCGACGAGCTCAAGAGACGGGGGCAGGAGGTCAAGGTGCGCGAGCCCTACGACAAATATTTCGGCGGTGCGCAGGGGATCATCATTCTTCGCGACCGGAAGGTTGTCTATGGCGGCGCCGACTCGCGGCGAGACGGCTGGGGGGCGGGATACTGATGCATGGCGATGACCAGGGCGCCCTAGACAGGCGGGCGATTTATCATTGGGACCGAACGTGCGGAGAGCGGCCGTCTCCTCGTTATGAGGATTTCCAGCAGTCGCCGGGTGTAGTCCACTCCCTCGCCCGGACGGGAGAGGGTTGGGGTAAGGGTGTCAAGAAAAAGATCCGACTCTTGGATAGATAAAGCTCGCGACTCAACTCAAAAGAGGCTTTGAACATGAGAAACGCCATCCTCTCCTCAGTGATCACGATCGCCGTCATAGTGGCGGTCACGCCGGGAGCGCTTCGCAGTCAGGAGGCCACGAGGCAATTCGAGCAGCCGTTGCTCATCACCTCGGCCGGCCAGAACGCCGAGGTACAGATTGCCGCGGTCCTGGCTAAGCGGGCGGGGCTGAACTACACGCTCTCGAAGCTCGCCGGGCCGCAAGACCTGGCCGGCATGAAGACGCTCGTCCTCGTGCTCGGGGCGAGCCTCAAGGGCCTGGGCGCCGCCGGGCTGGACATGGACAAGGAAGACAAACGGGTCGATGCCCTGATCGCCGAGGCCGGGAAAAAAAAGCTGCCGATCCTCTGCCTGCATCTCGGCGGCGAGGGGCGGCGCGGCCAGCAGACCGATGACCTCATGGCGAGGATACTGTCCCGCGCCCGGCTGGCCATCGTCGTCAGGTCCGGAAACGCGGACGGGTTTTTCACAAAAACCTGCCAGGCCGCCAATATCCCGCTCATCGAGGTGGAAAAAACCGCCGAGGCGCAGGCGCCCCTCCAACAAGCATTTATGTAATAAATCATGCCGGAGTGGCTGGTATTCTTCGTGATGGTGGCGGTCTTCGCCGCGCTGGCGATGGCCGCCCGGTTTCCGATCGGCATCGCGCTCGCCGTGGCGGCGGTGGCCGGCTCGCTCTTCGCCGGGAAAGGGGTCAGCGTCCGCCACCTTATCGAAGGCGGGTTCGGCTACTTTGACACGATCCTGATCATCATCACGGCGACCATCTTCATCAAGGTCCTCGAGGCCTCGGGCATCCTGGACAGCGCCGCCGCCGGCGTCCTCAAGGCGTTCTACCGGAGCCGGGTTCTCCTGCTGCTCGCGGTCATGTTCATCCTGATGTTCCCGGGGATGCTTACCGGCTCCTCGACCGCGGCCATCCTGAGCACCGGCCCGATCATCGCTCCCGTGATGATGAAGCTCGGCCTGCCGCGCCTCAAGACGGGCGCTCTCATCGCCATGGGCGGCATCCTGGGCATGATCGCCCCGCCCGTCAACATCCTGGTCATGATCATGGGCAGCGGCGTGGACATGCCTTACGTCGGCGTCACCGTGCCGCTCCTCATCATCGTGATTCCGCTCGCCGTCGTGACGCCGCTTATCATCGGCTTCCGGCATCTCAGGATGATCGGCCGGGAAGAGATGCTGGCCATCGTTCCACCGTCTATCTGGACGGAATACCGCCTGCGCCTCGGCATCCCCTTTATTGTGCTTCTTTTCCTGATGGGGGCTCCGGGGGCGACCGGCGGGAGGATACCGGACATCGGCATCCCGGCCGCCTTCATCGCGGCGAGCCTCGCGGGCCTCTTCTCGGGACGTCGGCTCAATTTCCTCAAGGCGACGCAGAAGGCTGTCGAGGAAGCGATGCCCGTTCTGGCTATCCTCGCGGGCGTGGGCATGTTCATCCAGGTCATGACGCTCACCGGGGCGCGGGGCTGGACGGTCGTCTCCATCCTGTCCCTGCCGTCGTTTCTTCTCTACCTCGGGATCGCCCTCAGCCTGCCTGCCTTCGGAGGCGTGTCCACCTTCGGCTCGGCGTCGATCCTGGGCATCCCTTTCATCCTGGCCCTGGTCAGCCGGAACGCCCTGCTGACTTCGGCTTCGCTCTCGGCGATCGCCGGCCTCGGCGACCTCGTGCCGCCGGCCGCCGTCTCGGTCCGGTTCGCAGCGCAGGTCGTGGGCGAAAAAAAGCTCTTCGGGATCCTGCGGCACTGCCTGGTTCCGGCTCTCCTGCAATTGGCGGTCGGCCTGGCGGTGCTTGTGCTGGCGCCGCTCATCGACAAGCTGATATAAATGATGGTCATGCGTTTTGTCTATCAACTGATCGTTCTTTACCTTACGGCTCACGTCCTCTGGTATCTTTTCCGCGAGAAAAAGGCCTGGGCCCAGGCCTCGGCGGTCATGGTCCTGGCGCTCTTTCTGTTGAGGCTCTTCTGGGTCAAGTGACGATGAGAGAGATCAAGGGAACGCCGCGCACGGCCAGCATTCTTCTCCTGCTGACGGCGGCCGCGGTCTTTGTCGCGGGACGGAGCTACCTCGGGATGCATCGGGATGAGCCGGTCTATCCGAGCGCCGGGCTGTCCGAGAAAAAGGCTTTGAGCGTCTACCTCCCCTCTCTCGCGGGCACACCCGGTGATACCGACGTTTATATCTTTCGCGGGGCCGAGAAAGGCGGCACGCTTCTCGTCCTCGGCGGCACCCACCCCAACGAGCCGGCGGGATATGTCACGGCCATCGTCCTCGCCGAAAACATCCGCGTCAGCCAAGGCACCGTGATCATCATCCCGCGCGCCAACCACAGCGGGTTCAGCCACAGCGACCCGCAGGAGGGCAACCCGCAGCGGTTTTATATCCCCCTCCCCGGGGGCGGAGCCCGGGATTTCCGGCTGGGCTCGCGGCTGACCAATCCCGTCGACCAGTGGCCCGACCCCGCCGTCTACATCAACCCGGCCGGCCAGGAGCTGAGCGGGAACGAGGTCCGGAACCTCAACCGCTGCTTCCCGGGCCGGGAAAAAGGCTACCTCACGGAGAGGATCGCCTTCGCCGTCATGGAGCTCATCCGGCACGAGCGGGTGGACATCGGCATCGACCTCCACGAGTCCGCGCCCGAGTATCCCGTCATCAATGCCATCGTCTTCCACGAGAACAGCTCGGAGCTGGCGGCCATGGCGGCGCTCGACATCCAGAGCGAAGGGATGGAGATCCGCCTCGAGGCCTCGCCCATCAACCTGCGGGGCCTCAGCCACAGGGAATGGGGCGACCACGCGGGCATCAAAGCGGTCCTCCTCGAAACGCCCAACGCCTCGCACGGCCGGTTGAAGGGACAGCCGTCCTCGTCACTCATCGTGGACGGGAAAGATAAGTTTTACGCCAAGGCTTCCCGGCTCGGCAGGCTGTTCGTGCCTTACGGCGAGGAGGGGATCCCGCTCGCGCAGCGCGTTGCCCGCCATCTTGCGGGGGTCGAGGCCATCGTGCGCGGCCTGAGCGATCTCGAGCCGGACAAGTCCATCGCCATCAAGAACATCCCTCCCTTCGCCGAGGTCCGGGAGATGGGCCTCGGCGCCTTTCTCCGGGCGGCCGAGTGATCCGGCTGGCCCAATGCTAAGTTACGATGATGCCTATACTTAGCATTGACAAAAACCGCCTGTTCCGATAGGATGAGGCGTTGTTTTTCCCATCAGATATGGAAATCATCATCGCCTCACATTCCGGGCTCTGCTATGGCGTCAGGCGCGCCCTGACGCTCGCCAAGCAGACCCGTCGCCGGCGGGCGGGGCGGGTGATGACCCTGGGCGAACTCATCCATAACCCGAGGGTCATCGCCGACCTGAAGGCGCTCGGCCTCGAGTCGGTGGACGACCCCGCCGCGGCGGACGAAGGCACGGTCGTCATCCGCAGCCACGGCGTCGCTCCCCGCGTTTACCGGGCCCTGAAGAAGAAAAATATCGAGGTCGTCGACGCCACCTGCCCGATCGTCAAGCGCATCCAGCAGCTCGTCGAGGGGCTGGCCCGCCGGAAAGCCGACATCGTCATCGTCGGCGACCCGGCGCATCCGGAGATCCGGGGCCTCATCGGATGCAGCCGCGGCCGCGGGCAGATCATCGAAAACGAGGACCAGGCGCGAAGCCTGCCCCGGCGGAAAAACCGCGCCGTCCTGGCGCAGTCCACCCAGGACGTTCTTCTCTTCGGCCGGGTCGTGGCAGCGCTTCTCGAGAGGACCGAGAAGCTCGAGGTCTACAACACGATCTGCCGGTCGACCCAAACCCGCCAGAAGGCCGCGTCCGACCTGGCCGGCCGGGTGGACGTCCTGTTCATCGTCGGCGGCAGGAACAGCTCCAACACCCACAAACTCTTCGAGATCTCGAAGCGCATCCTGCCCCACACCTATTTCATCGAAAACGCCAGCCAGATTACCCCGCGCCTGCTCAGGCAAGCGAAGGTCGTCGGCATATCCGGAGGAGCGTCCACTCCCCCCGAAGCCATCGCCGAAGCCGTGGCCAAAATCAGAAATAGCTTCGAACACTCATCGCAAAGGGAGAATCGAGTCCAATGGCAGAGCTAAAAAAGCCCGCAGACAAAGACGAAAAACTCAGCTCCGAAGACTACGAGCAGCTGCTGGACAAATACCAGTTCAGCGCCAAGGAGGTCTCAGCCGGCAAGGTCGTCCGGGGCCGGGTCATCAAGGTGACGGCCCAGAGCGTGCTCGTGGATATCGGGTTCAAGTCCGAGGGCGTCATCCCGGTCGAGGAATTCGAGGAGGACGAGGTCAAGAAGCTGAGGCCGGGCGACGAGATCGAAGCCACTCTGGAGAGAAACGACGCCAAGGAAGGCTATCTTGTGCTTTCCAAGAAGGGCGCGGACACCATCCGGGCCGTCGACCAGCTCGAAAAAGCGTACGGCACCCACGGTTGGGTCACCGGCCGGATCAAGGACAGGACCCGGGGCGGCTTCACCGTCAACGTCGGCGTCGACGCCTTCCTGCCGGAATCGCACGCCGATGTCCGGATGGTCAGGGAGCCGGACAAGCTGGTCGGCCAGACGTTCAAGTTTAAAGTGATCAAGTTCGACCGGAAGACCGAGAACGCCGTCCTCTCCCGAAAGCTCTTTCTCCAGGATGAGCGCGAGAAAAAGAAGAAGCGGGTTTTCGGCCGCCTGGTCAAAGGCGAGAAGCTGAAGGGACAGGTGCGCTCGCTGACCAGCTTCGGCGCCTTCGTCGACATCGGCGGCATCGAGGGCCTGCTCCACGTCTCGGACATGTCGTGGGGGAAGATCGGCCACCCCTCGGAGCTCTTCGGCGCCGGCCAGGAGGTCGAGGTGGTCGTCCTGGATTTCAGCGAAAAGGACGAGAAGATCTCGCTCGGCTACAAGCAGCTCACCGAAGACCCCTGGAAAAACGTCCAGCAGAAATACGCCGCGGGCCAGAAGATCAACGGCCGGGTGGTCAGCCTGACCGACTTCGGCGCCTTCGTCGAGCTCGAGAAAGGCGTCGAGGGCCTGGTCCACATCTCCGACCTGTCGTGGTCGCGGAAGCTCATCCATCCCAAGAAGCTCCTCACCGTCGGCGAGGAGGTCACGGTCACGGTCCTGGACGTCAATCCTGAAACCAAGCGGATCTCCCTGGGGCTCAAGCAGTCGTCGCCCCACCCGCTGGAGATCCTGCGGCAGAAATACAGCCCGGGCGCGCGTGTCAAGGGCAAGATCACGAGCATTACGGATTTCGGCGCCTTCCTGGAGATCGAGCCCGGGATCGAGGGGCTCATCCACATCTCGGACATCACCTGGGAAAAGATCAAGCATCCCTCGCAGTGCCTCGAGGTCGGGCAGGAAGCCGAGGCGGTCATCCTCAACATCGACGTCGAGAAACAGAAGGTCTCGCTGGGCATCAAGCAGCTCGGGGGCGACATCTGGGAGGACTTTTTCTCCCGCCAGAAGGTCGGCGACCTGGTCAAGGTGAGGATCGTCCGGATCGTCGATTTCGGCGTGTTCGTCGAAATCACGCCCGGGATCGAGGGCGTCGTCTTCCTCTCCGAGCTCGACGAGAAAAAGATCGACAACGCCAAGGAGGCGTTTTCCGTGGGCGAGGAGCGCAACGCCAAGATCATCAAGATGAACCCGCGGGAGAAGAAGATCTCGCTCAGCTTCCGGCTGGCCCAGCTCGAGATGCAGAAGCTGGAATACCAGAAGTACATCAGCGGCCAGGACCAGCGCCTGACTCTCGGCGACATCATGAGGGACCAGCTCAAGAATTTCACCTCTTCCAAGAAGGGGGCTAAGGATATGGAGGGAAACCATGATTAAAGCGGACCTCGTCGGCAGGATCGCCAAGGAGATGAATATCCCCAAGCAGGAGGCCGAAGACGGGGTCGACCTCTTTTTTCAGTCGATCAAGGACGCCATCCTCAAGGGGGAGGAGATCGAGATCCGCGGGTTCGGAAGCTTCCGCTTCCGCAAGCGCACCTCCCGTTCGGGGCGGAATCCGCGGACCGGCGCGCCCGTGAAGGTGCCTCCGAAAAAGGTCCTGTTCTTCAAGCCCAGCAAGCTGCTCAAGGAAATGATCAATCGCTGATGGAATATATCCCGGCTCCGTGGAGGGGAAAATACGTGCGCCAGGTCCGCCGGAAGAAGGGCTGCATCTTCTGCGAGGCCGCCCGGCTGGGAGATGACGCGGCGTCGTTCATCGTCCACCGGGGCCGGCACAACTTCATCATCCTCAACAAGTTTCCCTACACGCCCGGCCACCTGATGATCGCCCCCTATCGCCATCTCTCGGTCTTCGCCCGGGCGCCGAAGGAGGCCAGCGACGAGCTGGCCGACCTCCTTAAGCTGAGCCTGCGCGTCCTGAAGAAGGCCTACCGGCCCCAGGGCTTCAACGCCGGCCTGAACCTCGGCCGGAGCGCCGGCGCGGGGGTCGTCGATCACTACCATCTCCACGTCGTCCCCCGCTGGCCCGGGGACTCGAACTTCATGCCGCTCGTCAGCCGGACGCGCGTCGTCATCGAGGATCTCGATCAGACCTACTCCCGGCTGGCGCCCCTCTTCGCGAAGGAGGCGGCCGGAGGAGAAGGAGAGAAGGGCGGATGAATTTCGACCTGAACGACGACCAGCTCCTGCTGCGGGACCTCGTCCGGGATTTCGCCCGGAGCGAGATCGGGCCGAAGATCACCGCCTATGAGGACCAGCGCATCTTCCCTCGGGAAATCATCCAGAAGCTGGCCGAGCTCGGCGTGCTGGGCATGACCGTGCCGGCCGAGTTCGGGGGCGCTCAAACCGACTATCTCTCGTTCATCCTGGCGCTCGAGGAGCTGAGCCGGGCCTCGGCCTCGGTCTGCCTCATCGTCGCCGTCCACGGCGCGCTGTTCGCCAAACCCATCCTGGAGTACGGGACGGCCCGCCAGAAGGACAAGTACCTCCCCCGGGCCGCGCGCGGCGAGATCCTGGGGGCCTTCGCCGTGACCGAGCCGGGCGCCGGGTCGGACGCGGGCAGCCTGAAGACGAGGGCCGTCCGGTCGGGGAACGAGTACCTACTGAATGGGACCAAGGCCTGGGTGACGAACGGCGGCGCGGCCGACGCGTTCGTCGTGCTGGCCCAGACCGACCTGCCGTCCGGGCCGCCCAAGCCCAGCGCTTTCATCGTGGAAAAAGGCTTCCCGGGATTCCGGGTGGCGAAGGTCGAGGACAAGATGGGCCTGCACGCTTCGGCGACCGCGGAGATCGTCCTCGAGGACTGCCGCGTTCCCGTCGAAAACCTCCTCGGAGAGGAAGGGCGCGGCCTGGCCATCGCCCTACAGAGCCTGGAAGGAAGCCGCATCGGGATCGCGGCCCAGTCTGTGGGGCTGTCCCAGAGCGCCCTCGAGCTGGCGGTCAAGTACGCCAAGCAGCGGGAGCAGTTCGGCCGGCCGATCGCCGACTTCCAGGCCGTCCAGTTCATGATCGCCGACATGGCGGTCCAGGTCGAGGCAGCCCGGCTGCTGACCTACCGCGCGGCCGACAGCTACGACCGCGGCTTTTCTTACGCCAAGGAAGCGGCCATGGCCAAGCTCTACGCTTCTGAGGCGGCCAACCGGATCGTCTCCCTGGGCGTGCAGATACACGGCGCTTACGGCTGCTCCAAGGAGTACACAATCGAGAGGCTCTTCCGGGAGGCCCGCGTATTTTCCATTTACGAGGGCACCTCGGAGATCCAGCGGATCATCATCGCCAAGAAGCTCTTGAGAGAGTCCTGACGTCAAGATCCGATAAATCTTCAGCGACGAGTTCGAGGTGACACCATGCTGAAAACGATGAGAAAGAACGTCAAGTCCCTTGCGCCCACTCTGTGGATCGTCATCGCCACATTCATCATCGCCATTTTCGCGGTGTGGGGCGGCGCCGGACGGCTGGGAGAGAAGGGCCGCTCCGAGACCGTGGCCACCGTCGGCAAGGACAAGATCTCGATGGACGCCTACTACAACGTCCTGCGCCAGCGGCTGGAATCCCTCCAGAAGGAGTTCAAGCAGCTCAACCGAAGCTTCATCCAGCAGCTCAACATCCCCCAGCAGGTTCTCGACCAGATGGTCCAGCAGCACCTGCTCCGCGCCAAGGCCTCCGAGATGGGGATCACCGCCTCCGACAAGGAGGTCAACGACCGGGTCGTGGCCATGTTCCAGCGCGACGGAAAGTTCATCGGCGTCGAGGAGTACCGCCGCCTCCTGTCCTACAACCGCCTGTCCGTCGGCAATTTCGAGGACAACCTGAAGACCGAGATCGCCATCAACAAGCTCATCCAGCTCCTGACGGCCGGCATCGCCGTGCCGCCCGAGGAGTTATGGTCCGCGTATCAGAAAAAGACCGACTCGGCCAAGCTCGAGTACGTGATGCTCGAGGAGAGCAAGGCCACCTTCGACCAGCCCCTGACGCCGGCCGAGCTGCAGGCGTATTTCGAGAAGAACAAGGACAAGTACGCCCTTCCCGAGAGGCGGGAGGGGACGTATCTGCTTTTCCAGACCGATGATCTGAAGAAGGAA
>Ga0315275_10006258_pt1 | contig 11362 bp, 12 predicted proteins | sample YL17G03_0_MG_FD_205557 | JGI IMG/M metagenome (GOLD analysis project Ga0315275, IMG submission 205557) | Sediment microbial communities from Yellowstone Lake, YNP, Wyoming, USA - YL17G03_0 | ecosystem: Environmental > Aquatic > Freshwater > Lake > Sediment | place: USA: Wyoming | collected...
CGAAAGATCGAAAGCATAATGGATGACCTGCGAAAGATGGGCTACGATGCCTCAAGGACGCATCTCTGCCCAACAGGGATCAAGACGGATGCTCCCCATCCCGAAGTCCTGGAAATGCTGGGCTGGAGCAGAATACCAGGATGAACCGGGCCTGGGCGGGATCATTCCCCTTCTTTCTCCATTTCCTCTTCGAACATTTTCGTCTCCGCCTCGGCCGTGATTGCGGTCCTCAGGCCGTACTTCTCCTTGGCCCAGTTCAGGAAGCTGCTGATGTAGTCCCTGCACATGAGGGTGTACTTCTCCCTGAGCTTGTTGTAGAATGTGTAGTTGTAGATTAGCCATATGTACTTTGTGAACCAGTTGCTCGGGTCGAAGGTATTTTCCAGGCGGCCATATATCTCCATGCTGAAGTCGCCCTCGTTCTTCGTCTTATAGACATGGCCGATGACCCTCAGGTTAACTATCATATCGGTGAACCTGCTGAACTCCTTCCTCACAATCCATTCGTTGTAGTATCGTATCGGGTCGCCGGTATAGTCCCAGAGCAGCTTCCTTTCCATGCACCTCGTTGTCGAGACATCGAAGATGAACCTGAGGTTGGTCTTGAAGTCCTTCAGAAAAGCCAGCGGGTCCGGGCCCCTGTAGTTCAGGTATGTGAGCCTTCTCGGGACGAGGCACTCATCGACGACAACGAGCTTTCCCATGTCACTTCCCCATTTCCTTGAAGTAGTCCTTGAGCTGGTCCTGGAGCATGGCAAGCAGGTTCCTTCCCTCCCAGATGTATTCCCTTCTCTTGTTGTGGTAGAACATCCTGTGCCATAAGACCCTTATCATCTCGTAGAAGATGGTCCTCTGCCAGAGGGTGTCCTGCGGGTATTCCGTCCTCAGAAGGGGCCTTATGGTTACGGAGCCCTTGCCCGCCTTCTCCGTTCCCTCGCCCTTCACGTCGAACCTGATGAAATAATAGGTGAACTTGTCGAGGTCCCTGTGCAGGAAGAACCTGACCTGGAATTTCTCCTTCTCCTCCTTGCCCCACTGGTATATCTCCTCGTGGAGATCGGCATCGGTCGCATTGAAAACGGCCTTCACGAATTCCCTTGCCTTGGGGTAGAGCCTTGCCGGATTCGGGCCGACATAGGTGAGGATTGCCCTTGGCGAACCCTTGGCTGTGCCCTTGGGAGGATACAGCTCCTCCTCGATCAGCATCTTCATCCTGGAAAGCATCGGCATCTCATCACACCCTGTATTTTTATTAATTGGGGAGGGAAATATTAAATATGTTTGGCTGGTGGGGTCTCGGTTTCGGCATACTATTCCTGCTTTTCGGCGTTTTCGCCGTCTTCTTTTTCCCATCCTCGCAGTATCATCAGGAGAAGGAGCTGGCCACCGGCGGCGTAATCATGGGCATCATATCGCTTGTCGTCGGGGCGGTCCTTGTCTTCATGTGAACTGCCGGCGGCTCCGTCCGCTGATATGCGGGCCATTCGATTTTGTCCGCATTCCGGGCTGGAGCGCTGGAAAATGCCGGCGGCATGCATGATTCCACCATAACCATTTTATTTCTTTTATCCAATACTTTACTATGGCGAAGAAAGAGGAGAATGAGGAGAAGGGTGAAATAGAGCTTAAAACCGGCCTGAAAAGGACCGGCGAACCGAAGCTCGTCCTAACCGAGCTTCTGAAAGAGTGGAGCAGTAGCAAGGGCAGTGTGAATGGGGGGGAAGCCATCTGCGAGCAGCCCAAAGACCAGGCGCTCATGCTGAACCCGACCACGCCCATGGGCCACGGGAACCTGCTTTATGCGAAGCTCACCTACACCATGCCGAAGTATTACTACAACCTCGAGAAGCTGGACGAATTCATAGTGGTCTCCCCGTCCTACCCGGAGATGTACGGGAGGGTCATAGCGAAGAAGAGGGAGGTCGAGGGCCAGATAAAGGCCGGGCTGGCCTCGGCGGCCCAGGCGGTGGCCGATTTCGAGCTCCTCAAGCATGACGAGAGGAAGTACAGGGAGATCCTGGACTATTTCAAGGAAGGCTCCAAGGATGAGCACATACTGAGGGCGCTCTTCGTGGACAGGGTCGATGCGCACATGGGAGAAGCGTACTCCATGATAAGCATGACAAAGCGCTGGCCGACGATAATAACCGATTTCCTCAGGATATCGACCATCGAGAAAGATGACAGGAAGGATATCAGGAAGGTCGCCAAAGCGCTGCACGTCCCTGTCGCAGAAGGCACGGTCCTGAAGACCAAGAACGAGCTCTTCGAGGAATGGAAAAGGACTTTCTTCCCCGACATACGTGACAGGTATGTCAGGGTCAAGAACCTTGTTGACGCCAGGAGGAAGTCCGTGGACGAATACAAGGAATGGCTGAAGCCCTATGTCTCGAACCTGAAGATGATGAGGGAGATGACTGAATCTGACCCGTCCTATATGCTGACGAGGGCGGTATCCCCGTGGCACAAGCCCAATGCATGGTACGGCGTCAGGCTGTGGATGTGGAAGACCCTGACCGCCGAGGAAGTCGGCAAACCCGGGTTCGTTTCCGGGGAGATCAAGCCCTATGACGACTTCGTGAAGCGCTACAAGAAGAAAATCGAGGACCAGTATGAGATAAAGATCGTCAAGGACGGGAAAGAGGCCGTCAAATACTTCATCAAGAAGGGGTTCGCAAAGGACGAGGAGGATGCCAAGAAGCTTTTGAAGGCTGATTTCGCCAAGGACGACCTGATTATCGTCAAGGACCTGCTGGAGGAGGCGAAGGAGGCCAGATTCTATGAAAAGGAGGCTAGGCTGAATCCCAATATGTATTACTACTGCCTTTATGATATCGACATCATCAGCCCGCTCTTCAAGATGGAGGCGGGAAAAGAGGAGGTAGATGACTGGAACGCTATGATAACGCCCTATCTCGTTTCCCAGAATGTCATCCTGATGGCCCTGCTGGAGATAGAGGCCAAGAAGAAGTGGCTGAACAAGTACGTGAAGGAGCTCATCGGAGTAAGGGAGATAGAGGACAAACTGAGAGTGGAGGTCGAAAAAAGATACCCTGACCTGGAACCGAAGGAGAAAAAGAAAATGCCTGGCAAAAGAATCAAGGACTTCTATTTCAGGGTAACAATCAAGGAAAGGAGGGAGAAGCTAACCAGCAGGGTAAACAACTGGTGGTTCGATTTCAAGCCGAGGGGGAGGATATTCCTCAAGTACTTCATGAGGATTGGCCCCTATGAGACCGTGAGCAAGGAGAGGATGAGCAAGATGTACGGGAGATACATGGGCGGCTCCATGACGGACCCGTTCATAAAGTTCCTCAAGGAGCAGATAGGGAAGCTCTCCGGCGTTCAGCCTCCGTGAAGCTAATAAGAGAAGTGATGACATGCCTTTCAAAGTCGGGGTGACAACGGGATTGTACTACATAGCGCATGATGTCAGCCTTGCGACCACCGTCAAGAAGATAGGCTACGCGCTGACAAGGGGGGCCGACGTCATCGAGATATCCGGCGACACCCCGCACGAGATAAGCTACACCGAGGGGGAGGAGATAAGGAACCTGGCAAACAACCAGGGGCTGGACCTCCTTTTCCACGGCAGCCTGACCGTCCCGATAGAGATGCCCGAGAGGACCGACTGGAGGGACGCCCAGGACCATATGGAGAAATCCGTCAGGTCAGCGGTCCATGCGGGCTGCACCTATGTCCTTTTTCACGCGTGCCTCCACTTCTGGGTCGAGCTACTGACCTACACAGGTACCAAGCTCACCATAACCATGTGCGACCATGACGGCAACTTCATATCCGAGATATTGTACAAGAACACAAAGCTCAGGAAATGGTTCGTGGACAACATGAGGACGCTGGGCGACATCAGCTACGAAAGGTTCATCCTCAGCGACGAGGAGTTCAACGATGCCGTCGGAAGGGTCCACAGCCAGGCGAGGATGTGGGAGGCCGAAGAGAGGCAGAGGAGGCTCAAGCCTTATATCGATGCGGCGAACAATGCTCATGCAGAATTCATGAAGCATCAAACCAGGGAAAATGCCGAGAGGGCAGAAAGGGCCAAGAAAAAGTACGAGGAGATGGCTGAAAAGGTCAACAAGGAAGTCGCCGAAAAATCCGGTGAGGAAGAGGCGCATATGGGGAGGCGGAGGCTTGACGAAGCCGTGCGGGAAAAGCTCGGAAGAGACAAGGAGGAAAAGAGGAGGTGGAAGATAGACAACTATGGAAGGCTTCTGGATGCCTACAAGATAATGGCGCATCACCTCTTTTTCACCAAGGATCCCCAGTGGGTATCCATGTGCGAGGTCTACAGCGACCTGATGAAGGAGTACAAGATGGACTACACAGATGACAGCTGGCTCATCAATGCGTGGAACACGGCAGAGGTGCACAACGACACGATTTTCAAGCAGTTCTTCTATGCGGCTGTGGGTGCCAAGTTCCTTGAGGGGCACTTACACAAGCTGCTGAAGTGGATGGATGAGGTGCTCATCGCGAAGGAGCTGAAGGGGAAGCCGGAGCTGCAGGAGATCGCGAGGAAGCTCCAGATAACCATCGAGATCCCGGACGCCAGGGACCCGAAGTACGCCGGCAGGTACATGCTCTGCCACCCGAAGCAGATCTATTCCGCTATCAAGACCATAAGAAAGGTGCTCAAAACGGACAGGATCTGGATGACCATCGACAATGAGCATCTTGCAACCCAGGGGTACGACCCGGTGGTCGAGATGGAGGAGATGGCCAGAAGATATCCGGACTTCGGCAGGGTTGTCATATCAAACCACGTCTCACACCCCACGCCGCTGCATTCCCATTATCCGGTGGAGCTTGGCGATACCGTGGTCTATACCCTGCTCTATTATCTGAGAAAGGCCGGCGGCGGAAAAGACCCGAAGCACAGGGTCTACCTCATATTCGAGAGGGGAGGCGGCGACGAGCCGTTCAGGCAGTCAGTGGATGCGCTGAAGCTCATGGCGAAGTTCCTGGACAAGGACCCGCCGACGCCGCCTGAGGAGCTGCCGCTGGAGTTCTACGGGCTGGAGAAGACGGCCTTCGATGTGAAGAGGCAGGAGCAGATAATGATGGACCACAGGTTCGATGTCCTCAAGGACCTCTTCGAGGTGCCTGAAGAGGAGTGGGGGCTGCTCTCCACGGCAGCGGTCAAGAAGGGCAGGAAGGAAATCTTCAAGAAAGAGGAACTCCAGTAGGCCTGACGAAATGCGTACGGCCGGACTTTGCCGGATTTCCCATCCGGGTCGCGCCTGTTTTCCCACTGTTCCCATGCCACTTTGCGGTGCATTTTTATTAATTCGGGTGCAAAAGATTCAAGATGACGCAAAAAGCCAAGCCCGGGGAGAAGCAGAAGGAAAGGAAGCCGGCCGCCCGGCCAGCCCAGGCGCCGCGGCCGCGGGAAGATCATCCTCCAATCATATCCGAGGAGAAGCTCCCGGCGGAGGGCGATGAGCCCGTGGAAGAGCCCATGGGCGAGTTCATAGACGAGCCCATGAAGGAAGGGGAGGAGAAGCCGGAGAAGATAGAGGAAGTGAAGAGCAAGGAAGAAAGGGTGGAAATCCTCAAGAAGTTCACCAAGGAGATACTGAAGAAGTACGGGCCCATAGTCAGGTCCGTCGTGCTCTTCGGCTCGACTGCGAGGGACCAGTGGGAGGGCAAGTCTGACATAGACGTATTCGTGATTCTTGACGACACCAGGCAGAAGATAACGCCGATGATGAAGGACCAGATAGACGCGGAGCTCGTCAAGGCGGCAAGGAGCATCCATTCGCAGCTCTCCGTCCAGCAGCCGTATCTTCTGACGGAGTTCTGGAACATGGTCAGGCTCGGCCACCCGATTGTCTTCAATTTCATCAGGGAGGGGGTCCCTGTCTATGACAAGGACATCTTCCTGCCCATAAAGAGGCTGCTCCAGATGGGCGAGATAAAGCCGAGCAAGGAGGCCGTGGAGAAGTACATAGAGCGCGGCCCGAAGAGGGTGAAGCGGGTCGAGAACGCGAAGATATACATGGTAGTCGAGGACTGCTACTATGCGATGCTCGAATCGGCGCAGGCCGTCCTCATGTTCCTGGGCGAGAACCCGCCGAGGCCTTCCGACGCCGCTGAGACGCTCAGAAGGGCTCTGGTTTCCATGAAGCTGCTCGAGCCCAAGTATGCGGACTGGCTGGATGACATCGTCAGGGTAAGGAAGGACGTGGAGCACAGGAAGAAGCAGACCATGCCCGGGGCCGAGCTGGACGACTGGATTAAGATGACGAAGCAGTTCGTCAAGAGGATGCAGCAGCTCATAGTCAAGATAGAGATAATGAAGAGGGAGAACATAGTCGAGAAGTCCTACGATATCATGAGGGAGACCACGCTGACGCTGCTCAAGGCGATGAACAAGGCCCCTCCCCAGGCCGAGACCAAGGACCTGGAAGAGGTCTTCGAGAACGAGCTGATAAAGCCCGGCCTAATACCCGGGAGCTACATGGAGGTCTACAGGGAGCTAAAGAAGCTGAGGAAGGCGGCCAAGGAAGGCAAGATCCTGGAGCTGCCCAAGCAGCACATCCTGCTGCAGCGCGAATACGTCAGGAAGTTCATAAGGGAAGCCGGTAAGATACTCAAGACGAGAATGAAGACCGACATGGACTGACCCTTTTTGAAAAAGCGTCAACGGAAAAGAACTACATTATCCAGGTAAACTGAAAAGCCTAGGCAAAAAGATGGTGCCCGAATCCGTACCGAGATTTTTGGAAGGTTCCATTAACGTGCCTTGTACACCTTCAGCTCGAAGCCGCTTTCAGTGATGTTGTAGATGTGCGATTCCTTGTCTATCTTCGTTGAGCGCATCTTCTCGACCTTCAGCAGGTTCTTCACCTCGCCTGCGGCCTCCACGCTCTTGAGGATGACGACTCCGTCGCACATGAATTCCGATATGGTATCCCTGCTGAGCCAGTTGCTCTCCTTCGGCAGCTCCGAGATGAGGAGCGCCGTGCAGCCCATGCCCTTGAGCTTCGCCATGAAGTTGCCGAGGGAGTCCCTAGTCATGACGGCCACCGAGGAAAGGGAATCGATCACCATCCTGTCATACTTCTTGTTGATGACCACCTCCATGAAATCCTCCGGCTTCACCTCGACGAAATCCACGCCCTTCATGTCCCAGCCGAACTGTATTGCCTGGTCGAGCAGGTCCTTCCGTGACTGGGAATAGGTGACGTATGCGCACTTCTCCCCCTTCTTCATGCCATCAAAAAGGAAATGCAGGCCGAATATGGTCTTGCCGCATCCCGGGGAGCCCGAGACTAGTATCGCGAAGCCCTTCGGATATCCGCCGCCAATCAGATCATCGAATCCCTTTACGCCGGACTTGACCCTCTCCATTCCTACACCCTATAATTAATTGTCCTGCTCGCTATAAATTGTTTCAATTCCCTTTGCGGCCGACGGCTTTCGTGCCCTTCCATGCCTTCGCAGCCCGGATAATCCTGTCGGCCACCTCTTCCGGTTTCATGCCGGTCGTGTCAATGACGATGTCATAGTTCTTCCTGTCAAGGAACCTGAGGTTGTAGTGCTTCCTGTACCTCTCGTCCGTCTCCTTGAGGCGCTTCCTGAGCATGCCGAGGCATTCCTCCACCGACTCCGCCCTCTTCTCGTCCTTCCTCTGGTCCCTGAAGATCCTCTCCGCCCCGGTGCACGGGTCCACGCCAAGGAAGACCTTGAAGGAGCGGGGTATGAAATGGAACGCGTTCCAGCCATCGATCACGAAGTTGTCCCCCTTTTCGCCGAGCTGCCTGGTGTATTCATCGACCTTCCGGTCGGTCCAGGCCTCTTTCTTGCCTATCTCGTTCAGCTCGTCTATGGTGATGCCCATCCTGAGCGCGATTTCGCCCCTCAGTTCGCCGATTGAGTAGAATTTGTACCCGAGCCTGCTGGCTAGCAGCCTGCCAACCGTGCTCTTCCCTGAGCCCGGCAGGCCTGAGATGGTTATTATCATCTGACCATGTCCCCGAGTTCATCCAGCATGTTGACGATGTTCTTCTCCCTCTCTGGATCGTCAAATATCAGGGTGCCCTTCATGCCGTAGGAGAGGATGCTCCTTATGAGATAGTCCAGCCTGAGGTCCGAGTGAAGGAATGGTATGTGGGCTATCTCGCCGGAGGGGCCGTATTTGATGCCCGAGAAGATGAAGAAGGCGTCCTTGAGCCACTGCTGGCCCACTTTTTGCCTTACCTGCTCTATCACGTTGATGAAGTCCTGCTGGGTCTTGAGGTATCCGGCGCCCCTCGCATGGACATGGCCCCAGTTTATCACCGGCTCCGTGTTGGACGTCCTCCTGCATATGTCTATGACGTTATCAAGGCTCCCCGTCTCCCCCAGCCTGCCCGTGGTCTCTATGCCAATCTTCGCCTTGACCCTGAGCTCGTTGACAATCTCGTTTATCTTGTGGACCACCAGCCGCAGCGCCTGGTCCTCGGGCATCCTGGAATAGAAGTTCGGGTGTATTGTGACTATCCTGCAGTCCATGACCGAGGCGATGGTGGAATAGAGCTTCAGGGTGTCGTCGGGGGTGTCCGGAAGGCGCGAGAGGTGGAGGGAGAGGTCTATGCTGAGCTTCTTGGCTATGTTCTTGAGCCTGAGCAGGTCCCCGTAGTAGTCCTTGTAGAGGTCAGTCATGTCCTTTATGCCCGCGAAGAGCTCCCTAGGCAGGACAAGCGCCTTGAACCCTATCTGGTACAGCTCCCTGAGGACCTCCAGAGCCTGGTCTATGTTCTTGGCCACTGGTATGCGGTGGATTCCATAGGCGACGCCTATGTTCATCCCCAGCCTTTCCTGTATCTTCAGAGACTTCTTCCTGATTAGCATTATTATATATTGGTGCAAGAAAAATATTAGCTTCACTAATAAATGGGCGTCGATAGCCCTGCGCCATCAAAAGAAAAATAAGAGAATAAGGATTAAAATAATCAAATAGCTTTTACCGATCTGCTGGTTAGTTCACAGTCTGCTCAGGGACAGCTTATTGTTACTCTCTGGATTCTCCCGCCTGCGATGAAGGTGTATCGGGCAGCTGTAGACCTTGTTCCATTGCACGGTGGGTCTGTTATCTTCTTTGTCATGCCCGGATTAATAGGGTCTACTTCCCACTTTATGCTAGCCGATGATGTGCTATTGCAATCCCCTGCGCCTCCACCCAAAAGCTCCCTTGATATCGCTACATTTGTGCTTGTGAGATCTTCAGTGCCTATGTTATGAAGATAGACAACTGTTTGTGTGGATGTGCACTCAGCTGTTGTGAATTCGAATGCTACCTTTGTCATCCCGCCGACGTATGTCGTTATGTATATCCACGCAGCTCCCGCTATCGCAACTGTTACTAGCAGCAAAACCAGTGTCGCTATTATAGGTGTTATACCTTTTTGGTTTGCCATATTAAGATTATTGTCCTTGACTTCTATTTAAATAATATACTCAACATGCTGGATTAGGTCTTCTCTTGATAAGAGAATATATCAAATGATAAAATTTCTGGCTTTTCTCTATGAATTGTGGGTGGAAATAACGTATCTAATTTCTAAAATACCATTTCTGCATGTCGATTAGAAAAGATAGAAAGGATAAAAACAAACAAAATCGTGACCTGCAGAAGCACGCACCAAAATATATCAAGACATTTACGTAGAAGAGCCAGAGCTTTTACCGATTTGCTGGTTAGTTCACAGTCTGCTCAGGGACAGCTTATTGTTACTCTCTGGATTCTCCCGCCTGCGATGAAGGTGTATCGGGCGGCTGTAGACCTTGTTCCATTGCACGGTGGGTCTGTTATCCTTTTTGTCATGCCTGGAGTAATCGGGTCGGCTTCCCATTTTATGCTGGTGGAAGCAGTGCTATTGCAATCCCCTGCGGATCCGCCCAAAACCTCCCTTGTTATCGCTACATTTGTGCTTGTGAGATCTTCAGTGCCTATGTTATGAACATAGACAACTGTTTGTGCGGATGTACATTCGGCGCTTGCAAATTCGAATGCTACCTTTGTCATCCCGCCGAAGTATGTCGTTATGTAAATCCATGCAGCTCCCGCTATCGCAACTGTTATAAGCAGCAAAACCAGTGTCGCTATTATTGGTGTTATACCTTTTTGGTTTGCCATATTAAGATTATTGCCACTGTCTTTTATTTAAATAATGCGGCTTTATGCGGATTTTTAGATGCTAGCCAGCCTTTTCAAATCATTTGGAGAAAATCCTGCTTATCTGATAATCATGCCATTGCAAAGGCCTGGGCTGGCGCAGCCACATAGCTGCATCCGCCTCCGCACCTGGCGCCTGCTATCTCATTGAGTCTTTTATAGAAGCCGCCGATGATGGCGTTTGAGGCGCGCTCCCCGCCGTAGGCCAGATCCTTCATGGCCCCGAAAGCGTCCCGGTATCCCATGTCTTCGCAGGCTCCTGCGAAGGCCTCCTTGAACAGGCCATAGGTGGTGATGTCGCGGTGTGAGCCGCGGATCTGCCTGACGCTCCTGCCTGCATAGGCGTTCTCAGTCGCGGTTTCTGCCATTCCCTCAAGGACAGGGACGAGTGTCCTCCTGGCCAAATATGGGGCGAGCCATTTGAGCCCCTTCGGCAGATTGGCCGAATACCTTCCGGCAAGGGTGTCCTGGAGCACGTCTGCAATCACAGGGGTTTCCCCGCCGTCTGCGGTCCTCATGGGCCTTAGCTGGGCCAGCTCATGGACAGCCTCGTGGACTGCCGTCCTGCCCAAAGAGTATTCTGCGCTGTCGGCCGTGCCGAACTTTTCATAAAGATAATCGCCGAACCTGCCCCTCATCCTGGCAATCTGGTACCTCAGATGGTGGTACCCTTCAACGAAGGGCATCGTATAAGTATTAAGGGTCATGCTCCGGCCGTCTGTGTATCCGCCCACTATGCCTGCGCCAGGCTCTATGGCCTCGGCCCTCACGGTCTCTGTGCTCCTGTACTGCGGCATGAGGCCGTACCTGCGCATCGCGGATGTGACTATATCGTAAGCGTTCCTTACTATCCCGGCAAGCACATGCCTCTTCTCGGGTGCGATGTCTCCCTTCACCGCTACAGGCGGCGCCGGTACCGGCTCCATGAAAAGCCTCCTCTCCATGTCCCATAAATATGCTACAGCTGCCCCTGACATATGTCCGCTCCCATTTCTAATTGGGGCGATAACTTTAAATAGGCTAAATTCTACATCGGCAATCGCCGTGATACGCACTTGCCAGAAATGCCAGAATCAGCGTCAGCCGGCTATCCTCTGGGGCTTCATCGCGAACAGTATCAGTTCGCCCAGGCGCTCCATCAGCTTGGGCTCGGCGGCCACTATGTCCGTCGCCGTCAGGATG
>Ga0315275_10006260_pt1 | contig 11361 bp, 3 predicted proteins | sample YL17G03_0_MG_FD_205557 | JGI IMG/M metagenome (GOLD analysis project Ga0315275, IMG submission 205557) | Sediment microbial communities from Yellowstone Lake, YNP, Wyoming, USA - YL17G03_0 | ecosystem: Environmental > Aquatic > Freshwater > Lake > Sediment | place: USA: Wyoming | collected...
GCTGTCCGTCGCCCTCCTGTGCCAGCTCTTCATACGCTTTCCAGCGTTCCTCGACATCCTTCTGCGCCAGTACTGCCAGCCTCTTGGCCTCCTGAGGATTGCTCTTGGTAAGCATCTTGAAGCGCGCTTCCATGTACATGAAATCCTCAACCTTTCCCTTGGGTGGCTTGCTGTCGAGCTTGAGAGGATTCTTTCCCTCGCGGGCCAGCATCGGGTTATAGCGGTAGAGAGGCCAGTAGCCCGTTTCCACGGCAACTTTCTGGTTGTTCATTCCCTTTGCCATGTCGATGCCGTGGGCAATGCAGTGGCTGTAGGCGATGATGAGGGATGGTCCGTCAAAGGCTTCGGCCTCGAGAAAGGCCCGAATTGTCTGCATGTCGTTGAACCCCATAGCGACGGCAGCCACGTAGACGCTCCCGTAGGTCATCGCGATGCGTCCGAGGTCCTTCTTCGCGAGCGGTTTGCCTCCGGCGGCGAACTTTGCCACTGCGCCGCGAGCGGTGGATTTCGACATCTGACCGCCGGTATTGGAGTAGACCTCCGTATCGAGCACAAGGATATTGACATTCTTGCCCGATGCCAGGACATGATCCAATCCACCGAAGCCGATATCGTACGCCCAGCCATCACCACCCATGATCCAGACGCTCTTCTTCACCAGGTTTTCGGCGAGGCTCAGGAGATTTGTTGCTTCCTGAGTTTTGACGCCTGTCAGTTTCGCCTTGAGTTCTTCAACCCGCTGGCGCTGTGCGGAGATGCCGGCTTCATTCGACTGGTTAGCTTCCAGGATTGCTTTGGCGAGGTCCTGGCCGATGGTGCCGGCCAGCGCCTGGACTAGCTCCCGCGCCATCTCAGCGTGCTTGTCGAGCGTCAGCCTCATGCCCAGTCCGAACTCGGCGTTGTCTTCGAACAACGAGTTCGACCATGCCGGTCCGCGGCCGTCATGGTTTTGTGACCAGGGAGTTGTCGGGAGATTGCCGCCATAGATCGACGAACACCCCGTGGCGTTGGCCACGATGCAGCGGTCGCCGAACATCTGGGTGACAAGCTTGACGTACGGTGTTTCGCCGCAGCCGGAGCACGCACCGGAATACTCGAACAACGGCTGCAGGAATTGTGAACCCTTCACACTGTCGGTTTTCACGGCAGTGCGGTCTGCCTCCGGAAGATTCAGGAAGAACTCATAGTTCACTCGCTCCTGCTCGCGGATCGGCGGCTGGGGTTTCATATTGATGGCCTTGAAACGCGTTTCGGTTTTGTTCTTCGCCGGGCAGATCTCGACACAGAGGCTGCAGCCGGTGCAGTCTTCGGGTGCGACCTGGACCGTGTACTTCATTCCCTTGTATTCGGGGCCTTTGTAGTCCATCGACTTGAAGGTCGGCGGCGCATTCTTCAGCAGTGGCGCATCGAACACCTTCACCCGAATGGCCGCATGCGGGCAGACCAGCGCGCACTTGTTGCACTGGATGCACACAGGCTCGTCCCAGACCGGGATTTCCATGGCAATATTCCGTTTTTCCCACTGTGCAGTCCCGGTCGGGAACGTGCCGTCGACGGGGAATGCGCTCACCGGGAGCGAATCGCCGAAGCCTGCCATGATCAATGCAGTTACCCGCTTCACAAAATCGGGTGCCTGCTCAGACACGATGGGCGGCATCTCGATGGTGCTGGTCACTGCCGGCGGGACCTTTACTTCGAACAGGTTGGCGAGCGTCTGGTCGACGGCAGCGAAGTTCTGCTGGACGATCTGGTCGCCCTTCTTCCCGTAGGTCTTCTTGATCGAGTTCTTGATCTTTGCGATCGCCTCTTCTTTCGGGAGAACGCCGGAGATCGCGAAGAAGCAGGTTTGCATGATCGTGTTCACCCGGGCGCCCATGCCGGTCTGCTGTGCCACCTTGTAACCGTCGATAACGTAGAACTTGATCTTCTTCTCGATGATCTGCTGCTGGATGTGGCGCGGCAGCTTGTCCCACACATCCTCGGGGCCGTAGATGCTGTTAAGCAAGAACGTGGCACCCGGCACTGCGGCCTTCAGCACATCGAATTTCTCCAGGAAGAACCACTGATGGCAGGCGATAAAGTTTGCACTATGGACCAGATACGTCGAGTGAATCGGGCGCGGACCAAACCGGAGGTGGGAGACCGTCGTGGATCCTGATTTCTTGGAGTCGTAGACGAAGTATCCCTGCGCGAAGTTGTCCGTGTCTTCGCCGATGATCTTGATGGAGTTCTTGTTTGCGCCCACCGTTCCGTCGGCCCCGAGGCCATAGAAAAGCGCGCGGACAACGTCCTTTCCTTCCGTGACAAAGGTGGGGTCCGTGGCCAGGCTGGAATGTGAGACATCGTCGTTGATGCCGATCGTGAAATGGTTCTTGGGCCTGGGCTGTTTGAGTTCGTCGAATACCGCCTTTACCATTGCCGGTGTAAATTCCTTGGAGCTCAGGCCATAGCGTCCGCCGATGATGCGGGGGAAGGATTTCAGCGGTGTGGTGCCGCTTCCGATAGATTCCGCGATGGCGGTCACAACGTCTTTGTACAGAGGTTCGCCGGCCGAGCCCGGTTCTTTGGTGCGGTCCAGGACGGCAACATGGCGTACGGTCGAAGGAATCGAGGCGACGAAACGGTCGATGGCGAATGGTCGGAAGAGATGGACCTTGATAAGTCCCACGTTCTCGCCGCGCTCATTGAGAAATTCCACCGTTTCCTGCGCTGTCTCCGCACCGGAGCCCATCATGATGATGACCCGCTCGGCGGTCGGTGAACCGAAATACTGGAACAGCTTGTACTCGCGGCCGACGACCTGTTTGAAGCGGTCCATCACCTTCTGGACAATATCGGGGCACGCTGCGTAGTACGGGTTCACGGTCTCGCGCGCCTGGAAGAACACGTCGGGGTTCTGGGCGGTACCACGAAGCACGGGACGATCGGGAGAGAGTCCGCGGAGCCGGTGGGCCTGCACCAGCTCGTCCTTTACCAATGCACGCATATCCTCGTCGGTGAGTTGCTCGATCTTCATCACCTCGTGGGATGTGCGGAAGCCATCGAAAAAGTGGATGAATGGCACGCGCGCCTCGAGTGTTGCCGCTTGCGCAATCAGCGCCATGTCCATCACTTCCTGCACACTGTTCGACGAGAGCATGGCGAAGCCAGTTGATCGGGTTGCCATGATGTCCCCGTGGTCGCCAAAGATTGAAAGCGCATGGGTTGCCACGGTGCGGGCAGACACATGGAATACGGTCGATGTGAGCTCACCCGCGATCTTGAACATGTTCGGGATCATCAGGAGAAGACCCTGCGACGCCGTAAAGGTTGTCGAGAGTGCTCCGGTCTGTAGTGCGCCGTGAACGGCACCGGCGGCGCCGCCCTCGCTCTGCATTTCAGTTACCGACGGGATAGTTCCCCAGAGGTTCTTCTTGCCCATAGCGGTCCACTCATCAGCCCATTCGCCCATGTTGGATGACGGGGTGATCGGGTAAATCGCGATGACCTCGTTCAGCTTGTGTGCAACATATGCGGCGGCTTCGTTGCCGTCGATCGTGACCATGTTCCTCTTCATTACTGCACCTCGAGTGTTCAGTGAAATGTCTGCATTTCCAGGCGGGTTTAAGCGGAAATTGAGCAAAATACCGTAACGAGAATGTCTAAAATCATGCCATGGAATATCGGCTAAAACGGGGGAAATCAGCCAATCCGATCAGGGATCATTCCAATTATTAGGAAAATCACAGAGGAATTAGGAAACGTACTTTGTGGATTGCCGGCCAATCCTCCTGGGCGTTGTTGACGTGGATCCGGACACTACAAGAGTGAAAGAGAACGGGAAGCGTACACAGCCGGCGAATGAGCACTGATGGTGTGGTTGTCCTTGGCGGTGTTTGCTTCTGAACCACTGAAAATGCCAGACTGCCTCTCCAGGAGAATCAGACGATCCATGCCCTTGCTTCTCGACGGAATTTCGGCTATGTTCCCCGCTAGCCTGAGTTCGACACAATTCGGGTAAAGATGGCGATTCCGTTGCGCAAGGAGCAAAAGAGTCAAAGAGTTTTGACTACATTTTTCAGTTTCATGTCGAGCCGCTCCGGGGGTTTCATCTTGAGCTTTTGGAGCAGGGTCGCCAGTGGTGGTTCAGGTTTTGAGACACAACGGAGTCTGATCTCCGCACCACTGCGCGTCGCCAGCACGACATCGATCAGCAGCAGGTTTTTGATCTCTTCAATAACGGTGCGCGGTTCATTGCCGAGTCCTGCTTGCTTGCATAGCTGTCCCATGCACTTCCAGAGCACGTAGGCAAGGAAGCAGACCAGGATGTGCGACTGGACCCGGTCTTCTCTCTGGTGCCAGATCGGCCGCAGACCCAGGTCCTGTTTGTGGATGCGGAAGGCGGCCTCAGCGTCGGTGAGCCCGATATAAGCTCTCCAGAGATCTTCGCCTGTCCAGTCCCGGATGTTGGTGCGCAGAAGATAACACCCTTCGCTTAAGCGCGCCCACTCACTGTACTCGGTGAGTAGTTTCCATGTGAGTGTGAGTCGGCCGTTCTGTTCTTTGACATCGATGTCGTACATCGGTGCTGCACGGCTGCAGCGCTCAAGCAACCGGCCGATACGGCGCCCTATTGCGACAGGATCTTTAGGGCGCCCCTTGGCGCAGCTTGCTTTGATGAGCTCCAGGCCCTTTTCCATGCGCTTGATGAACCGGTCATGCATCGCCTGCTCTTTCTCGTGCCGGGCGGCGCTGCGGCAGAGGATGAACGTCTCGTGGCTCCCGTCGGGTGCAGGGCAGAGCTTGACTTCAAGGCCTTCATGTACCTGTTTCCAGTCTTTGGCCAAGAGCTGCTGCTCAAACTTCTTGAGCTGGTTCTTGGGCGTGCCGATGATGTAGCGCCGGTGCTCTTCAGCCAAGATCTCGAGATTCTCCTCACTGGCCATCCCGCGGTCCATGATCCACACACGGTCTGATGTGCCGTAGAGCGATTCCATCTTTTCGATAATCTCGTCAACCGTTGTGGAATCGTGCCGGTTGCCTTCGAAGACTTCGTATCCCAACGGGATGCCCTCTTTGGTGACGACCATGCCGATACAGACCTGCACACAGTCAGGACGGCTGTCGCGGGAGTAGCCCCGGAGGGCCTGAGGGTTTCGCTTTTCCTCCCCCTCAAAGTATGTGGAGGTGACGTCATAGAGGAGGATATCGTACTTGATGGCAAAGAGCTCTCCCATCCGCTCTTTGAGATGCTTTTGGATCTCGTCTTTATGCTCCAGGAGTTTATCCAGCGCCCGGTAGAGCCGGTTGACGTAGACATCGTCCTCGGGGATCCCCACCAGGTCAGACAACGCGCTTTTACGATAGAAGGACTCGGCGATGTGCAGCTCACTGGAGGGCTCACAGAAGCGGGAGACGATCAGGACTTCCGCCAGACGGGCCCAGGCGATCTTCGGTGGCCTGCCCACGGGGCTTTCCTCTGCTCCATCGGAACTCTCCGGAAGGAGGTGGTCCAGGAGATCCCCGAGTCCGAGCTTCTTGATGAGTTCCAGGGCAAGCCAGACGTCGCCAAAGCGGCGGGGTCTCTCAATGCCAACCTTGCGGACATTGACTTCGACCCAATCGGGTTCCCCTTGATCGAAGAGGGATTGTTGGACAGAGGGATTTCCTTCGGCCGCGTGTTGGACTTCGAGTCGTCCTGCTTCATCCATGTCTCCAAGATAGGAGACGACACGATGGCGCGGACCACGCTCGGTCCGCACAGACTCCACGAGAGCCCAGTAGTCGTGCCGTTTGCCGTCCCTGTCGAAGGAAATTCTTTTCAGAAACATGTGGCCAATATACTACATGACCATAGGGCCACGCAAGGGGGCGAGTTTTGACTACATGGACTTTTGAACTGAAACCACTGAACCGAATCGAGATTCCACAGAAAATATATTTTAGGCGACTAATTGTGTCGAACTTAGGCTAGTTCATTTTCTCGAAGGGAATGTCAAGAATGCGGTACTCCCTCCAATCTTTGTAGTCGAAGTGCCACCATTCAGATGACTCCACGGTGAATCCCTCCCCTTCCATCACACAAATCAGCAGGTCGCGCATCTTCCTCTCCGCTTCCGTCCCTCCTTCGTACCACGGCGAGGCCTGATCGGTGAAGTCATCATAGGCGCTGGGCATGGGGACCGGTCTACCCGTTCTTCGGTCGTAGAGGGTCAGGTCCACTGCGCATCCCCTGTTATGGCGAGAACCCTTGGCCGGATTGGCCACGAACTTTCTGAGTGGGGCAGGTGTCACCTCCCAGAACTTTTTCGTCACAGACCATGGGCGATAACCGTCGAACACGAGAAGCCCGTACCCCTTTTCGAGGAGCATCCGGTGCGCCTTGAGGAGCGCCAGGGCGGCGGGCCGTTGGAGAAATGCACGGGGCTGGGAATAGACAGGCTGCCCTACAAAATTGTTCGCCGTGGCGTAGCGGATGTCAAGCCGGATGGTCGAGTCAAGCAGGACCAGCTCAACAAGGTCAGGCCGGCGTACCGCACACGAGTCTTCGATGGGCTGAGGGAATGTCTGCGCAGGAGGGACGAGAAGAAGCAGGGCTGCAAACCGGAGCCACGCCATCAGCGTTCACCGTTTCCGCTTCTTCCAGCGCTTGAAGGCGTACTCAAGCTGTTGGTAGAATTCCCGGGTATCGCCCGGTGTGAGGCTGAGATCCCTGCTCTTGAACGCCGTATTTAGCCACGGGAACAAGAAACGAAGAGCAGCGTACCCTGAAATGAGGCGGATCTGGATCTCCGATTTCGCAGCGGCAAACCCAAAGGAATACGGTGGGAGGAGGTTCAGGACGACTTCCTTGAACCACATGCCGAAGCTGAGTGTATCGTATCGCATCAGACGGTTGAACGGGTCGATCACGCGCTGCCAGAGCGGACGCGCGTGCCGAGCCTTGACGTCCACCAATCGCATTTCCTGGATTTCATCAAAATCGATCGCCAGCGTTGACCCATCGCCGTAGATGACGCGCACCTGATCTTCCATGACGTCATACAGTTTGGGCCTGCCTCGCAGGAACGGAACTACGCCCAGAAACCAGAGGGCACCCGCGTACCATATGCACAGGAGAATCACGACAGCCCCAACGGCGATCTGTTCTTCAATTTCAACCGAGTGCGACCGTGCAAGGAGCCGGATGAAGAAAAAGACAGGAGCGATCGGGATCAGCATGGCGATCAGCGGTGGAGTGATCGCTTTCAGCGTCGCACCGAGACTGGGCTTTGCGCTGGCGGACTCGTAGAGCTTCTTGACGGCTACCGCTTTCCGTTCGAAGAACCCCTTTGACTCTTCCCCAGTATACATCTGCCCTGCTTTGTGGCCTGACTTGCTGAGGTATTCAGCGGCTTTGTCCCACTGTTCGGCCTTTTCATAGTGGAAGGCCAGCAATTCGTAGAACTCCATCAGGCGGTCCGGGAAGAGTTCCTCGATTGCCTGCGCGATCGTTGCATGGAGTTCTTTTCGCTTGTTCAGAAGAATGGTGTTGTAGGCGACTTCCTGAATAAGGAAGTGTTTGAACAGAAAATCATATTCCTTCGCTTCGTCCTGCTGCAGGATGAGCTCCAGCGAGCGGAGCTCCGAAAGGTTGGGGAGGAGATCCCCTTTCCTTTCCACGACCTGTTCCAGCAGGGACTTGGAGAACTCCCGGCCGATCACCGATGCCTGAAGCAGGACCTCTTTGATGCTGTCCTGCAGCCTGTCAATCCGGGCCATAATAATCCCCTGGATCGTGCCAGGGATACCCGCCTCGAGATTTTCCGAGACAATCTCCACCTTCCGCCGCCGCACGACGATTTTCTTTTTGTCGAGAAGTGTCTTGATCATCTCCTGGATGAAGAAGGGATTCCCTTCTGACCGTTGCAGGACCAGCGTCTCGACCTCGTGAGGAACAGTGTCCGTTCCGAGCCTGAGTTTGATCAGTTTCAGCGCCTCGTCCTTGGGCAGGCGGTTGAGATCAACAAGTTGACCCTCTTCCAGGAGGTCCTTGGCCTGTACATACTCGTCGCGGAAGATCAGCACGAAGAGAGCGAGAACGACCGACGTCGTCCGCGAGAACATGTACTCCAGCAGTTCCTGGGAGAACCGGTCGATCCAATGAAGGTCCTCGAGGATGAATGCGACCTTCCGCCGGAGGGCATAGATGCTCAGGAACGCGCGGGTCGCCTGGAAGATGCGCGCCTTGCGAACCGCCTCCTCAATCGTCGCAATCTCCGGGTACCACAACGAAAGCAGTGTGCCCAGATACGGCTCATGATCGAGCAGGTCAAGTGAATGCAGCGTGCTGTGAAGCCGTTTGCGCGCTTCCGCCTCGCCGGTTTCGGGAGTAATCCGGAGAATGTTTCGCAGCAACGACGTCCAGAGAAAGTAGGGAGTATTTGTTTCAAAACTCGAGCAGGCGCCTTCAAAATAGGCAATGCCGTTGCGATAGGCGAGTTTGATCAACTCTATCTTGAGCCGGGATTTCCCGACGCCGGCTTCCCCCCGAATCAACAGTCGGACCTGGTTCTTCCTGTTGACCTGGTCCAGAGCCTGTTTGACTATCTCCATTTCGGTTTCGCGCCCGACGAACGCATCCTGGGTGATCTGTGCCTTCTTTGCCTCTTCGTCCGCCTTGACTGATTTCAGCCGGTACACATTGACCGGTTCCGTTTTCCCGCGGAAGATTTTTGGCGTTGGGCCTTCGACAACCGCGACATTCGAGACCAGCTTGTAGGTCTCCTCGGTGAGATAGATCTCATTGCGCGGCGCCATATCCACGAGGCGGGCCGCCAGATTGACCGTATCACCGATGACGGAATAGTCCATGCGGAGATCATTGCCGACGTTGCCGGCAATCACCCAGCCGGAATGGAGGCCGACGTGAAGGCCCAGGGGGGCGGGAAGATTGATGGCGGTTCGCATATTGAACCGTTCAATCTCCGCCAGCAGATCGAGGGCACACCGGATTGCGCGCTCGGGATCATTCTCGTGCGCCAGGGGAGCGCCAAAGATGGACATGATCCCGTCGCCGATGAATTTGTCGATCGTCCCTTCATATTTGAGGACGACCGAGATCAGCCCGCCGAAGCAATCGTTCAGAACCATTGACACATCTTCAACATCCATGCGCTCGGACAGCGCGGTAAAACCGGTCACGTCTGCGAAGACGACAGTCACCAGCCGGCGTTCACTTTCAATCTTCTTGCCGGCATCGAGGATCTTTTTCGCAAGATCCCGGGGGATGTAGTTACGAATGAGAGAAAGCCCATCGACCAAAGGGCGGTTGGCGGCACCGGTGGTTTCAACGAGTGAAGCACCACACTCCATGCAAAAGTGGGATGTTTCCGGGATTTCAGCGGAACATGTCTTGCAGCGCATGTGAAGCCCTGTGTCAAGCAGGCCCGAAACCTACAGTCATGCAACCGGTTCCGGACAAGGTTTAAAGTGAAAAGGCAACAGGCAGTTACAATATATTCTGAAGGTTGATGAGAATCAAGCTCTACCGCCGCGAAATGTGCGCCCGATAACACGGCATCACCGTTGTGTGACCTTCTCAGCGGTTTTGGACCTTGTTTTTGTAGCCGAAGTTTGGCTATACTACAATTTGGTCACAGTACTTCCTGGCATATGCAACAACCGGCTGAAGAAAACAAGAAACCCGCATCTGGCGCAGCCCCGCTGGCAAGAGAACAGCAGGGTCTTTCGATTGGCCCGCGCAAGCGGCCCCGCACGATCAAACGCCGAAAGGGGAAAGTTGCCGTGTCCGAGGACCACGTCCCCGGGGCAACCCAGTCAGGCCTGGATGCCTCCCTGTACATCAATCGGGAACTGAGCTGGCTCGAGTTCAACCAGCGTGTGATCGAGGAAGCCCGGGACCCCCGGCACCCACTCCTTGAACGCGTGAAGTTCCTGTCCATCGTCAGCACCAATCTGGACGAGTTCTTCATGATCCGCGTGGCGGCGATCAAGGAACAAATCCTCGCCGATTTCGTCGACTACTCGCCTGATGGCCGCGTCCCCATCCAGCAACACAGCGCCATTCACGAACGGGTGGAGCGGATGGTGCAGGAGATGAGCGCCTGTTTCTGGACTGACCTCCATCCCAGACTCAAAGCATCGGGGGTTCATCTACTGAAAATGGATGAGCTGAGCGAGGAAGAGCGCCGGAGCGTCAGCGACCTGTTTGCGCGAGAGATATTTCCCGTCCTGACGCCGCTGGCGTTCGACCCCGGCCACCCGTTCCCCTATATCTCCAATCTCAGTCTGAGTCTGGCAGCGGTTGTCCGCACTCCTCAGGGCGAGGAACGCTTTGCGCGTGTCAAGGTACCAGATGTTCTTCCCCGGCTCGTCCAGATCCCGAGTGCCGTGCCCGGCGATCCCACGCTCCGGTTTGTCTGGCTTGAGGACCTGATCGCCAACAATCTTGGAATCCTCTTCCCCGGCATGGAAGTCAAGGAATCTTATGCCTTCCGGGTAACGCGTAATGCCGACATCGAGATCCAGGAAGATGAAGCAGAAGACCTGATTCACTCGATCGAAGAGTCCATCCGTCTCAGGCGGTTCGGCTCCGTCGTCAGGGTCGGTGTGGAAAGCACTATGCCGCAACGGATCAAGGATATCCTGGTGGAAAACCTGGAGGTAACTCAGGACGACGTCTATCAGATCACGCCTCCGCTGGGCCTCGGACATCTCATGGCGTTGATGAAAGCACCGCGGCCAGATCTCAAAGACCCACCCCTCAGTCCTACCTCTCTTGCCCCCGAAGATGAGGCGGACGACATGTTCAGCCTCATCCGTCGTGGTGACATCGCGCTGCACCACCCGTACGATTCCTTTGCACCGGTCGTTCAATTCCTCACGACGGCTGTCAAGGATCCAAACGTCCTGGCGATCAAGCAGACACTCTACCGCATCGGCAAAGAGTCCCCCCTTGTGCCTCTCTTCATCGAGGCAGCGGAAAATGGCAAGCAGGTAGCCGTTCTTGTGGAGCTGAAAGCGCGATTCGACGAGGAGAACAACATCATCTGGGCAAAACAGCTGGAACGCGCGGGGGTTCATGTGGTGTACGGTCTGGTGGGACTGAAAACGCATGCGAAGATGGCGCTTGTGGTCAGGCGCGAAAGCGACGGCCTCCGGCGGTATGCACACCTGGGTACGGGTAACTATAACCCGGCGACGGCCCGGATCTATACAGATTTCAGCTATTTCACCAGCCGGGAGGAAATCACCAACGATGTCAGCGAAGTCTTTAACTACCTGACGGGATACTCAAAACGGGAATCCTATGCGCGCCTCGCAGTGGCACCGGTCACCCTGCGGGAACGATTAACGGGTCTGATCGATCGGGAAATTGGA